>OCZT010002424.1_pt1 | contig 19272 bp, 19 predicted proteins | sample 1539031 | NCBI WGS metagenome assembly OCZT01 (sample SAMEA3539308, study PRJEB22396) | soil metagenome | biome: tundra; feature: field; material: soil | place: USA | collected 2010-05 | depth 0.15 m | reverse complement strand
GGGCGCAGCAGGTCATGGATGCGCCGATAGCCAAAGCGTCGCCTGGCTTGGGCAATGTCGATGATCGCGGCGCCGAGCGCCACGCTCGTCTGATCCGGAACCGGCGGATGGCGATAACTGTCGCGGGATAGCCCCACAAGATGGCACGCTCGGCGCTCGGACAGATCCAACTGCGTGATCATTTGCCCGATGCCCTCGCGCTTGACCTGTGGGGCTAGCGCTTTACCCCGAAGACGCTCTTGAGGGCGTGAATGTCCAGATGCGCTTCGGCCAGCAGCTTCTTCAGCTTACCGTTTTCGCCCTCCAGCTCCTTCAGCCGCTTGGCATCTGACACATCCATGCCGCCGAACTTTGCTCGCCACTTGTAGAACGTGGCGTCGCTGAAGCCGCCCTTGCGGCACAGTTCCTTGACCGGCATTCCCGCATCGGCCTGCTTGAGAAAGCCGATGATTTGTTCTTCCGTAAATCTGCTCTTCTTCATGTCCGTCATTCTCCATGATTTGACGGACTTCTCTACTTTAGATTGGTACGGCTGGCGGGGAGCAGGTCACTCACGCTCCGATCAGGATACGATATTTCTCGGGACATCCTTGAACGGGCGATCCGTATCGAATCCGGGCTCCTTCGGCATCCCAAGCACGCGCTCGGCGATGATATTGCGCTGGATCTCGTCGGTGCCGCCAGCAATCGATGTCGCTGGCGTCGAGACCAGGATTTCTGCTATCACGCCATTCAAAGGGCTATCTTCGCCGGTGAGCATCGCATCTGCGCCGGATATCAGCGTATGAACATTCGCGGCGGCGCGTGCCACATGGCTGGCCACCAGTTTGCCGAGCGAGCCTTCGGGCCCCGGGGTCCGGCCCATTTGCTGCGCAGCACGGGCGCGACGCGATATCCATTGCCCGGTTCTGTGCAGGATCAGTAGTTTGGCGATTTCCTGACGCACCACAGGGTCGGTATTCCTACCCGCCGCCTTGGCTCGTTCCACCACCAGATCAACGCGGCCGGCCCGCTGCGGATACCATTTATACGGCTCCATCACCGTCGCGATTTCCGCCCGCTCCTGGTCATAGGCGCGCCCCACACCTCCTGAGTCCTGCCCCCACGAGCTAATCCCATCGGCGGCGCTGCGCCGCTCGTGCATCAGGGTGGTGGTCGCCACCTTCCACCCATCGCCCAGCTTTGCGACCAAGAATTCAGGCTCGATCACTGCATCGGTGAAAAACACCTGATTGAAGGAAGCATGGTGGTTCATCTGCTCCAGCGGTTGCACCGTGATTCCCGGCTGTTCCATGTCGATGATGAAATACGACAGTCCCCGGTGCTTCGGCACATTCCAGTCGGTGCGCGCCAGCAGAAGCCCATATTGCGCGTGCTGCGCACTGGTAGTCCACAGCTTCTGGCCGTTGACAATCCATTTGCCGTTCTTGAGATCGGCCCGCGTCGATGCCGCCGCCATATCTGATCCGCTGCCCGGCTCACTGAAAAGCTGACACCAGGTATCCTCGCCGGTAAGGATGCGACGGAGAAATTTCTGCTTATGCAGCTGCGATCCGTGATCGAACAAGGTTGCAGCGGCGAGCATCCTTATCCCGGTCTTGGCAACGCCAACCGCGCCGATCCGGCGAAACTCCGCATCGACCATGGCGCCTAGCACAGCGGAGAGACCTTTTCCGTACCACTCCTTCGGCCAGGTGGGCACGCCCCACCCGCTGTCGGCGAGCTTGTTGCGCCATTCCACAAGATTGGCGTCTGGATTCCAGTTGGCTTCTAACCAGGCGCGCGTTTCGGCGCGGATTGAGGCTTCGTCGGCTTCGCTCATCTTATTGTCCTTCGCTCTCAAACATTCCAGCGCCGCATCAGCAGCTCGCGGTGATAATTTGGACCGCCGAGAAAGACCTCGGAGCTTTTCGCCCGCTTGAACCACAAATGGGTATCATTGTCCCAGGTAAAACCGATGCCTCCGTGGATTTGTATGGTGTGAATGGCGGTTTGCATATACGCATCGGCGGTACATGCCTTGGCGAGCGACGCGATCGCCGGCAGGTCAGCATCGTTCTCTGCCGCCGCCTCCGCCGCATAGTAAGCCGCAGACTTGGCCAATTCCACGTCAACAAGCATGTCGGCGCATTTGTGCTTTATCGCTTGAAACGAGGCGATGGGGCGTCCGAACTGCATCCGCATCTTCGCATAATCAACTGCCGACTCTCTCAGCTTCTCGGCCCCGCCGGCCATCTCGTTGGCGAGACAGACGGCCGCCTGATCCAGCGTCTTGGCGAATGGCACAGCGGCGCCGCCCGCTTCCCCCAGCAGCTCGGCCTGCACCGATTGAAACTTTAGACGCGCCTGTTTGCGGGTCATGTCGGCGGTCTTCAGCAGCCGCCGCTCAAGCCCAGGTGCATCGCCTGCAACCGTGAACAACGAAAGCCCGTCATCCCCGTTCGAGCCGGGCTGACGCGCCAGCACAACAATCAGATCAGCCGTGTGCCCGTCGAGCACAAAACTCTTGACCCCGTCCAGCCGGTAGCCGCCGCCTGCCAGCGTTGCCGTCATCTCGATCCCGGCGCTGTCCCAACCGCCATTGTCCTCGGTAAACGCCAGCGTTGCGATGGTGTCACCGGCAGCAATGCCGGGCAACAGAGCTTGTTTTTGTTGTTCCGTTCCCGCGTTCAGGATCGCGGTTGCGGCAAGCGCTACCGACGAAAAGTAAGGCGCGCACAGCAATGAACGTCCCATCTCCTCCAGCACGATGGCTAACTCAACAAAGCCAAACCCTTGTCCGCCATAGGTCTCGGGTATGTGCACAGCGCTTAGGCCGAGATCGTTATTCAACTGCTTCCACGTCTCGCGCTCCCACCCCTTGTCCGTCGCCATCAAGCGCCGAACCTCCGTCGTAGGAGATTTTTTGGCAAAAAACCGCCGGAGAACCGTACGGAATTGTTCCTGTTCGTCGGTAAAGCAAAATTTCATGTCATTATCCTAAAAGGTGTCCGGCCGGTCCGCACTATTCGGGTTTGATGCCCGCCACCTCGGCGATGCGACGGAAGCGGTCCAGTTCGTCCCGTTGATATTTCTGCATGGCGGCGGGCGCATACAGCATCAGTTCGCCCCCTCCTATCTTCTTCACAAAATCCCTGGCCTCGTTCGTGGCCAGCACCTTTTGCAGTGCGTCGGTCAGCTTGGCTGACACATCGACCGGCGTTTCAGACCGGACGCAAAAGGATATCCAGGAGTAATTCACGTAATCCGGATAACCACTCTCCCTGATCGTCGGTACATCCGGGAAATCCGGTGACCTATTTTCCCCCGACACCGCCAGCGCCCGCAGCTTCCTGCTCTTCAACAGCGGTGCGACCCCGCCCAGATCCACGACACCGAAATCGAGCTGCTTTCCCATTACGTCAGTAAAGACCTGAGCGCCTCCCGTGTAAGGGACATTGGTAAACTTGACGCCGGCAGCATTGGCGAACCGAGCCAGAGCAAGGTAATACCCCGCAGAATAGGTGCCCGCGTTCAGCGGCGCCTTGTCCTTCTTCGCAGCGGCGACAAGATCCGCCAGGGTAGTGAACTTCGAATCGGCCACCACAACGATCACATTCATGGTCCGGACCAGCCCGGATAATGGCTTCAAGTCCTTGACCGGATCGTAAGGAAGATTCTTGATCACGACGGGATTCACAGACAAAGGGGAATTGCTCGCGAGAAGTATCGTGTAACCGTCCGCCAGTGCCGCTTTGACCGCCATCACGGAAATCACGCCGCTCGCACCAGGCCGGTTCTCGACCACGAACGGCTGACCGAGTATGGCCGCAAGTTTCTCGCCGAAAAACCGGGCGAAGGTATCGGATCCGCTCCCCGCCGTAAACGGGACTATCACTTTAACCGCCTTATTCGGAAAATCGTCTGCCTGCCCAGAAGCAAGCGGCGCCATCAGCATCAGCCCGAGAAAGGGGAGCCACATCCGTTTCATTTCATCTCCTTAATCTTACTACAAGACGTTTCTTCGGAATAAACGCCAAGTGGTACTTACAGTCCCATCGCGTATGGCTCAAACTCTGATACTCTTTCATTGTGAACCTCTATCTCTTGGTCGAGACGGCAGATTTACAATGACCGCCGTAAAGGTCAAACTTTGGTGAGTCCCCCGGCAAAGCCGGAGGCTTACCTCACTGAGTTAATGCGACAGAACCCTATGGAGAGACATTGCAGAGGTATGACAAATATCATTCGCCTGGCTGATATTCCATCGATTGATCGGTTGCTGCAGTCGCACGAGGTCGCCGGGTTGATCGCGCAATATGGACGGCCGGTCGTCACCGAGGCGATTCGCGATACGCTGGATGACGTGCGCTCGGCAGTTGCAACTCATGGCGTTTCAGGTAATTTCACAGAGGCATCGGTGTTCAATCGCGTTGCAAGGAAACTCGAACAGGAATCGACCCCACCGCTCCGACGCGTGTTCAACCTCACCGGCACTGTCCTGCATACAAACCTGGGGCGCGCGCCGCTGCCGCAGGAAGCGGTCGACGCCGCCGCCGCGGTTGCTCTCGGCGCCAGCAATCTGGAATACGATCTGGCCGATGGCAAGCGAGGCGATCGCGACGATCATATTGAAAAGCAGATTTGCCGCCTGACGGGCGCGGAAGCCGCGACGGTGGTGAACAACAACGCCGCAGCGGTAATGTTGGTATTGAACAGCCTGGGGGCAGGTCGCGAGGTTCCGACATCGCGGGGCGAACTCGTCGAGATAGGCGGCTCATTCCGGATGCCCGACATCATGGCCAGCGCCGGGTGCAGGCTGCGCGAAGTCGGCACCACCAACCGCACCCATCTGCGCGATTTCGTCGAAGCCATCGGACCGCAGACCGGGCTGGTAATGAAGGTGCATACCAGCAACTACGAAATCGTGGGGTTCACCGCGACGGCAAACGAGAAGGAACTCGCGCAGGTCTGCAAGGAACGCGGCGTGCCGTTCGTGATCGATCTTGGCAGCGGCTCGCTGATCGATCTGCGGCGCTATGGTTTGCCGCATGAGCCGACTCCAGCCGAAGCGTTCGCGCATGGCGCCGACCTGGTGACTTTCAGCGGCGACAAGCTGCTTGGCGGGCCACAGGCAGGGATTGTCGCCGGGCGCGCCGACCTGATTGCAAGAATCAAGCGCAATCCGATGAAGCGCGCGCTGAGGGTGGACAAGATGACCATCGCCGCGCTGTCCGCAGTGCTGCGGCTGTATGCCGATCCGGACCGTCTCGCCGAACGCCTGCCCGGCCTGCGCGCGCTCACGCGTCCTATCGAGGACATCCGTGCACTCGCGCTACGTGTTTGCCCTGCCATCGCCGCCGCGTTGAACGATGTTGCATCGGCCGAGTCAGTCGCCTGCGAAAGCCAGATCGGCAGCGGCGCCTTGCCAACATTCCGCATCCCGAGCGCTGGCATCGCGATCAGGCCGCTGGATGCGAAAGCGCGCGGCGCCGCGCTGCTGCGCACGGAAGCGGCGTTCCGTGCTTTGCCGGCGCCGGTGGTCGGCCGCGTGCATGATGGTGCGTATGTTCTCGACCTTCGCTGCCTGGAAGACGAAGCCGGGTTCGTCGCGCAGCTCGACCAGCTTCGCCACACGCGCGAGACCGCCGCATGATTGTCGCGACCGCAGGTCACATCGACCATGGCAAGACCACGCTGGTGCGCGCGCTCACGGGGATCGACACGGATCGGCTGCCTGAAGAAAAAGCGCGTGGCATATCCATTGATCTCGGTTTCGCGCATTGGGATATCCCCGGCGGCGGCAGTATCGACTTCGTCGATGTGCCCGGACACGAAAGATTTATTCGCAACATGCTGTGTGGCGTCTATGCGATCGACCATGTGCTTTTGGTGGTGGCGGCCGACGATGGCGTCATGCCACAGACGCGGGAACATCTCGCCATTGTCAATCTCCTCGGCGTTGACCATGGCACGGTGGCGATCACCAAGGCCGACCGGGTATCGCCGGACCGGGTTCCGGAGGTCATGGATGAAGTTACACGGCTGCTGCGAGGAACAGGACTCGAAGGCTGGGCTTTGATCCCGCTGTCCGCCGCTCGCGGCGACGGATTGGAACGTTTGCAACAGCGATTGGTCGAGGCCGCTGCGGCAGTGCAGCGGGACCGAGGCCAGGATGCGCTGTTGACACGTTATATCGTCGACCGCGTATTCAGCGTTCCCGGCAGCGGTACGGTGGTCACCGGAACGGTCATCGCCGGTGAGATTGCGCCGAACGACAGGTTGACGATTTCGCCGTCCGGCGTGGAAGTGCGCGTGCGCAAGCTGCAACGACATGGCAAGGCCTCGACACGCGCGCGCTCGGGCGAACGCTGCGCAATCAACCTGGCTAATATCGAACACACCTCTTTGCGCCGGGGCGACTGGCTCGTGGCACCGGATGCGCATGCGCCCACCGATCGCATCGAAGCACGCATCCAGGTGCTCCCGGCGGAGAGCGGACCGCTCAAACACTGGACGCCAGTCCACGTGCACATCGGCTCGGCAGACGTGCCGGCGCGCCTGGCAATGCGGCGCGGTGCATCGATCGCTCCGGGCGAAAGCGCGCTCGCGCAATTGCGGCTGGATCGGCCCGTGTGCGCCGCACATGGCGACAGACTGATCATCCGTGATCAGTCCGCCACGCGAACCCTGGGCGGCGGCATCGTTGTGGATCCGTTTGCGACGGTTCGGCGCACTCCTGCGGAACGCTCGTTCACGCTCGCCGCGCTCGCGCGAACCGAGCCGGGAGCCAGTCTTGCCGAGCTGGTTGCGAGCAGCCGGCGCGGTGTCGACCTCGGCTGGTTTGCGCGAGTTTTCAATCGTCGCCGGGATCGTATTGAGGAGTTGCTTCCCCCGGATGCGACGGTACTCGGCACCGTCCATCGCGTGGCGTTCTCGTCGCAGTGGCTCGACAGCCTGCAAGCGCGTGTGCTCGAATGGCTCGCTTGCTTCCACAGGGAAAACAGCAGCGAGACCGGCGTGAACGCCTCCGTCCTGCAGCAGGAACTGGCGGCCGGGGTCGATGCGGCCATCTTCGCTGTGATACTGAAGCGCTATGTCACGGAAGGTCGGATCGTTTTGCAGGGGTCGCTGGTGCGCCTACCCGGGCATGACTCCACGGACAATCCGCGCGACGTGCGGCTGTGGCAGCAGGTGCGCCCCCTGTTGGAAGACGCGGGCGTAGACATCCCTTCCGTGCGTGAGTTGGCCGTCCGCGTCAACCTGCCGCTGCAAGTGCTGCGCGACTTCCTGCATCGCAAGAGCGTCACCGGCGAACTGATCAAGGTGACACCGGAGCGCTTTGCCCTGCGTCCGACGCTGACGGCACTGGCCGCGAAGGCCCGCGACACGGCACGTTCCTTCCCAGACGGCATGTTCACCGCGGCCCAATACCGCGACCACATCGGCACCGGGCGAACCTTTGCGATTGAGATCCTCGAGTGCCTGGACAGGCTGGACATAACGCACCGGGAAGGTAATGGCCGCCATTACACCGGCGGCGACCTCCCGGTGCTGCCCGGCGCGGGAAACGATCAAGGGAGCAAGAAATGAACGGCACCCACGATGTCGTCGTCATCGGCGCAGGCGTAGCCGGACTCAGTGCCGCACTGGAATCCGCCCGGCATGGCCTGCGTGTTTGTTTGATTGAAGAACTCTTGTTCGGTGGTCTGGTCGTCAACGTGAACCATCTCCTGCCAGCAGTGGCGGGTTTGCCGGCATCTGGCATCGATCTGGCCGCAGAACTGATGACACGCGTCTCAGATCTCGGTGTCACAAGCGTCTTTGAATCGGTGACTGGGCTCCAGACCGGGAATGGCCTCTCCGTCATGACAGCGGAAGGCGCACATAGAGCGCAGGCCGTCATCGTTGCGAGTGGCGCGCGGCTGCGCAAACTCGGCATTCCAGGCGAAGCCGAGTTCCAGGACCGCGGCGTCTCTCATTGCGCCGACTGCGATGCGCCGCTGTATCAGGGACAGGATGTAATGGTTGTGGGCGGCGGGGACTCGGCCCTGCAGGAAGCGCTGGTACTGTCGGAGCACTGCGCTCGGGTCCACCTCGTGCATCGCGGCGCGTCGTTCAGCGCCCGCCGGGAGTTTGTCGAGAAATTGCGGGAACGCCCCAATATTTTGCGCAAGATGGAGACCGTGGTGGAGGAACTGCGCGGGGAAGAAGCGCTTTCCCGGGTTACGATTCGCGGGGCAGATGGCACATCAGCCGAGATCTCGTGCACCGGATTTTTCGCCTATGTCGGCCTGGAGCCCAACACGTCCTTCCTGTCGGATCAATCGGCTCTGGATCTCCACGGCCGGGTTATGGTAGACGCTCAACTTGAAAGCGCAATTCGGAATGTTTATGCGATCGGGGTCGTACGCGCGGGTTACGGTGGTCAACTCGAGGACGCGATGTTCGACGCCCGCGCGGCGGCGATTGCGGTCGCCCGGCGGCTAGGTCGCGTTTAACGCGTCTATTTACGCTCACCGTCGCGCCGGCCGCACTCGCTTGCACTTGCTGCTCCCCGCACTTTGAGGCTCACATGGAAGGGAATCATACGGGTGGAGCGGCCGGACTTCAAATCCGGTCGAGGCTGTTGACAGTATTGCGTTGGTTCGACTCCAACTCCGTTCCGCCCCTCACATCCTCCGGCGCTTCACCAGGTCGTAAACCTGCGCAAGTACTCTAGCGGTACACCAAGCCGGGCAGCTAGAGCGCGAACGCCGGAACGTAGGTGATCAGCATCAGCACCGCCATCATCAGCAATACCGTCGGCCAGATGGCGCGCGACACCGCGGTCAGCGAGAGGTCGGAGATCGCCATGCCGACGAACAGGCTAGAGTCGGGATTAGCGGATCAAGCCGGCCCGCCGAGGCAGCGTCAGGCAGAGCTCCGGAATCAGGATAATCAACATCAGGCCGACCATCAAGGCAAGCAAATACGGCCAATAGGTCTTGGCATGACGGCCGACCGACACGTTGGCGAATTTGAGCGCCATTAGCAGGCCGACGCCCATGGGCGGCAGGAACAGGCCGATGCCCACCGCGGCGGTTTGCACAATGTTGAAATGGATCGGATTGATACCCATGGCTTCCGCGATCGGAAACACCACCGGGATCAGCACCACCGCCGCCGGCAAGCCCTCCAGCACCATGCCAAATAGCATGGTGATCAGCGCCGTCGCCAGCAAGAACAGCCGTGGTTCGTTTTTCAGCGGGCCGAGCAGATCGGCCAGGAGATTCGGCACGCCGGAGACGCCCATCAGGTACTGGAAGATCGATGCCACGGCGAGCAGAAACACGACCGCGGCCGTGAGGGTCGCGCTTTCAAACGCTAGCTGGGCCATCTGGCGATAGCTCACATTGCGATAATAGAACTTCGCCACCAGGAAGGCGTAGCCGGCGCACACGGCGCCGGCTTCCGTCGCGGTGAACACACCGAAGAAAAAACCACCAAGGATCACTATCGGAATCACCAGCGGCACCGCCGCGCGCTGCGCCGACTGCAGCAGGAAGCGCACACTGGGCTTGGTATCGACCGGCCAGTCGTAGCGGCGTGCACGGAACCACACCAGCACCATCAGGCAGAACAAGATGGTCGCCGCCGGCACGAAGCCGGCTAGGAACAGCGCCACCGCCGACGTGTTGGTGACCTGGGCGATCACGATCATGAAGATTGCCGGCGGCACCAGCATGCCCATGGCGGTACCGGAGGCGATCAACGAGACGGAGTCCTCGGGCTTGTAGCCGGCATGGGCCAGTGCCGGCATCAGGGTCGAACTCAGCGCGGAGACCTCGGCCATCTTCGAGCCGCAGATGTCGGAGAAGAAGTACGCGACTACGAGTACCGACATGCCGAGCCCGCCCTTCACCCAGCCGACCAGGGCACGGGCGAAATCGACCAAGGCGTGGGCCATGCCGCAGCGCTCCATCAGCCCGCCGGCGAACACGAAGGCCGGGATCGCCAGCAACACCCAGCTCTGCGAACTGGCGACCAGGCTGGAGGGCAGCATCTGCATTGAGTAGCCGCCGGCCCACAGACCGACGATGCCGGCGATGCCGAGCGCAAAGACGATCGGCATCGACAGCACGATCAGGCAGACGAAGAGCAGCGCGACCAACGATAATATGAGCAGCATGATCAGTGGTCGCTTTGAACCGCCTTGGGTGGTGCTATGATCATCGAAATGGCATAGATCGCGATCAGCACGCCGCCAGCCACCGACGAGCCGTACAGGATGGCCAGGCTGATCTCCAGGCCCGCGGACTTGACCGAAGTGTTGATCGCGCAGAGCCCGACGCCGTACCACGCGGTGACGAGGCCGAAGGCGGCGATCAGGACGTGGTTGAGCCGGTCGATCCATCGCCGCACGGCCGGCGTCAGAGGGAGCACGTGCAGCGTGAAATGCATGCGCTCGCGCACCCCGACGGCGGCGCCGAGCAGCGTCAGCCACGCCAAGGTGAACTCACCGACCTCCTCGACCCAGGTGAAGCGGATTGGGTCGATGTCCAGCCAATCGGTGATATCGACCATCACGTAACGCAGGAATACGCCGATCAGCAAGTTGACGATCGCGACCACCAGCAACAGCGCGATCACGAAGCGGGGAATCTGCGGAAGCAGCTTGGCCATCGGTCAGCTCACGCGAAGGACAGTGTCATGGCGAAGGTCTACACCTTTGCGCTGGCGACCTGGTCCCACAACGCGCCGAATTGCTGCTTGTAGGCCGGCCAGATCTTCTCCTGCGCCACCTTCCGGAACGCCTCGACGTCGCTCTGTACCACCTTCATCCCATGCGACCCCAGTAGCTCCTTGGCCTTGGCGAAGTTGTCGACCGATTCGGTCGCCTTGCGGATTTTTTCCTGTGCCTCACGGCTGGCGTCCAAGATCAGCTTCTGCTGCGCTGCAGTGAGCCCGTTCCAGACCTCCAGGTTCATGACGATCAGCGTCGGACCGTAGTTGTGGAACGTCATCGAGCAATAGGTGGACACTTCCCAGATCTTCAATGAGAGCTGGTTGACGATCGGCAAGTCGCCGCCGTCGATCACTCCCTGCTTCGCCGCCGAAAACATCTCGCCAAAGGCCATCGGCACCGCATTGCCACCGAGGCCGTTGATGGTGTCGCTGAACACCTTGGCCGGCTGCACCCGGATCTTCAGGCCGCGCAGATCCTTCGGCTCAACGATCGGCCGCTTGGTGGTCCAAAAATGGCGAAAGCCATAGTCGTAGAAAAGCAGTACTTTGAGCTTGTGCTTCTCCTGAATGTCCCGGTCCAGCTTGTCGCCGATCGCGCCGTTCAACATCTTGTAGGCTTGGTCGTAGCTCTTCACCAGATACGGCACCAGGAATATACCCATATCCGGGAACACGGTGGCTGCGGCGCCGCTTGCACCGCCGATCGCGATATTGCCGGATTTCACCGCGTTCATGACCTCGAGTTCCTTGGTGATGAGCGTGGCGCCGAAGAACTGCACGTCGAGCTCTCCCTTGGAGCGCGCGTTCACCTCCTTGGCGAACGCGTCGAAAGCAAGGGCGGATGGCCCGACCGGGATGGCGTACGCGAACACCAACTTCTTCGGGGTCACCTGGGCGAAAGCCGGTGCGCGGCCGAAGGCCAGGATGCCTGCGAGACCCAAGGCGCCGGCGCGCAGCACGTCGCGGCGCCCGGTGACTGGCACAAGTGTTTTCGGATTTCCATTGTTGCTCATCAGTCTCTCCTCCTAAACTTTTTAACTATCTTTAGACTATCCACAGGCAGCATCGCAGACTCGCTGACATCTTGTCAAACACCAAAAAGAGGCTCTTCTGCAGATCAAGTGGGTGTAGAACGGATAATTCGTCTGAAAGCCGCAAGGAATAACGCTGCACCAAACCCGACGAGATCGGCGTATTGATGCGCCGCGAGGACGTGTATTCGTCTAGCCTGAGCATAGTCATAGTATTTGACATCGCCCTCTACCACGAGGATCATCGAACTAGTGTGGAAGTCTACGGGAGATTGTCAACGGACTGAATTCGGACCTTGCCAAAGCGTTGGTGTGTTGGTTTTGCCCAAAATCAAAGAGGTTTGGGCCAAGCAAGGACCGAACGCGGTGAGCATGGCCCCGGAGCAAGTCACCGAGCACCTGAGATCGGACATCGCAAAATTTAATAAGATGGTGTGGTGCTGGCCGCTGTCGCAAAAGTAGATTGAGCCTGACGAAAGTAAGGTTGCGCTTGGTCCTTATCCTGGCATAGTTGTCAATCGTTTCCGTTCAACTCCCGTGTTTCATCACTCAAGTTTAAACCCGGCTCGCCCGGAATCGCGGGCACAGTAAAATTCAGAACTTAAACGATGCAGGAGTTCAATTAAATCATGAGAGAAAAAATCACCTTGGTAGTCCCGGAGGCCCCGGTACCCGAGTCCGCCACCCTGGTAGCCCAGCGACCCGTCGAAAAGACTGGGCTCCGTCTAGGAATTCTCGACAACAGCAAAGGTAACGCTGATCACCTGCTCAAGTTCCTGGTTGAGGGATTGCGGGCGGCAATGCCCATCGCGTCAGTGGTGTCGCTGAAAAAACTCAGTGTCGGCCTGGCCGCACCAGGCGCGATCCTCGATCAATTTGCCGCGGAGGTCGACTACGTAGTCACCGCAATGGCGGATTGAGGGTCCTGCACGTCGTGGAGTGTCCATGACATGACAGAACTTAGAAAGCGCGGTCTGGGTGCGGCAGTCATTTGCTCTGTTCCTTTCCTCAAACTAGGGCAAGCGCAAGCACGCGTGTTCGGCGTGCCTGATCTGCCCTTGATCGTGATTCCCCATCCTCTGGGCGGCATCTCGCTGGACGATGTCAGGAGCCGTGCCGAGGTCGCCATACCCAAAGTCATCGATCTTCTCAAGGAGCACGCTCGATGAGCGATCTTTCGCAGTTGCTCAAGAGCCAGGGCGCCAGCATCGAGGCGGCCGACGATTTCGAGGCGATCAATGAACTGTCGCGTGAGCGCGGCTGGAGCGATGGTCTGCCCATCGTGCCACCGACCACCGAGCGCGTGGAACGGATGCTCGCCTATTGCGACCGTCCGTGGGGCGAACCGATTGCCGCGATCCCGCCGCGCTATGGTGCGGCGACGCCGCTGCGGCTCGCCGCTAACGCGGTGATGGCGGGCTGCCGGCCGGAATATTTTCCGCTCATTGTTCTCGCAATCGAGGCGATGTGCGAGGAGAAATTCAACCTCTACGGCGTCCAGGCTACGACGCATCCCTGCACGCCGCTGATCATCGTGAATGGTCCGGTGGCGAAAGAACTGGGCATCAATTCCGGGCACAACGCATTCGGGCCGGGGGTGCAAAGCAATGCGACCATAGGGCGCGCCATTCGCCTTGCGCTGCTCAACATCGGCGGCGCCATTCCAGGCTTGGGCGACATGTCCACCTTCGGCTCGCCGGCGAAGTACACCTACTGCATCGCCGAGAACGAGGCGGCAAGCCCGTGGGAGCCGCTGCACGTGGAACGCGGATTTCCTCTCGAAGCGAGTACGGTGACGGTGGTGGGGGCCGAGTGCCCGCACAACGTCAACGACCACGAAAGCATTACTGCCGAAGGCATACTCACCACGATCGCCGGCACTGTGGCGATCACCGGCTCCAACGACGTCGTTTGCGCCGATCAGGCGGAGCCCCTGGTGGTCATCGGCCCGGAACACGCGGCGACCGTGGCGGGCGGGGGATATTCGAAAGCCGACGCGAAGCGCTTTATCTATGAGCACGCGCAGTTGCCCCTAGGCAAGTTTTCCAAGGAGAACATCGAACGCGTACTGCGGATACGATTTCCCGAGCGATTTGCCAAAGCCGAAATGGATGCGCTTGTGCCAACGGCGCAAAGCGCGGACAAAATCATGATCATCGTGCTCGGAGGGGCGGGAAAACACTCGGCTTTCGTTCCGACGTTCGGATTGACGAGTTCGGTCACGCGCGCGTTGAAATTGCGCGACGGCCAGTTCGCGCGATCGGTGAAAGAATTTCGGCGCGACTAAGTTGCACGGGCGCCCCTTTCCTCGATAATTCGCTGTACATTGATAAGTTCAATGAAATCTTTAATATGCCGGGCGCTCCTGGCGCAGAGGCGAAAATTCCAGAATTGATAGCGAATCATTGACCGTCAATGCAATTTCGACGATATAAAGTCGGGGGGAAGTCGTGAAACAATTTCTTGTGCTGTTGTCAGCTCTCGCGCTTGTTCTTGCCTCACTGGCTGCCGGGGCCGAGTATCCCGAGAAGCCCATACGCATCATCGTCCCGTTCGCGCCGGGCGGGAACCAGGATTTGACCGCACGCCACATAGCGCCCGCGCTTTCCGCGATACTGGGTACGCCGGTCATCGTTGAAAACCGGTCCGGTGCGGCAGGATTGCTGGGCGCCGAGTTTGTCGCCAAGGCCGCGCCAGACGGCTACACGGTACTCCTTACCGGCGGTATGTTTGGTCTACCTTTAGCATTGAAACCGAGGCCGGGTTTCGATCCGCTGAAGGATTTTGTCACCACCGCGGCCATTTCTCGCGTTCCATTGGTGATGGTGGTCAACCGGGCTTTGCCGGCCAAAACGCTGAGCGAGTTCATTGCACTTGCAAAGGCAAGCCCGGGCAAGATCACCATGGCGTCGACAGGCACCGGTGTGTCCAACCATCTCGCCGGCGAATATTTTCAGATTCTAACCGGCACCAAATTGACTCATGTTCCGTATAGGGGAAGCGGGCAGGCCTTGATCGATCTGGTCGCCGGGCACGTAGACGTTATGTTTGACCAATTGCCCTCCTCGATTGGCTTCATCAAATCCGGTAAGCTGCGTGCATTTGGCGTGACGACGCTTACGCGGGCCGGGGCGATGCCCGAGCTTCCAACTTTGGCCGAATCCGGCGTTCCCGGATTTGAAGCCAGCACGACCTCTGGAATACTGTTTCCGGCCGCTACGCCGCCCGCTTATGTGGCAAAGGTAAATGCGGCGTTGATTAAGGTCCTGCAGCTTCCGGCCACGCGAGAGCAATTTCTCCGCATGGGAGCGGATATCGTCGAAAGCTCCGCCGGCCCCTTTGACCGGATCATGCGGGAGGAGACGGTAAAGTGGGTGAAAGTCGTTCGCGACGCCAACATCACGATCGAATGACATTAATGTGTTTCCCAAGTTGAAAAAATGGCCGGATAGTTCGTTTGCTCTCTAAAGGCACGATCTGAGGTATTCCCGCCGCGGCGTATTATGATGGCGACAATTCAAGTGCGACGGAAACCATCATGGATGTCTGGCAAGGGAACAACGACGCGGCGTGGGACCAGGCGCAGGAGGAATTATTTGCCGCCGGGGTGACGGACGGCCTGCCGGTCATACCGCCGACGCTTGAACGCGTGGCACAGATGCTAGCGCATTGCGGATTCGACGCCGATGAAGTGGTGACGACGCTGCCGCCGGCATTCGAAGCGGCAACCTGGCGCGACATCGCGATCAATGCCGTGATGGCGGGTTGCCTGCCTGCCTACCTGCCAGTGGTGGGCGCGGCGGTCGCAGCGCTTGCCGACGCCGAATTCAATCTGATCGGAATCGCGACCACTACCGGTTCCGCAGCGCCCATGGTCATCGTCAACGGTCCTGTCGCCGCGGAACTCGGCATGAACGCCGAGGGCAACGCGCTCGGACCCGGCAATCGCGCCAATGCCACCATAGGCCGTGCGGTGAGCCTCGCGCTGCGCAACATCGGCGGCGCGAAACCCGGCGAACTCGACATGGCGACGCTAGGCCAGTCCGCGAAGTACACCTGCTGCTTCGCCGAGAACGAAGCAGCGAGCCCATGGCCGGCGCTGCACGTCGAGCGCGGCTTCGCGCCGGATGCGAGCGTCGTCACCGTGGTTGGCGTATCGGGTTCGGTCGAAGTGGTCGATTCGGCCAGCAGCAAGCCGCAGGATCTCGCGCAAACTTTCGCGCAATCGATGCTCATCGCTGGCAATGTCGGAGGTGGTGCTGATGGACTGCTTGGCGGCGGCGAGCCGCTGATCATCATGCCGCCCGAAATCGCCGTCGCGTTCCATCGCGGCGGTTGCACTAAGGCGCAGGTCAAGGCTGCGATCTTCGAGCGCGCGGTGATGCCGCTCGATCGCCTCTCCCCGCCCGTGCGCGAGCACCTGGTGGAACTCAGGACTTCCGCGGCACAATCCGACGCGAACGGTCCGCTGCGCGTCGCGCGCAGACCGGATGATCTGATGATCGTGGTTGCCGGCGGCGTCGGCGTGAAAGCCGCCTATCTGCCGACGTGGGGCGGTACGACGCGCGCTGTGAGTCGAGCAATACGCGCTCGCCGTTAACGTTGCAGCGTCATGGCGTGTGAATGGACGAGTTCGCCGGGTCGCTTGTGGCAAGATAGGGATCTGGGTTCGAAATATGTTCTTGGCTTTGAAAATGGAATCGGAGTGAACTGAGTGCGATGAAGATCGTAGACGCTCATATACACCTCTGGAACCTCGACGAAAACTACTATCCCTGGCTGTCGGACGGAGATCGACCGTCGGTAGTCTCGGATTATTCATCGCTGCGCCGCAACTACCTTGTCACCGATTTTCTCAACGATGCCGCCAGTCTCGAGGTAGTTGCGGCGGTGCATATCCAGGCAGAACACGATCCGCGCGATCACCTTCGTGAGACTCGTTGGCTGCAGGGCGTCGCGGATAGTCCTACATCGCGTGGTATACCGCAGGCAATTGTCGCAAACGCTGATCTCGCCGCGACGGACGCAGAAGCCCTGTTGGACGCGCATTGCGCCTTCGCCAATGTCCGTGGGATACGTCAAGCGCTTCACAGAAGGCTTGACGCAGTTCCGCCCTACGATCCTTTGCTCGACCCGTCATTCCGGAAGAATTTTTATCTGCTTAGCAAGTACCGTTTGTCCTTCGACCTTCAATTCTTTCCTCACCAGGGCGTTGCTGTCGAAGCGCTGGTGCGCGCGCATCCTGGCGTGCAGTTTATTCTGACCCATGCGGGCATGCCCCTCTGGCGCGACGCGGAACGCCTGGGTTTGTGGCGCAACAGCATGATCCAACTGGCACGTTACCCCAACGTCGCAACAAAGATATCCGGCTTCGGCATGTACGACCGTACTTGGGATGCGAAATCAATTGAACCAGTAGTTGCGCTTGCGATCGAACACTTTTCGCCGGCGCGCTGTATGCTCGCGAGCAATTTCCCGGTCGAGGGGATCAACAAAGCGTACGTTGATGTGTGGCGAATTTATTCCGAATATTTCGCCACGTGGTCCGCCGCGGAACGTCAGGCGTTGTTCTGCGACAACGCTTTGCGCTATTACCGGATCAGCCTCGACCGCGCCCAAACAACTTGATTTGTCCAATTCAGCACTTTCCAGGAGTAAGAAATGCGATTGTTCACCACACCTGCCTCGCCTTGGGTTCGTAAATGCGTGGTCTCGATTATGGAACTTGGTCTCCAGGACCGAATCGAACTCATCCCGACTCGATGGCCGCATAGCTGGGCGACGAAAACCGTAAAATTCGATCCCGCTTTTCTGGATGCGACCCCAGTGGCTCGCATACCTGCTCTGGTCACTGACCAAGGCTTGCGCCTGACCGATTCAGGAGTGATTTGTGACTATTTGAATGCAGAACTGGGCGGCTATAGGCTGCTTCCTGCTGCTAGCGCCGCGCGTTGGCAAATGCTGTCAGTCATTTCGATCAGCAATGGGTTGATTGAAGCGCAGATCAGTCGCCGGGCAGAACTTCTGCGCAACGTCTCCGAGCGCTCGAATGATTTTATTGAAAAAATGCGCCAACGCGAACACCGATGCTTCGCTGCGCTCGAGCCAGCGGCAGCGGAATTTGGAGCTGACGTCGATCTCGCACAGATTGCCGTTGCAACAGCTTGTGGTTACGCGGATTTTCGCTACCCCAACGACGACTGGCGCAGCGCCTCGCCAAAGCTCGCGCGCTGGTTCGAGCGTTTTTCAGAACGCCCCTCGATGCGTGCGACGATACCCGTAGAGACGCCGCAGTAATTCGTCGACTGCCCGATTGTTACGTCTATACTGCGAATACGCATTCCAAAACCAAGGAACCAAGTAATGCATGATCGACGAACATTTCTGAAGCTGGCAGCGACCAGCGGAATCATGTCAGCGTTGTCGGTTCCCGCCTGGGCGCAGAGCTTTCCGAGCAAACCCGTGAAGATCATTCTTGGGCTCGCACCTGGCGCAAGTACAGACGTCGGAACGCGCTTGCTCGCGCAGGGACTGACAGAGGTTACTGGTCAACCGTTCATCGTCGAAAATCGCCTTGGAGCCGGAAGCACGATAGCGGCGGCGGCAGTAGCGGGGTCGCCGGCGGACGGTTACACGCTGTTCATGGGCACAGGAAGCTACGCAACCAGCGCGGTGCTATACCAGTCATTGCGCTTCGATCCAGTGAAGTCGTTCCAGCCGATCACGCAACTTAACCAATTTCCATCGGCTATCGCGGTTGCCGCGAAGTCTGACATCCGCACCTTGCAGAATCTGATAGACCTGGCAAAGGCATCGCCCGGGTCGATCGCTTACGCATCTACGGGCTACGGAGGCCAGACACACTTTGCTGGCGAATATTTTCAGATGCTCACGGGAACAAAGCTCCTACACGTTCCCTACAAAGGAGGCGGGCCTGCCCTTCAGGATGTCATGGCCGGGCGAGTCCCCGTAATATTTGTCGACCTCTTTACGCTGATGCCACACGTGAAGACCGGCAGTCTGAGGGTGCTGGCGGTCACCGGAGCAAAACGCGCGGCGATAGCGCCATCAGTTCCGACTGCAATCGAGCAAGGTGTCAAGGGTTTGGAGATCACCGCATGGCTCGGCCTCTTCGCTCCCGCCGGCACGCCTAATAGTATCGTTGAGTCGCTGCACCGCGGCGTGGTAACGGTGGCTCGCCGCGACGATTTCATTAAGCGAATGGCCGACAGCGGCGCAGAAGTGGTTGCAAGTTCACCGGCACAGTTTGCCGATTTCTTTCAGCGCGAAATCGCGCTATACAAACGAGTGGCCGCGGCATCGAACATCCGGCTGGAATCGTAGTGGCCCCAATTTCCGTACAATAGTCTGCAGAAGCAAAACCGGGGCAGCGCCGCGCCGCTGCATGGGAAGTGTTACCCTCTTGAACGCGATTAGACATAGTCTTGACCGAGAGGCCTACTATGAACAGGAATATATCATGAGCAATAGCGAAGCTTCATATGCAGTGTATTGGCCGCGCGGCGAGCGCACG
>OCZT010002422.1_pt1 | contig 19284 bp, 16 predicted proteins | sample 1539031 | NCBI WGS metagenome assembly OCZT01 (sample SAMEA3539308, study PRJEB22396) | soil metagenome | biome: tundra; feature: field; material: soil | place: USA | collected 2010-05 | depth 0.15 m | reverse complement strand
CCGCGCCGGAATCGGCAGGGAGTGTGGGTAGTGCTTCTGGCGCGACCGTGCGAGCACTCCGCTGCTCCCCGGCGCGGCGCGCCGCTATACCAGGGCGGAACTGACCCGCCATCTCACCGAAGATCACGATCGGATCGCCCGGGAAATGAACGACGTGGTGATCCACCGGATCTTCGCCGCCGGACTGGATCTCCAGGCCGCGCTGGGCCTGATCGGCGATCAGCGGGCGGCCAGCAAGATCTGCCACGCCATCGACGAACTGGACCAGGCCATCAGGGACATCCGGGATACCATTTTCGATCGCGGCCCACGATCATTTCCGCGGCCGGGAGGACCACGGATGCCGCCCGATGGCGTCGCCAGCTTTCACGGCGATTTCCGTTGAGGGCTTGCCTGGTTGGTGTTCATAGACGGTGGCCACGGGAGTGTCTATGCCGCTTCTGGTGGGGGCGCCGGTCAGCAGGCCGGTGCGTGGGCGGGATGCTCGTCGAAGAAGCGGATGAACTCGGCGCTGGCGTTGGGCCCGCGGGGATCGGTGTAGGACCCGTGCGGTACACCACCAGACCAGCCATGTCCGCCCTGGTGGATAGTCCAGCACTCGGCAATGGTCACCCCGGCGAAGCCCTGATAGGAGGTGCGCGTGTAGGCATGCCCGCCGGGCACCTGCCCACTGCTGGTCACCGCGGTGGGCGGGGTGGCTGGGGAACGGTCCGGGCTCTCCGCCGCCAAGACATGGTCGATGAGGCACGCGGCGTTGGCGTGGGCCACGGTCGCATCCCGGTCACCATGGAAGACGATCAAAGGCAGGGGGCTCGCCGGGGGTTGGGCCGGGCGTGACGGGCCTTGCTTCATCGCCGCGAACGCGGAGGCCACATCGCGAGCGGCGGCATAGGCCAGCCCGGAGTGCACGCCGATGGCGGCGTAGAGATCGGGGTAGACCGCGGCCATCACCGCGGCCATCGCGCCCCCGGCAGAAAACCCGGCAACATACACCCGGGTGGCAGCTACCCCGTAGCGGTCCATGACCTGGCGGGTGATCCCTGCGATCAGCGACGGCTCACCGGCGTCGCGGCGTTGATGACCAGGGACAAACCAGTTCCAGTACTTGCCCGCGTTCGCCGAGGGGGGCTGTTCAGGGTAGGCGACGAGGAACGTCTGACGCTCGGCGAGGTCGTTCATGCCGGTAGCGATGGCGAAGGCGGCGGCGTCTTGAGTGCCGCCGTGCAGCATCACGACCAAAGGCAGGGGCCCGCCGGTGCCGCCGGTGGGGACATAGAGCCGATAGGCGCGGGTGCCGGCGGCGTTGGTGTAGGAAAAGGCGTCAAACCGGCCCGCCGGTCGCTTCGCGGCCGGGGCCGCGGGCCCGTTTACGAGGTCGAGACTCGAGGCGCGCCGGCTGGGGAAAGTGCGGAGGCCGTGAGTCCAGCAGGACGGAATTTGCCTCAGTAGTGTCCCCCCGTGGGCGGGTAGCAGTGGCAAGGGAGCGGGGGGACGGCCAGACGCGCCACCGGCCTCCTCCTCGGCGCACTGCGCATCCGGCGCCCGCCGTGTCACAGCCGGGGTGGTCAAGGTTTGTTGAATCAACGCGGTTGCTTCGACGAGGCGGCCTTGGCGGGTCAAGCGGCTGGCCTCAACCATCGCCGCCATCTGGCGTGCGTCCATGGCGGTATCCCTCCTGGTGGTGTCTTCGCTGATCTTCCTGGCAGGGCGGCCCGTACTCTGAGCGGGCCGGCGGTCGGGCTAAGCCGTTGTGATCGCAGCGGCCTAGGCGATGCGAGTCGCTAGGGCGGCCTTCACCGCGGGCGGGGCACGGAAGGCGCCGAGCACCTCCACTGAGGCGATCGTGGCCAGGGCCAGTTGGGGAGAGACATCGGCCGCGATGCTCGCCAACCCCAACACCCGGATGTGGATCATCTGCCCGGCGTCGCGGATCTCCTCCAGATCGCGACGGGCATAGTGGCAGCTACCCAGAGTGAGCGTACGCCGGGCCACTGTCTGGGCGAGGGCCTCGCCCCGGGTGGCGAGTTGGGTGCGAATGGCGGCTCGGATGAAATCGGTGCGGTTGGTGTAGAAGCCTTCCTGGACCAGCAGATCGATCTGTCCGAGGTCCACCAATCCCAGGTTGATAGTGATCTTCTCGGTCTTCTCGCCTTCACTCGGGACCATCCGGAGAACATCTCCTTACCATCTAGGGGGATGGTAAGCCAGAAGCAGGCGGCGATGCAACCGGCGGGTTCCACCGCCCTCCTCAGGTGGGTGGGTTGGTTGACGATGCTGGAGTTGTTCCTCGTGCGCGGAAAGCCCGATCATCCCGTCCGCGGCTCATCAGCTGTGCTTGTCATACCACGCGTGCATGTTATAGTTCGCAGACGCACCATATGTGCATCGGTCTCGCTCGGACAGCCGTCCGGATCCGCGGAAAGTGCCGCTGGAGAACCTCGGCGTTCTTCATCAGCAGCCGGACAGCGCCTGCCGCTCCGCCAGCTCGCGGACGGACGAGGAGTCTTTCTGGCCCGCTGCTACCCAGGCGTGGGCACTGCGGGCCGACCTGGGCGGTCAATACGAGGGCTGGCGGCGCTAGACAGTGCCTGAGGAGTCGATGTGAGCAGGACGCGGTATGCCCGCACTGGTGAGTCGCGGATCGCCTACGAGCTGCGTGGAACGCTGCACAGGCGGCGCCCATGGCTGGTTTTGATCCAGGGGATGGGCTTCGACCGCTTCGGGTGGGAGCCAGTGCTGCGGAAACTGCGGCGGCACTTCCGGCTTGTGCTGGCAGACAACCGGGGAAGCGGGCGCAGCGACCTGCCGGCCGGCTCGTTCAGCGTCGCTGAAATGGCCGCCGACATCCTCGCCGTGCTCGATGGCGGGGGCATCCGCAGAGCCCACGTGATGGGGGTGAGCCTGGGCGGCATGGTGGCTCAGCAATTGGCGGTTGACCATCCGGAGAGGGTCGACGGTCTGGTCCTGGTGTCCACGACGCCTGGCTGGCCCTTCGCCTACCCCATGCCAGCGGCATCCGTGGCGCTGATCGCGGCGACCGGCCGCATGACCCGCGAGGTTGCGCTGCGCCGCCACACGGAGAATGCCCTGTCCGCGCGCACCGTCAAGCACCGCCCGGAAGTCGCCGACCGCCTGGTCGAACTCCAGAGTTCCCGGCCAGCGGATCCCAGGGCGTTGTCGGCCCAGGCGGCCGCAGGTGCGCGCTACGCGGGCCGTCTGCGGCAAACGCGCATCCACGCACGCACGCTGGTCGTGCACGGCGATGCCGACACTGTGGTGAACCCGGGCAACGGCAAGCTGCTCGCGGAGCGCATCCCGGGCGCCCAGCTCGTGACATTCCCGGAGCTGGGCCATTTGCTGTTCTGGGAGGACCCAGACGGTTTCACCGACGCGGTCACCTCGTTCCTGCTCGCCAGCACTGGGAACCAACCGGCCGCCGGGGCCGGCACCAAGACCGGCGGCAGCCGAGCGAGCCGGCTCCTCGCGGAGTGCGTGCACCGTAAGGTGCTGCACGCCCGCGGCGAGAAGCATTGAGCTCCCAAGACAGAGCCATTAGGCTAACCAGCAGGCTGAGCTGGAGACTTCGCTGTAGAAGTGTCCGATCACCGGGAAGCCGAGGTTTCGGCAGCAGTGAAAGTCATAGTTGACGGGCAGCGTGCCGGCCTCGAAGAGGTCGGCTAGCGGGACCTTCGGCACGAGGCGCTCCCACAGAGCGGCACCAGGCCTGCTCCGCCAGTCGCAGGCCTCGCTGATCTGCGGCAAGCGAGCGATTCAAGCGACGCCGATGCGGTCATCGCCCACCACGGCGACGACGACCAGCATCGCTCGGGATCGGCCACCGGGACGGTGTCCAGGGCGCCACGTGCGCCGGTTGGCATCCCGAGGACTCTTACGACGACCGTGAGTTCCCACCACCACCACCACCCCGCTGCTGGCAGCTTGGTGCTGGTGTTCAACGCGGGTAGCTCATCGCTCAAGTTCGCGCTCATGCGCCCCGGGAGTGGCGAGCGTCTCATGGGCGGGATCGGCGAACGGCTCGGCACGCCTGAGGCGTCGCTGCGGGTTCAGTGGTTTCCGGCCGCAGCAACCGAAGAACGGGTTCCCGCGGGCACTCACCGGGCGGTCACGACCCGGGTGCTGGATCACATGGCCGAGGCCGGGCACGCCGACGTTGAACTGCTCGGGGCTGGTCACCGGGTGGTCCACGGCGGAGAGCGGTTCACCTCTTCGATCCGGGTGGACGACGCAGTTATCGCCGCGTTGCGCTCATTCGACCACCTGGCGCCGCTGCACAACCCGGCGAATCTTGCCGGGATCGAGGCTGTGCGTGCCGCCCTGCCCGGCTTGCCGCAGGTCGCCGTGTTCGACACCGCGTTCCACCAGACGATGCCGGCCCACGCCTTTCGCTACGCAGTACCCGAGGAGTGGTATGTGCGCCACGGGGTGCGACGATACGGATTCCATGGCACCAGTCACCGCTTCGTCAGCGAGCAGGCCGCCTCCATGCTCGGCCGGCCCCTCGGTGAGCTCCGGCTGGTAACTGCCCACCTGGGCAATGGGTGCAGCGCGACCGCAGTGCGCGACGGCGTGTCGGTGGACACGACCATGGGGCTGACCCCATTGGAGGGGTTGGTCATGGGGACCCGCTCCGGCGATATCGATCCGGGCCTTATCGGCTACCTGGCCGGCCGGACCGGGATGAATATCGACGAGATCACCCAGGCACTGAACGTCGACAGCGGGCTTCAGGGGCTGTCCGGCGTGGGCAACGATATGCGCACCGTCGCAGAGGCCGCCGCTGACGGAAACGAGCGGGCCCGGCTCGCCCTCGACGTTTTCGTGTACCGGCTGTCCAAGGCGATCGCCGCCTTGGTGGTCGGGCTTCAACGGCTCGACGCGCTGGTCTTCACTGGCGGAATCGGGGAAAACAGCGCCGTCGTCCGTAGCCTGGTGCTCAGTCGGCTGGGCTTCCTCGGCCTGGCTGAGGACGTCGAAGCCAATGCCGAGCACGGCCGGCACACCGGGGGGCGCATCAGCCTCGGCGGCCCGGTCCTGGCCCTCGTCGTACCGACGGATGAGGAACTCCTGATCGCCCGCGACACCGCCCGCGTCATCGCTGGCGATAGACGAACTATCGACCGCGCGAAAGGATGACGTCATGGCCCGGACCTTGCTGGTCGCGCCCACCGCAGCTGGCGTCGGCCTGGCCAGGACCTGTCTTGGCCTGGTGCGGGCCCTCGACCGGCGGGGCGTGAACGTCGCCTTCGTCAAGCCGGTGGCCCAGCCCCGGGCCGACGGTGGCCCCGACCGCTCAACCGCGCTGGTCGTGGCCACAACTGCGCTGCATCCCCCAGAGCCGATCCCCGCCGCCCAGCTGGAGCAGCAACTCGGAGCGGGCGGACTCGACGTGGTACTCGAGACGATCGTCGCTGCCTGGCAGCCGGTCCGTGACCGATCCGATGTCGTCGTCGTCGAGGCGCTCAGCCCGGGCCCGACCGAGCTGTACGCCAGCGGGCTCAACCAGGCGCTGGCCAGAGCGCTCGACGCCGACGTCCTGCTCGTCGCCAGCTGGCCGGTGGCAGGCCCGGGAGGCGGCGAGGACCGGGCGGATCACACGTCGCAGCCCGAGCTAGACCCGACCGCAGGCACTGTCGAGGCTGTGGCCGAGACGCTCGCTATCACGGCAAGCGGGTATTGGTCGGGCGAGCACGCACGCGTGGTCGGCTGCGTCGTCAACGGCCTGCCGGCGGGCGATCCGTCTCCGGCAATACGGCTGGACGGGGCCCTGGCCGAGCGCGGGCTCCGCTCCATCGGTGCGGTGCCGCATCGCCCCGAGTTGACGTGGTTGCGGGTGCGCGATCTCGTCCGCGAGCTGAACCCGCGGGTGCTCAGCGAGGGTGACCTGTCCCGGCGTATCAAGGAGGTAGCGGTGTTCGCCCAGGGCGTCCCGGGCGGCCTCCGCGTGCTCACCGAGGGCCGGCTCATCGTCGTCCCCGGAGACCGCCACGACGTGGTCATGGCTGCCTGCCTCGCCGAGCTCAGCGGAATCCGGCTGGCCGCCCTGCTCCTAAGCGTCGGGACCGAGCCGGACCCACGGGTATGGGAACTCACCCGGGCTACGCGCGCCACCGGCCTGCCCATCCTTGTCGTCGAGGACGACAGTTACGAGACCGCGACGCAGGTGCGTGACCTCGACCCGGGATTGCCGATCGATGACATCGGACGGATCGAGGCCGTAACAGACAACATCGCCGATGCGATGGACGCTTCCTGGCTAGAGACGTTGTCCAGCTCCCCCCGGCCCCGCCGGCTCAGCCCCGCCGCCTTCCGCTACAACCTGGTCGAGCAAGCCCGCGCCGCCGGCGCGTGCGTGGTCCTGCCGGAAGGCACTGAGCCACGGATCCTGCAAGCCGCGGTCGCGTGCGCGCAGCGACGTATCGCCCGCAGCGTTCTGCTGGGGCCACCGGACCAAGTGGCCGGGCTGGCCCGCAGCCTCGGGCTTCAGTTGCCCGACGGCGTCACCGTGGTCGAGCCCCAGGCTGTCGCCGAGCGCTACGTCGCTCCGCTGGCTCAGCTGCGGCGGCACCGCGGCTGGACCGAAGAAATGGCACGCGATCACCTCGCCGACCCAATCACGGTCGGCACCATGATGCTCCAGCAGAGTGAAGTGGACGGCTTGGTTGCGGGCGCGGTCCACACCACCGCGGCCACCGTTCGCCCGGCGCTGCAGATCCTGGGCGCCAAGCCAGGTAGCCGCCTGGTGTCGTCGGTGTTCTTCATGTGCCTGCCCGACGAGGTAGTCGTCTACGGCGATTGCGCCATCAACCCTCAGCCCGACGCCGAAGACCTGGCCGACATTGCCATCCAGAGCGCGGCGTCGGCGCGGGCCTTTGGCATCGAACCCCGGGTGGCGATGATCAGCTTCAGCACCGGCACCTCCGGTGTGGGCATCGATGTCGACAAGGTCGCCGAGGCGACCCAGATCGTGCACGAACGTGAACCCGATCTGGCCGTAGACGGCCCCTTGCAGTACGACGCCGCCGCCATCGCCTCGGTAGGGAAAAGCAAGCGGCCCGGCAGCGCAGTGGCCGGACGCGCCAACGTCTTCATCTTCCCAGACCTCGACACCGGGAACACGACATACAAAGCTGTCCAGCGCAGCGCGCACGTAGTGAGCGTTGGCCCGATGCTGCAGGGACTCGGCAAGCCGGTGAACGACCTCAGCCGCGGCGCCTCGGTGGATGACATCATCTACACGTTGGCGCTTACCGCGATCCAGGCGCGCGCCCGATAGCCGCTCCGCCAGCGGGTTACTTGGCATCGGCAACGGAGTTCAGGCCTCACGGAACGTCCGCGGGGAGCAGTCGGGTAGTGGCCGCGGTGAATAGCACTCGGTGCAGCGGATCGGGCCGCTCACGTGATCTACCTTGTTGCGCTGGCCCTTGGGATTGGATACTCCTGTCGGCGCCGCCCGGTTGTATCTTCCGAGGAACGCAAGTGACCAAGCGCGGTCGTGGGCATGGCTCATTGACTGTCGATCAGGCGAACGAGCGGCCTGTCACGAACCGTCGGCCTGTCCTTCAGCCTCCGGCCCACGACGCACGTTCATCAGCCGCTGCTCCAGGACGGCCCAGGTCCTGCTCCACTCGGCGAGCGGCTCGAGGATCTGCTCCAGGACCGCGAGTTGCTCGTCGAACGCTGTCAGCTGGGTCTTAAGAGCCTCGATGCTGCGTCGCTGCGCGGCAACGCTGGCGGTGACCGTCTCCAATTGCGCCGCCGAAGAGGCGCCAGGCGCCAGCCAGGGCGGCAGCGAAGGCAGCGCCGACCCCGACGGGAGGGATCCACCCAGCCCGGTCAGGCCCTCCAGTCGCTCGGCGGCTCCGCGGAGCTGAGCGATGAACTCCTGCATCAAGTCTGGAACTTCGCCGGACGTGCTCTTCTGATCATCGGCCATCGGCTTCTCCTTTCAGAGAAGATCATCACCGTCTCCCCGGTCAGGTGCTCCACGGCAGCACGGGCGAGCGATAACCCTGTCGCGCGCCATGGGGCAGCCTCCCGACCGCCGCAGCGGTCGGCCGAGACGAACTTGAGGTGGCCGGTGCAGCTGGCCGCAGTCGCGCCAGCCGCAGCGAGACGCGTCCCGTTTCATCATGCTCAAGCATCAGCCGGTGCCCGTCTCCTGACCAGTTGCCCATACGGCTTACCGTAGTAACGGGCGCCCGGTCCAGGGCCGCCTGCACCCACGCACGGGCCGACGATCTATGCGCTCAGCGGCTTCGACCGCCCGTAGAAACTGCGAGTGCGTGATCGCGCACGTAAGGTGCCGCGCTCCGGGCCCGCCAACGAACTGCCGCCACGCGGCCCAAAGGCCTAACCGCCCGTATCCGGCGGTCAGGCCCCTCACCTGCGACTTCCTGGTATCGAGGACCGATAGCCGGGCAGCCACCTAGTGCGGCGGATGGCTTGGTCGATCTGGTCCTCGGTGAGCGCGGGCGCGACGGCATCGGCGACCGCGGCCTCCGCGACGGCGGCCGCCACGACGGCCGCTGTGTCGGCCAGATGGGCGCCGTCGGGCAGCAGCATCCCGTGCGGGTCGTGGTGGATCGGGGCGGAGTCACCGACGGCCGTCGCGGCTGCGGTTATCATCGCGTCGGTCACACGCGTCGCGTGCACGGCGGTTACCCCCAGGCCGACCCCGGGGAAGATGTAGACGTTGTTGCACTGGGCGACCGGGATGCTAGCGTCACCGATCTTCATAGGCGGGAACGGCGATCCCGTGGCGACGAGTGCGCGGCCCTCGGTCCAGTCGGCGAGGTCCTGTGGCCGCGCCTCGCTGCGGCTAGTCGGATTGGACAGCGGCATGATGATCGGCCGCTTCACGTGCGTAGCCATGCGGCGGACGACATCTTCGGTGAAAGCGCCTGCGGCAGTCGACAGGCCGACGAGCACGGTGGGATGCACAGCATCGATCACGTCGGTGAGGCCGGCTGGCCGGCCAGGTTTCCTGCCGGGCACCGCGGTCGGCGGCTGGGCGAGGCGGCGCTGCGCCGGGTCGGGGTCCGTGCGGTCCGTGGTGAGCAGCCCGTTGATGTCGAGCACGTAGATCCTTGCGCGAGCATCCTGCTCGGACAGGCCGTCGGCCACCATCGCCCGCGCGACCTGCTCGCAGACTCCGACGCCAGCCGATCCTGCGCCGAGCATCACGACCGTTTGCTCGCGCAGCCGCGACCCGGCTACAGCTGCCCCGGCGGCCAGCGCTGCCAGGACAACGGCAGCAGTGCCCTGGATGTCATCGTTGAAGGTGAGCAGCTGGCCGCGATAGCGCTCCAGGATGGGCAGAGCGTGCGGGGTGGCGAAGTCCTCCCATTGCAGCAGCACGTCCGGCAGTTCAGCGCGCACCGCCTGAACGAACCGATGGACGAACTCGTCGTAGGCGGCACCGCTGACACGGCGGTGCCGCCAGCCGAGGTACATAGGGTCGTCGAGGAGCTCGGCGTTGTCGGTGCCGACATCGAGGAGAATGGGCAGAGTGCGGGCAGGGTGGATTCCACCTAGCGCCGTGTACAGCGACAGCTTCCCGATCGGGATGCCCATCCCGCCGATGCCCTGGTCACCCAGGCCGAGAACCCGTTGCCCGTCGGTGACGACGATGACGTCGACCTCCCGCCGGGGCCGGTTGCGCAGGATCTCCCCGATGTTGCCGCGGTCGGGGTAAGCGATGAACAGCCCGCGCGGACGGCGGTAGATCTCGCTGAAGCGCTGGCAGGCCAGCCCGACGGTGGGGGTGTAGAGGATGGGCAGCATCTCCTCGATGTGATCGGACACCAGCCGGTAGAACAGCATCTCGTTGGTGTCCTGCAACGCGCGCAGGTTGATATGCCGGGCGACGTCGGTGGGCTGCTCCCGGTAGGCCAGGTACCTGCGGCGCACCTGCTGCTCCAACGTCTCCACCGCGGTCGGCATCAAGCCACGCAAGCCCAGCTCGGAGCGTTCCTCCTCGGACAAGGCGGTGCCCTTGTTCGTCAGTGGATCCTCCAGCACCCGCATGCCGGAATCTTGATTGACGCTCATGACCTCTCACTCCTCTTCCGATACGACCGCGCCGCTGCTCCTCCCGGTGTCGGGCAAGCAGTCAGAGGCCTTCCCGCCGAGCCCGTAGTCCTAGCTGCGCAGTCAGCCCGACGAACGCATACCGCGTCCCGACCTGTTCGTCGGCGTCGAGCACGACTGTAGCGCCCACGTATTCTCCCTTAGCCGGCGTTTCAAGCCGAGTCCCGCTGCAGGAATCCCGTACCGAGTTCCGCAGTTCGCGCCGGCGGCAATCTCATGGCTCCCCTTGGTGAGTCCGAAGATTCTTTGTCGAGGATCGATCTGAAGCGATCAGGCACTCTGTCATGATCCGCCGCGTCATGTTCCGCCGCGCGGGGGTGGCATGGTGTCGAGGATTCGATGGGACCTTCGCCTCTGTTGAAAACCCGGTGCGGGGTGTTCATTCACTTATAGGTACTTGCGCCAACAATCCGGTCCCGTGCCGGCGGCTTGCATTTCCGGTCGTCACTATTCTCTTAAGGAGCGACGACATGAAATACGTCCCGCCAGGCCTGCCCGGCAGCATTGTCTCCGTCGAGCCGAGGTATGAGAATTTCATCGGCGGCAAGTGGCTGGCGCCGACGCACGGCAAGTACCGCCTGGACTTGGCCCCGGCGACCGCCGGTCCGATCACCGAGGTGGCCGACTCCACGCCGGAGGACGTCGAGCTCGCGCTGGACGCTGCCCACGCGGCGAAGGACGCCTGGGGCGAGGCGTCAGCAACCGAGCGAGCGGAGGTGCTCAACGCAATCGCTGATGCGATCGAGAAGAACCAGGACATGCTGGCGGTCGCTGAGAGCTGGGAGAACGGCAAGCCGGTCCGCGAGACGCTGGCTGCCGACATTCCCCTGGTAGTCGATCACTTCCGGTACTTCGCCGCCGCGGCGCGCGCCGAGGAAGGGCGCTCGACTGAGATCGAGAAGGATCTGGTCGCCTACCACTTCCGGGAGCCGCTGGGTGTGGTCGGTCAGATCATCCCGTTCAACTTCCCGCTGCTGATGGCGGCGTGGAAGCTCGCGCCAGCGCTGGCGGCTGGTAACTGTTCGGTGATCAAGCCCGCCTCGCCGACGCCGTGGTCGATCCTGAAACTGATGGAGACGATCGAGGACGTCCTGCCGCCGGGTGTGATCAACGTGGTAACCGGTCCCGGAGCGGAGATCGGTAAGGCGCTGGCTGCGAATCCGCGTATCGCAAAGGTGTCCTTTACCGGCGAGACGGTGACCGGTCGGCTGATCATGCAGTACGCCGCGCAGAACCTGATCCCGTCCACCGTCGAGTTGGGTGGCAAGTCGCCGAACATCTTCTTCAACGATGTGATGGCTCATGACGACGAGTTCCTGGACAAGGCGATCGAGGGTCTGGTGCTGTACGCGTTCAACAAGGGCGAAGTGTGCACCTGCCCGTCGCGGGCGCTGATCCAGGCCGACATCTACGACGAGTTCATGGCCCGCTGCCTGGAACGCATCGCCAGCATCAGGCAGGGCAATCCGCTGGACACTGACACCCAGCTTGGCCCGCAGGTCTCAGCGCAGCAGATCGAGAAAATCGCCTCCTACGTAGATATCGGCCGCCACGAGGGCGCCGAGGTGCTCATCGGCGGCCAGCGCGCCAGCGTGGACGGGGCGGAATTCGCTGACGGCTATTACTTCCAGCCGACGGTGCTGAAGGGCGACAACAAGATGCGGGTGTTCCAGGAGGAGATCTTCGGCCCCGTGCTGGCGGTCACCACGTTCACCGACGACGCGGACGCGCTGGCGATCGCGAATGACACCCTCTACGGGCTGGGCGCCGGCGTCTGGACCCGAGACGGCACCCGGGCATACAAGATGGGCCGCGGCATCAAGGCCGGCCGCGTCTGGACGAACTGCTACCACCAGTACCCGGCAGGTGCCTCGTTCGGTGGCTACAAGATCTCAGGCATCGGCCGTGAGAACCACCTCATGATGCTGGATCACTACAGCCAGACGAAGAACCTGCTCGTCAGCTACAGCACCAAACCGCTCGGGCTGTTCTGAGGCCCGTGATGTCCGAGTCGATGGTCCGGGCACGCATCACCGCCACCCCGGCCGCGCGCGAGGCGATCCGTCTCCTGCGCGCCGCCCGGGGCGGCCCGGTGATGTTCGTCCAATCCGGCGGCTGCTGCGCCGGCAGCACACCGATGTGCTTTCCCGTCGGAGAATTCCTCATCGGCGACATCGACGTCCTGCTCGGCGAGATCGACGGATGCCCGTTCTACATCGACAAGCGCCTGGACCAGGCCTGGCACCAGGAACAGTTCCTGCTCGATGTCGCGCCCGGCGAACCCGAAGACTTCTCACTGCCAGCCGGGGACAACCTTCACTTCGTCACCCGCTCCCCCACCTGCGTCTCACCGAGCGCACTCAGCGAAAACGTCATTTCCACCAGTTCTGAATGGAACTCACAATGAGAGCAGCAGTTGTCACCGATTTCCACTCTCCCTTGCAGGTGCAGGATCTTCCGATCCCCGAGCCCGGCGCGGGCGAGGTACTAGTCCGGATCGAGACGAGCGGGCTGTGCCACACCGACATCCACGCCGCGCACGGCGACTGGCCGGTCAAGCCGACACCGCCGTTCATTCCTGGGCACGAGGGCGTCGGTCATGTCGAGAAGCTCGGCACCGGCGTGAGCACCCGGGCGATCGGCGACCGGGTCGCGATCGCGTGGCTAGGTTACGCGTGCGGTGAGTGCCGCTACTGCAACGATGGGTGGGAGACGCTGTGTGAGAAGCAGCAGAACTCGGGCTACTCCGTCAACGGCACATTCGCCGAGTACGCCGTCGTCCCCGCAGCGTTCGCCGCGCCGGTACCAGAGGGCATCCCCTCCCGGGACGCCGCCCCCCTGACGTGCGCGGGCGTGACGACCTACAAGGCGATCAAGGTCGCCCGGGTCGCTCCCGCCGAGACGGTCGCGATCTTCGGCGTCGGCGGCCTTGGACATCTCGCACTGCAGTACGCCCGCATCGCCGGCGGGTTCGTCATCGCCGTGGACATCGAAGACCACAAGCTCACGATGGCCACCGAACTCGGCGCCGACCATGTCGTCAACGCGCTGACTACCGATCCGGTCGAGGCGATCCAGGCACTCGGCGGCGCCGATGTGGCCGTCGCGCTGGCGGCGTCACCCGGGGCGTTCGACCAGGCCTACCGGTCGCTGCGCCGCGGCGGGCGGCTGGTGTGCGTCGCGCTGCCTGCTGACAATGCGACGCTGAGTCTGCCGATCTTCGACACCGTGATCAACGGCAAGACTGTCATCGGCTCGATCGTCGGTACCCGCAACGACCTAGCCGACGTCTTTGCCCTGCACGCCGCAGGCCGCACCAAGGTGATCGCGGTCGACCGCAAGATCGACGAGGTCAACCAGTCCATCGACGACGTCCTCGCCGGCAATGTCCCGGCCCGTGTTGTCTTCCGGTTCTGATCGCTCGAGTTCGGAGCCGCCCGCAATTACCTGTTTCTTGCCGCCGAATCATATGGCGCCTCCAGCTTCTTCCGGCGTTCAGGACGGCTACCCGTCCGGAAGCCGGAAGCCGCCGGAACTCGGCTTCAGCTGGCGGGAGTAACACGACGGCCCATGGCATCAGCATCAATAGCACAATCACACCAGGTGTCGCCCTGACCCTCGCCCTCCTGCCAGTAGCCGAGCACGTCGAACGGTTCCGCCCTGAAACGTCTCAAGGCTCCTGAGGCACATATGGGGCGCTCGCCTCATTGATGCGCAATAGGTGCCCGCAGTGTTCTGCGATGGGTTCGCTGTCCGCCCCGATGGGTATATCAGCCCTCGATCGCCTCATCCGCATGTACGGGCCCGCCGCGCGGGCCCACGCGGCTGTCCGGGCCCTGCGACCAGGAATGGTGCTCGCAGCCGGGCAGGTTCCATAGTGCGCTCTTGCGAAGCGGCCGTTCCCCTCAGCTGTGAGGTCGGGAGAAGATCCGCTGGCACGCCGCAGCGTGCGCCCAGCGACCGCCGACAAAGGAGGATCTATGCCTAAGGCGTACGCGCTACTTGGCACGTACCCCCCCACCCAATGCGGGCTAGCGACCTTCAGTGCGGCCCTGTTCGCCCATCTTTGCGGGCCAGGCGATCATGCGGGCGTAGTGCGGGTGCTCGACGAGGCGACGCGGTGCAACGCGCCTGAGGTGGTACATGACCTCGTGAACGGGTCCGCCCCGAGCGCGGCAGCCGCGGTACGGGTGCTCAACTGCTTTGATGTCACGATTGTGCAGCACGAGTATGGCATCTATGGCGGGCCTGACGGCCGGGACCTCATTCCGTTGCTTGAAGCGTTGCGCGTTCCGAGCATCGTGGTCTTGCATACCGTCATGGCACGCCCCACGACGCGACAGCGCATGATCCTTGTTGACGTCATCGACGCCGCCAGCGCGGTCGTCACGATGACGCAGACGGGGCGCTCGCGGTTGCTAGACATCTACGGCACGAGTCCTGCGAAGGTGGTGGTCATACCGCACGGCTCTGCTGACAATCGAGTCGCGGCGACTTCGAGTCGGAGAAACCGCGGATACAGGGCATTGACCTGGGGACTGCTGGGGCCGGGCAAGGGAATCGAGCACGCGATCGACGCGATCGCGCTGCTCCGGGACCGGGGGCTGCAAGTCGCCTATACGGTCGCCGGCCAGACTCATCCGCGCGTTCGTGCGCGGGACGGCGAGGCCTATCGCCGTCTGCTCGAGGAACGCGTAAAAGCTCGAGGTGTAGAGGATCTCATCTGCTTCGACTCCCGGTTCCTGCCCGCGGACGCCCTGATCCATCTCATTGACGCCGCGGACGTCGTGCTTCTGCCCTATGACTCGCTGGAGCAGGTTACCTCCGGGGTTCTGATCGAGGCGGTCGCTGCGGGAAAGCCGGTGGTATCGACCAGTTTCCCGCATGCGGTCGAACTGCTCGCCGACGGCGCGGGACTGCTGGTTCAGCGTCGGCACCCGGCAGACATCGCCGACGCGCTGAACCGGGTGTTCACCGAACCGGGCCTGTCTGCGCGCATGAGCCGCCGTTCGACGGACCTCGCGCCGCAGTTGCTGTGGACCGCGGTCGCGAGCTCCTATCGGGAACTCGCGGCCTCGCTCATTGAGACGCGCCAGGGTGCCGCGGTATGACCTGCCCGGCCGCGCCGTTCCGACATCTGTTGCGGCTGACCGATGACGTTGGCTTGCTGGAGCACGCTGAGGGCGTTGTGCCCCAGCACCAGCATGGTTACTGCGTCGACGACGTTGCCCGCGGCCTGGTGGTGGTATGCCGGGAGCCGTCGCCAGCCCCGGAACTCGTCACGCTGGCGCGGCGCTACCTCTATTTCCTGGCCAGGGCGCAGGCGCCGGACGGCAGGTTCCGCAACCGCCTCGGCTACGACCGCCGCTGGAATGACGAGCCCGGCACCGAGGATTGCTGGGGCCGCGCCTTGTGGGGCCTTGGCACCGCCGCTGCCCGGCCCCACACCTTGGAAATCCGTGACGAATCGCTAACCCGATTCGGCCAGAGCGCGCAGGTTCGCTCTCCGTGGCCGCACGCCATGGCGTTCGCCGCGCTCGGCGCCGGCGAGGTCCTCGAGACCTGGCCTGACCATCCCGGCGCGCTCGGCCTTCTCGCCGGCGCCACCGCCGTCATCGGCGAGCCGCCCGCGAACGCCACCTGGCCATGGCCGGCCGCGAGGCTCAGCTACGCGAACGCGGCGATGGCGGAAGCTGTCATCGTGGCCGGCTGGCGACTCGGCAATGACCGGGTCCTCCAGAGCGGCCTGCGCATGCTGGAGTGGTTGCTGGCGGGCGAGACTCGCCACGGCCACCTGTCGGTAGTACCGGTCGGCGGCTGGGGTCCCGGCGAGGAGCGCCCTGCTTTCGACCAGCAGCCGATCGAGGTTGCGGCGCTGGCGGACGCATGCATGCGCGCCGCGACGGTCACCGGCGACTCGAACTGGCTTACCGGCGTCGGCATGTGCGTGGCGTGGTTCCTCGGTGACAACGATGCTAACGTGCCGTTGCTCGACGAGCAGACCGGCGGCGGCTGCGACGGCCTCGGTCCTACCAGCCGTAATGGCAACCAGGGCGCGGAATCGACACTGGCGATGATCTCCGTGATGCAGCAAGGCTGTCGCCTGGCCGTGATGCAACGGTGACGGGCTGCGACTCCACGAGCTTCCTGCTGACTCGGACGCATCATCGGCTGAGGCCCGACGCCTCTCGTACGCTGAGCCGGCTGTTCGTGCCCGGCCAGGAGACCTTGATCCACGGGGAGTCGCGGGTCAGGGGTGTTATCGATCGTGTCCTGGGGATGAGCGAAGACGAAGTGGATCGAACGCTCGCCCGCACCGTGGCCCGATTCACCGGTCGGTACCGGGACCTAGAAGGCACCCTGGAACACCACTTCGGGCTGGTCGCCTATCGGCTTGGCGGCGAGATCAAGGTGGGCATCGCCCGGCAGCGCCTGATCGGTGCGTATTTCACCCAGGAGTACGCGCTGGAGGCCGCGGCGTTGTTCAACCCGTCGATCGTGCCGCATCCCGACCAGGCCGGCTGCAGGCCCGGGGAACTCCGATTCGTCATGAGCCTGCGGGCTGTGGGCGAAGGCCACTTGTCGAGCATAGAGTTCAGGACCGGCACGATCAGCTCCGAATCGGAGATCAGCATCGAGGAGCCGGGCCGATTCCTCGACACCGGGCGCTCACGCGCCGTGGTCTACGATCGCGACCTCTTCCAGGAGAAACTCGCTGAACTCGGCCATGAGGACGAGAACGCGCACTTCCTGTGGAGCTTGCTGCCGCCCCGCTTCAGCATGAGCGAGCTCGATGCCGCAGTCGACGAGCTATCCCTGCAGCAGGCGGCGCGCGGAGACTCCGTGGCGCTTATCGACTGGGTGCGCTGGATGGCGGCGTCCAACTATGAGGTCGAGTTCGATGAGCAGCACGCTCTGTCCGAGCGAGTTCTCTGGCCCAGCGGCCCGGCCGAGAGCCACGGCATGGAAGACGCGAGGTTCGTACGCTTCAGCAACGGTGCAGACCGGGCCTACTACGCGACGTACACGGCGTTCGATGGCCGGAGGGTCGCATCGCACCTGCTGGAGACCGCGGACTTCCGAACATTCACCGTCTCCCAGCTCTCGGGTCCCGCGACGGGGAACAAGGGCATGGCGCTGTTTCCCCGGCGCATTGGCGGCCGGTACACAGCGCTGTCCCGCCACGACCGGGAGAGCAACGCGATCACTTACTCGGACGACCGGCATCGCTGGGGCCCGGCCGTCACGATCCATGCGCCGACCCGTCCGTGGGAGCTGGTCCAGCTCGGCAACTGCGGCTCGCCGATCGAGACTCCGGCAGGCTGGCTGGTCTTCACGCACGGTGTCGGGCCCATGCGGGAGTACGCCATCGGCGCTATCCTGCTCGACCTGGACGAGCCCGAGCGCCTGATATCCGCGCTGCCAGAACCGCTGCTCATGGCCGACGAGTCGGAGCGCGACGGCTACGTTCCGAATGTCGTCTACTCCTGCGGCTCGATACTGCACGGCGAGATGGTTGTGCTGCCCTACGCCTGCAGCGACTCCTCGGTACGGATCGCCACCGTTGACGTTGCACGGCTACTCGAACGGCTCACGTCAGGCTGAAAGCGTGACCGGCCAGCATCTTCCGGCAAGGGGCCGGCTGAGCGTCGGCCATCTACGTGGAGGATGGCGGATCGAAGGGATTGAGCAGCAATACGCCGCTGCGGGCGACGTCCACGGTATTGCGGGTGACGAGAGTCCATCCGCGAGTCTTGGCCGAGGCTGCGAGTAGTCCGTCTATGACGGGCAGCGGGTCGGGCACGTTGAGACGGCCCCATTCCTCGGCAACGTCGGCGTCCACGTCGATGATGTGATCTCCATAAGTGCCGTGAAGACCGCGCAGCCACTGCTCCAGGACGTCCGCCCGGGCACCGTCCCTCCCGCGCAGCCGTTCGATTCCCAGCCGAATCTCACCGATGGTGAGCACGCTAACAAAGATCTCCGCTGAGGTGACCTTGCCGTACCATGCCAGAACGTGGGAATCCGGGTCCCGCTTGCGAAGTTCGGAGATCACATTGGTATCGAGCAGGTAGGTCATGCCTCATTCGCCCAGTCAGTGTTCCTGGGACCTTCGGCAGTTCTGGTCAGATCAAGGTCGTCAAAGCCAGGGCCTGACCGCAGGTAATCCTTGAACTCGGCGATGTCACCCTTGAGGTGCCGGTAGTCGGCAATATCGATGACCACGGCGATCTCCTCGCCATGACGAGTGACAACCTGCGGCCCCTCAGCATGCGCCGTGCGGATGAGCTCGCTGAAACGCTGCTTGGCGTCCTGGACTTGCCACCGCATATAGTCCTCCACAGAGTCTAGACAGACTAGACATCACGATAGCACCCCGCCGCGCCGAACGCGGGCGTGGCGAGGGCGAGCAGCGCGATCGCGGCCGCGCCGCCCCACAGCAGCGGGTGGTGTACCACCCGGCGCGCCAGGGCGGCCCAGACCCGCGACGGGCGGGCGGCGGTCCGCCTGCGGCCCAGGAACGGGATCAGGCCCCGGTCGGACCGCGGTCCCAGCCAGGCCAGCAGCGCGGGCAGCACGGTCAGCGAGCCGGCCACGGTGACGCCGACCACGGCGATCGTGCCGAAGGCGATGCCGGTGAATGCGTCGTAGCCGGTCAGGAACAGCCCGGCCAGCGCGATCATCACGGTCAGCCCGGATACCAGGATCGCGCGGCCTGAGGTGGCCGCGGCGGTGCGCAGCGCCTCGCCCGGCGCGGCGCCCTTGGCCCGTTCCTCGCGCTCGCGGCGCAGGTAGAACAGCGAGTAGTCGACGCCGACCGCCATCCCGATGATCAGCACCACCTCCGACGTGCTCGCGCTGACCGGCAGCCACCGGCTGACGACGGTCAGCAGGGACAGCGCGGTCATCACCGAGGTGATGGCCAGCAGCAGCGGGATGCCCGCGGCGATCAGCGCGCCGAACACGAGCAGCAGCAGCAGCGTGATCGGCACCGAGGTCGCCTCGGCCCTGCGGAAGCCGCTGCCCAGCACGGAGCCGACGGCCCGGCCGGTGCTCGCATCGCCGCGCTCGCCGATCAGCAGGCCCTGGTGACTGGCCTGCGCCGAGGCGACGGCCCGCAACGCGGGCGCCACGGTAGTGCTGACATCGGCCGCCGGACCGGGGACCTGGAAC
>OCZT010002419.1_pt1 | contig 19300 bp, 17 predicted proteins | sample 1539031 | NCBI WGS metagenome assembly OCZT01 (sample SAMEA3539308, study PRJEB22396) | soil metagenome | biome: tundra; feature: field; material: soil | place: USA | collected 2010-05 | depth 0.15 m | reverse complement strand
GTGTTGCTGACGATATACGCCCGCTGAAAGAGCCGAACACGATTGGGCGAGCCCTGACCGAGGAAGACAAGCAGAGGCTTCTTAAAACGGCTGTAATGCGGCCTGAGTGGGAAACGGCTTACCTCGCGGCGATTCTCTGCCTCAACACAACCGCGAGGGGCTGCGAATTGAAAGCCCTGCAATGGTCAGACGTGGACCTGTTCGCCCGGACTCTGACAATCCGCACGTCCAAAACGGCTGCCGGAGAGAGAGTCGTGCCTCTCACAGATGTGGCTGCTTCGGCTCTGGCAAGGCTGCGTCGCAGGGCGGAGTCCTTCGGGCCTGTCGAGCCGTCGCACTACATCTTCGCGGCTTTCGTGCCCAAGTTCACCTTCAGCGGCAAAAAAGTTATCGGCTACAACGTCACTGCGTTCGACCCGACTACCCATGTCAAAAGCTGGAGGTCAGCTTGGCGGACTCTGACGAAGAAAGCGGGGTTGCCCGGCTTCCGGTTCCACGATCTCCGGCACTGCGCTATCACCCAGCTTGCAGAGGGCGGCACATCGGATTCAACCATCATGGCGATTGCGGGGCACGTCAGCAGACGGATGCTGGAGAGGTACAGCCACGTGAGGATGGAAGCAAAGCGCAACGCGATGGAAGCCCTTGCCACAAGCACCAAAACGGCAGGTTATGACACAAACCATGACACAAACGCCGTGGTTGCGAGCACTCGTCCTGTCTAAACTATTGAGAGATTTGGTGGACCTGGCCGGGATCGAACCGGCGACCTCTTCCATGCCATGGAAGCGCGCTCCCAGCTGCGCCACAGGCCCACTTTGCGAAAAGAAGACACTCCCGCAGGGGAGCGCCATCTGTATTTTCTCCTACCAGCATGGCTTAGTCAAACTGCCCGGCCGTCTCGCTCGTATCTATTCCAGTAGCTTGCGGAAGCATCGGCTATAATTTCGCCAACTCACCATGGCGTTGTCAGTGGGCACAAAACTCGGTCCGTATGAGATCCTCGCGCCGGTTGGGGAAGGCGGCATGGGCGAGGTGTATCGCGCTCGCGATGCCCGCCTGAACCGCTCCGTCGCGATCAAAGTACTCCCGCAGGCCATCGCTTCCGATCCTGACCGGATGCGTCGTTTCGAGCAGGAAGCGCGCAGCATCGCCGCTCTGAACCATCCCAATATTCTGGCCATTTATGACGTTGGCGTGCAGGACGGTACCTCCTACCTCGTGATGGAAATGCTGGAAGGCGAGACGCTTCGTGAACGCCTGAACGGTGGCCCGCTTCCGGTGCGCAAAGCAGTCGAGACCGGGACCCAGATCGCTCACGGGTTGGCAGCGGCACATGAGCGCGGTATCGTTCATCGCGACTTGAAGCCGGAAAATATCTTCCTGACGAAAGACGGCCATGTGAAGCTGCTGGATTTTGGTCTGGCCAAGGACCAATCCGCGGCGGCAAATGCGGTTGCAGCGGACGGCATGACTGCGGTTTCTATGCGCACCACGCCGGGCGTGGTGATGGGGACCGCCCCCTACATGGCGCCCGAGCAAGTCCGCGGCGAGGTCGTGGATTACCGCGCAGACATCTTCAGCTTCGGTGCGGTGCTGTACGAAATGCTCTCGGGCAAGCCTGCGTTCGGTGGCGACTCGTCGGTCGAGACCATGAACGCAATCCTGAAGTCCGATCCGGCGGAAATTGACCTGACAACCGTGAAAATCTCTCCCGGCCTGGATCGCATTGTGCGCCATTGTCTGGAGAAAAATCCGGCGGATCGTTTCCAGTCGGCGCGCGACTTGACGTTCGCGCTGGAAGCGTTGTCCGGCTCCGGGTCCGCATCGTCCTTGCCTGCGGTAGGAGCGGAGCGGCGGAAAGGTCCCTGGCTGTGGGCCATTGCTGCGGTTGCGCTGCTGGCGGCAATGATCGTTGGTTTTGCGGCGCGATCAGCCTCGGCGCCAGCAGCGCGGCGCATGGACTTTGCCATTCCCACCTCCGCCGAGGTGACCCATCTGGCGCTCTCGCCAGATGGCAGCATGTTGGCTTATGTCTCGCCGGAGGAGGAAACGGGAGAAGGCGTCATCTTTGTGCAGAGGATAGGCTCGACTGCCGTGATTCGCCTGGAAGGCACCCAGACCGCAAGTCATCCTTTCTGGTCGCCGGACGCCAAGTACATAGGTTTCTTCGCCAACGGCAAGCTGAAGAAGATAGCGGTTTCGGGCGGCGCCCCGGAGGTGATCACCAAGGCGGAAAGCGGACGTGGCGGAACCTGGGGCAAAAAGAACATCATCGTCTACACGCCAAGTTCCGCAGGCCCGTTGTGGAAGGTGAACCCGGACGGCACCGATGCCGCACCTTTAACGGACAAGCTGATGGCCACCGGCGAATCCTCGCATCGCTGGCCGGTGTTTCTGCCCGATGGAGAGCGGTTCCTCTTCTGGTCGGGCGACTTCCACGAAGTGCGCGACGACAGCCACACCGGGATTTATGTGAGTTCGCTTTCCGCCGGGAAGAAGGACCTAGTCATGCCCTCCCGCTCCAGCTTCGGCTACGGGCAAGGTCATCTGTTCTACCTGGATGACAAGCGCTCCCTGATGGCTGTGGGGATGGACAACGAGGGCCGGCTTAAAGGCGGGCCACAGGTCATCGCCCCTCAGGTCGGCCGCAACCCTTCGACCTACTGGGCAGCGCTGACGGTCGCCGAGAACGGTACGGTGGTGTATCACCTCGGCGTCGGCGCGCCCCTTTCGCAACTGACATGGTACGACCGCAGCGGCAAGGAGTTGGGACGCCTCGGGGAAAGCGCAATCATCGCCAACCCAACAATCTCACCTGACGGGCAGCGGGTGGCGGTGGATGTCGCCGACGGGAAGGACAAGAACATCGACGTCTGGGTCCACGATCTTCCGCGCCACAGCTATACCCGCTTCACCTTCGATCCGGCGGAAGAAACTACGGCCGCATGGTCCCACGATGGCAAGACGATAGCGTACCGTTCGGCGGCTTCGGATAAGGTTGTACGGCTGAAGAACGCGAGCGGATTGGAAGCGGAGCGCGGCGTGGGACCGGATCGAAACATTGGTGACGCCATACCTGTTTCGTGGACGCACGACGACAAAGCGATCGTCGTCTGCAACCTAGGCCCTTCCGGGGGTTCGAAGCTGGAACTGCTTTCCCTGGTGGACCAAACCCTCACGCCAGCGGTGGTTGCCAATGGCAACCACCGCGAAGGCCAAGTGTCACCCGACGGCAAGTGGTTGGCCTATGCCTCCGACGAATCCGGCGACTGGGAGGTGTACATCGCGCCACTTCCTGCAACCGGGGGCAAGCTGCAAGTGTCCCGCGGGGGAAGGGATGGAGCCGCGCTGGCGCAGCGACGGCAAGGAAATCTTCTACATTAGTTTCGCTGGCTCGAACAAGCGGCTTATGGCCGTTCCGGTCACTGCGGAAGGTGGGCTTTCCACTGGCACCCCGGTTCCGTTGTTTCAGATTCGTGGCCGTTCGATCGTCTCGTCGACCGACTTGTTCAGCTATGACGTGACCGCCGACGGCCAGCGCTTCCTGGTCAACCAATACGTCAAGCCCGCACAGATCCAGCCACTGAACATCGTGCTGAATGCGACCGCCGACGGCCACTGAGTCCTAATTAGTGGCAACCTGACAATCGCGAGGGACCGGATAACTCCTCGGCAGCGCTGTGAAGTGGCACAGCCACGATCTCATGCGGTAGCATCCAACTAAGCCTGTGAATTCTGGCTTATCTCCTCCGCCTCGTCTGCGACTGTCGGCTGAGATTCTGCTGTCTGGGAGCCGAAAAATGAACACGAGATTGTCCGTGCTGTACCTTTTTCTGGCAGGCGCTACGGCCCTGGCGCAGACGCCAGCAAATGCCCCGGGCGCGGGGCCGGTGCATGCGCCGTCCGCCGGTAGTACGTCGATGGTCTCGGTGTTGCCCGACTTGGATAGACTGCAGGCTACTGCGTCGCAGGCCACGCTCGATCTCGGCCGCCTACGAATCGACAAATGGAAGGCGGACGGAGAGTCCAAACGGCAAGCTCAGGCCAACGCCGATTCCGCCCAGCGGAACCTGACCTCCGCGTTGCCTGGATTGATCGACGCTGTACGCTCGGCGCCTCAGGACTTGAGTGCTGAGTTCAAGCTCTATCGCAATCTCAACGCTTTGTACGACGTCTTCGCGTCTCTGACGGAAGCCACCGGGGCCTTCGGACCAAAGGGCGACTACCAGGCCTTGGCGCAGCAACTCGAGACCATCGATTCCGTGCGACGCAGCCTGGGAGATGCGCTGGAACAATTGACTTCGTCAACGCAGTCCGAGCTGAATCAGTTACGGAGCCAGGTTCGCACGTACCAACAGGCTGCGGCGGCAGCACCTCCCAAGAAAGTCGTCGTGGATGATACAGAGCCAACAAAGAAGACCGTGCATAAGAAGAAGCCAGCAGCCTCAGGCAGCGGTAGTTCGACTTCCGATGCATCCAATGCAAAATCGAAAGACAATACCGGCGCCGGAACTTCTGCTCCCAAACCGTAGACGTTGAGCTTGATCATGACAGTGTCATCCTGGAGCGACGCGCCCGCAAAGAATTTACCCCGCTTCTTTTCGGGGTCCCCAACGAGCGCCGCCTTTGCGCTCGTTGGGGTGATTGTGCGAGTAGTACGGGCGCGGAGTCGAAGGGTCTGTCTTTCTCTTTGTCATCCTGAGCGAGCGCAGCGAGTCGAAGGACCCCTATAGTCGCGAGAAATCACAATGTGGCCGCCTCGCACGGCAACAAATCTGGGATTAATGGCGGCCAAAGGTACCCCTCGACTCCTCGCTGCGTCGAAAAACATGCCAGGCGAGAATGGGTAGGCAGTATAGGGGTCCTTCGGCTCCTCGCCTGGTCGCCACGGCGACCGGACTCGTCGCTCAGGATGACAGGCCAACAAAAGGTTTTCATCCCGAGTATCAACGGGAACATTTGGACCCGCTCTGGGGTCTATTTCATCAAGTCCTGCCCCCGGGGACCAGCCGCGCTTGTGTAGATACGGCGAGATTAATTGGTCTGTTGAACGGGGTGGCGGTAGCGCCGGGATCGTCGCGGAAAGTTGTTGCGGACTCCGAATCTATTTATCATTGAGGTACGCCTTGATGGCGGGAGCAACAACATTGAGTGACCTCGCAAGTGTGCTGGACGTCCGCACTGCGGAAGCAGCGATCGTGGCCGAATTGAAGGCTGGATCGGAAGATGCTTTCTACTGGCTCATCGCGCACTATAACCAACCGGTTTACAGCCTGGTATACCGGATTTTGGACGATCCGTCCGACGCCGCCGATACTACCCAAGAGGTATTTATCAAGGTCTTTCGCGGGATCAAGAATTTCAATGCCGATTCCAGCTTGAAGACTTGGATCTACCGGATTGCGGTGCATGAGGCTTCGAACCATCGCCGCTGGTGGTTCCGGCATAAGGCCCAGGAGACGTCGATCGAGCCGGCGAGCGGCAGCGGAGACGAGCAGCCTTGCCTCGCGATGAAGGACACGCTGGTAGATGAAGGCAAGTCTCCACTGCAAAGCGTCTATGACGAGGAATTACGGGCTCGGGTGGAATGCGAACTGCAAGCCCTTATCGAGCCATACCGGACGACGGTGATTTTGCGCGACATCGAAGAACTGTCTTACGAGCAAATCGCCGAGGTGCTGAATGTCTCGCTGGGGACAGTGAAGTCACGGCTGGTACGGGGACGCGATGCGCTGCGAAAACGCATGGAGCGTCATATGCAGGCTTTCGGAATGGACCACCCGGGCGTGGGGCGCAATCGAAAACGCCGCAAGGACGGCCCAGTTGCTGGTCAGAAGGTTGAGGTCATGCCATGAAGTGCTCAGTTGCGAAGCGTCTCATGTCGTCGTACCTGGATGGCGCCGTGACGCGCAGCCAATTGGCTCAGGTGAATGAACACTTGCAGGGCTGCGAGGAATGCGCCGGATATTATTCGTCTGGACAACGGATTCAGATGCTGGTCGGGTCCCTGGGACGAAAAGCAGTCCCTCCCGACTTGGCCCTTAGACTTCGCGTCGCGGCTTCGCAGGAACTCGCTAACTCCCAACGTTCGCGATGGGAGATGCTGCGGGTGCATTGGGAGAATGCTTTCAATGCAACCATGGTTCCGGCCACGGCTGGCGTAGTGACCACGTTGATCATTTTTGGATTGCTGATCAGTTTCCTGTATCCCGCGCAGATGAGGGCGTCCAACGATGTGCCGACCATGCTTTACACACCTGCGGAATTGCAATTCACTCCCTTCGAATTGTCGGGCGTGGCCAATGCGGAGTCGCTGATCGTGGAGGCTTCCGTCGGGCCCGATGGCCGGGTGCAAGATTACCGTATCCTGTCGGCGCCGGAAAACGCAGAGGCCATTTTGCCGCAACTGAAGAACATGCTGATCTTCACCACCTTTCATCCGGCAACGGCTTTCGGACAGCCCACGGCGAGCCGGGTGGTCCTGTCGTTTTCGAAGGTCCAGGTCAAGGGATGATGCAGCTGACCTTTCCGGGTAGGTTTCACCCGGCGACAGCGGCAGCGCGGCGATTTGCGCGCCAGATGCTCTGCTCGTAAACTGTAGAAACCGATTCCCCGCCGAAATCGTGTCAGGAGGCTTTTCTGGGCTGGTTTCGCCGTCTGTTTGTCCTGCCGCTTGTGCTGGCGTCATTTACCGGCGCCGGAAGGGCGCAGTCCAAAGCCATGCTCGACGTGAGCGAGACGTTATTCAGCGTGGTGGCTGCCATGAACGTTTGCGGATACGACCAGGAACTGCAGTCGTCATCGCCCATCCGCATGGAAGTTCGGGCGGACCTCGTTGAGGCCAGCAAATCGCCTGCCGCCGCGGCTGCTGCAAAAGACATGTGCCAGTTCTATCGCGATCACCAGCAGAGCGATGGAGCGCACGACCTGGCGCAATACGTCTCGCTGGCGTTGTACCTGGGGCTGCCGCCAGATTTTACTCCCAGAGTTAAGGAATCCGACATGCCCCCGGATTCGACGTATGTGTTGGGATTCGTACCGTTGCTCAATCAGTATTACGCCGCCGCCAATCTGCATTCCATCTGGCTCAAGCACCAATCCGAATATCTTGCCCTGATCGACCGCTACCACGAGCCGGTCGCACACATGATCGGTTCAACCGACACTTACCTGCGGATGCCACTGGCCGGATATCTGGGCCGCAGCTTCACCGTGTATCTGGAACCGATGAGCGCGCCCGGTCAGGTAAACTCGCGCAATTACCTTCAGGATTATTACTATCTGGCGATCTCTCCCAGCGGCGATAACATCCACATCGATGCCCTGCGGCACACCTATCTTCATTTCGTACTCGACCCGCTGATTGCCAAACGGGCAACGGCGCTGCAGCGCCTGAAGCCAGTCCTGGTGGCAGTGCAGAAAGCGCCCATGGCGGAGGACTACAAGCTGGATCCAGGGCTGCTAGTCGTCGAGTGCTTGATTCGGGCGATCGAAGCGCGCAATCCCTCCGCTCCCAAATTGCCGGAGAAGGAACGCCAGGCCATGTTACAGCGGGACGAAGCCGAAGGCTTCATCTTCACCCGGTTCTTCTATGACGAATTGCGGGACTTCGAGAAGGAAAACACTGGCTTGCAGGACGCCTTCCCGGATTGGCTGCACAATCTAGACGTGGATCGCGAGAGGAAGCGCGCGAGCGAGATCGAGTTTGCATCGCAAGCTGCGCCCGAGGTGATGCGGGCCGCGAAACCTGCATCTCAACCGAAGGTGGATTTGGCCGAACGAGAGCTGGTGAGCGGCGATCCCGCAAGCGCACAGAAGCTGGCGGAAGAGGCCCTCCAGGAAAAGGAAGATCCGGCGCGAGCTTATTTCGTGCTGGCTCGGGCGGCGACCATGAGCGGTAACATGCAGGGTGCGCACGACAACTTTCAAAAGGCGCTGAATTCGACCAAGGACCCGCGCCTGGCAGCCTGGTGCCACATTTATTTGGGGCGCATCCTGGACCTGCAGGAGGAGCGGGAAAACGCGGTCGCGCAATATCAGGCGGCACTCAGGGCCGGGGACACGTCCGCGGATACTACGAAGGCGGCGGAGCGTGGGCTCAAAGAACCGTACCTGCCCCCAGACGTAAAGCGGGAGCAGCAATAACTTCGCATTGACGGAGAGACCAGCGTTTCTCCCTCTAGAAAGGACGAGCAAGTAATGAGATCGATTTCCGCAATTTTGTCGATGCTGCTAGCGGCAGGGCTGGCCATGGCCCAGGCAAAGCCAACCCAGAATCAGGCTCCGAGTCCTAACGGACAACCACAGGCGCAGAGCGGCGCTCAAAACCAATCGCCCAGCAGCGCGCCCAGCGCTACCTCCGGCAATCCGCAGGCACCGTCTCCCGCGGCGGGCGGGCACAAGGTGCTCCAGGCGAAGTCGCAGGATGAACTGAAAGCCTACAAGGATGCGATGAGCAAGACTGATTCTGCCCAAATGGAAGCTGCGGCAGACGCTTTCGCCGCGAAATACCCGGACAGCGACCTCAAGGCAGGACTCTATATTAGCGCTATGAACCTGTACGGTCAGGCCAACAACTCGGAGAAGTTGATCGAAATGGGGCGCAAGAGCATAGCTGCGGATCCCACCAATCCGGTTCCTCTGGTACAAGCCGGTTCCGCGTTAGTGGAGGGTACTCGCGACACCGACATGGATCGCGATCAGCGTCTTGCTGAAGCTGCCAAGGATGCCCAGAGCGCGATCGACAACATTAATGGACTCCCGGTACCTCCTAACGCACCGGCCGACCAGGTCGCGGCAGTCAAGGCAGGCATTCTGACTTTGGCCCATGACACGCTGGGCATGGTTGATCTCAATAAAAAGGACTACGTCACGGCCGAGCAGGAGTTCTTGAAAGCCGTGGATGCCAGCAAGGCGCAACCGGAAGCAGTCCTATACTTGCGCTTGTCGGTAGCGCAGGACCAGTTGAAGCAGTATTCGCAGGCGCTCGAGTCCGCCAATAAGGCCGTGCAATATGCGCCGCCCGGAAGCGCAGTGCAGAACCTGGCCAAGCAGCAGCAAGCCCGGTTGCAGAAGCTGATGGCTGGCGCTACTCCGGCGGTTCCAAGCGGTACTGCGCCGGCTACGCCTGCTCCAGCCACGCCGGCAACGCAAGCGCCCGCTCAGACTTCGCCGGACACGCCGCATTGAACGGCGAGGACCGCAACTTCGTGTTTGCCCGTTTGCCTGGCAACGGAGCGGCTGTTGAATGAATCTGGGCCTGAGGCAGGAGTATTGACGCGAGAGGCCGTGACTTCCAGTTACGGCATGGGTTGAAGGGCCGTGATTCACCCGCTTGAGAACAGTGACGAGGAGCAGAATGAGCAGCATATCGCAGGTACGCGTAGGCCAGTTGCAACGCGGGGTGTTCAAACTTCTTCTGGATCAACCTGAGGGCCTTCCTGCCAAGGAAATAATCAGCCGCATGGCGCAGGTTGTTCCACCGACAGACTTCGAGAAAAGCGACTATCCAAAACATTCTGGAGTTCAGCGATTCGGGAAGATGATTCGTTTCGCCACGATCGCGCCGGTCAAGGCAGGATGGTTAATCAAAGAAAAGGGCAAATGGTATCTGACGGAGGAGGGTAAGAGCGCGTATGCACGATACCAGGATCCCGAGGAATTTAGCCGCGAAGCCCGGAGGCTATTTCACCAATGGGCTGACAAACAACCCAAAGAGGTAGCCGACACCGAAGAAGAATTTCATGAAGAAATTGGTACTACTGAAAGAGTCGCAGACGCATCCAGCACACTGGAAGAAGCGGAGGAAACTGCTTGGGACGAGATCGAAGCATACGTTCAGGCCATCAATCCGTATGACCTCCAAAGGTTGGTCGCTGCCCTGCTCCGTGCGATGGGATATCACGTGGCGTGGATATCTCCTCCAGGACCCGACAAGGGCATCGACATTCTCGCTTATAACGATCCTCTAGGTACGAGTGCACCGCGTATCAAGGTCCAAGTGAAGCGAAGGGCAGACAAAATCACCGTAGACGGCTTGCGAGCGTTCATGGCCCTATTGGGCGAGCAAGATGTAGGCATTTTTGTATCCACAGGCGCTTTTACAAGCGACGCCGAGATGGAAGCTCGGACAAAGGAGACGCGAAAGCTCACGCTGATCGACTTGGAGAAGCTCGTCGGCTTGTGGATAAAGCATTACGACAAAGTATCTGAATCCGATAAACGACTGTTACCGCTGAGGCCGGTCTACTACTTAGCGCCGACTGATTAGCCAGACAGGAATTCAGAAGTCGCTGACATGACGTCCAATTGTGATGATCTTCCTGATGTGATTCTGAGCGCGGCGGAAGGATGCTCGGGATGACAGTCAGAATTACTCGGGTTCATGAATAATCCAGGTTCAGGCCCGCACTAACCAACGTCGGTTTTTTCAGCAACCTCTCGAGCCATCGAACGCAAATGAACTCCGACCCTCATGACCTCTCCGCGCTGGAGGAAGCTCTCGGGCATCGCTTCGGGCGCCGCGCTCTCCTGGAGCAGGCCGTCACTCACGCTTCCTATGCCCGCGAGATGGAGTCGCAGAACGCGGCGGGGGGTACTCCTGCTCTGGCGCCCGATAACGAGCAGATGGAATTTCTGGGTGACGCAGTACTGGGTTTCGTGGTCAGCCAGGAACTTTTTCAGCGCTTTCCTGAATATCAGGAAGGAGAACTCTCGAAGCTACGAGCGCACCTGGTTAGCGCACGCCACTTGCTTCGTCCGGCACGGGATCTGGGGATTGGACAATACCTTCGCCTGGGAAAAGGTGAGGACCGCAGCGGGGGCCGCAGCAAGGTTGCCCTACTGGTGGATTCTCTGGAGGCTGTCATTGCGGCCCTGTTCCTCGATGCCGGCTTGGAGGTGGCGCATCGTTTCATCCAGCAATCGATCCTTGAGCCCGGCCTTGCGGAAGTGCACCAGGGCGGCGGCAAGAAGCTGCCCGTGATCGACTACAAATCGGCGTTGCAAGAAGCGATGCACGCCAGTGGACGTTCGCAACCACGCTATGTGCTAATAAAGGAAGATGGTCCGGACCATCGCAAGGTATTCACCATGGAGGCGCAGGTTCCGGCCGCTCCCAACGGAGATGCAGGCTTTGCCCGCCGCGCGGAAGGCAACACCAAGAAACTGGCCGAGCAAAAAGCTGCACGAGAGGCTTGGGATTTTCTACAATCGCTAAAGAGAGGTTCTGGGGACGACGCTACCCCCAACGAGTTCCCCAAACATTCATGAACGAAGTCCGCACCGAGTTATCCGTCGAGGCTGTTGTCCAGGAGCCGAAACCTGCCGGGGCGTCGTACCACCCAGCGCGCAGCCATGCGGGCGGCATGAACTCCCTGCAATCGCTCGCCACGACGATTGTGATCGCGGTCTTCGCCATCGCTTTCATTGTCCAGGCCTTCCAGATTCCCTCTCCGTCAATGGAGAAAACGCTACTGGTTGGCGACTATCTCCTGGTAGACAAAGTACACGACGGACATTCGGCGTTTTGGCGGTGGCTCATGCCTTACCAGCCCGTACAGCGCCAGGACATCATTGTCTTCCGTTATCCGCTCGATCCGCGGCAACACTTTGTTAAGCGCGTGGTGGCGGTTCCCGGCGACCGAGTGCGGCTCATCGACAAACATGTTTACGTCAACGGAGTTCGCCAGGACGATACTTACGCCACGTTTCATTGGGAGCAGCGGGATGGATTCCGGGACAATTTTCCCGATGGCAACTTGTTGGTTCTTGGAATGTCGGCGCCATGGTATCTGCAAGTTCACAAGCTCCTCGAAGACGGTGAGTTGATCGTTCCCGAAGGCTCATTCTTCGTTCTTGGAGACAACCGCGATGACAGCTCCGACTCGCGCTATTGGGGGTTCGTACCTGCGGAAAACATTGTTGGCCGTCCCCTGGTGATCTACTGGTCGGTGCTGCGATCCGCTTCCGCCGCCGCTGACAGGCTTCCGTCTGATAAACTTTCGAGTCTGGCATACGACGTTACCCACATGTTGCAAGGCCTGCGCTGGCACCGCATGCTGCGAACCGTACAATAAGACAACTGCCTGGCAGGCGATACGAGATCCCAAGGAAGAGTACATTTGGCTGCTACGAAAAAGATTGTAAAGACCTCGCCGGTGGCGCCGCAGAAACCGGAAAAGCCGCCGGAAAAACCGAAGGAGACCACTTCGGAATTTATCGCCTCGATCGCCATTGTGCTGGTGACCGGGCTGTTCATTATCACCTTCGCGCTGCAAGCATTCACCATTCCCTCGAGTTCGATGGAAAACACCCTGCTCATTGGGGACCACGTGTTTGTTGACCGCATGCTGCTGGCTCCAAAAACCAGTTGGATCGGCAAGCTGATTCCCTATCGTGAACCTCGCCACGGCGACATCTTCGTATTTATCTCCCCGGCGCAGCCCGGTCTCTACGTCGTCAAACGTGTCATGGGTATCCCGGGTGACCGGATTCATCTGCAGGATGGAGTGGTGTATCGCAACGGAGAACGCCTGAACGAGCCATACGTGGTCCGCAAAGGCGATTACAACGGGTACCGCGACAATTTCCCCAGCGTGCCCGTCAGCGACTACGAAGACGTAACGCCTGAGTGGCGGCTCACCATGCCCTCGCACCGGCAGAATGGCGACCTGGTCGTGCCGCCGGGCAGCATCTTCGCCATGGGCGACAATCGCGATGTCAGCCTCGACTCCCGCTACTGGGGGTTCGTGCCGCGCGAGAACGTCATCGGACGTCCCATGTTCATCTACTGGTCGTTCGTCACCCCGCGCGATGAGTACGAACGGCAGAGCCTCGGAGATCGGATACAGTGGATGTTCAACATCCTGTTCCACTTCTTTGATCGGACGCGCTGGTCCCGCATGCTCCACGTGGTGCGTTGATGCGGGGCCGCACTGCACGGCGAATGATGTGGGCGATCCTGCTGATCGTTCTGCTGGCGGTGCTGGTTCCCCCGTTCGTCAACGTGAATCGCTACCGCAAGCGCGTGGCGGAGGCCATCAGCCGGGCGCTGGGGCGCGACGTCACGGTTTCCCGTATTGAACTCAAGCTTCTGCCTCGCCCGGGGATCGTGCTGTCCAATTTTGTTGTAGCCGAGAACCCCAGCTACGGCGCAGAACCAATGCTGCGCGCCGATACCGTCACCGCCTTTCTTCGGCTGACGTCACTTTGGCGCGGCCGGCTGGAGATCGGGACCCTCGACCTGGACACTCCCAGCTTGAATCTGGTTCGCCGTTCCGACGGGCACTGGAACGTCGAAGAGCTGGTTGAACGGGCCTCGCAGGTTTCGTCGGCGCCTACCACGAAGACCCGTCCGGAAGTGCGCCCCCGCTTTCCGTATGTCAAAGCTTCGAGTGGGCGAATTAACTTCAAACTCGGCCAGGTGAAGAAGGCATTTGCGTTCACCGATGCCGATTTCGCTCTTTGGCTGGAGTCGGAAAACCAATGGGGCATCAGGCTGGAAGCGCGCCCCATGCGCACCGATGTGGATGTCCATGACACTGGTATCCTCAAGCTGGATGGGAGGTTCCAGCGGGCTTCAAGTTTGCGTGACACACCCCTGGATTTCAAGTTCACTTTCAGCGGCGGTCCACTTGGCCAGCTTACGAAGCTGATCTACGGGCGTGATCGGGGCTGGCGCGGCAACGTCCGCTCCAACGCATCCTTGACCGGGACCCCGGCGGCCCTTGGGGTCACGCTGGATGCGCAAGTGGACGACTTTCGCCGTTATGATATTGCGCTCGGTGAAGCTCTGCGCCTTCTCGCGCATTGCACCGGAACCTATTCCTCACCCGATGACGCATTGCACGACCTGCAGTGCCAATTGCCGGTTGGCACTGGCGTACTCGAAGTTCGCGTCAACGCCCAGGGGTGGGCTGCCGATGCATACGATTTGAGCGTCTCCGCCGAGCGGATCCCGGCGGCGCGAATTGTCGCATTTGCCCGCCACGCGAAAAAGGACCTGCCCGCGGACCTCACGGCAACCGGCGAGTTTGAAGGAGTATTTTCCGTCCGCAAGCAGTCAGGAGGCACGCCGACCTGGGCGGGCGGCGGACGCACCAATCTCTTGGCGCTGCAATCCGGCGTGTTGAAGCAAGACTTACAGATCGGGGCCATAGAGGTCGTGGTCCCCAAGCCAAATGCTTCCGGGAGTCCACACCCTAAGCGTTCTCTTTCACCCAAAGCCATGCAACCGGTGGCTAACCCGGAATTGCGTCTGGTGGTGAAGCCTTTCCCCATTCCGCTCGGGGCGACTTCGCCTGCAACCGCCAACGCGGTATTCGATGAGGACCATTACAGTGTCAATCTCAAGGGCGAAGCGGAGCTCGCACGCTTGTTAAACATCGCCAAAGCGCTGGGAGTAGGCACACCCGGGGTGGGGCTAGCTGGAATCGCTCAAGTTGACCTCGATGTGGCAGGCACATGGGTTGGATTTGCGCCCCCTGTTTCCTCGGGTAACCTGCAATTGCACAGTGTGACGGCCGAGTTGCAGGGCATTGCCGAGCCCTTACTCGTCTCGTCGGCTGCGGCAACGCTGGTCAACCAGGAGGTGACCGTCACGTCGTTTACGGCAGGATTCGCCAAGGGACCGGAAATCAGTGGAGCGGCCAGTTTCCCCGTGCATTGCACCGCTCCCCAGAGCTGCACCCTGCACTTCGACGTTCGTACCGATGACGCGTCACTGGCGCGGCTGAATCAACTGGTGAACCCAAGTTATTTCAATCGGCCGTGGTATCGCCTGCTGGATATAGGGCAGTGGCACGAAGATGCGCTACTGAAGTTGCACGCCAGCGGGCATTTTGCGAGCGCTCGCTTCGAAGTGGGAACGGCGGTTGCTAACAACGTGACGGCGACCGTTGAGTTCGACGCGGGCAAGCTGCGCGTTCGTGAGTTGCGCGCCGGCATCCTCGGAGGCCGGCACAACGGGATGTGGACTGCCGATTTCACGGTGGCGCCTCCAACCTATTCCGGCACCGGAAGCATGACTCGGGTGTCGATGGCGCAACTGGGGACTCTGATGCACGACAATTGGGCCGCTGGCACGGTTGATGCTCAATACAGCCTTGCCATGCACGGATTGAGTCCCGCCAGCCTCCGCAATTCCGTAACCGGCTCAGCCGACTTCACCTGGAACGACGGGGCCTTGCGCCATGTTGTCCTCGACGGCCGAGGCGCTGCTTTGGCATTTTCGAACTTTGTTGGCAAAGTGGCTATGGCGAAGGGAACGTTCACCCTGGTTGATTGCAAGCTGCAATCGGGCGGCGCCAACTACGCCGTCAAGGGCACGGCTTCCTATGACCGAAGCCTGGCAGTTCGATTGGAGCGGGCGGGCGGGCGCTCCTATGTCATTTCCGGGCCGCTGGATAAACCGCGCGTCGAGACCGTAACTGCGCCTTCGGCCGAGGCAGCGCTGCGATGAAGCTGGCCCTTTGCTTCTTCCTTCCCGTGGTGCTGCTGGCAGGAGCGGCGACAGTCGTGGCCGGCCGCAAGCCAGAGCCTCAGCATGACAATCACAGTCCCGACTACCGCGCGATGGAGCAGAAGATCGCATACTTGAAACAGAATGCGGCGAAGCCTCATCCCGATCCCAAGCCGACCGAACTCACCGAGCGCGAGGCCAATGCCTACTTCAACGAAGGAGGCGTGAAGCTGCCGAAGGGAGTGAGCCATGTGCGGCTCACCTCAACGCCGGGGGTAATCGATGGTCACGCCCAGGTTGATTTCGAAGCCCTAACGCAAGGAAAGACCTCGGCGAATCCTCTGTTTAGCCTGTTTAGCGGGACCCACGACATCCACGTGGTGGCGCAGGCAACGGCTTCCAACGGCACCGGGAGCATTCGCGCACAATCGGTTTCGCTGGACGGAATCGAGGTGCCACAAATGCTTTTGCAGCTTTTCGCTCAGCATTTCCTCACGCCAAAATATCCGAACGTCGGCATCACCAGCACATTCAAGCTCCCGCTGCACATTGACAGTGCGGTCGTAGAGAGTGGACGCGTACGCCTGGCGCAGAAGTAGAGCGGTTCTAAGATTCGTGTATCCCCGTGTACGGGTAGTGCGGGCCTTCAGGCCCGCGTTCAGGGCAGGAAGAAAACCCGGTCAGGCCTGTCGCTAGCGGCAAACGCGGCGCTGAACCTGGATTATTCATGAACGCGAGGTGTCATCCTGAGCGTAGCGCCCGCCTGACCCGATTCTCTTGCGAGTCGGGCGGGCGCGGAGTCGAAGGACCCCTATACCTGCAAGAAATCACAGTGTGGCCGCCCGTCACAACAACAAGTCTGGGATTGCTGGCGACCATAGGGTTCCTTCGACTCCTCGCTGCGCTCGTCGCTCAGGATGACACTCCAAGAAATTACGTGCGCTCATGAATAATCCAGCTGAAGCGCCGCACTACCCGTCCTGCCGGATACACGAATTGTGACACCGCTTTAGCCCGAGCGAAACTCTTCCCTTCTGTGAAAGAATATCGCCATGAAGCGACCGTTCGCTGCTACCGTATGGCGCGAGGGGAATTGGTATGTCTCTCAGTGCCTCGAGGTCGATGTCGCCAGCCAGGGCGACACCGAAGAAGAGGCCCTCGCCAACTTGAAGGAAGCGCTGGAGCTTCACTTCGAACCGCCGCAAGCGACGCGCCCTCCCAAGCTTCGCACCATCGAGGTCGAGGTTGGCGCGGCTTGAGAGCCTGCGCGAGAACTAAACTTGGTATTTGCCAGTGGACTGGATAGGCGAAAATCCAGCGCCGTAGGCGCGGCATAGTTTAGCCCAGCACGGAGCCGCAGGCGGAGTGCTGGGTAAAGTGGAAAAAAATAACGAGTCCCTTCAGGGACGGCACAGGTCTCAACACCCTCTCTCTTTAGGCCTGAGGAGCAAGCTTCGTTGTCGCTAGGGCGCGCGTATTTCGCGGGGTTCGAAACGAATGACCCCAGCGGCTTAAAAGCCAACTTTCATCGATTCCGCTCAACGCGGGCCTTGAGAGCCCCTACTCGAGCAGTGTTCAGCATTTTTCCGCAGCTTGTTAAGCGGCACTGAAAGAGTCCGAAAAAGCATATCCCTCGGGATGACATGAATAGAGGACTTAACGGCGCACTGAAGGTGCGCCCCTTCAAAGCAGCATGCACCTACTTCCGCAGCCTCCCAAAGGTAAGCCCTTCAAGCTCCGCCCTCTTTCCCCATGTTAGTATCGAAAGCAAACTTCAATGTTCCATAATGCCAACCCCGTTGACATCTTTTTTCAGATTATCGTGCTGCTGTTTGCCATCTGCGTGCACGAGTCGGCGCACGCCTGGACGGCGAACCGCCTGGGCGACCCTACGGCAAAGATGCTCGGCCGGGTTTCGCTCAACCCGCTGGTACACATCGATCCCATCGGCACGATCCTGATGCCGCTGATCTTGATTGTTCTGGGTTTTCCGCCATTCGGATGGGCCAAACCCACTCCGGTGGATACACGCAACTTTAAGAACCAGGTGCGCGACGATATTCTTACCGCTGTAGCCGGGCCGGCCAGCAACTTCCTGACGGCATTCGTCTCCGTCTTTGCCCTGGCGATCATTCTGCACGGCTCCGGCAGTAGCATAGGTCACCTGTTTCGCGGCACCGATGTGGCCGGGCCTCTGGCCAAACTGTTTGAACTGGCCATCCTGATTAATGTCGTGCTCGGAGTCTTTAATTTGATTCCGCTGCCGCCGCTTGATGGAAGCCATGTCATCCGCCACTTTCTTTCGTACAACACCCTTCGCGTTTACGACAGAATTGGCTACTTCGGACTGGTCATTGTTCTGTTCGTCCTGCCGATGGCGGGATGCTCCATCGTCGGCGCCATGATGACGCCGTTTCTGCTTTTTTTTAGCGCGCTGCTAAATCAACTTTTGAGATTCTGATGCCGGAGACCAAGCAAACCACAAAAGGCCGCGTGCTCAGCGGCATGCGACCTACCGGAAAGCTGCACCTCGGCAATTATGTCGGCGCGCTGCGCAATTGGGTGGGCTTGCAGGACCAGTATGACTGCTTTTTCTTCATCGCCGATTGGCACGCTCTCACCACCGACTACGCCGACACGCGCAGCGTCAAGCAAAACTCGCTTGAGGTCATGATCGACTACCTCGCGGCCGGCCTCGATCCCGAGCGCAGCACGTTGTTCATCCAGTCGCACGTGTTGCAGCACGCCGAGTTGCACTTGCTGTTCAGCATGATCACTCCGCTGGGATGGCTGGAGCGGGTGCCCAGCTACAAGGAGCAGCGCGAGAACCTCAAGGACAAGGACCTCGGCACCTATGGTTTTCTCGGATATCCACTGCTGCAGTCGGCCGACATTCTGATTTACAGCCCCGCGCCCGACTTGCCAGAATCCGAGCGCAAGCTGTTTGTTCCTGTAGGCGAGGACCAAGTCCCGCACGTGGAATTGACGCGTGAGGTGGCAAGGCGCTTCAATCAGTTCTACTCCTTTAGGAGAAAGCCCTTTCCTTACGGGTCTGGATACCCGTTGATAGAGCGCATTCATCGGAACGCCTTTGTCGAGCCGCAACCTTTGTTGACACCGTCACCGAAACTGCCCGGCACCGATGGCCGTAAGATGTCGAAGTCATATGGCAACACCATCCTGCTGAGCGAGCCCGAAGGTTCCTTGCGGCAGAAGCTGAAGACGATGGTGACTGACCCGGCGCGCATCCGGCGAACCGATCCCGGCAATCCCGACGTGTGCCCCGTCGGCGACCTACATAAGATTTTCAGCACCGCGGAAACCATGGCTAAAGTTAACGAAGGCTGCCGCACGGCGGGTATTGGCTGCATCGAGTGCAAAACGTGGGCGTCAGACAGCTTGTGGCGCGAGATCGCTCCCATCCAGGAGAGGCGGCAGAAGTATGAGGCGAATCCCAAGCTGGCGTGGGACATCCTCGAGCAGGGCTCGACGAAAGCGCGCGCCGTCGCGGAGGCAACCATGGTCGAGGCCCGAGAAGCCGCGAACCTGTCACATGAGTACGAAGCGCCGGGGCAAGGTGTAGGCGAGGGCAAATAGTACATTCACCACAAAGGCACAGAGGAATTCTTAATCTGTCATCCTGAGCGGAGCGAGTCGCCGAAGGCGACGAACGGAGTCGAAGAGCCTGCCCCGAGCGAAGCCGAGGGGACCCCTATCGCTGCAATAAACTTTCTTTCAATGACCGAGAACCCCCAACCCGCACCGATCACCAGCGCGACAGCGCAATCCGCCGCCCCGCACGTGATGCCGCGCAAGGACGGCGCCGACCAGTCGTCG
>OCZT010002418.1_pt1 | contig 19303 bp, 16 predicted proteins | sample 1539031 | NCBI WGS metagenome assembly OCZT01 (sample SAMEA3539308, study PRJEB22396) | soil metagenome | biome: tundra; feature: field; material: soil | place: USA | collected 2010-05 | depth 0.15 m | reverse complement strand
GCTGCTGGCTGCGGTTGCTGTGATGATAAATCGCGCGGGCGACGAGTTCCTTGCCGGTGCCGCTTTCACCGGTGATGAGCGCGGTGGCGTCGCTGGCGGCCACCTGACCGATGAGCTTGAAAACCTGTTGCATCGGCTCACTGCGACCGATGATGCCGAGTTCGTAATCCTCGGATTCGAGCAACGGCTGATACGACACGATTTGCTTCATGTCGTGTGCGGCCTTGAGCGCGTTGGCGACGATTTCCTTGAGCTTCAGCGCGTCGAACGGCTTGAGCAGATAATCGTAGGCGCCGAGCTTCATCGCCTCAATGGCCGTCTGCGTCGTGCCGTAGGCGGTCATCAAAATGACGAGGAGCTTCGGATTGGCGGCGCGGATCCGGCGGAGCGTTTCGAGTCCGTTCATACCGCCCATGCGCACATCCATGAGCACGAGGTCGGGCTTGAATTTGGGAATGACCTTCAGCCCTTCCTCGCCGGACGATGCCGTGGCCAGTTCGATTTCCGGCGAATTAAAGATTCGTTGGAACGAATACCGCACATCCTCTTCGTCATCAATCAGCAGCAGCTTGCTCATTGGCCGGTTAACATAGCGAAAACAGGCAAAAGAAATAAGGAATTTTTGAAGCGCATATTTAATTTGAATTCACACGGCGGCTGGTGCGACTATTCAATCGTTTACAAATCGAATTGAAATTATTATGAAAAGAAATGTTATGTTCAGCCTGCTGGCCTTGCTGGCGGGACCGCTCCTCGCGGCGGATTCCCATCCCAAGGATGACATCAAAAACGCGGCCAAGGTGCTCGGCGCCCAAACGAATTATGCCTGGCACGCCATGGTCGAAACGGCCGGCGGCGGAAGATTCGGCGGTCCGACCGACGGCAGGACGGAGAAGGGCGGCTACACCACGTTGTCCATGACCCGTGGCGACAACACCAGCGAGGCCGTGTTCAAGGGCACCAATGGCGCGATCAAGACGCAGGACAACGGCTGGCAATCGCTGGCTGAGGCGGCGCAGGACAACGGCGGCGGGCCCAATCCGGCAATGTTCCTTGCGCGCATGTTGCCAACTTACAAAACTCCGGCAACCGAAGCCGCCGACCTCGCCGACAAGGCGAAGGAATTGAAAAAGGATGGCGACGCGATCGCCGGCGACCTGACCGAGGACGGCGCGAAGGCATTGTTGACCTTCCGGCCGCGCGCTGGCGGCGGTGAACCGCCAACCGTCAGCAACGCCAAGGGTTCGGCAAAATTCTGGATCAAAGACGGCAAACTCGCGAAATTCCAATTTCATCTTCAAGGCACCGTGAGCCTTAACGGCAATGACCGCGACGTTGACCGCACGACCACTGTGGAAATCAAAAACGTCAACTCGACCAAAATCGAAGTGCCGGACGAAGCGAAGAAAAAATTATAGTCATGCTTTTTAGAGCTGCGCCGGACGATTCCATGCGACTCGTCCGGCGTTCCACAATCGGGGCGGCCTCGTGTCCTGGTGGTGGTGCCCGGGCGCACTCCCTGCTGAATTCGCTGAGATTCGCTGTTTGACCTTGCTTTGCGCATCGCCTAGACTCGTCCTCCATTTTGATATGAAAATTGTCATTTGTGATCCGGTTTCGCCGAAAGGCATCGCGCTGTTGCAACAGCGGCCTGAATTTCAAGTGGTCGTGCTGCCCAAACGGCTGACCGAGGCCGAACTGCTGCCCGTCGTCGCCGACGCCGTCGCATTAGTTGTCCGTTCCGAAACCAAAGTCACGCGCAAAATCATCGAAGCTGCGCCGAAATTGCGCGTCGTCGGTCGTGCGGGCGTGGGCGTGGACAACGTGGACATCGAAGCCGCCACGCAACATGGCACCGTGGTGATGAACACCCCCGGCGGCAACACCGTGACCACCGCCGAATTGAGCTTTGCCATGCTGCTCTCGCTCGCGCGCAAGGTGCCGCAGGCGCACGCCTCGATGGTCGCGGGCAAATGGGACCGCAAGCTTTTCCAGGGCGCCGAACTCATGGGCAAGACCCTCGGCGTGCTCGGCATGGGCCGCATCGGCACGGAAGTCGCCAAACGCGCCATCGCGTTCGGCATGCGCGTCATCGCCTATGACCCGTACCTCACCGAAGACCGCGCGAAGGCCATCGGCGCGGAATTTGCCGACAGCGTGGACGAAATTTATCGCGTGGCGGATTTCATCACCGTGCACATGCCGGTGACGCCGGAAACCAAGCACATGCTCAACGCCGCCGCGTTTGCCAAGATGAAACCCGGCGTGAAAATCGTGAATTGCGCGCGCGGCGAAATCATCGCCGAGGCGGATTTGATTGCGGCGCTGGAATCGAACAAGGTCGCCGGCGCGGCGCTGGACGTTTACGCCACCGAACCGCTGCCCGCCGACCATCCGTATCGCAAGCAGGCGAACCTGATTTTGACGCCGCACCTCGGCGCGAGCACGAACGAGGCGCAGGAAAAATGCGGCATCGAAGTCGCCGAAGTCATCGCGGGTTACCTGCTCACCGGCGAGGTCCGCAACGCGGTGAATTTGCCGTATCTGGACGCGAAGACCTACGAGCAGGTGAAGCCCTACCTGCCGCTGGGCGTGGCGCTCGGGAAATTGCTGGCGCAACTCGCGCCGCCGGGCGCCGACCGCATTTACATCACCTACGGCGGCCACGCGCGGCAATTACCGAACGTGGACCCGGTGACGCGCTCGATTTTGCGCGGCTTCCTGGAAAGCAGTGCGGTCAAGGACGTGAACAACGTCAACGTCCGCTCCGTCGCCGCGAGCATCGGCATCACCGTCGAGGAGAAAAAATCCGACGAGCCGGTCACGTTCAACGAATGGGTGCACGTGCAGGTTTTCAGCAACGGGAAGAAACTGATCTCGGCGGGCGGGACGTTTTTCGGCTCGCCGAACAACCCCCGCATCGTGCGGCTGTTCAGCACGCCGGTGGAAATTCCCATCAGCGGCACGTTGCTGCTGTTGAACAACAAGGACCGGCCCGGCATCGTCGGCCACCTCGGCACGCTGCTCGGCAAACACAAGGTCAACATCGCCAACATGAGCCTGGCGCGCGACACCGCCGGCGGGCTGGCGTTGACGGTATTGAATCTCGACAGCGCGCCGCCGCCGGCAGTGCTCGCCGAGCTTCAGAAAGACCCTGACATCAGCAATGTGAAAGTGGTAAAATTGTAAAAGCCGTTAAATCGAAAGAAGACAAAAATGAAAAAACAAATAAAATTGATTTTCCCTGCCGTGTTCGTCGCGGCCTTGTTCGCGCTGCCGCGCGTGCAAGCTGCTTCCGCCAACGCCGCCACCAATGCGCCTGCGTCCACCGCGACCAACGTCAACTCCCAAGCCGCGATGACCGCGTTGTTTGGCGACCCGGTTATTGCCAAGGGCAAGGGTTTTGAAATCAAACGCAGTGAATTGGATGGGGTGATGATGGGGGTTAAATCCACCGCTGCCGCGCGCGGCCAGACCATTCCGCCCGGGCAGTTGACCCAGATCGAAAGCCAGTTGCTCGACCGGCTCATCCAGGATCAGCTTTTGTTGCAAAAAGCCACGGACGCGGACAGAACCAACGGTGTCCAAAAGGCCAGTTTGCAAATGAACATGCTGCTCGAACGCTTCGGTTCGCAGGAAGTACTCGAACGGCAAATGAAAGCCGTCGGCTTGACGGTTGCCGAACTGCGCTCCAAGATCATCCAGGAAAACACCGCGCAGGCTGTAAAGATACGGGAGTTGAATGTCACCGTTACGGATGCCGAGACGAAGCAATATTACGACGACACTAATCATCTGGCGGACTTTGAGCAGCCGGAAATGGTTCATGTCCGCCACATTTTGTCGTTGACGATGGACCCGGTCACGCGCGCGCCGTTGCCGGCGGACCAGCAACAGGCCAAGCGCAAACAGATTGACGACCTCCTCAAGCGCATCCGCGGTGGCGCGGATTTTGCGGCGCTGGCCAAACAATACTCCGAAGACCCCGTCTCGAAGAACAACAACAACGAAATCACCCTCGCGCGCGGCAATCCAGGAATACCACCAGAGATTGAGGCCGCTGCGTTTTCACTGACCAACAATCAGGTCAGCGACGTCATCACGAGCGCTTACGGCTACCATATCATCAAGTTGCTCGACAAAACTCCGGCCAAAAAGCTGGCGTTGACTGACAAAGTGCCGTTGAGCGATGTGACCATCGCCAGCAGAGTCAAGGATTTCCTGACACAACAAAAAACCGAAAAGCTCGCCCCGGCTTATTTGGAAAAGTTGAAGAAAGCCGCGGATGTGCAAATTCTGGATGCGGATTTGAAAGCGGCGACAGCAGCGGCGGCGGCCGCCGCCGCCAACGCGCCGGCTGTAACGCCCGAAAAGTAGCGCGGCGTTGAGGGGCACTTGCCCGGTTTGTTCCGGCAAGCCATTTTGGAAAGCGTTATGAAGACAAAACTTGGAATTATCATTCTTGCCGTGGCCTGTGGCGGGCTGGTAATTGCCTTGTTTGCGACGAAAAATGCGGCGGACGAACGGCTTAAAAAAGATGCCGACGCGATTCTCGACTTTTCCAATCAATTGGTCGCCGCCACCGCCAACCTCGACGAACTCCGCCAGGTCAATCTGATGCTGACCAATGACCTTGCCGGCAGCCGCCAGGAAGCGCTGACTTTCAGCAACCAATTCACCGAAACCTCCGGCACGCTGGCCAGCACCAAAGCCTCGCTCCAAAGCGCCCAGGACCAAATCGCCAGTCTCAACAGCCGTATGGCCAGTTTGGAAACGCGAAATCAGGTGCTTGACCAGCGCGCTGCCGCGCTCACCAACGCCATTGCCAGCCTGAACGCGCAAATCGCCGACACACAACAAAAACTCGCCGGTTCTGAAACCAACAACGCCTTTCTCGAAAAGGAATTGCAGCGGCAAACGGCCGCCAAAGCCGAGTTGGAGAGCAAGTTCAAAAACCTGTCAACGGTGCGTGCCCAGGTCAAAAAATTGAAGGACGATTTGTTCGTCACCCGCCGCTTGCAATGGATGCGCGAAGGCTCCGACCCCGGTTCACAGCAAAAAGGCGCGCAATTGCTGATGCAGCGCACGGCGTCCGCCCCCGCGCAACCGCCGCACTACGATTTGAACGTCGAGGTCGGCTCCGATGGCTCCATCCACGTCATTCCATTGCCGGCCAACGCGCCCGCAACGACGACAAATTTGCCGCCGCAGTGACGCGCGCAGTTGAAATTTTCAATTTAATTTGCAGCCGGAGCGGGCCGTTCACGAACCACCATGCCGACTTACGAATACATTTGCGAAAAATGCGGGCACGAATTTGAAGCCGTTCAATCCATCTCCGCCGGGCCGCTGCGGATTTGCCCGAAGGAATTTTGCGGCCGGAAAAAATGGGGCCGCGGTCGTGTGAAACGCAGAATCAGCACGGGTGGCGGCCTGCTTTTCAAGGGCAGCGGCTTTTACATCACCGATTACCGCAGCGAAGGCTACAAACAGGCCGCGAAAAAAGATGCTGCCACATCAAATTCGTCCGGTGGCAAAAGCAAACCGGAAAAAAGCGAAACCAAATCCGCTCCGGTGAAAACGCCGGACAAGGCGGCCGGGAAATGATCCGGAAGTTACATGATTGCATCGTTGCGCCGTTGCGTCGGTTTGATGATTTGACGGTTCAGCGGTTCAACGGTTTAACAGCTCAAAACTTTTTTGTTTTTTGCGTGGTGGTTTTTCCGCTGTTCGCCTGCGCGCAGACTTCATTTCCGGCCACGAGTTCGGCGCGCAGCGTTTCCGGCCAGTTCATTGTCACCGGGGCGCCGTCCCGCCCGGCGGGATCACGGCTGGCGGCCATGCCGGGAATCGCCACCAACACCGATTTTGTCCGGCTGGAACCCGCGCTGCTGGCCGTCTCCGCCGAGCGCATCAAGGAATCGCTGCGGCGCGAACTGAACCGGGAATTCAAAACCCCGGGAGTCAACGCGCCGCCGCACGGGAAAATTTTTCTCGTGCTGCACCCGGCGCAGTCAACGGATGAAGGCGTCACCATCATCTCCCAGCGTTCCCCGGGTGGTTGGGATTATCAAGTCCGGCTGCCCGACGTTTTGTCGCGCACCCGTTACCTGCGTGCGATGACCGGCGTGCTGCTGCTGGAATTCGCCAACCGCGACGCCCGCGCGCGTTCCGCGGAGATTCCCGCCTGGCTCACGGATGGTTTGTCACAGGAATTGCTCGCGGCCGCCTGGCAGGAAATCATCCTGTCATCGCCGGACAAAATGGTGAACGGCCTGCCGGTCAGCCGCACCGTTACAACCACCCGCGGCATGGATTCGCTTGCCGGCGCGCGGCGCGTGTTGCGCGATCACGCCGTGCTGACGTTTGAACAATTGAGCTGGCCAACCGACGCGCAACTGTCCGGCGCGGACGGCGGCGCCTATCGCGCCAGCGCGCAATTGTTCGTCAACGAATTGCTGGCATTGAAAAACGGCCCGGCGCATTTGCGCGCGATGCTCGAAACCCTGCCAAAATTTTACAACTGGCAGATGGCGTTCCAAACCGCGTTCCGTGAAAATTTTCCGCGGCCGCTCGACGTGGAAAAATGGTGGGCGGTGCAGGTCGTGATCTTCGTTGCGCGCGACCCGGGCCCGGCCTGGACGCCCGCGATCAGCCGCGACAAGCTTGACGAAATTCTCAGTGTGCCGGTGGAAATGCGCACGGCATCGAACGCCCTGCCCGCGCACGCGGAAATTTCGCTCCAGGCCGTGATCCGCAACTTCGACCGGGCGCGGCAGGTTGCGATTCTCCAAACCAAATTGCGCGACCTTGAACTCTCGCAACTGCGCATGGCCCCGCCGTTCGCGGTTTTGAACAGCGAATATCGCCGCGCCATTGCGGATTATCTTGGTTCAGGCCAGCGCACCTCGCCCGTGCTGCGATGGGTCAAACATCCGTTTACTTCATCGTCAAAAACGATCATGAACGGCACGTTAAGAAAATTGGACGCGCTGGATGCGCAACGGCGGGCAATCGAATCGGCCATCAAGCCGGGCGGCATGTCCCCATGATTTTCAACCGCGCTTGAACGCGGCGGACGCGAAAGCGGTCAACTTGACAGGGCCCAATTCCAACTTATAATTCCCATTGAAAAAATGAAGGATGACAATTCACTTGCGAATGGCGGGGAGCCGCCATCGGACCACCGACTCCAATCCTTGAAGGAATTTCACTCCGCCAGTCGCGGCTTTTGGCGCGATGTTCCCGACGCTGATTGGAACAATTGGCGTTGGCAGCTCAAACACCGCATCACCACGCCGGAACAACTGCAGCGGCTGATGCCCACGCTCACGCCGGAGGAATTCGCCGGCGCGAAACTGGCGAACCACAAACTCGCGCTCGCCATCACGCCGTATTTTTTCAATCTCATTGACCCGCTGGACGAGCATTGCCCGATCCGCCAGCAGGTCATTCCGCGCATTGAGGAGACGCACACCGCGTCGTGGGAAATGAGTGACCCGTGCGGCGAGGATTCGCATTCGCCCGTGCCCGGCCTCGTGCATCGTTATCCCGACCGCGTGCTGTTTCTCGTCACCGACCGTTGCGCCGCGTATTGCCGTTACTGCACGCGCTCGCGGCTCGTCAGCAACGCCAGCGGCTACGATTTTCATCCCGAATTCGACAAGCAAATCGCCTATATCGCGCAACACCCGGAAATCCGCGACGTCCTGCTGAGCGGCGGCGATCCACTGCTCCTCAGCGATGAAAAGCTGGAACAGCTTCTGGGCCGGTTGCGCGCGATCCCGCACGTTGAATTTTTGCGGATCGGTTCGCGCATCCCGACGTTCCTGCCGCAACGCATCACGCCCGAACTGTGTGCGATGCTGAAAAAATTTCATCCGCTGTTCATGAGCATTCACTCGAACCACCCGCGCGAACTCACGACCGAAGTCCGCGACGCGCTGGGTCGCCTCGCCGACGCCGGCATTCCGCTCGGCAACCAGTCCGTCCTGCTCAAGCATGTCAATGACGACGCGGAAGTGATGAAAGCGCACGTCCAGAAGCTGCTGATGTGCCGGGTGAAGCCCTATTACCTTTACCAGTGCGATTTGATTTCCGGCTCGGCACATTTGCGCGCCAGCGTCCGCAAGGGCATAGAAATCATGACGCAATTGCGCGGCCACACGACCGGTTACGCCGTGCCGCAATACGTCATTGATGCGCCCGGCGGCGGCGGCAAGGTGCCCATCAACCCGGACTACGTTTTAAGCCACAATGCCGACCGCGTCGTGCTCCGCAACTACGAAGGCAAAATCTTCGAGTATCCAGAAGCGCCCGACGGCACACCATTGTCCAAGCCGCCGAAAGAAATTGAAGAGCCCGAGTTGGTGTGAAATCCAAGTCCAGATTGGAATTTGGCAAACAAGCACGCCGAGATTGAATTTACTTTCGCTCATTTTTTGCTAGGTTGTTTTCATGACTTGCATCGGGAAAGTTTCCAAAGGCGCGGTGAAGCTGCCGCCGGGCGTGGATTTGCCCGACGGAACGGCGGTGGAATTAATTTTGCCTGAAACCGCAAAGCCCGCGCCGGTTTCATCTGAAGAAGCGTTTGTTCTGCGCGAAACGGCGCTGGCCTTTCCGGCTGTGCGTGATCTCCCGGATGACCTTGCCATCAACCACGATTACTACCTGCATGGCGGCAACAAACAGCAGCCGCGGCTTGGCCGCTGGATTTCCGCCTCCCAACCCACGCCGGAATTGACCGAGCGTCAGGCTGCTGAATTCACCGACAAGCTGCTCGAACTCGCCGCCGAAATCAAATAATTCTCCGATGTCCCGCGAATCTTTTGAGGCCAAAAAACTTCGCGCAAAAAAAATCATCACCGCGCTGGACCGGACTTATCCCGAAGCGCACTGCGAGCTGGATAACGCCGACCCGCTCGAATTGCTCATCGCCACCATCCTTTCCGCGCAATGCACCGACAAACGCGTCAACATCGTTACGGCGGTGTTGTTCAAAAAATACCGTTCGGCGGCGGATTACGCGAATGCGCCGCTTGCCGAACTCGAGCAGGCCGTCAAGACGACGGGCTTTTTCCGCAACAAGGCCAAAAACATCCAGGCCTGCTGCCGCAAACTTGTCGAGCGTCACGGCGGCCAGGTGCCGCGCACGATGGAGGAATTGACGCAATTGGATGGCGTCGGGCGCAAGACGGCCAACGTCGTTCTGGGCACTGCGTTCGACATCAACGTCGGTGTCGTGGTGGACACGCACGTCGCGCGGCTGTCGCAGCGGCTCGGGCTGACCCGGCAGAAGATGCCGGAAAAGATCGAGCTGGAATTGATGGCGCTGGTGCCGCAAAAACAGTGGGCGCTGTTCAGTCATTGGCTCATCTGGCATGGCCGCCGTCGTTGTGACGCGCGCAAACCGGATTGCGAGGGTTGCGAAATCAAAAAATTGTGCCCGCGTATCGGGGTGAAAATTGCAGAAAAAACATCGAACATTGAACACTGAACATCGAACATCGAATTTACCCGACGAGCGCGAAGCCGCATTCGGCGTTCGGCGTTCGGCGTTCGATGTTCGATGTTCTGCGCCTTTGCAGCCCTGGCTTTTGCTTCAATCCGGCCCCGGCGACCCGGCGCTCAACATGGCGCTGGACGAGGCGCTGCTCGAAGCCATGCCGCGCCTGGGCAGGCCGGTGCTGCGGTTTTACGGCTGGACGGAACCGGCGGCGACGTTCGGCTATTTCCAGAAATATGCGGACGTTGAACGCGCGACGTTGTTGCGCCCGCTCATTCGCCGTCCGACCGGCGGCGGCATCGTGCCGCACGACGCGGACTGGACCTACAGCTTCGCATTTCCGCCCGGTCACGAATGGCATTCGCTCAAGGCCGAAGAAAGTTACCGGCGCGTCCATGAATGGATTCAATCCGCGTTCGCAAAACTCGACGTGGCGACGGAGCTCGCCCTGTGCAGCAAGAAATCCCCCAAAGCCGTTCGTAGCAGCCGACGTGAGGAGGCTCTGGAATCAGGCTCTCAACCCTCAACCCTCAACCCTCAACCCGGAAATCAGAGCCTTCTCACGTCGGCTCTTACGGGCCAGTGTTTCGTCGGCCACGAAAAATTCGATTTGCTATGGAACGGAAGGAAGATCGCCGGCGCGGCGCAACGACGCAACAAACTTGGCCTGTTGATCCAGGGTTCAGTGCAGTCCCGATGCATCGGGATTTCAATCGCCCGGACCGATTGGCAGAAGGCCATGGGTGATGTGGGGCGTGTTGAATTTGGGGTTGAGTGGTCGGATTTTGCGCCGGACGGGACGCTGCGGGAACGGGCGGAATTTCTGGCCAAACAGAAATATTCGCAAATGGAATTCATAAGGAAACGTTAAGCATTTACAATTTTCAAGGATATGAGATTATAAATACGGCGGGCAGGTTGGACGGATTGTGCTGTCCGCTTCATAACCATTGTGAAAAAAGTTGCATTTTGCATCGCGACGTTTCTTCTTTCCGCCACTTTGTCAGGCGCGGCGCTTCTGCTGAACGATACCTTCAGTTATTCCGACGGCTCCTTGGTGACGGCGGCCGGCAGTCCTTGGACAACTTACAACGGGACCACCGGACAGGTGAAGGTCGTTTCCGGCCGGATTTTTTTGAGCAAGGCGAATACTGAGGACGTGCATGCGACGCTGGCGGGACAGCCTTACGCTTCCACCTCGGGCGCGATTCTGTACGTGAGTTTCAAAATCAATTACACCAACCTGCCATCCAGTGCGGGCAGTTATTTTGCCGAATTCAAGAGCGGCGGCACGGATTTTCGCGCCCGGATTTTTGCGCAGACCGCGGGGGCGGCCAGCGGTGCCTTCCGCATCGGCATCGGCAATGCTGGCACTTCTCCCTCCGCCGTTTTCACCGCCGATTTGCAGACGAACACCGATTATCTCGTCGTGGCGCGCTTGGCCGTGAGCAACGTCGTGAGCACGCTCTGGCTCAATCCCACGGCGGAAACCAACGCGGGCGTGACCGCGACCGATGTGGCGACCGCCCTGACCATCACGTCGTTTGGATTCAGGGAGGATGGTGCTTCGGGAACGATCGGGAATTTTTTTGTTGATGATTTGCGCGTTGGCACAACGTTTCCCGACGTGGTCACCAATGCGCCGCCGCTGGAACGCCCCGCCATCGTTTCCTCGTCGCAAAACCAGACGGTGACAAACGGCGCGAATGTCACTTTCAGCGTAAACGCCACCGGCACCCCGCCGCTGGCTTATCAATGGCAGCTTAACAACATGAACCTTCCGGGAGCAACAAGCTCCAATCTCACGCTGACCGCCGTGACGTTCGCCCAAGCCGGTTTTTATACCGTCGTGATCACCAACGTGCTCGGCTCTGCCGGCAGCGGCCCGGTCGCCTTGAGCGTCTGGTGCGCCTCGGCTCCGTCGTTTTCGTTCCTTACTTACAACGCGAATGGCAACGGCCAGACCAACTGGAGCACGAATATGTGGCATGTGCGGGCCATCGGCCGCCAGGTGCAATACCTCGACCCCGACATCATCACCTTTCAGGAAATCCCGGTCACCAACAATTGCACGGCGCAGATGGTGGATTTTGTCGCGGCCTTCCGTCCGGGCTTCTACCTCGTCACCAACTCCGCCGACGACGGATACATCCGGAGTGCCATCCTCAGCCGCTTTCCCATCGTCGCGTTCAGGAGCTGGCTGCACGGCGTCTATCTCGGGCCTTACGGCTACACGAACGCCAGTCCCAGCCCCTATTTTTCCCGGGATTTGTTCGAAGCGCAGATTGCCGTTCCCGGCTTTCCCCAGCCCTTGCACGTGTTCACCGTCCATTTGAAATCCGGCCAGGCCGGCCCCGAATCGTCGAAGCGCGCCGCGGAGGCGGGCGCCGTTTCCAACTTTTTCGCCACGGTCTATCTCCCGACCAACGGCCTGCAGCCTTACGTGTTGAGCGGCGACCTGAACGAGGACATCCTCCGGCCGCCGGACAGCAACCCGCAGTCCATCCAGCGCCTGGTCAATGCCTCCACCGGCCTGCAACTGGCTACCGCCGTCAATCCTTTCACCGACAGCGAACTGACCATTTCCATCCGGGACGGCCTGACCAAGCGCTATGATTACATCCTGCCCGGTGCGAGGCTGTTCTCCAACATCGTGGGCAGCCAGGTTTTCCGCACGGATTTACTGTATCCCGTGCCGCCGAATTTGTACAGCGACGACGAGAACGCGTCCGACCACCTGCCCGTGTTCATGGTTTTCGCCAACCCATTCAACACGCCGTTCCGCCTGCTTTCCATCGGCCGGACGAACCAGATCGTCTCGTTGAAATGGGAATCCACCAGCAACCGGCAATATCACGTGGAAGTATCGTCCAATCTCACGGCCTGGACGCCGTTGGTGACCAACCTCGCCGCGACCGGCGCGGATTTCACCTTCAGCACGAACGTGCCGGGCGACGTGAAATTCTTCCGCATCCGCCGCGCACCGTGATCCCGGTTTCAGGGAATCCAGACCAGGTCGGGGTTGTTGGTGATGCCCTTGCCGGTGGTGGAATTCCAATACTCAAAACTACGAAACCGGGCAGCATGACCATCCAGAAAGACAAACTGCGCGCCTTTGTTGTGCAGATTGGTGTGGACGTAAGACCAAGTGCCAACCGCCGGCAGGTTTTTACTGTCGAACAGCCAGACCGTTGCACTTGGTTTCGGAATGCAGCCCATTCGCGTCCGAAGACTATTGGTTCCGGTGCCATTGACGTGATCATTCAGGCAATAGTGAAACAAGTTGTTTGTCCTGCTGCTCGCGTTGCAACGGCGGGGATTCGAGGGACAAATCCAAATTGAGTTTTCCGGATGGATGATCCAATTGGTGCGCCACGGCATGTCACGGTAACGGGACAGATTCATTTGTTCCGGAAGCTGAACATACCAGGCTTTGTAGGTTGGACTATACAGATTAGCTTCAGTTGGTGTTGGATCGCCTTCCGGTGGCAGGAAGTCATTATTGTCCGCCACAAAAAAAAGCGTCGCTTGTCCCCACTGCCTGAGATTATTCCGGCATGAAATCGTCTGCGCCGATGCCTTGGCGCGACCGAGCGCGGACAAAACCAACCCGGCGAGAATTGCGATGACCGCGATGACCACCAGCAATTCGATCAAGGTGAATGCGCGTGAAGCCCTCATCGAATTTGCCCCGTATTGAATAAGCACGACTTACCATAGTGACCGGCGGGATGCCAAGCATTAATTTCACAAGCCCCGGTACAGGGGAACTTGCGGGACGGTTGTCCAAAGCAAGGTCTTGTCAGCGGAGCGCGGCTGTCCCAGCCGCGCCGAAGCTTCCGAGCGAAGACTGGTCCGACCCGGCGTTTTTACCGACAATGAACTTCGCGCCGAATCGGAGTTCGGCGCTCCCAGGCAATATCAGGCTGCGCCACTGCCTAACCCGCAAAATCAAAATCCGGGCAGTTCATGAAATAATGGCAGCGCAGACAATAGAACATTCACGGGTAAAAATATCTGATAGAAAGCAATTTACTGTGAGGCAAGATGTGGCGACCATGCAATTATGAATTGGGCTTCTCCAGACGAACGACGTGTGTGGAGTGCGCGATTTGTGCTGGTCGGGCTGCCCGGTTTCATCTTCTGTGGCTTGACGCATATTTGCATGGATGGTCACATGGCGCATCCTCCCTACGCTGCGTGGCATTATTTGGTTGATGCGCTTTGGGCTTGCGGCTTTCTGAGCGCTGCTGTCATCGGTTGGAAGTCAAATCTTATCCTGCGCAACTTTCTCTGCACCTTGCTTCCCGCTTTTGTTGTCCAGAGGTTGATCGTGGGCAGTTTGGGTGGATTGACGCTGCTGTTGGAACTCCCGCTGGGTGTGATCGCTGGCGTTGCTGCATTTCGCAGTCTCCACCGGTCTGGCTTCGACCCGCTGACTCATACTGAAGCAGAACAAATGCAACACAAGAAAAACGTCAAACGCCGTCTGGTTTTTACCTTCCTCGGACTGCTCGCAGCCGTTCTGCTCGTGTGCGCAGGATTTTTTGTGTGGCAAGTTGTGCGGGTTTCGCGCGTGCCCCGCGTTACCCTTTTTGAGTCTTCGCTGCCATTCACGCATGAATTGCCCGCTGGCAATGACGCCGGTGTATGGTTGACTCTGCCGAATGGCAAACGAGCAGCACTTTGGCGTGAAGATTATTCTGTTTACCCGAGATGGGGAGAACGACCATACCACGAGCCGCGGCGGATTTGGACAGGAGAGACAAGAGGGTTCAAATCTTCCGACCGGGTTAAATCCTACATGCAAATGGGACTGGATTCGGAGCGAAGCGCGATGGCAGGTCGCGATGAGTTTTCCCTCTTCGTCAATGATTACTGCATTGCGTGGCCGCTATCAGGACAAACCAACAACTTTCGGAGAATACTTCTCACCGTCAGACGTGCTCACGAACGGGAACTGGATTACCTCCGAAAGCGGTATGGCCGGTGGCCGTTATTCGATTAGACTTTGCCATTAGTTGGTGGTCAGTCTTGCTTGGGAATTTCTGTCAGCGGCTTTTTTAATATGGCGGGCTTTCAGGCCGTCCGGCCAAATTTTTTCTCCAGTTCGCGGTAGTTCATCTCAATCAGCGTCGGTCGTCCGTGCGGACAGGTGTAAGGCATCGCGCAACGGCGCAGGTCCTCGACGAGATTCTCCAGTTCCGCGCCGGCCAGCGGGTCATTGGCCTTCACCGCATGGCGGCAGACGGTCTTGGCAATCGTGTGCTCGCCCAGCCGTGCCAGGTTCACCTCGCGACCCGCCGCCTTCAATTCGTCCACGAGATCGAGCACAAAGCGGCGCGCGTCCGCCGTCTTCACAAACGGCGGCAGCGCGTCGAGCAGGAACGTGCGCTCGCCGAATTCGCTCAACCCAACACCGAGCCGGGTGAGCGCGGCCAGTTGTTCGCGCAGGAAATTCGCGTCACGCGCCGGCAATTCAATGGTCTCCGGCAGCAACAGCTTTTGCGACGGCGCGGAACCGTTTTGTTCCAGCCGGTTCAGCATTTGCTCGAACAATATCCGTTCGTGCGCGGCGTGCTGGTCGAGCAGGACGAGTCCGCGGTCAGATTCCAGCACGGCATAAAGTTTGCCGATGACGCCGACGAGCCGGAGCGGGACGTTAAGCAACGGCGTGGCGCTGGGAGATGGGAGTTGGGAGATGGCAGATGGGGGTCCGGTCTCCGGCGAGGATGGAGGATGGACGGCGGAAGATGGAGTTTGCGGTTCGGTCGTCGCCGGCAAGGACGACGAAAAGCCCATTTTCAAAGGCGTTTGTGCGGCGGGCGAAATTTGTGGCAGAGTTGCTGGCGACGGTTTTAATTTCTCTGGAAAATTCGGCAGCGCAGGCGCGGAGATTTCCGGCGCAGGTTGAAGCTCCGCCTGCCCGACGACTTTGGGCTTTGGGCTTTGGGCTTTGGACTCCTGCCCGTGAAACGCGAGCAATGTCTCCTGCACCGCCCGGGCGACGAATTTCCGGATTTCAAACTCCCGGTGGAATTTCACTTCGCGCTTGGCCGGATGGATGTTCACGTCCACAGCGGCGGGATCAATTTCCAAAAATAGGCAGCAGACCGGGTAACGGCCTTTCATCAGCGCGGTGTGATAGCCTTCGAGCAGCGCGTAGTTGAGTCCGCGATTTTCGACCGGACGGCGGTTGACGAACAGGTGCTGGCACTCGCGCGTCGCGCGCGAAACGCCTGGCGAACCGATGAAGCCCCAAATTTTAAGTGACGAGTGACGGGTGACAGGTGACAAGCCCGGATCGCCGGCGGATTTCTCAGGATGTGCGGTCTCAAAGATGTCGGTTTCTTCCGGCTTAACTGACTCGTCGAGCGCGGCGGTGAAATTTACGGACAAAAGCTTTTCCTCGCCGAGCAGCGAGCGCAGCCGTTCGCGCAACGCATCGAGGCGGCTCGAAATTGCCGCGCCGTCCCGCTTTGCGGGATGCGCGGGCAATTGCCACACGAGCCGTCCGTCCTTCTGGAACGTGAACGCGACTTCGGGATACGCCAGCGCGGCGAGCGTGAGGTAATGCTGGATATGCGCCGCCTCGGTTTCCTCCGTGCGCAGAAATTTCCGGCGCGCGGGCAGGTTGAAAAACAGTTGCCGCACCTCGACGCTGGTGCCGGGCGCGCTGCCGGCGGCTTTGACTTCGACAATTTTTCCGCCGTTGACCACGACTTGCGTGCCTTCAACGGGTTCCGTTTGGAGTTCCGCGTTTACGCGGCCCGGCGCATTTGAATCGTCCCGCCGGTCGCGGGACGGGACACCGAATCGTTCGCGCGTGGTGAGCGTGAAACGGCTGACGCTGGCGATGCTGGGCAGGGCCTCGCCGCGAAAGCCCATCGTGACAATCGCCGCCAGATCCTCGGCTTTCTGAATTTTGCTCGTCGCGTGGCGTTCCAGACAGAGCAGCGCGTCGTCCCGGCTCATGCCGGTGCCGTCGTCGGTCACCCGGATGAGGCTGCGTCCGCCGGCCTGGATTTCCAGGGTCACGCGCGCGGCCTGCGCGTCGAGCGCGTTTTCAACAAGTTCCTTCACGACGCTGGCGGGCCGTTCAATCACCTCGCCGGCGGCGATTTGATTGGCGACTTGCTCGGAAAGCAGGTGGATGCGGTTCATGCGAAGTGAAGCGTGAAACGTGAAACGTGATTTGTAAAGTGCGCGCTTGATGGAAATGGAATTCTCACCTCACGTTTCACGAATCACGTTTCATTACGGCAGCGGCAGGGCAAACGCAAACACAGCGCCGCTGCCCGGTTGATTGCGCGCCCAGATGCGGCCTTTGTGGTCTTCAATGATTTTTTTGCAGATCGAGAGGCCGAGACCGGTGCCGTGGGCTTTGCCGAACGTGGCGAAAACTTCAAACAGCTGGTCGGCGATTTCAGGCGCGATGCCGGGGCCGGGGTCCTCGATTTCGGTGATGATTTCCTTTTCGTCGCAGTGAAAGCGCAGAAAAATCGTGCCGCCGTTGAGCATCATGTCGGTGGCGTTGTGGACGAGGTTGGAGAAAACGCGGCTGAGGCGGCGCGGATTGAACTGGATGAGGATGGCGGGCGGTTCGTTTTGCATTTCGATGCGCGCATCCTTGAGTTCCGCTTCGGCGCGGAGGTCGGCGATTAAATCGAGAACAAATGTGTGGTAACTGGCGGGTTTGATTTCCGCGTCCGTCGGTTTGCCTTCCGTGAAAATGAGAATGTCGCCGACCATGTCGCTGATGCGTTCGACCTGCTTGCGGATGCGGGCCTGGGCCTGGGCGCGCGCTTCCGGGCGGACGTCGGGCCGGTCTAACGTCTCGGCGGAGAGGCTGATGATGCTGAGCGGATTTTTCAGGTCGTGGACGATGGAACGGGCGAAATTGCCGACCACGGCCAGGCGTTCGGCCTGGACGACTTCACGGAGGTAGAGATGGTTGAATTCGCGGAGGCGGTGGCTGATGTGTTGCAACAGGCCGAACGCCAGCGCGGGCGAGCGCTGGATGAACGAAAGCATTTCGCCGCGCGGAAGGAAATAAACGTCCGTGTCCTTGACCGCGATGGCGGTGGCCGAGCGCGGGCGATGTTCGATCATGGCCATTTCGCCGAAAATTTCCCCGGGGCCAAGTTGGGAAAAGACGCGCCGGGCGCCGGCGCTGACGAGACTGGAAATTTCCACCAGCCCATCTTTGACGAAATAGACGCCATTGCCGGGATCGTCTTCATGGAAAATTTCACAACCGGCGGCAAAATGCCGTTCCTGGGCGATAATCCGCAATGCCTGCAATTCGTCGCGGCCCAGATTGCGAAACAAAGCAATGGATTCAAGCGCGGCCATCAGCGCACTTTATACCAGTTTCAGCATGTAATTGCACTATTTCGCATTTTTTGTAGCGGCGCTCTGTGAGCGCCGGCGGAATCAATGACGACGGTCGGCAGACCCCGAAAGCGCCCGCTCGCGATTTATCGGAGTTCGGGGCAGGCCGCCGCTACAGTGCAAAAGCAAACTGCAAATGGTAAAAATTTGGCATCGTAAAGCCAAGATATGCTAAGAATGACAGCTTAGATGTGAATGATAACTTATTGACAAAAAGTTGCAAAAACGTCACACTGAAACATTCGGGTAGCAGTACGTTTCTTCAGCGGGGTTCCCCACCCCCACCTCCTTGGCGTCTGCTGCCCGGATTTTTTTTAAAGCCGCTTGACGCTTCTCGAAGCTTCTTTTAACTTCATCAGCCCCATTGCGGGGGCGTAGCTCAATTGGTTAGAGCGCTGCCCTGTCACGGCAGAGGTTACGGGTTCGAGCCCCGCCGCTCCCGCCATATTTGGTTTTTCTGTCACTGCCTTTGTGTTTGTTGGTATTTTCCACAATTGCGAGTTTAGACGGAACAATCGTCGGGTTTGTTCAATTCAGCGCCTCAATGCACTTCCACTGCCCGGACGGGCGCGCGCTTGATTCGTTTGAACAGCAAGATCAACGGCAGGCAGCACAGCACCATCAGCCCGAATATCCGGAACGTGTCCACAAACGCCCACAAATGTGCTTGCTGGTTGAGCATGTTGTAAATGAGGGCGTAGGCCTGATGCGTCGCCGTCACCGGGTCGCTGTGCCGGGTGAGCATGGCCTGCGCCGCGTGCAGTTGCCGCGTGAACGCCGGGTCGGTCGGCGTCAAATGCCCGACCATCAGCGCTTGATGCGCCTGCGCGCCGCGCGCGACCAGCGTGGTCACGAACGCGATGCCGATGCTCCCGCCGATGTTGAGCATGAGATTGTAAAGGCCGGTGGCGCTGCCGATTTGCCTTTGGCTCAATTGACTCATCGTCGCCGTCGTCAACGGCACAAAAATAAAACTGATGGCCACGCCGTTCAGCACCGTTGGCCAGATGACGCTGGCCATGCTCACCTGAAGATTGATGTCGCTCAACAGAAACGCGGACAAGCTCAACATCGAAAAACCAAAGCACAACAGCCAGCGCTGTGAAACGCGCCCCACCAATCGTCCGACGATGAACGTCGTCACAAACGCGGCCATGCCACGCGGACTCATCGTGTAACCGCTTTGCAGCGCCGGATAACCCATCAGCGTTTGCAGAAACAGCGGCAATTCCGCCGTTGTGCCGTAAAGAATCACGCCGACGACCGTCATTAACATCAGGCCGACGGCAAAATTCCGGCTCCTTAGAATCCGCAAGTCCACCAGCGGATGCTCCACCGTGAATTCCCACACGATGAAGGCGATCATGGCGACAACGGAAATGCCAATGAACCAGCGAATCCAGA
>OCZT010002417.1_pt1 | contig 19304 bp, 10 predicted proteins | sample 1539031 | NCBI WGS metagenome assembly OCZT01 (sample SAMEA3539308, study PRJEB22396) | soil metagenome | biome: tundra; feature: field; material: soil | place: USA | collected 2010-05 | depth 0.15 m | reverse complement strand
GGCCGCTAACTCGACCGGATCGCCGGTGGGGTCGCTCGAAACGGGCGCGCCATGATCCACCTGCTCGCGTTCGCTGCGGCGGTCGCGACGAACGCGACGATCCTACGAAGCGCGAGCGCCCCGGCGCCGCGCTTCGTGCGTGTACAGCTCGACGTCACCGCGTACGGGATCGCCGGTCGCGGCGAGATCCTCGTCGACCGGACGACCGGGCGCTTCGTGCGTCGCTTCGATGCCGGCCCGGTCTCCGAACGCGAAGGCTGGGACGGCGCGCGCGCCTGGCGGGCCGATGCGACCGGGATGCCGCGCGTGCAAGGTAACCGGGACGAGCGCGCGGCGATCGTCGACTGGTCGCACCTGCTGGCACCGGGCGACGGCGTCTCGCACGAACATCCCGCGCAGCCCGCCGAGATCACCCTCGATCAGTCGTCAGGCGAGGTCACGCGCATCGTGCGTCACATCGGCCATACCAGCGAGCGCACGACGTTCGCGGACTATCGTACCGCGAGCGGTTTCGTGGCGCCCTTCACGATCGCCGACACCTCGGAGAACGGCACCTGGACCGCGCACGTGAGCGGCATCGACACGCCGCGCACGATTCGCGACGCCGCCTTCGCGCCGCCGCCCGAGCCCCGCGACTGGTCGCTGCCCGGTGTCGACGTCGTCACCATGATCGGTCGCGCCGATCTGCCGGTCATTCCGGTCTCCATCAACGGCGGACCGGTGTTGCACTTCTTGCTCGATACCGGCGGACAGAACGTCATCACCCCGGACGCGGCTCGTCGCGCCGGGATCGAACCGGTCGGCGAGGGCACCGTCGGCGGCGCCGGCGCCGCCCTGGCGAAGATTCGCTACGCGAGCGCGCGGAGCGTTCGCGTCGGTGGCGCCGAGATGCGCGACCAGCCGTTCCTGGTGCTCGATCTCGGCGCGACCGCGCCGATCGACGGGATCATCGGCTACGAGCTGCTGGCGCGCTTCGCGGTGCGGCTTGACCTGCAGCGCGGCCGCCTCGAACTCGCCCCGGACGTGCGCGCGCTCTCGCCGATGGGCGTCGCGGTGCCGATGGTCCTCGTCGACCGCCAGCCGCAGGTCGACGGCGCGCTCGACGGGATCGCCGGAGCGATGACGCTCGACACGGGGAGCGCGAGCGCGGCCGACGTCAACACGCCGTTCGTCGTCGCGCACGACCTCCGCACGCGTTACCATGCCGAGGCCGGCGGCTATCCCATCTCGGGGATCGGCGGGCCGGTGCACGCGTATTTCGCGCACGCGAAGGAGCTCCGGCTCGGCGAGTTGAGCGTTCCCGACGTCAACCTCCTGCTCACCGACGCGCACTCCGGTGCCGAAGCCGACCCGACGATCGCGGCGAACGTTGGCGAGCAGGTGCTCCGGCGCTTCGTCCTCGTGCTCGACTATCGCGGCGCGACGATCCACTTCGAGACGCCCTCGCATTAGGGGCGCGCGAGCGCTGCGATCTTGAGCACGGTGTTCCAGTTGCGCCCGGTGGCGCGCGTGCCGAGTGCCGCTTCGATCGCCGGCAGCGTCAGCTTCGAGCGGCCGATCCCGTCGGGGTAGTACGCGTAGATCTGCCGCCCCGATCCGCGGACGATCTCGCGTCCCGCGATCGCCCCCTGCAGCGCTGCGACCGCCGCCGCGCTCGCCGCCAGGGTCAGAAACAGGACCACCACGTGTGCCGGATCGCGCTGGGTTTCGTCCGGAAACGGGTTGCCGGCGACGATCCCGTCCCAGTCATGTGCCGTGCGGATCATGACGTCCGAACGCAGGCCGAGCCGGCGCTGCAGCGCCGAGAACAACGACGCTTCGATCTCCGCCGCCTTGCGCGCCGCACCGCGAAACACGAGGTTGCCGCTCTGCAAGAGCGACCGCGCGTCCTCGAATCCGAGCTCGGTCAGCAGTGCGCGCAGGTCGGACATCGCGACCTTCGCGCGGCCACCGACGTTGACGCCGCGCAGGAGCGCGATGTAGACCGGCATGGCGTGCGTGCTACGGCGACGAGGCCGGTGCGGGCGCGCTCGCGAACGCCGGGTCGCCGAGTTGCCAGAACAGGAACGAGAACTCGTCGGTGGTGAGTGCCTGCGCCTGCGCGCGCGAGCTGCCGAGATAGCCGTGACCCGCGTCGTAGTCGACGCGCAGCAGCACGGGCTTCCCGCTCGACGTCGCCGCCTGCAGGCGCGCAGCGAACTTCCCGACGATCCAGGGTGCGACGCGCGGGTCGTTCGCGCCGGTGACCGCCAGAACGGCGGGATATGCGACCCCGTCTTTCACGTGCACGTACGGGTCGGTCCCGTAGAGCGCGTCCCAGCCCACCTTGTTCGCGATCGTGCCGAACTCCGGGATGTTGGCGGGGCCGCCTTCGGCGAACTCGTCCCGAACCGGGTTCGTATCGCCGACGACGTCGAGCGCAGCAGCCCACAGCTCGGGATGCTGGACGATCGCGTTGCCGATCGTCACCCCGCCGGCGCTCGTCCCGCTGCCGGCGAGCTTGGCGGACGAAGTGTAGTGGTTGTCGATCAGGTAGTGAGCGCAGCCGATGAAATCGTCGACCGTGCGCCCCTTGGTGGCGATGTGCGCGCCGAAGTGCCAGTCCTCGCCGTACTCGCCGCCGCCGCGCGGGTGACACTCGGCGTAGATCGCGCCGCGCTCGAGCCATGCCAGCCGCGTCGTCGAGAACGACGGCCGGATCACGATCCCGTACGCGCCGTAGCCGTCGAGCCAGGTCGGGCGCGCGCCGTCGAGCTGCGCGTCCTTGCGCATCACGATCGAGAGCGGTACCTTCGTGCCGTCCGCGCTCGTCGCCAGCACCTCTTGCGAGGTGATGCCGGAATAGTCGACCGAAGATTTCTGGCGCAGGCCCGTGTCGGTCAGCGCGATGTTCGCCCCGGTGCGGTACCAGCGCGGCGACTCGGTCCATGACTGCAGCGCGAAGGTGATGCCGGGGACCATCGGGTCGGTCGACGTGCTGCCGATCGCGCCTGCGAACGGGAGCTCGACCTCGGTGATGGCACCCGGCGACCCGTCACGATCGACCGCGAGCCGGCGCAGCTTCGACAGTCCCGCATCGAGATCGCGCAGGTAGAGGCCGTCGCCGGCCAGCGCCAATTCCTCGACGACCCGCGTCGACTCCGGCACCGCGACGCGCGCTTTCGCCAGCGTCCCGGTGCGCATGTCGAGCACGACCACGCGATGGTGCGGCGCTCCTTTGTGGGTGCTCAGGTACAGCATGTCGCCGACCGCGTCTCCGGTCGTCACGTCGTCGGCAAAGCCGGCGATCTTCCGCCACGGGGCGTTCGGACCGGTAACCGACGCCGCCGGTGCGACGTAGAGCGCGATCTCGTTCTGAACGCCGTGCACGACCGCGGCGGTGGCCCAGCGCGTACGCGGTGAAACGTTCACAAATCCTGCGTCCTCGGGAGCGAACGGGATCCGCGAGCTCACGCCGTAGCCGAAGACCGCCGGATCGCGCTCGGGGGGCCGCCCGAGCACGTGCAGGCGCGCGACGCCCTTCGTGTCGCGCTCGCTCTGCGGCTGGTTGGGCGGCGCCTTCGGCGTGCGAAAGTAGAAGAACGAACGGCTGTCGTCTCGCCACGACGGCGGGTTGTAGATCGCGCGTTCGATGACGTCCCGGAGCAGTCGTCCGTTGCGCGCCTCGACGACGTGCAGCACCGTTTTCTCCGAGCCCCCCTCCGATATCCCGACCGCGACGTACCGCCCGTCGAGTGAGGGCGAGTAGTAGTCGATCGTGTAGTGCTCGTTCGCCGAGCGCGCGAACCGGTCGGGGTCGAACACGACGCGCTCCGGCCCGCCCGCGATCGCGCGCGCGTAGAGCCGCGTCGTGTTCGCTCGCGCCGCGCGCTTCTGGTAGAAATACGTTCCGCCGACCGGTTGGACGTCGTTCACCGATTCCGTGACGTTGTCGAGCTCGGCGATCCGCTTGCCGAGTGCGGACCGTCCGGGGAGCGCATCGAGCACCTGCCGCGTGTACGCGTTCTGGGTCTTGAAGTACGTCGCCAGCCCGGGATCCTTCGGGTTCTCGAAGTAGCGGTACGGGTCGGTGACGGTCATCCCGAAGTGCGTCTCGGTCACCGCCCGTACCGCCGGCGGAGCCGGCGCCGGCACCGAGGACGCGGCGAGGAGAGCGACGCCGAGCGCGGCGGCGGCGAGACGGGCTGGAACCGGGCGTGTCATGGCGGGAGCGCTACGCGCCCGCGATCGCCTTCACCCGCGCGACGATCTCGTCGGCGTAGTGCGCCGCCTCGTCGTCGGACCGTCCCTCGGCCCACACGTTCACCGAGGCTTCGGTCGCGTCGGGGAGGACGAGCACCCAGCCGTCGGGGCGCGGCAGCCGGATCCCGTCGAGCGTCTCGACCTTGCCGTGCGCGGCCTCGTCGTGCAGCGAGCGCATCACCGCGCCCTTGCGGTCCCACGGGCACGGCACGGAGCGTCCGGCGACGTGCCACTCCGGCAGCATCGCGACGAGCTGCGAGAGCTGCTCGTGCTCGGCGGCGATCAGCTCCATGATCTTCGCGGTCGCGTAGATCCCGTCGAAGGCGGGTTGGAACTCCGGAAAGATCAGCTCGTAGTTCATCCCGCCGGCGAACGCGAGATTGCGGCCCTCGCGCTCGGCGAGCGACATCAGCGACCGCCGGTCGCTGCGCGTGCGCACGATCTCGGCGCCGTTGTCGGCGGCGATTTGCTCGACGACGCTCGGCACGGTCAGCGGCATGCCGATCCGCGCGTGCGGCGTCGCGCGCGCGACGAGCAGCACCAGCAGCGCCATCAGGCGGTTGCGGCCGACGATCTCACCGGCGTCGTCGACCAGCGTGACGGTCTCGCCGTCGGCGTCGATCAGCACGCCGAGATTCGCCTCCAGCGACGAGACGACCGAGGCCAGCTGGTGCAGATGCCGCTCGCGGTCCTCGCGGAACGTCCGCACCTTGCCGGCGTCAAAATACGCGTTCAGCGCGATCTGCTCGACGCCGAGCTGGCCGAGGATCTGGGGCAGCACGATCGACGCGTTGCCGTACGCGTAGTCGATCACGACGCGGAAGTTCGCTTCGTGCAGCGCCTTGGCGCCGAGTGCCTGGACGAAGGCGCCGGAGTAGCGCTCGAGCGCGCGCGAGGGGAAGTCGAGCCGGCCGACCTCGTCCATCGGCGTACGCCGGAAGTCTTCGCGGAAGAACAGGTTTTCGATCTTGCGCTCGGTGCCTTTATCGATCCCGATCCCGGTGTGGTCGAAGAACTCGAAGACGATCGCGTTCGGGTCGTCGGTCGCGACGCGGACGTGGACGCCGCCGTCGCTGCCGACGCGCACCGCGTAGCGTGCCAGCGGGAGCGGATACGACCGCAGATCGAGGACGTTCACGCCGACCGAGAGGAGGCCTGAGATGATGCAGCGGTTCATCACCCGCGCGGCCGGATGCGTGTCGCGGCTGGTCATGACCGTCTGCCCGGGCTTGAACCACGTCCCGAACGCCTGGCCGAGCTTGAGCGCGAACTCGGGGGTTATCTCGAGGTTCGCGAGGCCGCTGATCCCGCCGGAGCCGAACAGCGAGCCCGGCCACTTCTGGCCGTAGATCAGCGACATCGAGACGATCGAGCCGGGATTGACCCATTTGTCGGGCCACAGCTTCAAGTGCGCGTTCACCGTCGCGCCGGCGCCGATCGTGCAGCCGCGCCCGATCACGCTGTTCTCGTTGACCTTGGCGCGCTTCTGAATCGTGTTGCGGTCGGCGACCGTGCAATCGCTCAGCGACGCCTCCTCGCCGACGTAGACGTCTTCCCACAGGACGCTGCGGCAGACGACCGCGCCGCGCTCGACGATCGTGCGATCCCCGATCACCGCGGGCCCGGAGACCGACGCGCCCGCCGCGATCCGCACGTCGCGGCCGAGCACGACCGGACCCTCGATCTGCGCGTCCGGATGGACCCTCGTCCCCTCGCCGGCGTACACGCCGGGCGCGATCTCTCCGCCCGGAAACGCGATGCGCACTTTGCCGGAGACCGCATCGTAGTTCGCCGCCTGATACTGTTCCAGGTTGCCGATGTCGGTCCAATAGGCGTCGATCACGTAGCCGCCGAGCTTCGCTCCCTCGCGCAGCATCTCGGGGAACAGATCCTTCGAGAAATCGTACACCTTGCCGCGCTGCATGCGGTCGAGGATCCCCGGCTCCAGGACGTAGATCCCGGTATTGATCGTATCCGAGAAGACTTCACCCCACGAGGGCTTCTCCAGAAACCGCACGATACGGCCGGACTCGTCGGTAACGACGACGCCGAACTCGAGCGGGTTCGTCACCCGCTGCAGCGCGATCGTGACGTCGTTCCCCGCTTCCTTGTGGTGCCGCACGACCGCGCCGAGGTCGAGATCGGTCAGCGCGTCGCCGCTGATCACCAGGAACGTCTCGCCGGCGAGCAGCTCGTGCGCCATCTTCACCGCACCGGCCGTGCCGAGCGGCGTGTCCTCGACGACGTAGTGCATCTTCACGCCGAACGCCTCACCGTCGCCGAAGTACGACTCGATCTCGTCGGCGAGGTAGTGCAGCGTCGAGACGACCTCGTCGAAACCGTGCCGCTTCAGCAGCTCGACGATCAACTCCATCACCGGCTTCCCAGCGACCGGCGCCAGCGGCTTCGGCCGGCGCGATGTCAGCGGGCGAAGACGGGAGCCCTCGCCCCCAGCCATCAAGACAGCTTTCACGGCGTAGACCTCGGACGGAGTTTGCTCAGGGCGCTGCAGAGGCGCGCGAGGCGCGGGTCGGACGCGAGGGCTTCGACGCTGGTCGCCAGCTTCCGGCGCCAGTTCGGGTACTCCGTCGACGTCCCCGGGACGTTGACCGGCGCGCGCTCCTCGAGCAGGTCGTCGAGTTGCGCCATCACGATCGCGCAGGGTGTCGCCGCGAGGTAACGGTTCGCGGCGACGATGACCGCAACGTCGTCCTCACGCTCGCCGGCAGCGAGATCGCCGTGCGCGATCAGCGTCTCCAGGAGCAGCGCACGATCCCGTTCGCGGGCGGCTCGCTCGGCGTCGAGCGGCGTCTCCAGCATCCCGAGCCGGTCGCGAAGCTCGGCATCCTCGCCGCGCAGCCAGGCCGCGATCGTCGGCAGATCGTGCGTCCCGGACGTCGCGAGGGCCAGCTGCGGGTACTCCTCGGGCGCAGCGAACGTACCGTCCGCCCGGCGCTCGAAGAACAGCACGCGGTACGAGAGGATCCCGCTCGCCTCCATCAGCTCGCGAAACCCTTCGGGGACGGTTCCCAGGTCCTCGCCGATCACGACGCAGCGTTCGCGCACGCTGGCGAGCGCCACGATCCCGCGCAGATCGTCTACCGGATAGTCGACGTACGTCCCGCTGCGCGGAGCACCGCCGCGGGGTATCCAGTACAGGCGCGCCAGCGAGAACGCATGATCGATCCGCAGTGCGCCGGCGTCACGGCAGTTGGCCTGGACGACCGCGAGCAGCTCGGCGTAGCCCGCGCGCGCGAGTCCGCGGGGATCGAGCGGCGGGAGCCCCCAGTCCTGGCCGAGCGTGTTGAGCACGTCGGGCGGCGCGCCGACCGAGACCTCGGTGACGTACGCTTCGGCGTCGGCCCACACGTCGGCCGCGTTGGCGGCGACGCCGACCGCGAGGTCGCGGTAGAGGTGCACGCCGTGCCGCGCCGCGTCGTCGGCGAGCGCGGCGAGCTGCTCCGCGGCGAGCCACTGCAAGTACATCGCGAAGCCGATCTCATCGTCCTCGGACGCGGCGAAGAGCGCGATGTCGGGCGAGGCCGGGCTGCGGAGCGACTGCGGCCATGCGGCGAGGTCGCGGCCGTACTTGGCGACCAGCGCCTCGAACACGGCGAAGCGGAACAGCGGCTGTCCGCGCGCCGCGCACCACGCATCGAACGCTTCTCGGCGCGCTGGATTGCGGCCGAGTGCCTCGAAGCACCTGCGCAGAACCGAATCCTTGTAGGCGGCGACTCCGGCGTAATCGACCTCCGCGACGGCGCGCACGGCGGCGAGCGTTTCGACGAGCTTGTCGTCGAGGCCATCATACTCGGCGACCTCATCGACCGCGATGTAGAGCCAGTTCAGCCAAATGCGCGAGGCGGCGGCGTAGGGGCTCGCGGCTTCGGGATCGTGCCGGAACGTCGCGTGCAGCGGGTTGATTCCGACGTATGACGCGCCGCGCTCGCCGAGCAGGCGGCACACGGTGCGCAGATCGGCGAAATCGCCGATCCCGTGATTGCGCTCGCTGCGCAGCGTGTAGAGCTGGAGCGCGATCCCCCAGGTTCGGCCGTGCACCTCGTACGCGCGCAACGGGACGACGACGACGTGCGTCGTGCCGCGGCCGTAGGCATCGACCGTGAGCGTCAACCGGTGGATCCCGAGCGGCTGCGGTCCGGCGACCGCGATGCGGCGTGTGTCGTAGGTCGACTCGGCGCGGTGGTCGGCGGAGACGACCGGCGCTTCCCGCAGCGCGACCGTGCCTTCGTCCGAGGTCCCGTCGTCGCGTTCGAGCGTCCAGCGCAGCCCCTCCGGCCACGACATCGCGGGCAGCGTCACGTCGATGGAGAGCGTCTCGTTCTCTCGCAGCACGACCGTCGGGGGGACGAAGCCGTGCGGTTCTTCGGCGAGCAGCGCTTCGAACCGCGCTACGGTCTCCGGCGCGGCGATGCGGCTCGTCCCGAGCGCGTCGACGTAGGTGCGCGCGACCAGGGCGCGGCGCGCGCTCATCGGACGCTTCCGGCGAAGAGCGCGAGCGAGCGCGAGATCATCGGGTAGACGGAGACGTCGTCGCTGGGGACGTCGCGCTGCGCGCCACCTTCGATCCCGGTGTCGAGCACCAGCGACCACGAGATGTGGCGCAGGTCCGGGAGCGTGAACGCGACGTCGTCGGGCGCCGCGTTCATCGCGACGAACAGCATCGGGCGCGCGCCGAAGAAGCAGCCGATCGTGCGCCCCTCGTGCGCCCAGTCAGCCGGCGTCATCTCGTGTCCGTCGGCCTTCATCCACGCGATGTCCTTGCGCCCGCTCGCGTCGACCGGCGCGCCGCGGAAAAACGCATCGCGTTTGAAGGCGGGATGTTCGTGCCGCGTCCGCAGCATCGTCTTGACGAACTCGGCGAGCGCGAGGTCGCGCGGGCTCGTCCCGCTCCAGTCGAGCCACGAGATCTCGTTGTCCTGGCAGTAGGCGTTGTTGTTGCCGCGCTGCGTGCGGCCGTGCTCGTCGCCCGCCAGCAGCAACGGGACGCCGAGCGAGAGCAGCAGCGTCGCGATGTAGTTTCGCTTCTGCCGCTCGCGCAGGTTCACGATCTCGGGATCGTCGGCCGGGCCTTCGACACCGCAGTTCCAGCTCAAGTTGTCGTCGGTCCCGTCCCGGTTGCCCTCGTGGTTCGCCTCGTTGTGCTTCTGGTTGTACGAGACGAGATCGTTCAGCGTGAAGCCGTCATGCACGGTCACGAAGTTGACGCCGGCGCGCGGGCGGCGGCCGTGGTGCTCGAAGAGATCCGACGACCCGGCCAGACGGGAGGCGAGTTCCGGGAGCACGCCGCCGTCACCGCGCCAGAAGCGCCGCACGGTGTCGCGGTATTTGCCGTTCCACTCCGACCAGCCCGGCGGGAAGTTGCCGAGCTGATAGCCGCCCAACCCGACGTCCCACGGCTCGGCGATCAGCTTGACGCGCGAGAGGACCGGATCTTGCGCGAGCACCTTGAAGAACGCCGCGTCGCGGGCAAAGCCGTTACTCTCGCGCGCGAGCGCCGGCGCCAGGTCGACACGGAAACCGTCGACGTGCATCTCGTCGACCCAGTAGCGCAGCGAGTCCGTCACCATCTGCAGAACGCGCGGATGCCGCAGGTCGAGCGCGTTGCCCGTCCCGGTGACGTCGTCGTAGAAGCGCCGGTCTTCGGCGAGGCGGTAGTACGAAGCGTTGTCGATCCCCTTGAACGAGAACGTGGGGCCGAGATGATTTCCTTCCGCGGTGTGGTTGTAGACGACGTCGAGGACGACTTCGATCCCGGCTTCGTGCAGGTGCTTCACCATCGTCTTGAACTCGTTCGGGTCCGATTGCAGATAGCGCGGGTCGGGGGCGAAGAACCCGATCGTGTTGTAGCCCCAGTAGTTGTGGAGCGTCTGCTCGACCAAGCGCCGGTCGTCGACGAACGCATGAACGGGCAGGAGTTCGAGCGTGGTGACGCCGAGGTCGTGCAGGTAGGCGATCACCGCCGGCGAGGCGAGCCCGGCGAACGTTCCGCGCAGCGCCGGCTGGACCGCCGGGTGCTGCACGGTGAACCCCTTGACGTGGAGCTCGTAGAAGACGGTCTCGGTCCACGCAACACCGGGCCGATGATCCTCACCCCAGGTGAACGCCTCTTCGAGGACGACGCACTTCGGCATCGCGCTCGCGTTGTCGCGCCGGTCGAACGAGAGATCTTCACGCTGCGCGCCGATGCGGTAGCCGTACTGCGCGTCGGTCCAGCGCAGCTTGCCGGCGAGCGCCTTTGCGTACGGATCGAGCAGCAGCTTGTGGTGGTTGAAGCGGTGGCCGCGTGCCGGTTCGTACGGTCCGTAGACGCGGTAGCCGTACAGCATCCCTGGCCGCGCCTCCGGCAGGTAGCCGTGCCAGACCTCGTCGGTGTACTCGGGGAGGACGATGCGCGAGATCTCGCGCCGCCCGCGCGGGTCGAACACGCACAGCTCGACCCGCTCGGCGTTGGCGCTGAAGAGCGCGAAGTTCACGCCCTTGCCGTCCCACGTTGCACCGAGCGGGTACGGAAGACCCGCCTCGACGCGCGGCCGCGCCGCGATCACGGGGCGAGCCAGATCGCGGAGAGCGGCGGCAGGGTGAGGGACAAGGAGAAGGGGCGCCCGTGCGCAGGGCGGTCGGCGGCGGTCACCGAGCCACCGTTACCCAGGTTGGTTCCGCCGTACGCCGCGGCGTCGGTGTTGATCAGCTCGGTGTAGTCGGCGCGGCGCGGCACGCCGACCGTGTACCGCTCGTGACGCGTGCCGCTGAAGTTGCAGACGCACACGACGTGGCCGTCGCGCTCCGCGTCCCAGCGGATGAACGCAACGACCGCGTTGCGCCGGTCGTCGTAGGCGATCCACTCGAAGCCTTCCGGCTCGGAGTCGCGCTCGTGCAGCGCCCCGCGCTCGCGCGCGATGCGGTTGAGGTCGCGCACCAACCGCTGCATGCCGGCGTGCGGTCCGAACTGCGCGAGGTGCCAGTCGAGCGAGGCCTGCGCCCGCCACTCGGCGCGCTGCGCGAACTCGCCGCCGGCGAAGAGCAGCTTCTTCCCCGGGTGCGCCCACATCAGCGCGTACAACAGCCGCAGGTTGGCGAACTGCTGCTCGTCGCCGCCCGGCATCCGGCTCAGCAGCGAGCGCTTTCCGTGGACGACCTCGTCGTGCGAGAGCGGCAGCACGAAGTTCTCGCTGAACGCGTAGATCAGGCCGAACGAGATCTCGTCGAGATGGTGTCCGCGATACAGCGGATCGCGCTCGAGGAAGTGGAGGGTGTCGTGCATCCAGCCCATGTTCCACTTGTAGCCGAAACCCAGGCCGCCGACGTCGGTCGGCGTGGTGACCCCCGGCCACGCGGTCGACTCCTCGGCGAACGTCGCGATCCCCGGTACCTGGCCGTAGACGGTCGCGTTCAAACGCTGCAGGAACGCGACCGCTTCGAGGTTCTCGCGCCCGCCGTCACGGTTCGGAATCCACTCGCCGTCCTTGCGCGAGTAGTCGCGGTACAGGATCGAGGCGACCGCGTCGACGCGCAGCCCGTCGAGGTGGAACTCGCGCAGCCAGTACAGCGCCGACGCGATCAGAAAGTTCGCGACCTCGATGCGCCCGAGGTTGAAGACGTACGTCCCCCACTCGCGGTGGAAGCCTTCGCGCGGATCGGCGTGCTCGTAGAGCGGCGAACCGTCGAACATGCCGAGCGCGTGCGCGTCGGTCGGGAAGTGTCCGGGGATCCAGTCGAGGATCACCGCGAGTCCGGCCCGGTGCGCGGCGTCGACGAACGCACGAAAGTCGTCGGGTTCGCCGAAGCGGCTGGTCGGCGCGAACCAGCCCGTCGTCTGGTATCCCCAGCTGAGATCGAACGGATGCTCCGTCACCGGGAGCAGCTCGAGGTGGGTGAAGCCGAGCTCCGCGACGTACGGGACGAGCTGTTCGGCGAGCTCGCGGTACGTCAAGAACCGGTCGCCGTGCTCGGGAACGCGGCGCCACGATCCGAGGTGGACTTCGTAGATCTGGATCGGCGCGTCGCGCCGTTGTTTCGCTCCGCGAACCGTCAGCCAGTCGTCGTCTTTCCAGACGTGCGCGGACGGGGCGGCGACGATCGAGGCGTTTCCGGGGCGCTTCTCGCTGCGGAACGCGAACGGGTCTGCGCGCAGCGGCAGCAGGTTACCGTGCGGACCGAGCAGCTCGTACTTGTAACGGGCGCCGGATTCGACGCCGGGCAGGAAGATCTCCCAGATACCGGCCTCGCGCCGCAGCCGCATCGGATGAATCCGGCCGTCCCAGTAATTCCAATCGCCGACGACGCTGACGCGCGACGCGTTCGGAGCCCACACCGCGAAGCGCGTGCCGCGCACGCCGTCGATCGCGTCGGGATGCGCGCCGAGCACGCGATAGAGATCGAGATGGTTCCCTTGCGCGAAGAGCCAGATGTCGAGCTCGCCGAGGATCGGTCCGAAGCGATACGGATCGTCGAGGGTGACCGGCCCGAGCGGATACCGGACCTGCAGGCGGTAGCGGTGCGGCATCGCGACGACGAACGCCTCGAAGACGCCGGCCGCGCCGATCGGCTCGCCCTCGCCGAGGACACGCTTGTCCTCGTCGACCACCGCGACCGCGAGTGCCCCGGGCAGAAACGCCCGGACTACCGTTCCGGTTCCGAGCGGGTGCGGCCCAAGGACCGAGAACGGATCGCCCTCGCGGCCCTGCTCGATCGCCTCGAGGCGGTCGGCGGATATCGACACGTCGAACACTTTCCTGGTTCGTTACCCCGCGAACGTCGAGGGGCCTACACAAGCGGGCGCGCACCCTGCGGGCGGCCGGCTCGCGATCAGGCTGCCGGCGCGTCGGCGTGCAGAGGCAAGACGTGACCGATGAGGTGCTGTGCGATATCGGCGTGGACCGGTTTTGAGAACCAGAAGCCCTGGCCGAGCTCGCATCCGAGATCTTGAAGCTTCGAGAGTTGCTGCTCGGTTTCGATCCCCTCCGCCAACGCTCCGAGGCCGAGGCTGTGCGCGAGCGCCACGACGGTGCGGGCGACCACCGCGCTCCGCGGGTTCGACGTTATTTGACTCACGAACGAGCGGTCCACTTTGAGGACTTTCAGGGGGAACCGCGTCAAGTACCCCAGCGACGAGTAGCCGGTCCCGAAATCGTCGATGTACAGCTCGACGCCCAGCTCGCCGACTTGCGCGACCGTCGCGGCGATCGTCTCGAATTTTTCCATCAGGACGGTCTCGGTGATCTCCAATTTGAGGCTTGCCGGGGTCAAGTCATTGTTCTGCAGCGCGGCCCGGATCTCGGCCAGGAGGGTTTCCTGCGCAAACTGTTTGCTCGAAAGGTTGACGCTCATGGTCAAGGTGAGATCACCGGACTGCACCTGCCAGGCGTGAATCTGCCGGCATGCTTCGTGAAGCACCCAGCGGTCGATCGGTATGATCGCGCCGATGCTCTCGGCTTCGTCGATGAACTCCGCCGGCGGTAGCATACCGCGCTCGGGATGATTCCAGCGCACGAGCGCTTCGAATCCCACTACGCGGCAGTGGTCGAGCGACACGATCGGCTGATACTCGACGCAAAATTCTTGCCGCGCGATCGCCCGGCGCAGGTCCATTTGAAGGTTGAGGAGACCCACCGCGCGCGCGTGCATATCGAAGTCGAACAGCACGTGCTGCGCGCGGCCACGTTCCTTTGCTTCGTACATCGCCGTATCCGCATCGCGTAAGATCTGTTCGGGTTTGTCATAGGTCGACGACCCGATGGCGATCCCCATGCTCGCCGTGGTGAACACTTCGAAGCCGTCGAGATCGAACGGGTGCTGGAGCGCTGCCTGAACCCGTTCCGCGACGAGCCCGGCGTCGACGGTTCCGCGCAGCTCCGAGATGAGGATCGCGAACTCATCGCCGCCCAATCGCGCGACGACGTCTTCGGGCCGCACGCAACGTTCGAGCGTGCGCGCTACGTGCACCAGCAAGCCGTCCGCCATCACGTGTCCCAAGCTGTCGTTGATGATCTTGAAGCGGTCGAGGTCGATGAAGATGACGGCAAACCTGCTCGTGGGATGCCGTTTCGCGCGAGCGATCGATCGCCGCAGGCTGTCGCTGAAAAAGGCCCGGTTGGGCAGTTGCGTGAGCTCGTCGTGAAACGCCTGACGCTTGTTCGTTTCCTCGGCTTCGTTGCGCGCCGTGATGTCGTGAGCGACCTTCACGAACCCGCGCGGCTTTCCGTCGACGTCCGGTTTGAGCCGCGTCATCTCGCCGCTGGCATAGAAGAGATCGCCGCCCCGGCGCACGTGCCAACCTTCGTCCGGAGCATGGCCGTCTCTCTCGGCCGCTGCGAGTTCGGCGGCGGGAACCCCCCGAGCGATCGATTCGGCGGTGTAGACGAGCGAGAAGTGTTTCCCGAGCACTTCGGCTTCCCGGTAGCCGAAAACGTGTTCGGCGCCTGAATTCCAGAGCAGGATACAGCCGTCCAGGTCGATCGAGAAGATCGCGTAGTCGGTGACGCCCTCGATCAGCAAACGGAGGCGCTCCTCGCTTTCACGTAAACGCTCCGACGCCAGATGGCCGTCGTTCGAGTCTTGAACGATTTTCGTGAAGCCCGTCACCGTACCGCCGGCATCGCGCAACGGCTGCACCGTGTCCGTGCACCAGAAGCGCGTCCCGTCCTTGCGGACGTGCCAGCCGTCGACTGACTCTTTCCCGTGCTCCAGCGCTGCGCGCAACTCTTTTCCCGGCCGCCCGCTCGCGATGTCCTCAGCGGTGAAAATCAGCGAATAGTTTTTCCCGACGACTTCGTGCTCGTCGTACCCGAACGTCTGCTTCGCGCCGGAATTCCAGGTCGCGATCCGTCCGTCGGCGGAAAGCGAAAAGATGGCATGGTTGGTAAGGCTCTCGATCAGGCGTTGATACTGATCGAGCGGCTGGCCGACCGATGCCGGTCCGCTATAGGTTACGTGCGCACCCGTGTTCTTCGCGGCGAATCGCTCCATCGGCTCTGAATGCGAGCCAGACGACTTTGCGGCTCGCGACCCAAGTGTCTGCCACCTCAGCGGCGAGTCTATCTCACCCCTCATACCCAGAAGGCCGGTGCGGCGCACGTCGTGCCTTCAGACCGGTCCGAGGGCGTCCGCCAAGACGTTTTCTGCGGGCGGAGCCGCCGAACGCGACCTGCGGGCGCTCAACCGGGTGGCGCCGGTCCGCCGTAAGCGGCGAGCTGATCGATCAGCTTCGCGACCAGGCCCGTCCAACCGGTTTGGTGTGAGGCGCCGAGTCCTTCGCCGGTCTCGCCGTGGAAGTACTCGTAGAACAGGATGTGATCGCGCCAGCGCGGGTCGGTCTGAAACGGCGCGCTCTCGCCGAGGAACGGGCGGCGCCCGTTCGCGTCGCGGCGGAAGATGCCGACCAGCCGGTGCGAGAGCTCGAGCGAGATCTCCCACAGCGTGAGCATCCGACCCGAGCCGGTCGGGAACTCGATCGTGTACTCGTCGCCGAGGTAGTGGTGGAACTTCTGCAGCGCCTCGATCAACAGGAAGTTCAACGAGAACCAGATCGGGCCGCGCCAGTTCGAGTTGCCGCCGAACAGCCCGCTGGTCGACTCCGCCGGCTCGTAGTCGCAGCGGAACTCCTCGCCGCCGAGCTGCAGCACGAACGGGTGCTCCAGATAGTAGCGCGAGAGCATGCGCACGCCGTGCGGTGAGAGGAACTCGCTCTCGTCGAAGACGCGCCGCAGGATGCTGCGCAGCCGCTCCGGGCTGCAGATCGCCATCAGGCGGCGCTCGTGCACCCCGCCGGCGTCGAGCTCCGCGACGTTTTGCGCGAGCTCCGGCCGGTTCGCCAGAAACCACTCGACCCGTTTCTTGAGATGCGGGAGATGGTCGAGCATCGCGGCCGAGATCGTCTCGACGGCGAAGACCGGAACGATCCCGACGACGCTGCGCACGCGCAGCGGGATGCGCTCGCCGTCGGGCAGGTCGAGCTGGTCGTAGTAGAACTCGTCGGCCGGATCCCACAAGCCGCGCTCGTCGTCGTCGAGCGAGTTCATCGCGTCGGCGATGATCAGGAAGTGCTCGAAGAACTTCGAAGCGATGTCTTCGTAGATGCTCTCGACCTTGGCGAGCTCGACCGCGATCGCGAGCATGTTGAGTGCGTAGACGGCCATCCACGACGTGCCGTCGCTCTGCGCGAGGTAGGCGCCCTCCGGCAGCTGCTTGCCACGATCGAACGGCCCGATGTTGTCGAGCCCGAGGAAGCCGCCCTGGAAGACGTTGCGCCCGGCGACGTCCTTGCGGTTCACCCACCAGGTGAAGTTCATCAGCAGCTTCTGGAAGACGCGTTCGAGGAACCGGAAGTCACCTGCGCCGCCGTTGCGCTTGGCCTCGATCTTGTAGAGACGCAGCGCCGCCCAGGCGTGTACCGGCGGGTTGACGTCGTCGAACGCCCACTCGTACGCGGGCAGCTGCCCGCTCGGATGCATGTACCACTCGCGCGTCAGCTGGATGAGCTGCCGCTTCGCGAAATCCGGATCGATCAGCGCGAAGGTGACCACGTGGAAGGCGAGGTCCCAGGCGGCGTACCAGGGATACTCCCACGTGTCGGGCATCGACAGCACGTCGTCGTTGTAGACGTGCGTCCAATTCGCGTTCCGGCCGTGTTTGCGCGACTGCGGCGGGGGCGGCATCAGCGGATCGCCGTTCAGCCAGTCGCGCACGACGTAGTTGTAGAACTGCTTCGACCAGATCATCCCGGCGAACGCGCGGCGCTGGATATCCGCCGACTCCGTGTCGAGCGGACCGCGCGCGAGCATCGCGTAGAACCGGTCGGCCTCCCGTTCCCGCAGATCGAACGTTGCGTCGAAGTCCGCGTCGATCCCGGCGGCGTCGGGGTCGTCGCTGATGCGGAGCCGCACGGTGCGCGAGGCGCCCGGTTCGATCAGCCAGCGGTAATGCAGAGCGGCCTTCGAGCCGGTGTGCGCGGGGTTGATCCCATCGCGGTCTTCGCCGCGGACCGCACGATCGATCCCGCTCTTCACGAACGGCGCGGGTGAGGGCACGTTGAAGGCGCGCTCGAAGTCGGTGTCGTTCTCGGTGAAGAGCAGCTCGGTCTCGCCGCCGTCGGTGAAGATCCAGCGCTTCCCGAGCGTCGCGTGCTCGGCGACCAGCACGTTCTCACCCGGCCTGCCCTCAGCTCGTCGGAGGGTTGGGCGAGGCACGCCGGCCTTCCACGACCACTCGTTGCGGAACCACAGCTGCGGAAGGAGGTGCAGCGGCGCGTTCTCGCGGCCTTCGTTCGTCGCGGTGATGCGGACCAGAACGTCGTCGACGTCGCGCTTCGCGTACTCGATCGTGACGTCGAAGTACGCGTCGTCCTCGAAAACGCCGGTGTCGATCAGCTCGTACTCGCGCGCCTCACGGCCGCGGCGCGCGTTCTCCTCGCGCAGCTGCGCGTAGGGAAACGCGCGCTGCGGATAGCGGTAGAGCGCCTTGAGGTAGGCGTGCGACGGAACGGCGTCGAGGTACCACCAGTATTCCTTGACGTCCTCGCCGTGGTTGCCCTGATGACCGCCCAGCCCGTAGAAGCGCTCTTTGATGATCTCGTCGCGCTCGTTCCAGAACGCCGGTGCGAAGCACAGCCGCTGGTGGTTGTCGCAGATCCCCAGGATCCCGTCCTCGCCCCAGCGGTACGCGCGCAGCCGCGCCATCTCGAACGGGAAGTAGTCCCACGCGTTGCCGTCGGCGCTGTAGTCTTCGCGAACCGTCCCCCACTGGCGGTCGCTGAGATACGGGCCCCAACGCGGCCAATGCTGGGCCCGCCGCGCGGCGGCCTCGATCCGCGCGCGCTCCGGATTCGACTCCATCGTGATCTCTCGCCGCACCGGTGCAAGGTTTCCTGTCCGTGCTCGCGCGAAAGCGGCGGTCCCCCATTACTCAGGAGGTGTTTTTTGGCATAGGCATATATGATCACGCCTGGGTGCACGGGGCCCAATGGTGAGACGCTCGCACTCGCCGCGACGAAGAGCCGCGAGATCGTCGTTCAAGACGCGAGTACGGCGACATCAGGACTCTGGTGGACGCGGTCCACGAAAACGTGAGCCAGAACTTCGCGATGATCAATCTGCTGAGCCTGGAGATCGGGGATCCGGCGGCGCTCTTGCTCGTCAGCGAGTCCGAGACGACGCTCACGCTCACCCCGGTGCTCGGCGGGTTGGGGAATCTCACGACCTGGGACGTCGTCCCCGGCGGCAGCGCGCTGGCGGTGCGCCCGACGATCAACTCGTCGCTGAATCTCAACGTCGCGGGCAACGGGCCGTAGACCTAACGCTCGTGATCGCGCTGTTCGCCGCGCAACGCGATCCCGATCGCGGCGAGGATGACGATCGCGCCGAGCGCGGTTGCAGCGCCGAGGCGCTCGGTGAAAAGCCAGGCCGCGAGCACGGCTGCGATCACGGGCTCGAGCAGCGTCATCGTCGAGACGAGCGTCGCGCTGAGCACGCGTACCGCCGCGTTGAGCGCCGTGTGCCCGAACAGCTGCGAGAACAGCGCCATCGCCACAATGCCGCCCCACGCACGCAGGTCGGCCGCCGGCGGGAGGTGGTCGTGCGCGAGCGCCGCGCCGAGGGTGAGGAGCACCGCGGCGTACGCGTACGTCCGCGACGTGACCGCCAGCGTGTCGTAGCGGCGGTCGATCCCGCGCACGACGATGAGGTATGCGGCGATCGCCACCGCGCCGGCGAGCGCGAGGACGATGCCGAGCGGCGTGTTGGTACGATCCGGCGCGCCGACCACGATCGCGACGCCGGCGATCGCGCCGATGATGCTGGCCGCCGCGTACGGATCGACGCTGCGCCGGCGCAGGACCGCATACGCTTCGGTCCACACCGGCGTCGAGCAGACGAGCAGCGTCGAGATCGCGACCGACGCGAAGTCGAGCGATCCGATCCAGGTGGCGAAATGGACCGCCAGCAGCGCTCCCGCGAGCGCGAGACGCCGCTCGGCGGTCGCGTCGATCGGACGCAGCCGCCCGCGGGCGGCGGCCAGGACGACCAGCGGCAGTGCGCCCAGGGTCAGCC
>OCZT010002416.1_pt1 | contig 19307 bp, 14 predicted proteins | sample 1539031 | NCBI WGS metagenome assembly OCZT01 (sample SAMEA3539308, study PRJEB22396) | soil metagenome | biome: tundra; feature: field; material: soil | place: USA | collected 2010-05 | depth 0.15 m | reverse complement strand
GATGCTCGTGAGCAAACTTGCTCAGAAGTTGTCTCACTAATTTGAAAAAATAACGCTGAAGAAGAGTTTCCATTCTCCTCTCCCCCATGGCTTTTGGGCTAAGTCAGCGCATTTGGCATCTGCCCCTCTTATCCAGATGCGTCATGTAGGACAATCTGTCTGGACCGGCTCTCTTTTTCAAGATTGGCGCGCGTTTGCTCTTCTCAGGAGCGATTGCAAGAGCAGGCGCGGGCGAGACGTAAGCGATTGAACACAACCCGACCCAGCCGATCGAAGATGTTGCCGATTTCGTATCAGGTTGGAGCGAACGATTGGAGAGCATGACATGCCACTTGTCACCGTTGTTATCACATTAGGCGTAATTGGGCTGTTGCTATGGCTGGTGAATCGCTACATCCCAATGCAGGGGCAGATCAAGGGTATTCTGAACGGCGTTGTAGTGATTGCCGTGATTCTGTGGCTCCTGAAGATATTCGGCCTCTTCGACTATCTTTCCCAGTTCCGCATCGGGCATTGAGACGGCGAGCGCCGAAGCCGTGAAGACCGTACTCGCCATCCCAAGACCAGCGTAACGCAATAGGGCAGAGTTCTGCCTGTAGGAGGAATCTTGGAGCGCATACTTTTGTTCGCAATAGGAAGTGCCCTCAGCCTGAGCGCGATCGCTCAAGTCAATCCGCCAGCTGCGGTGGTCGTCGAAACCGCAGGGCCTGTGTCCACGTATCGCGTGATTGTGATTAGCCGCTCGGTTCAAGCGGTCAACTATCGCCATCGCAGCGGGTCCACCGATGTGGACTTTGCCGGCACGACCTTGTTGCCTTCAGCCGACGGAAAAGCCGAGGTGCGAAGCAAGCGCGGAACCATGGAAGTCGAGGCGAAATTCGGAAACCTGCAAAATCCGACGACCTTCGGAAGCGAATATCTCACTTATGTCTTGTGGGCGATTTCACCCGAGGGCAGGGCAGTGAATCTTGGGGAAGTGCTGGTAGGCGACAATGACCGAAGCAAGCTGACTGCAACCACCGACCTGCAAGCATTCGCTCTGATTGTAACAGCGGAACCGTATTATGCCGTCCGGCAGCCGAGCAATGTTGTGGTCCTCGAGAACGTCGTTCGCGCCGACACCAAGGGAACCACCGAGGCGGTGAACGCAAAGTATGAACTCATGGAGCGAGGGGGATACATTCCCACCGGCTATAAGTTCGACCCCGTCGTCCTGAACGCCAGTCTGCCGCTGGAATTCTACGAGGCGCGGAATGCGCTGCGGATTGCTCAGTCCGAGGGAGCGGAGAGTTACGCCGGCGACAGCTACCGGCACGCTGTTCAGCTGATGGACAGGGCCGATGCGTACGCCATAAGCAAGCACCTGGATGGAAAGCCCCTGATTGCAGTCGCCCGAGAAGCGGTACAAACCGCAGAAGATGCACGAGAGATTGCGGTCAAGAAGATTGAAGAGGATCGCCGGGCGGCTGAACGCCAGGCGTCCAGCGATGCACAGGCAAGATCGCAAGCACAAGCCGACGACGCCACCCGCCTGAAAGAGCAGGCTCAGTCGGATACGGCAAAGGCTCAAGCCGAGATGGCCGCGAACCAAACGGCGTCGGCAACCGCAGTCACGGCGGCCAAGGCCGATGCCGAACAGGCTCGCATGGATGCGCAGAAGGCTCAACAGGGTGAACATCAGGCGAATCAGGATAAGGCCGCAATGCGCGCGCAACTGTCCGAGCAGTTGAACAGAATCCTTGAGACGCGCGATACCGCGCGCGGGCTAATTGTAAGCATGTCCGATGTGTTGTTCGACACCGGGCGGTTTTCGTTGAAGCCGGGCGCGCGGGAGAAACTGGCGAAGGTAGCCGGAATCCTGATCGCCTATCCAGGGCTCAACATCGAAGTTGGCGGCTATACCGACAATGTCGGCGGCGATGAAATGAATCAGAAGTTATCCGAGAATCGCGCCGGCGCGGTGCGCGATTACCTGGTGGAACAGGGTGTAACGACAAACTCAGTGAGCGCAAAGGGTTTCGGTAACACTTTGCCAGTAGCCTCCAACGACACCCCAAGCGGCCGCCAGGAGAATCGAAGAGTTGAGCTTGTTGTATCCGGCGACGCAATAGGCATCCCGGCGAATGCAACCACAGGGAGCCCGCGTTAGAAGGCAGCCGTGTAACCCCCTGGGGCCTCGCAAGGGGCCACAGCGCGTGTTGAGCGATCCTGTCTCCCCACACAGAACGGCGAGGGGTGAAACATGCCTTCAAACATGTTGATCGCGATTTTACTCTGAGCACTCTTTGGTGCACGGCCAAAGTGGCCGCATGGCAGAAGCTGGGGATACTATCCGACCGGAGGGGTGGGGCCTGTCCTGCTGATTGTTGTCACGTCGCCGATTCGCGGCTGAGTGTTACCGAGGCGCACTTTTACGTTGCCGCAGTGCACACAGGCGGTTTTCAGTGTATGCTCAAGATAGTAGACTTCCCTTTCTCGCCTCCGGCAATCCAGGGTTCGCTCCGGACGAGCACCGTTCATGCGTGTAACAGAACGACTGGAATCGAAATGAGCCTTATCAAGAAAAGCGATGTAAAGAATCATACTTCCGCACGCCGGCGCAATGGCCCGCGTTTGCCTTATCCGGTGACGAAGCGCGATGCTGCCGCGGTCTCCAAGATCGAACCGCACGACACAGAACCGAAGGCGCCAGCGTTTGCCGAAGACTTCTCAGTGGAACATTCACACGCTGGCGTATCGATCGTTTCGGTCGAGAGTTCCTTTGGCCCAGATAGCTTCATGATCAGCCCGGCGCCTGGAAGCCCGAAGACGTGAGGCGGCATCCAAGTACAGAAGCAGGCGTCGCTGGACATTGCCGATGCAAGGCGCCTCCGGCCGTCTACCGCGGTCCAGGCATGTAAACTCCCTGCCGAGACAGAGGCAGTGGAGCAAGCCTTCTTCACTCTGGCAACGGATAAAGAAGCGCATGCCCGATGTCGAATTGCGTGAAAGCAGGAAAACATGCCCATTCTTGAAACGATCTATCCTGAAGAGCTAGGCCCAGGCCTTTCTCAGGAGGCCGCCTCGCCAACCGCTGCGAAAGTCTCGAGCCTGCCTTTGCCCACACGCATTGCGTTTGTCGGCAACTACCTTCCGCGCCAGTGCGGCATCGCAACATTTACCACCGACCTGTGCACTGCACTTGCAAACGAATACGGCAAGGAGCGCCTCTTTGCCATCCCCGTCAACGATCCGGAATCAAGCTATCAATATCCCGAACAGGTGCGCTTGGAGCTTGCACAGGAGGATCTGCGCTCCTACGAACAAGCTGCCGAATTCCTGAATTTCAACGGCAACGATCTTGTATGCCTACAGCATGAATATGGCATCTACGGAGGCATCGCGGGCCGCCATATACTGACCCTCCTGCGCAAATTGAAGATGCCGCTGGTCACCACGTTGCATACAGTTCTGCGAGACCCGGACGTGAATCAACGTGCCGTGCTCGAAGAGATTGCGCAGCTCTCCGATCGCATGGTTGTCATGAGCGAGCTGGCTGCGCGGCTGTTGCGCGAAGTGTATGGAGTCCCAGGCGGAAAGATCGATGTGATCCCGCACGGCGTGCCGGATCTGCCGTTCATGGACCCCAACTATTTCAAGGACAAGTTTGGAACCGAAGGCAAGTCGGTTCTTCTCACGTTCGGCCTGCTTTCTCCAAACAAGGGCATTGAGAACGTCATAAAGGCACTGCCTGCAATTCTGGCAAAGCAGCCGAACGTGGTGTATATCGTCTCCGGAGTGACACACCCGCATATCCGGCGGCGCGAGGGCGAGCGTTACCGCGATGAACTGCAGGCGCTGGCAAAGCGGCTTGGCGTCTCCGATCACCTGATCCTCAACAATCGCTTTGTGAGCACCGAGGAACTGATCGAGCACGTAGGCGCCGCGGATATCTACATCACGCCCTATCAGCACGAGGCGCAGGTTGTTTCCGGCACGCTGGCCATTGCGCTGGGCGCGGGAAAGGCCATCATCTCAACGCCTTACTGGCACGCGAAGGAACTGCTGGCGGAGAAGCGAGGCGTGATTGTACCGTTTGAGGATCCCGGCGCAATCGCGGAGGCAGTGTTGCAGTTGCTGGAGAACGACGGCGAGCGTCACGCCATGCGGAAGCGGGCCTATCTCTACTCACGTGAAACAACGTGGCCCAAGACTGCGCGAGCCTATATGGCGAGTTTTCAGCGGGCACGCAGCGAACGCGCTTTTCAGCCGCGGGCGGCCAAGAAGGACGATGCGGCCGTGAACGCTACCGACAACCTGCCTGTACTGAACACCGCGCACATGCTGAGGATGACGGACGACACGGGCATGTTGCAGCACGCAATCTTCTCCGTACCCAATTCGCAGGAGGGCTATACGACCGATGACAACGCGCGTGCGCTCATCGTGTCGACGCTTCTGGATGAGTATCCGGCGCATGCAGGCAGACTGCAGTATCCAAACCTCTCCCATCGCTACCTCGCCTTCCTGCGGCTTGCATTCCACATCGATACGGGCAGATTCAGAAACTTTCTCGGCTACGATCGCAAGTGGCTGGAGGACGTTGGGTCGGATGACAGCCATGGCCGCGCCCTTTGGTCCCTTGGGAAGGTGCTCGGGCATTCGCGGAATGCGGGGTTGAGAGGAGCGGCCGGGCGGCTATTCGAAGCGGCAGTGCCAGCGACGCTTGCGTTCACCAGTCCGCGCGCGTGGGCATTTTCCATTCTGGGCATGCAGGCCTATCTGGACTGGTTCCCCGGAGACAGAGCCATACAGGGAGCACGCAATAGGCTCGCGAATCGTCTGCTCGATATCTATCAGCGCAGCCGGTCCGAGACGTGGCAGTGGTTCGAGAAGAGCCTTTCCTATTCGAACGCAAGGCTGTCGCAGGCGCTCATCCTCGCCGGTTGGCGCAGCGACAACAGCCGGATGATTGAAGCGGGGATGGAGTCGCTGAGATGGTTGGTTGCAGCACAGCACCGTGGGGATGAAGCGGTGTTCGTGCCGATCGGGTCAAGCGGATTCTTCACAGAGGGCAAGGAGAAGGCGCGATTCGATCAACAGCCGGTCGAGGCTTGTGCGACGATCTCCGCTTGCCTTGAGGTATACAGGCTGACACACAGAAGGTATTGGCTTGAGGAAGCGCAGTGTGCCTTCCGCTGGTTCCTCGGCAAGAACGATCTTCAAGCGCCGCTTTACGATGTAATGACGGGCGGATGCAGGGATGGACTTCATCCCGACCGCGTGAACGAAAACCAGGGCGCTGAATCTACGCTCTCGTTTCTCATGGCTCTGCTGGAAATGCTGTCAGCCAAAGTAACAAGCGCGGACGAACTGCATCAGGAAATGAGTGTTTCTTGTTGAATCCAACCATCTCCCCCGCTGAATCGCCGGAGTCTATCGCCCAGCAACTGCCAGAAGCGGAAGCATGTCCCGATTATCCACTCTTCAAGCGCTATTCCGCGAATCCGATCCTCGTCCGGGAGAACTGGCCCTATCCGATCAACAGCGTCTTCAACGCAGGGGTCGTGCGGCTTGCCGACGGAGATACTTTGCTGCTTTGCCGCGTTGAAGACCGGAGCGGATTGTCGCACCTCTGTGCCGCACGTTCCGCCAACGGCATCGATGGATGGCGAATCGATGCCCAACCAACGTTGATGGCGAATCCCCTGAAATATCCGGAAGAGCTCTGGGGTATCGAAGATCCGCGCATCACTTATGTTCCGGAACTCGAGCAATACGCTGTGGCCTTCACCTCATTTGCGCGGGGAGGTCCCGGAGTCTCGCTCGCGTTGACCAAGGACTTCAAGAGTTTTGAGCGCTATGGGGTAGTCATGCAGCCGGAGGACAAGGACTCGGCTCTGTTGCCGCGGAGAATAGGCGGTCTGTGGGCTCTGATTCATCGGCCCATGACAGCGCTCGGCGCCCATATGTGGATATCTTACTCTCCGGACCTCAGGCACTGGGGTGGTCACAAGGTCATGCTCCAAGCGCGGCGTGGCGGGTGGTGGGATGCGAACAGGATTGGGCTATGCTCTCCGCCGATAGAGACTGCCGAGGGTTGGTTGGCGATTTACCACGGAGTGCGGCAAACAGCATCGGGAAGCATCTATCGCCTGGGCCTGGCGCTTTTCGATCTGGAGAAACCGGAAGTCTGCCTGCGGCGTGGAGATTCCTGGGTATTCGGCCCGGAAGCCTCCTATGAGCGCGGCGGAGACGTGAAGGATGTTGTGTTTCCGTGCGGACAGACTATCGACGCGGACGGAGACACCATCCGTCTCTATTACGGCGCGGCCGACTCCAGCATAGCGCTGGCCACGGGCAGGATCCGCTGTTTGCTCTCATGGCTGGACTCGCATTCGAGCCCGGCAGAGGTGAATGGACTTTAGCTTGTACAGCGGCATGACCGAGAGAGACGGGCAAAATGAGTAGTACAAGCCGGAATTGGCCCGATTGGGTACCGCACCTGCTTTTGATACGCCGGCAGTGCCCGCGCTGCAATTCGGTCAAATTCAAACCAGCGGAGTTACGCTCGTTCGATAGCCTGCTCGCCATGTTTGCACTGCGCCCCGTTCGCTGCATGTTTTGCTGGCGCCGGTATTACTGGTTTACATTGCGGGGCCCAATTGCAGGATAAGTGCCCGCCTGTTTGCAGCGGCCGCGAGAGGCTCTTGCTTCCCGGCTGGAGGCAAGCAGAATGGGGCTCAGCCCGCGGCCGGCATCGAACGGCCGATTGTTCTCCAGCCATAGCATTCAAACGCAAATGCAGGGTCAAGCCTGTATGAGTGTCTTTGTCCGGCAACCGGCTCAATCTTCTGTGCCTGGCATGCATCAGCCGCTGGCGCCGCACTGGCTCACGCACCTGGGAGCGTTGGGGCTGTTCTCCGTTGCGGTGGTCGATTCCTCGATCATCCCTCTGCCTTTACCCGGCAGCACCGACCTGCTGCTGCTGTGGCTGGTGGCGCACAGCGGAGACCCCTGGCTGCTGGCCCCTTGTGCGATTGCAGGCAGCGTCCTGGGCGGATACTCCACCTGGCACATTGGCCGCAGAGGCGGCGAAGCGGCGCTGGGTCACTATGTGCCGGCGCGTCTTCTGGGGCGAATCGTAGGATGGGTAGAGCGTCACCGAATCCTCGCGGTCTTTCTTCCCGCCTTGCTTCCTCCGCCCATTCCGCTCTTGCCGTTTGCGCTCGCCTCCGGCGCGCTGGGCGTCTCGCGCAGGCGCTTCCTCGTCGTCTTTGGCGCGGCACGCAGCCTGCGTTACTCCTTCATCGCCTGGCTGGGCGTGGCCTATGGACGCAGGATCGTCCGCCTGTGGTCTGGAACCCTCCAGCAGTGGTCGACTCCACTGCTTTGCGCGTTCGTGGGCCTGCTGGCCGCCGGCGTCTGTTACGGGATATGGAAGGTTCGCGGGCTGCGCAAGATCGATGCCCAAGAGAAACTTGGGTTGCATGGCGAACAAGCTCGCGCCAGCTGAACTGCTGAGCCCGTTTCGTCCGGCGCTTCCTGCCCGTCCATTTGCAGCCAATTCGGGTCGCGCGGCAAACCGATGCAGGGCATAAGTCGCGGCCGGGTAGTGGTTACCCGGCCGGGAACGACTTCAATGGACGATCAACGTCTTGGTCCTGCTACCTGCGAGGCTCTGACCCCGATGAGCGAGCCTGAGGTTGGCGAGACTGCAACGACTGTTGCTGAGATGTGTGTTTTTGTTGCAGGTTCTGCGTCTGTTGCTGGTGCTTCTGCTCCAGTTTCTTCGTCTGAGCGTCGTTCGCCTTCTGCTGATGTTCCGTTTCCTGCTTCTGCTGAAGCTGCTGCCGCTCCTGGGTTTGCCTGGCGATTAACTTGTCCTGCTGCTGCTGGTATTTTTGGTCCGTCTTGGCGTTCCCTGAGTTCACGGGTGCGGGGCGAGCGATCGGCGAAAGGTCTTTCGGGTGGACCACAGCGCGGGGTTCGGTGGTCGCGCCAGAGGCTCCGGACCTCGAAGGCTCAACTGCCTCTTTGGCGCCTGCCGCTCCGTGTTGGTTGAAGTCTCCCGGCTTTGAAGTCGCTGCGACTGCCGGCTTGCCGTGGTTCGCCCCTGCCCGTTGCTCCGGGTTGGCGCGCGCTGCCTGCGCATGTTCAGTTTGAGCGGCGACCGCAGGAACATGTCTCTGCCGCGCCGCCGCCTCTTGTTGAGAGTTTGCGCGCGCCTCGATCCCGCCGGTACCGCCGTTGTAGCTGACGCGGTTGTCGTTGCTGCCGTGCTGAACCCTCTCGTCGTAGACATTGTGAATATTCGTGCCATCCACGTGGCTCTCGGAACGGTTATAGAAGAAGTGTCCGCGGTCCCAACGGCCGCCGCCATAACCTTCGCCGTAGTAACCGAAGCCGTAGTCGATGCCGCCATAGAAGCCGACCTCGGGCCCCCAGTAGCCATCGTTGAAGAAGTATCCGCCGTTGCCCCAGCCCCAATAACCCGGCGTCCAAAGGAAGCCCTCTTCCGGCGCCAATACCCACGTTCCCGGCACCCAGTAGTAATCGGAGACGCTGTCGTCATAGGCCCAATAGCCCGGTGTCCAGAGATAGCCGTCTCCGGGGCAGATGGGCTGCTCGTAGACCGGCAGCGCAGGCGGTCCTATCGAGATTGCAACGCCAACCTGCGCGAAGGAGACGGCCGGAATGGCCAATATCAGAAGCGCTAACAGAAACCGGATGATACGCATGGAAATCCTCTTGCCTGCTCGTCCTTCGATTGCCCGCCTGTGCTGTGCCTACCGGGGCTGCGAGGACTGAAAGGCTGCGCGCGACGCGCTATGGTCTAGGCTTCCACGGGTGGCTGGCCAAGTCTGTGTACAACTGCTCACCATTTGCGGACGCGGCGATCGAATCCATGGATCGTCAAGCGTGCGGATGGATGCAGCGAGATCGGCGGCTTACACAACAAACATCGCTATGCCCGCGGCGAACATTGCTATTGTGGTGACTGCCACGACGACCCATCCGAGGCGGGAACTCGGTTGGCCTTGCATCAGCTTCTTGTCGCCGGCAACGATCAGGATTGCGACCAGAAGGAAGGGCGCCAGCAATCCGTTGATGACCGCTGTCCAATAGAGTGCTTTCACCGGGTTGATGCCGATGAAGTCCAGCGCGACACCCGCTGCGGTCGAGACCAGAATCAGGGCATAGAACCAGCGTGCCTGTCTCAGTTTCCTGTTCAGGCCCTGGCGCCAGCCCAGAGTTTCAGCGAAGGCGTATGCGGCCGAACCGGCAAGCGTGGGGATGGCAAGGAATCCGACGCCGACAATGCCCAGTGTGAACAGGGTCGCGGCGAAGTTGCCGGCAAGGGGCCGGAGGGCCTCGGCTGCCTGGCGAGAAGTTTCGATGTTGGTGATGCCGTGCCGGTTGAGTGTGATGGCAGTGGTCAGGATGATAAAGAACATGACCATATTCGAGAAGAACGCGCCAACGCCCACATCGATGTTTCTCAGATCAAGCTCCTGGGCCGTGGCTCCTTTGCGCAGAGCAAGCGTACTTTGGCCCGCGGATTTCTCCTCTTCAACTTCTTCACTTGCCTGCCAGAAGAACAAGTAGGGACTTATGGTGGTGCCGAGGATTGCGACCAGTGTTGCCCATTCAGCCCTGCTGTGCGGCAGCGACGGCACCAGGGTAGCGCGCAGCACCTGGCCCCAATCGGCCCCCACCACAAACGCAGTAATGGGGTAGGCAAACAGAACAAGGACCAGCCACTTGAGCACGCTGGCGATCTGGTTGTATTGAAGCCGGACGGTTGCCCATGAAATAAGGAGCGCGAACACCACCACAAACCAGCGGGAGTTGATCCCCGACAGCATTGCAGCCGCATCCGCCATGCCGGCAAGGTCCGCGGCGATGTTGATCGTGTTTGCGGTCAGAAGGGCTATGACGAAGGCGAGCAACAACCATCGTGGAAATCGCTGCTTGAAATTTCCGGCCAGGCCTTGTCCGGTCACCTTGCCGATCCGGGCGCACATGATTTGAACCGCGGCCATCAGCGGCCAGGTCAGGAGTGCGGTCCAGAGAAGTTTGGTTCCGAGTTGCGCGCCCGCAACGGAATACGTGGCAATGCCCGAGGGATCGTCGTCGGCAGCCCCGGTGATGACGCCAGGGCCGATCGATTTCAGCAGCGATCGAATCCATCGAGATGGGGCGGATGCCGGCACGAATAAGTTGGGGTGTATGTTCCCTTCGAATCAAAGCGTGAATCGAAACCAGCCTGTGAGCGGCTCCGTGCCGTAACGAATGGAGAGCAGGCCCGAGCAGTCCGGGCGAGTCGTTCGAACCGTGGAATTGATCATTTGCAAGGCGAGGATACACGCACCGCGCTCGGCTCCCGAAGGATGCGCAAGGCTTCCAGAAGAAGATACAGGATGAACGCTATTCGCAGGATGGTCATTGCGGCCTCGCCTGCGAACCGCGGGATGAAACCAGCATCTGTTTGAGCATCGGCATGGCGCTGCCGAAATGCGGGAAAAGCTCGGCTGCATGGGACGTCAATCGCCTCTGCCGGGATTCGCCGGGAAGAGGTTCGGCTTCATCGGGCTCGGGCAGTTCCGCGGCTTGCTGAATGCGGTAGGGATAGACTCTGACCCTGGCCAGAAAGAACCATGGATATCGCGTCAACTCGATATGTTCCACTTCCGCTGCATTGAAGCGACTGCTTACGCGGCGAAGAGCCAGTCTGAGCGCGCTGGCGATAGCTTTCTGCGAGGTCTCTCCCACGCCGCTTCTCAGCGATCCATCGGCAATCTTGATGAAATTCCATCCGCGGGTGTGGATCTTCTTTTCCAGCCGGCGCGCATCCACCGACCGCGCAAGATTCCAGCCTTCGCGAAACTCTTCCGTCGCCAGCTTAAGGCCTGCGGGCAGTTCAACGCGCGCGCGCAAGAGAACGTTCAATTCGGCAATGGTACGCATGGTGACAACTCTCTCTTTGCTTTCAGTTGTAGAGCTGAGGCAGACTGGCCGCCTTCGACGTCCCCTCGACGAGGTTCCTTTCAAGTACCTCGGAATGAGCCCGTCCGGTTGACTGCACGATTGCATAGTGAATGGGAGTGTGGCAGTGGATGCAATCCGTTTTGCGAATCGGGCCGATCAAGCCGCCGACCGCCTGGGGAAAGGTCCGCAGGCACTCCGGGCAGGCAATCGTAACGTAGGCTTCTCCGGCAGCGTCATGGCCGTTCCGCTGAATCCAGATAGGCGCAACCGTGCTGGAAGGTTGAAAAGCTCGCCGTTCCGTTTGCGGCAGTGTTCCGATGATCTGCAGCAGGGCGCCGATGCTGCTGCCTTTCTGATAGAAGGCGTCGGCGGCCACGCCGGAAGGCACCTCGTCTCCGGAAAACGAGCCGCTCATGGCGATCGCGTGGATCGCGGGGAACCGGCGGCTGACCACCGAGAGCAACTCGAAACCGGACATGCCCGGCATGTTGAGATCGGAGAGAAGGATATCGGGCATCTGCTGGCGTATCTCGCGCAATGCGGAAAAGCCGTCTTCGGCGGATCGCACACGATACCCAATCTCAGTAAGCACGTGCGACATCGACGATCGAATGGAAGGCTCATCGTCGACGATAAGGAGTCTTGGTCGCGTGTCCGGCATCTCTCGCCTCGCCTAACGCCTTGTTGGGGGCAGTTTGAGTGAGTATCCCATTCAACGAATTGCTTTGCTGTTCAATTTCGTACAGGGCTGGCTGGCGAGCCATCAGCGGGCTTCGAATTACTCCGCCGCGATGCCCGATAGAAATGCCTCTCCGGCGTTGGCGTCCGGCAAATGATCGTGCAGAATCACGTTCAACAGGGACTTGTGAACCTGGATGCGGCCGTTGTACTCGATAAAGCCGAGATTGCGAAAGCGGTTCATGAAGAAGCTGACGCGGGAGCGGGTGGTGCCGATCATCTCCGCCAGAGTCTCCTGGGATATCTTGGGAATCAACGTTTCCGGCTCTCCCGGCTTGCCGAATTCCGCCATCAACAGCAGAATCCTCGCCAAACGTTTTTCGCTGGAGTTGAACAATTGATCGACAAGGTCGGCCTGGGTCCTCATGCTGCGCGCCAGCAGGAATTTCAGGAACAGGTCGGAGAAGTCGTGCTCCTCGTGGATCACGCGGGCCATCTCCTCCCGCCTTATCTTGAGCGCGGTGCAGGCGGTAACGGCCGTGGCAGTAGACAAACGCAGCCCAGGTACTGCCGCGAGCGCCCCCTCTCCAATGAATTCGCCGGCGGAGAGAAGCGTAATTGTAGCTTCCTTGCCCGCTGTCGAAACTACGGTGACTCTCGCGCGGCCTTTCTGAAGATAGAAAACGGAGTCGGCGGGATCTCCCTGCGAAAAGAAGGTCTGCTTTGGCGCCAATTGGACGATTCTGCGCCCCAGACCGGCGTTTGCCAGAAAGGCCGCGGTATCGAAAGCGGGGTGGACAAGAGCGGGGTGGGCAAACTGAGCCATTGGAAAGCGCCTCCTTTCGGTAACAGTCTTCGCGGGGTGGGCTCCTGAAGAGTCCGTAACCGCATCGCCATCTGTTGAACAAAGGGACTGCAGCGATGAGTGCGGACTCATCGACGATCGTCGGGACCCTGCATTGCCTGGACCCGCCTGCGAATGCGTGCGCCAGCGGCACGTTATTCGGCAACTGCCGGCACCGACACCCGACCTCAGATTTTCATAGGGGAGGAGGGATGCAGTCTGTCTCTTTTTGAACACTTTTTGGCCGATTTTTTCCCTCAGGACGGGACCGGGTCCGCCCGTGCGCGCTTGGCCCCTGAGCGTTCTTGCTCAGACGCCGCGAAGCCATCCCTCTAACGTGAAAAGTACCTTGTGCGCCTCAAATGCGCGTAAAGCAAGTGACGCTGCGCATGGGTAGAAAAAGGTGAGATGCATGAAGAAGTTTGTAACGTTGGTGGCATTGTTCAGTCTAGGTGCAGCTAGCGCCGCCTGGGCGGAGACTCGCGAAGAGGTGCAGAACAGGTTGGATAATGCAGCCACGGTGCTGCACGAGATCATGGTCGCTCCGGATAAAGGAGTTCCGGAAGAAGTACTGGATCACGCAAAGTGCGTGGCCGTAGTGCCGCACATGATCAAGGCCGGCCTTGTGTTTGGTGGGGAGAATGGCAGAGGCCTGGCCACCTGCCGGACCGCGAACGGATGGAGCGCGCCGGCGTTCTTTGCCATTACCGGCGGCAACTGGGGATTGCAGATCGGGGTCGAGGGCGTGGATCTGGTCATGATCTTCCAGGGCAACAAAGGAATGGAGCGGTTGATCGCCAGCAAGTTCCAGCTTGGAGCCGACGCCTCCGCGGCAGCCGGACCGGTTGGACGCCATGCTTCCGCAAATACCGACTGGAAGCTGGATACCGAAGTCCTTACCTACTCGCGAGCCAAAGGCGCCTTTGCTGGACTCACTCTGACCGGGGCTAATCTTCGCCGGGACGACGATTCCATGGATGCCTTCTACGGGCATCAAGTCTCCACACGCCGCGTTCTGCTGGGCGAAGTTGAGACGCCGGCCTCGGCACACTCGTTCCTCGACGCAGTCAGGGATGCAAAAATGCAGGCCCATGCTGCGAACTAGAAGTTGGTAACCGGTTGTGAATGCATGGCGGGCGCCCTGGGCAGTTACCAGCTCTCGGGCGCCCGCCATGCGGGAAAGGGATATCGATGCTCTGGACAATTTTTGTCATCGTTCTGGTTCTGTGGCTCCTGGGCTTCAGCTTTCATATTGCCGGCAGCCTGATTCACCTCCTGCTGGTGGTAGCGGTGATTATCCTGGTCTTCAACCTGCTGGCCGGACGACGGAGCAACTTCTGAAGCATGCAGAACCTGGGGAGTGCAAGAAAGCATGGGCGGCCCTGGCTGCAATCGGTTGAAATCCAGCGGGGCCGGCGGTGCTGCTTGACGGGGCGGGCCGGCGCCGCATCAGGTGTCGATTGCATTGGCCGTGGGAAGATTCACACGGCGGAAGTAGCAGGTTCGAATCCTCAAGCGCAGTCATAATCCAGACAATTCAAATTCCAAAGTGGGTTGGGGAGAGTTCAAATCCCCTTCAAGCCGATTCTTGTTCAATCGCAGAGAGCGCAAGGCCCCACTCCAGATGACGGGCAGGGTTCGAACCCCTTAAGATAAAGTCCGCCATGCAAATCTGCGTTGCAGTTCCTTTGAGCCCCAAGTTCCTGTCTTCGATTTGCCGCCTGTTCAGCCTGCTGGCGGCGGTTGCCTGTTTGGCCATGCTGCTGGCGCTGCCCCTGGGGGTGCGCGCCCAGGCGGTTCCGGCAGAGGATTACGGCCCCTACAACGCCACATTTCTTCCCGATGGGCCGGGGTTGACCAAGCCGCTGGCCGCGCCGTCGCCGCTGGATAGCCGAACCGCCGCCCTGCTCGACCGGCTGGGGCTCAACAAGGCCGCCGACGAGCGCGATGCTCTGCTGGGCGGGCAGGCGACGTGGTCGCTGGCCTTCTGGTTCTCGGCATCGGAACCCTTGGCAGGCACGGTGCTGGTGGCCGGCATCGGCGATCCGGCAGCCGAGGATGCACGCTTCATCGGAATTGAGGACGGCCATCTCGGCCTGTGGCTGGGCCGTGCACAGGGCGCGAACCGCCTGATTGCCGCCGGCAGCGCGCTCACCAACGCGGAGTGGCATCTGGCCGTGGCCGTGGGCGACGGAGAGAAGGTCACGCTCTATGCCGATGGGAAACTGGCGGCCACCAGTGCGCTGGCCCAGGGCGAGGTTGCCGCGCGGCTCCAGATGGCGCCGGAGCCCGTCGAGACAATTGCGAGCGGCCACTTTGGCGGCAGGATTGCGGGGCTCAAGATCTACCGCGAGGCGCTGACGGCCGGGCAGGTGAAGGCCATGGCCTCGGCGCCTCCGGACTTCAGTCTGCCCACCTATGAAGAGGCATCGCGCCGCTGGCCGGTGCAGACCTCTGGGATGGCCGGCCAGAGTGAGCCTCAGGACCCCTCGACCCTGCCTCGCGGCAAGGGCGGCATCCAAAAGCCCGTCGCCAAGGCGCTGCGCGCGGCAGACCTTCGGAATGAGTTAGTCGGCACGAATCCCTGGAAGCTCGAAGGCGGCTGGAAGCTGGCCGCTGCGCCGGATGTGAAGGCCGGGGGCGAGGAGATATCCAAAGCCGGCTTTCAAACCAAAGACTGGCTGGCGGCCACGGTGCCGGGCACGGTGCTGACCACCATGATCGATCGCGGCATCTATCCCGACCCCGACTATGGGCTGAACAACCTGGCCATTCCCGAGAGCCTGGCTCACCGGGATTACTGGTACCGCGTGGAGTTCAAGGCGCCCCAGGCGGCGCGCGGCCGGCGGCTGACACTAACTTTCGAGGGCGTGAACTATGCCGCCGAGGTGTGGCTCAACGGCAAGAAGCTGGGCGGCTTCACGGGCGCCTTTCTGCGCGGCAAGTTCGACGTGACCGGCCTGGTGGCGGCCTCGGGCGAAAACGCGCTGGCGGTGCGGGTGAGTCCGCCGCCGCACCCCGGCATTGCCCACGAGCAGTCCATCAAGGCGGGCCCTGGCGAGAATGGCGGCATCGAAGTGCTCGACGGGCCCACCTTCGCGGCTGCCGAGGGCTGGGACTGGATTCCCGGCATTCGCGACCGCAACACCGGCATCTGGCAAGACGTGACGCTGACGGCCACCGGCGCCGTCGAGATAGGCGACCTGCAGGTCGTCGCCACGCTGCCCAAAGCCGACCGCAGCGAGGCCGACATCGAGATCGAGGCGCCACTGACCAACACGTCCAACACAGCCGTGGAGGGCGACCTCGCGGCGGGCTTCGACGACGTGAAGGTGACGAAGCACGTGAAACTTGCGCCGGGCGACACGGTGATGCGGCTCAAGCCCGAGGAGTTTGCCCAGCTCAAGGTCGAGCACCCGCGCCTGTGGTGGCCCAACGGCTACGGCGAGCCCACGCTGCACACGTTGAGGGTCAACTTTACAGCTGGAGGAAGGGAGAGCGCGGAGCGCCAGATCGAGTTCGGGATGCGCGAGCTGAGCTACGAGACCTCGCTCTTCGACTCCACCGGCCATCTGCGCCGCGTGGAAGTGCTGCCCAGCCGGACACATGACGAGGCGCTGCGGCTGATCGATGAGACCCACGAGGGCATCCGGCAGATCGACGACCAGACGCCGAACCAGTTGCCTCCGGGCCAATCGCTGCCGGAGTGGATGCGCCACGCCTGGGTCCATTCGCTCGTCGCCGCGGCCGAGGGCTCGCCCTCCATCCGGCCCGTCGAGGGCGCCTGGCCCGGCACCGATCTGGTCATCAAGGTCAACGGCGTGCGCATCGCCGCGCGCGGCGGCAACTGGGGCATGGACGACAGCCGCAAGCGCGTGAGCATCGAGCACCTGGAGCCCTACTTCCGCCTCCATCGCGACGCCCACGTGAACATGATCCGCGACTGGATGGGCCAGAACACGGAGGAGAACTTTTACGCGCTGGCCGACAAGTACGGCCTGATGGTGTGGAACGATTTCTGGGACTCCACGCAGAACTACAACCTCGAAGCTCAGGACCCGGCGCTGTTCCTGAACAACGCGCGCGACAGCATTCTGCACTTCCGCCATCATGCATCGATCGTGGTGTGGTGCGGCCGCAATGAGGGTGTGCCGCAGCCGATTATCAACGAGGGCCTCGCCGCTCTGACGCGCACGCTGGACCACACCCGCTACTACACGGGCAGCTCGAACCAGGTCAACCTGCGCAACTCCGGCCCTTACCAGCACCAGACGCCGGAGACCTACTACCGCATCAATCGCGGCTTCAGCGTTGAGCTGGGCATTCCCAGCGTGCCCACTCTCGAAAGCATCCGGTCGTTCATTCCCGAGCCGGATCTCTGGCCCATCGGCGACACCTGGGCCTATCACGACTGGCACCAGAGCGGGAACGGCGCAATCGCGCCCTTCATGGCGCACCTGGAGAAGCAGTTCGGCGCGGCCACCAGCCTGGAAGACTTCGAGCGCAAGGCGCAGATGCTGGACTACGTGGGCCATCGCGCCATCTTCGAGGGCTTCGCGGCGCACCTGTGGCAGCCCAACTCGGGCCGCATGATCTGGATGACGCAACCGGCCTGGCCGAGCATGGAGTGGAACTTCCTCAGCTCCGACTACGACACGCAATCCAGCTTCTACGGCACGCAGAAGGCCTGCGAGCCGGTTCATGCGCAGCTCGATTTGACCGACGGCGCGGTAGACTTGATCAACCTCGGCGAGGCGCGCTCGTTCAAGGTGCGCCTGCGCGTGGTGAGCCTCGACGGCAAGACCCTGAGCGACCAGGCCAACCAGGTGCTGGCCGCCGCCGACGCGCGCACCCCGGTGGCCAAACCCGATCTGGACAAACTCGCCGATGGCCACACCGTGCTGGTCGAGTTGGAGGTGCAGGACACGGCCGGCGCGCCGGTGAGCGGCAACTTCTACTGGTGGGCCAAGGACGAAGCCAGCCTGCGTGAGCTGAACGCCCTGCCGCAGGCCACGCTCACGGCCTCGGCCACCGTGGCCGCCGCCGGCAGCGAGCGCAAGGCTACGGTGCGCATCGGGAATTCCGGCCCCGCCCCGGCGCTGATGATCAAGCTCACGCTCAAGGACGCCGCCACCGGTGAGCGCATCCTGCCCGCCTATTACAGCGAGAACTACATCTCGCTGCTGCCGGGCGAGGAGCGAACCATCACCATCGCATTCCCAGCGGGCAAGGCCAACCCCGCCATCGGCCTGCGCGGATGGAACCTGGCAACGCAGACGATTGGCGTTGAATAGAACGCGATGGCGCGCTGGCCGGTTTCGCCGGCAATCCAACGTTTTCTGAACCCTACTCCGCCGGGTCGTCGGCCGTGAAGGGCGAGCAGCAGGGCTTTTCGGTGGCATGGAAGTTCATCAGTTCCAGGCGGATGCCGTCCGGGTCGTAGAGATTGAACTGGCCTTTGCCGTCCTTGCCGATCTGGGTGTGCGCGTCGTGTACCCCGCCCAGGCGGTTGCCGGCTTCGAGCACCTTGTGGGCCGCGTCCACTGAGACCACGCCGACGGAGAGATGATCCAGCACGCCCAGGTCGTGCTGCGAGATGGTGGCCGGGATGCCGGAGCCGGACGGGCCGCTGGTGAGCATGTATTCCAGCCAGTCGTGGCTGTCGGGGGTCTGCTGGCTTACCCAATCCAGCCTGCCCTCCACCATGCCCCCAAACCAGTAGGGGCGGAAGCCCAGCAGATCGCGGTAGAAGGTGTCTTCGGCGGCCCGGCTGTGTACCAGGATTCCGAGGTGAATGATGTGGCGGCCGATGACGTTGGGGGCGGCGATATCCTTGGGCAGGCGGGCGGGCTGGACAAACTCCACCTTATTGGCTTCCGGGTCGAGCACGCTGAACCAGCGGCTGCCGTCGGCGCCTTTTGTCACCGTGGGCGGCGTCTTCCAGCTCTTGGCGGCAAGATACTTGCGCAGTCCCTCGGCGTTGTCGGTTTTATAGGCCGTGTGGTCCAGCCGGTTGATGCCCGAGCCGGGAGGCAGCGGCAGCACGTCGACAAACTGCGTTGCGTTCACGGCGTAGCGCACGCCCTGCGGGTTCTCGGGGTCGGGCAACTTGGCCGCGCCGATGATCTCGCGGTAATAGTGATCGGTGGCCGCGGGGTCCGACGTGTAGACGGCCAGGTGCGAGATGCCGGTGATCTTTGGCCGCACCGGGACGGTTTGGGCGGCGGCGGCGGCGGTGAAGGCAACGAGAAAAGCGGTGGCAAGGAACCTGGACTGCATTTTGCACCTCGAAAGTAGTGGCCGGTCAACGATAAAACGATTTTGTCGGCATTGCAAGCCTCCTTTACGCTTGGTCGCGCCAATTGCCCGGAATGTCGCAATCCCACCCATAAACCGGCGGCCGTACTTCACTGATCGACCTACGCGGCATCGCCAAAAACTTGCACCCCGGCCGTCCGCGCAGCCCCAACCAGTTTGCGGTCGAAGGTGGCCAAAACCGCGGCGCGGCGCATTGAGAACGGCGACCTTCCGGCGATTGCTACTCGGCCGCGAATGATCTAACCGTCAAAAACTGCTGTCATCCTGAGCGCAGCGCAGCGGAGCCGAAAGCCTGCCCTGAGCGAAGTCGAAGGGGGTCTCGCTTCTGAGACCTGGGAAACCACAAACCTCAACCGGCAACTGACAATCCCCCTACAATCGACCCATGGGGTCCACTCCGCCCATGAATCCCCCCGCGTCCTCTTCCAAGGCCGAACCACGCTCGACGCCCTCTACCGGCTGGACCGCCTGCCGGAGCAATGACTCATCTGCCGCA
>OCZT010002415.1_pt1 | contig 19310 bp, 14 predicted proteins | sample 1539031 | NCBI WGS metagenome assembly OCZT01 (sample SAMEA3539308, study PRJEB22396) | soil metagenome | biome: tundra; feature: field; material: soil | place: USA | collected 2010-05 | depth 0.15 m | reverse complement strand
CAGCGGGCGAGCGGGCCACCCAGCAAGTTCTTGAAGCTTGTCTTGGCGTCGGGCGCCTGCGCGGTCACCAGCCAGCCTTCGCCATAAGGATCGCTGAGCGCCAGCTTAGGATTCTTAATGACCGCTTCGTTGATGTCTGACACGCTGCCCTCGATCGGCGAAACCATATCGACGGCGCAGTCGTCGCGATAAAGTGTGCACATCTTCTGGCCTTGGCGGATCCACTGGCCGCGTTGCGGCAGCGTAATGCGCTCCACTGTGCCGGTCAGTTTAGCGGCAAAATCGTCCATGCCGACCCGCACGAAGTTGGGGCTCTCGCTCAGCGCCCAAGTGTGACCGGGGTGGTAGCGCAGGTTCTCTGGGACCTCGAAGCCGCCGACCACGGCTGGCCGCAAGCGCGGCACATCGGCATGCTTCGCTGGGGCTACCTGTAACGCCGGTTGCACAATGGAGTGGCGAGTGCGGAAGTAGTCAATCAGCAAGAAGGTTGCGAAGAAGAAGAGAACCAGTAGGACTGTCATAAGTCACCCCGTTGGAGCGCTGTCTAGCGAGCCACTCAGCACCTTTCTAAAGGCAATCGGCGTGCCAAGACGAGGCGAATTGCGAGCAAGTGCGCTGCGGGCAACGATCTCCTGTGAAATAAAGGGGATAGGCGAAAGGAAAATCCATGGCGCGGGCTATTGCGCTGAAATTGTCAACAACGCTTTGATGGAAAACGCAACAGGTCAAAGCTCGCGCTTTCAGTGTTTGGAGGTGGACGACGAGAAAGGCGGCTTTAAATCAGTGGGTTGCGGGTTAGCACCCCACTGATGAATCTCACAACAGCAAAAGTTGAAGAATACAACGGTGAAGACTTACTCCCTTGAGTACTCCGTCTCCATATCGACGTCGGCGGAGGTCGGAGTGGTGGTTAGAGCAGTGATTCCGTACTCCAACCCTTTTTCAAAGGCCTTCAGGTTCAGTTCTCGGGAGCTGGGCGGGACAGAATCCGCGACTGCTTTGCGCACGGCATCGGTGTCCAGCAGTTGTGTGATCGCGGTGAAGAATCCCACCATCACCGAATTCAGCACCATGCGCTTTCCGAGTTCTTCGGCGATGCGGGTCGCTGGGACGCTGTAGACCTGGATTCCCTTGCTGAGATCTGAAACTCGCACCAGATCCTGCTCGACGATCATGATGCCGCCTTCTTTCAACTCGGAGCCGAAGCGCACATAGGCTTCTTGCGACATGACGACCATGATGTCCGGGTGGGTGACGTAGGGGTACAAGATCGGCGAATCGGAGAGCACGAGCTGCGCACTACAGGCGCCGCCCCGCGCTTCCGGGCCAAAGTTCTGCGTCATGGTGGCAAAAGCTCCCTGGTAAATCGAGGCCGCCTTGCCGAGGACGATGGCCGAGAGGATTACTCCCTGGCCGCCAAAGCCTGCGATACGAATTTCAGTTAGCTGCAGTCGCATACCATCTCCGGTTCTTCGACGTATCTCTCTCCCAGCGATTCGGTGTATTGGGCGCGCATCATGGTTTGGTAGTCGGGGCGCTCGCGGTCTACGAACTTGCCGACGACGATCTCGCCGGTCATGGTCATGCCAACTTCACTGGTGGGCGCACCGTGCCGGACTTTGCTCTTCTCTTTGTAGTACTTCATGGCGTCAAGACCGTCGCCCAGCTTGTTGCGGCGCTGATAAAGCGTGGGACAGGGCGAGATAATTTCGATAAAAGAAAAGCCTTTCTTCTGAAACGCCTCGGTCATGGAGCGGGTAATTTGCCGTACGTGGAACGTGGTCCAGCGCGCGACGTAAACCGCGCCCGCCGCTTCCACCAGGTGCGGCAAATTGAACGACGGCTCGAACACACCGTAAGGATTCGTCGAAGTCGTCGAGTGATCGGGCGTGGTGGGCGCGGTCTGGCCGCCCGTCATGGCGTAGAGCAAGTTGTTCACGCAGATGACCTTCAGATCGATGTTGCGACGCGCGGCGTGGATCAGATGATTGCCGCCAATGGCGGAAAGATCGCCGTCGCCGGAATAGACGACGACGTTCAGCTTGGGGTTTGCCAGTTTCAACCCGGTGGCGAACGGGATGGCGCGGCCGTGAGTGGTATGGAAAGAATCCAGTTTCACGTAGCCCGCCACGCGCCCCGTGCAGCCGATGCCCGAGACCAGGGCCAGCGTCCGCAAATCGATTTTCGAGTCGATGAGGGCGCGGGCGAACGAATTTACGGTAGTGCCGATGCCGCATCCCGGGCACCAGATGTGAGGTATGCGATCGCTGCGTAAAAAGGGCTCGACGGGGTTGACGAGATCGTTGATCAAACTGTCCGGCATCGATTGGCCTCCACAATTACCTTGAGAATGTCTTCGGGGTTGTGAACTCCGCCGCCCGCGTGCGACACGGCGAAGGTCTTTGCCTGGCCTGCGGCAGCTCGCTCCACTTCGCGCACCATCTGGCCCAGATTGAGTTCGGGGACGACAAATGCTTTCACTTTGGCGGCGAGTTCGCGGATCTTTTTCTCGGGGAACGGCCAGGCGGTGATCAGGCGCAACTTGCCGACGCGGAGACCCTTTTTACGAGCCGCCTCGATGGCTCGCTGCGCCACTCGGGAAGTAATTCCGTAGGAAACGACCACGACATCGGCGCCATCGATTTGCTCTTCTTCGGTCATGGTGATGCTGTCGACGGCGTTAAGAATTTTGTTTTGCAAGCGGCGAACCAGCTTGTCCTGGGTGGGCAGAGTCATGTCGGGATAGCCGCGCTCGTCGTGGGTCAAGCCGGTGACGTGAAAGTTGTAGCCATCGCCGGCATGCGCCATTTCCGGGACGAGGTCGCCGTTGGTGCCATAGGGAAGATAATCTTCGACCGATTTGTGAGTATGGCGGCGCGGCACCACTTCGATCTGGTCGGCGGGTGGAATCACTACTTTCTCGGTCATGTGCCCCACGCATTCGTCCATCATGAACATCACGGGCACGCGGTATTCTTCGGCCAGGTTGAAGGCTTTGATGGTGAGGTCAAAACACTCCTGCGGAGAATTGGGGCAGAGGGCGATGATCTCGTAGTCGCCATGCGAGCCCCAACGCGCCTGCATCATGTCGGCTTGCGCGGGGAGCGTGGGCAGGCCGGTGGATGGCCCTCCACGCTGCACATCCACGAACACACACGGCGTTTCGGTCATGGCCGCGTAGCCGATATGTTCCATCATCAGAGAGAAGCCCGGGCCGGAGGTCACCGTAAACGCCTTGGCTCCGGCCCAGACTGCGCCTTGCAGGGTGATGGAAGCCGCAAGCTCGTCTTCCATTTGGATGAACGTTCCGCCGACGGTCGGCACACGAGCGGCAAAACGCTCAACCACTTCGGTGGAAGGAGTTATGGGGTATCCAGAGGCGAACCGGCTGCCCGCGGCCAGAGCGCCTTCGCAGCAGGCGTGGTCGCCATCCATGAAGTGTATCCCGGTGAGTACGCCTTTAGGGTCAGCCTTCATTTGTCACCTCCGCCAGGGGCAGTTGTTTTGGTAGCGAAAATGGCGAAGTCGGGGCAATACATGCCGCACAAGTCACAGCCACTGCACTTTTCCGGATGCACGACATGCGGCGGATGGTAGCCCTTGGAATTGAAAGCGGAGGAAAGTGCAAGCACTCTGGTGGGACAAAACTCCACACAGAAGCCGCAGGCTTTGCAACGCTCGACAACAATGGAAACACGTCCTTTTGCCAATGGAATCTCCGAACCCAAGGTGGGTGAACCACCACGAAATCTTAGCCATTATCCATTGTGGGGGGGTGCGGTTGGATGTGACAGGGATCACTGATGTTTGTGAGAACGGGCACAAGTCCTGTGCAACCCTAAGCAAAGAAGAGGCCGCACAAAGCTCCGCGCCGGGCTCATTCGGGAGACGCCCGGGTTTTTGCCGCATCGGGTCTTGCCGCATCGGTGAGGCGGGACACAACTGATGGTGCCATTGATCACAGCAATCGGGAAAGCGAGGACTGAGAATGAGGGTTGGTTGACGAATTCGCGGTGTTCAGGAAGGAAGTTGCCATGTTTGAAGCCGAAGTTGCGATGGAACGACGCTCATCGATCTTGCCGCTGCTGCTCATGGTGTGCCTGCTAGCGCTGATCGTGGGTACGGTGGCCTACGTGCTTTTTCAAGTCCGGGGCAAAACGCCTATCAGCGCGCAGGAGGCGAGCGGGATAGTAACAGCAGCCCTCCAGGGACCAGGTCCGGCGGTTATTCACTTCCGCACTGGTCTCGTGACAAACGACGAACAACTACCGGATCCTAATTATCGATTATTGGAAAAAGCGGGGATTATTAAATTGGGCAAGGCGGCAAAGGGCAGCGTGATGGTCTCGATCACACCCGAAGGAGAGCGCCTGATGAGCGGCGTGCCGGGCTTCAAAAAATCGAAAGAAGCGGATGGCACGTTCTCGTATAAGGCTTCCCTGGCACAGCGGCAACTGGTGAGCCTCGCCGGCGTGAACATGAACGGAGCCGACAATGCTATCGTCGAATACACTTGGAAATGGGTGCCCAATCAATTGGGGGACGTGTTTGACGCGGGCGGTCCACTGGTCAAGAGCTTCAATCTTTGGGAACGTCAAACCCTGATCAACAAGTATCAAGTCGATTTCTATAATGCGAACCCGACGAAATCCACGCTTACTCTCGCGCGGAACGGTCGGGAATGGAAAATCTCGAAGTAATAGCGGACGGCGAAACGGAAGGTAGCAACGTAGCCGGTTCTTGGTTACTAAGTGCGCTTAGAGTTTCAAGAGCGCAGCCTTGGTTGCAAAGGAGAAAATGCGATGTCCGTGAAGAAGAAACTGATTGTGATGTTTACTGCTCTGATCGCATTCACCTGCACCGTCGCCGCGCAGGACCAAACGCAGGGCCAACCGGAGAAAACCATAAAGCACGTTCCGATCAAGTCCACGTCGCCGGTATCCGGGAAAGACATGTACGCGACGTACTGTGCCGTTTGCCACGGAACGGACGGCAAAGGTGGAGGGCCCGCGGCCAGCGCGCTGAAGGTTCCACCCACCGACCTTACCTTGCTAAGCAAGAACAACGGAGGGAAATATCCCTCGATGAAAGTCTCGTTCGCCATCCGCAACGAAGCCAATCTTCCCGTGCACGGATCCAAGGAGATGCCGGTGTGGGGAGCGTTGTTTTGGAGTGTGAGTAGTGGACACGAGGGTGAGGTGCAGCAACGCGTGGTAAACCTTACCAAGTACATCGAATCCCTGCAGGTGAAGTAGGCGGGCTGCTGAACATCGTTGGATCCGGCGCTGAGCCGGTTGGGGCATGAGCGCTGGCTTGTGCCCTTTGCTCGTCTCCGCCAGAGTCCCGTTTACCTGCCGTTCGGGACAAGAAGACACTGCGCAACTTAATGCACACCAGCCCCAGTTCGTGCCAGACCCCCGGGAAAAAGCCCTACCCCCGAGAACGGTAAGGGCACAGACACATGTGAGGAAGATCACACTGGCGTGTATCTTGCAGCACAGCGAAGTGTTGCATCCCGGCGGACACTGGCGTCATAGGTCCGGCTCAGGTGGCTGGTGGACCGCGCAAGAAGCGATCCATTCAAGCGAGCTGGAGCCGAGGTTGTTCAGGAGGCTAGTTATGCTCTCGCCATACGGAATGGAGATTGTAGAAAGCTGCCTTACATGCAGGCTGCGAGTTGATCGTATCTTCTGCGATCTGCCTCCTGCCGCGTTGCAGGCTTTTGAAGGCATCAAGTATGCCACTGCCTATCCTCAGGGGGCCGTGCTGTTTGTCCAGGGGCAGATGCCACGCGGCATCTTTGTGCTCTGCAAAGGCACTGTAAAGCTTGCCATTAACTCCCCCAGCGGCAGAACGGTAATTGTAAAACTTGCCGAGCCTGGGGAGGTGCTGGGGTTGAGCGCCACAATCTCCGGCAAACCTTACGAAGTGACGGCGGAGACGATCGATCCCTGCCAGGTCAATTTCGTCAAGCGCGACGACTTTCTCCACTTCCTGAAGGATGATGTGGAGGCCTGCTTCAAAGTGGCCGAGCAGTTAAGCGAGAAATATCACAATGCTTGTAAGGAAGCCGGCGCGCTCGGACTGTCACACTCCGCTGGCGAGAAACTGGCTAAGTTGCTTCTGGAATGGACCTCCAAAAATGGAGAGGGCACCAAAGGGGATCCCCGCTTGAGGCTTCGACTCACGCACGAGGAAATCGCGCAGATGATCGGGACTTCGCGCGAAACGGTTACCCGGCTGTTTGCCGAGATGAGGAAGCGTCAGATCTTGCAGTCGAAAGGCTCGACTCTGGTAATTCGCAACACGGCGGCGCTGCGCGAGCTCGCAAACCACAATTAGTGCCGCGCGCCCACACCAGGGGCTTGCCTGAGCCAGGCAACGGCATGATTGCGATACGCCTGGAGAAACGCCGATCCCTGCCCCAAATTCCCACGGTCAAGAGGATTTAAATCTCGTGACCAAGATCACAATTCCCCGTGATGATTGTCACCGCTGGGCGATTCGTTCTCTCTTATTGTTGCGCGTAGGGTGGGCGTCGGAAGCCCCCGGTTCAGGTAGGAAGGAAAACCGCACATGGCCTCGTTAAACGGCAACGGGCAGCATTCCAATCAAGTAAAGCAAAACAAGCCACGATTGATTTTTTGGGAGTTGACCAAAGGGTGTAATCTGCGCTGCATCCATTGCCGGGCCACCGCGACGGAGCTGAGTTCTCCCTCCGACCTTTCCACCCAATCCGCACGCGATATCATCGATGAGATCGTTTCGGTGTCCACTCCCATCCTGGTGCTGAGCGGTGGCGAGCCGCTCTTCCGTTCGGATATTTTCCAGTTGGCGCGCTATGGCACGGACAAGGGTCTGCGCGTGGCGCTGGCCACAAATGGCACGCTGGTTACCAAGCACGTCGCGCGCATGATCGTCGATAGCGGAGTGCAGCGCGTTGCCATTAGCCTGGACGGCGCCGATGCGCTTACTCACGATACTTTCCGCGGCATTCCCGGCGCATTCGATGCTGCGATTGCCGGGTTCCGTAATCTGAAGAATCTGGGAATGTCGGTGCAGATCAACACCACGATTGCCCGCCACAATGCCCATCAGCTTCCGCAGGTGCTCGAACTGGCGAAGTCGCTGGGAGCGGACGCGCTGCATACCTTCCTGTTGGTGCCGGTAGGTTGCGGCGTGGATATCGCTGCCGAACAAATGGTTCCGCCGGAAGAGTACGAGCAGATGCTGAACTGGTTCTACGATCGCTCGCTCGAGGGTGGCATCGAGATGAAGGCGACCTGTGCGCCACACTACTTCCGCGTGGTTCGCCAGCGGCGGGCTAAGGAGCACCGTTCCGAGGCTGCGGCAGCAGCCGTTCACGCTGCTCCACCGGTCGTTGCAGCGGCGCAGCATTCGCCAAGTATTGGTCCCACGGAAATGGCGATGCCCGGCTCGACCGGCATCGAACTGAAGCCTCAGGGAATCGGACGCCCAGTGGGACACCCCGGAACTCATCCTTCCGACATGAACGCCATGACCAAGGGATGCCTGGCCGGAACCGCAGTGTGTTTCATTTCTCATCAGGGCGAGGTCTATCCCTGTGGATATTTGCCGGCCTTGGCCGGAGATCTGAGGAAGCAGTCGTTCGCCGACATCTGGGAGAATTCGGTGGTGTTCAATCAACTGCGCGACACCAACAACCTGGAGGGGAAATGCGGCTGCTGTGAGTTCCGCAACATTTGCATGGGTTGCCGGGCGCGCGCCTACGCTGCCACCGGCAACTATCTCGATGAGGAACCGTTCTGCGTTTACCAACCGCAGGCAAAAGGCTTGAAAAAGGAGAAGGATATTACACCGGCGGAAGTCGCACCCTAAACGGCACGCTTCCTGCCGCCTAAGAAGCCTGTTGCCACAGAGACACGGAGGCACAGAGAAAGCACAATTAGCTGTGTATTCTAAGAAGTCCTCCCCCGTCTCTGTGGTTAGAGGCCTTGGGAGCCAAAAGACACGAACCCAGCGTGATATCCCTCAGTCCCGCTTCTAAATGCCACTTCCCTGCTCACCGAAACTTAGCTAAACCACTGAAACAAAAACTGTTTTCCATTCTGGTACTGAAATTTCTTTGGCACGCCGTGTGCTCTTCGAGTGATAGTTAGGAGCTGGAGACATGGAACCGACTCTCATGGTCGTGGGCCTGAACTACCGTACTGCTCCGGTGGCAGTGCGGGAGCGTTTCTGGATCAGTGAACACCGGCGCTGTGAAGCCTTGGTGCAGTTGTCAAGGGCGGAAGGCATCGAGGAAGTCATCGTAATGGCCACCTGCAACCGCACTGAGTTTTGGCTGTGGGCTACCGATGTCACCCTGGCCGCCAATTCCGTGATGCGGCTGCTGGGCGCCGAATATGGACTCAAGCTGTGCGAATGGAAGCACTTCTACCGCTTGCTCGATGAAGCTTCGCTCCTCCATATCTTCCGGGTAGCATCCAGCCTTGACTCGATGGTGGTCGGCGAGCCGCAGGTCGTTTCCCAGGTGAAAGAGGCTTGGAGGCAGGCGCAGAAGGTAGGGGCATCGGGCCGATTCCTGGATGCGGTGTTGCAGAAGGCGCTCACGGTTTCTGAGCGCGTGCGCAGTGAAACGGCCATCGGTAGCGCGGCGGTTTCTATTCCTTATGCCGCCGTGGAACTCGCACGCCAGATTTTCGGCACCCTGGAAAACAAGAAAGTGCTTCTGCTAGGCGCGGGCCAGTTGAGTGAGCTCTCAGCCCGTGAGTTGCTTAGCCATGGCGCCACTTCCGTCGGCGTGATCAATCGCACTCTCGAACACGCGGCTGAGCTGGCGGCGAAGCTCGGTGGGATTGCGATCCCGTTGGAGGAGCGCTGGAAATATATGGCCGAGGCCGACATCATCATCAGCTCGACTTCCTCTCCGCACACGATTCTCAGCCGCGAGGAAGTCGAGGTCATGATTCGGGAACGCGAGGTTCGCGGGCGCAAGAATCATCCTCTCGTGATCGCCGATATCGCGATGCCTCGCGACGTTGACCCCGCGGTGCGCAGCGTCAAGGGCGTTTTCCTCTATGACCTTGACGACCTGGAAAACGTGCCCGACCACAATGCGGACGAGCGAGCGACCGCCGCCGCCGCCGCACAGAAGATTCTGCTGGACGAGGCGCGAGGCTTCCGTCGAAAGCTGACGGCGGACAGTGGAGTGCCGACCATCATGGCACTGCGCCTGCGGCTGGACGAGTTCGGCCAGCAAGAACTGGATTCCTTTCGACAAGAGAAAGGGCCTTTCTCCAAGGACCAGGATGAAATCCTAAGAGCAATCATGTCCCGAATGACACAGAGGATCGCAGGATCCCTGGCCCGTGAACTCAAGGAACTTCCCGAGAAGGTGCAGCAGGAGCAGATGACCATTGCATTGCAGCGGCTGTTCCACCTGCAAACAGCCGGATAGACGATTGCCGGCACCACACACTGAAAGACGCACTGAAGCCGATAGCCAAGAGCACAGGTCACTGGTCCTCAACCGCGCCGGCATGGGAGCCTTCTTCATCTCCGCGAATCAATCCAAATTTCTTCAACTTGTAACGCAGAGCGTCGCGGCTGATGTCCAACAGCTTGGCAGCGTGGGTCTGGTTACCGTTGGCTTGGCGCATGGCCAACTCGACCATGGCGTGCTCCACTTCTTCCAGTGACGTTCCGCCTTCCGGGATATAAAGCCGGGGAAGGGTGCGGCCATTGGGCAATATCTGCCCACTGTCGGCGGGTGAAGTTCGTTCAAAGAGAGTGCGGCCGCCCGATTCGCCCACAGAGAACGGCAGATACTCCGGTCGCAGGAACGGCTCGTCTTCGAGGATCATGCCACGCTCGATGGTGTTTTTGAGCTCGCGAACATTGCCCGGCCAGTTATGACTGAAAATTAGGCGGCGGGTTTCATCGGTAATGCCACGAATCGACTTCTTGAATCTGCGGTTGTAGCGCTCGATGAAAAAGTCCACTAAAGGAAGAATGTCTTCTTTTCGCTCCCGCAAGGGCGGGATAAAGATCGCAATGATGGCCAACCGGTAATAGAGATCCTGACGAAACTGTCCATCGCGCACCGCCTTTTCCAGATCGCGATTGGAGGCTGCGATCACTCGTACATCCACTTGCATATCGCGGACACCTCCTACCCGGCGGATGACCTGGTCTTCCAGCACGCGCAAGAGTTTCGCTTGCAGCAGCGGAGAGAGTTCGCCGATCTCATCGAGAAACAGCGTACCTCCGTCCGCGGCCTCGAACAGCCCTTTCTTCATCTGCTTGGCATCGGTGAACGCGCCCTTTTCGTGGCCGAAAAGCTCGGCTTCCATCAGCGTCTCCGGAATGGCGGAGCAGTTGATCGCGACAAAGGGTTTCTCCTGGCGGGAGCTTTCGTAGTGGATGGCTTTGGCGATGAGATCTTTGCCGGTGCCGCTTTCACCTTGAATCAAAATAGTGGTGGCCTCGCTGGCCGCCACCTTGCGGACGAAGTTCATGAGCTCGGTCATCTTCGGCGAGACGCTCACCACGCTGTTGTAACCCGATGCGCGGCGCACCTCGCTTCGCAGGGTCTGGACTTCGGTGCGCAAGCTCGTGGCCTCGAGCGCGTTCTTGATGGTCACATGCAGCTCATCGAAATCGATCGGCTTGCCCACGAAGTCGTAAGCCCCGAGCTTGAGCGCGGCTTTGACATCGTCGATTTGCGGATCGGCAGTAATCATGATGACGGCGCGGGCATCGCCATTTTTCTTAAGTTGATCGAGCACTTCAATGCCGCTGATGTCGGGCATGCGCACGTCGAGAAGAACCAGATCGGGCGATTCCCGCTGCGCCAGTTTCAGCGCCGGTTCCCCGGAATCAGCTTCGATCACTTGGTAGCCCCACTCTTCGCACTTTTGGCGGAGCGACCAGCGCACCAGGTGCTCGTCGTCCACCACCATAATCTTCTCTACAGGCATCGGTGTTTAATTTACTACGAATGCAAGCGATTTTGCTCTGGCGGCTTGTCCGTATGGCCCGAAGGCACGGGGCAACGCCGGGCTCGGGCCGACTGGCAGATCGCTGCCCCTGTGTAGAGCGTGCCCTGAAGTCAGCGTTGTAACAGCTTGCGGGAAAAAACTCGGTGTTGCACTTGATCTCGGGTGGCGCAGCGGTTTACCGCTGCGATGTCTGGCTTATTTTCATCGACGGCTTCAGCCGCTGAGGTCACACTTTCTCCTCGGGAACTAGTTTTTTCGCAGCCTGTGTAAGCCGCAAATCTCCGGTCTGTCGAAAATCAAATCCGCTTGTTCGGCGTAGAACTCGCACAGGGCAGCATCAGACAGAGTTTTGTCATGGGCAGCGAGAAGCCATCGATCAGAAATGCCGTCGCAGTCGCAGGTGAGAACGCGGAAGCGCCCCCCAGAACGGCTACTGGATTTGCAGGGACCGCCGCAAAGTGAAGCTGCAAGCGGTCTGGTCATTGAGCACAACCTCTCTCTCTTCGCCCACGGAGCGCTTAGCCAGCCCCTTGAAGAATTTGCCCACCTTGTTCTTGCCTTTGATTATGGGGCCAAAACTCCGGACGGAAGTCACCACCTTCAGATCCGCATTGTCGACATTTACCGAAATTAGTTTGAGTTGCAGACTGGCTTCGCCCGCCAGCGCACCAACCGGTCTGGCGAACACGACCTTTCCGGTAACACTCGCGCCCGCGGCAATCGCGGTCTGACCGCCGACGACGACATCCCGATCCAACGTGGCCGAAAAGCTTTGGCCCGCCGCGCTGGTCTTAGAGCCGAGCTCTTGGCCGAGGCGAACGGTCAGCGTGGTCCCAGCGGGGACAACAAGTGCTGGTGCCGCAGGGGCTGCATTATCAGCTGCATTATCGTCGGTTGGCGCCTCGGCAGCGACTCCTGGGGCTGGCTTCTCTTCGGTCTCCGTCGCTGGCGCGGTGTTGGCAGGCGGAACGGCTGGCTGGACTGCGGTCCCTGCGTTTGGAGCTGGGCCGCCCGCTGGGGGCATCGTCACGGGATTTTGCGAAATTGCCGGGCCGCTGTTCGCGGCGCGGCGGCGCGACACTCCATCGAAGACCAGAGCCGCGGCAACGACTGCCGCCGCAAGTCCAATTACCATGATTGTCTTTCTACTCATTGCTGCACTCCGTTGCCAAACACTCTAAGGAACCATCTAAGGAGCCCACGTTTACTAGGCGCTTCCGATCCTTCCGCCGCTCATAGTACCTGACCCAGCATGCAGTGGCATGCCGCCGAGTTGGCGCGGAATCCCCTTCTCGCGAAATCCCCTTACTATGGATGCCTAGCTTTGAACCACCGCGAGACACTTCCACGGTCTGGCATCAGCGTGGATTCCCGGTAGAGTACTTGAATCCCGCCTTGTGCGAACGCTTCAGCTCGGGCGGCGAGACTTGCTTTTTGGCCTTCCACCGCATAGCAGACGCAGATAGCAGCTCAGCCCGCCGCCCGAAAGTTCACGCGGGACTCTACTGCCCGATTCAGCTAGCGCTCGGGTCGGGCCGAGCAATCCTTGGACCTCTTACCGTAGCGCGACGACACAGTCCAGTGCCCTTCATCGTCATGACCTGAATCGTTTCGTCATGACGCGAATCGTTCGAGTGCTTCAACAGCTTGCGGAAAAACTCCGATCAAAGCCGGTTTTGGGAAGGGCACGAGCTTACTCGTGCGGTTAAGTCGTTGGTAACGTGTCTGCGCTTCAGCGCCCGACGTGTGCTTTTTGCGGCGCCACGAGTTTTTCCGCAAGCTGTTCAAGCGGGAAACTCAACGTCGACTCGCGACAGTCTCGCCCTGCCTCACTTCCCCTTGCCCTTCTTAGCGCCCGATGGGGCGGCGTGACCACCGCCACCGGAGTGACCAGCCGGCGCTCCATGGCCGCCGCCGGAAGCTCCGTGACCAGCCGGCGCTCCATGTCCGCCGCCGGAAGCTCCATGGCTAGCTGGCGCTCCATGGCCACCACCCGACGCTCCATGGCTAGCCGGCGCTCCATGGCCACCACCGGACGCTCCATGGCTAGCCGGCGCTCCTCCATGACCACCACCGGACGCTCCATGGCTAGCCGGCGCTCCATGCCCAGCGGACGCTCCATGACTAGCGGGCGCCCCATGGCCAGCGGACTCTCCGTGGCTAGCGGGCGCTCCATGCCCAGCGGACGCTCCGTGACTAGCGGGCGCTCCATGCCCAGCGGACCCTCCGTGACTAGCGGACGCTCCATGCCCAGCGGATGCCGAATGGCTGCCGGCTGCTCCATGCCCAGCGGATGCCGAATGGCTGCCGGCTGCTCCATGCCCAGCGGACCCTCCATGACCAGCCGCCCCTCCATGGCCAGCCGCTCCTCCATGGCTACCGGCTGCTCCATGGCCAGCGGACGCCGAATGGCTGCCGGCTGCTCCGTGGCCACCGGCTGCTCCGTGGCCACCGGCTCCTCCATGGCTACCGTACGCCGAATGACTACCGCCCGCCCCATGACTACCGCCCGCCCCATGACCACCTCCATGACCGCCGCCCGCATGAACGCCGCGCGAGTGAGCTTCCCCCGCATGAGCGTGGCCATGAAAGCCTCCTGGGACGCCGCGACCACCATGATCGAACGCGCCCCGGTCGTGATCGCCAAAATGCCCATGATTGTAGACCGACGTGCTCTCCGAAATGTAAGTGTCGCCACCATACATCACGGTCCCGCCGTCCCACGCCGGCGCCCACCCGCCGAAACCCCAGCCGAAGCCCGCATAGGCCCCAACCGAGATTCCCGCGGCGAAGCCAATTCCGGCTCCCCACACGATGCCGGGCGGCGGCGGCAGCTCAACAAAGCCAGGATAGGCGACAAACAGTCCTCCCCAGACGCGCCAAGGATTGTAATAGGGAACGTAAACCACAGCCGGATTGACCGGTACTATATCGATCACGCCGGCATCTACAACCACACGCTCTTGCGCATTCGTAACCAGCACGTTCGACTGTTGCGCCTGCAACCGCATGGCCTGGACAGCGTTCATGACGTCTCCGGGCTGGTTGTAATAGGCGTTGCCCAGCTGCGCCGTCCAGGCGCCGTTCTTGGCGAGATTATCGAGCACGGAGGGAAATGCCGTGAGGCCCTTGACGGCTGGGTCCCAATCCATGGCGTCCGCCCCGGCCGCGCGCTGATCCGGGGGCAGTCCCAGGTTCTGGTTCAGCCAAGTATCCGCCGCGGCAACCTGGTCCGGATACGTGGCAGCCGTCAATATTTGAGCGACCAGCGAATCTGGATCGAGAGCAATCGGGGCCACGAGCTGATCCAGTTGCACCGCGTCCAGTTCTACGTACGCACCCCCCGCAGGCGCTTGCGCATACAGATCCAATTGTGTTGCCGGAATCAGCAGCAAAGAAATCACGAGCGCCATCATCGGGCGCTTGGCCTTATACAGGAAAATTGTGCTCTGGGAGTTCATCGTCTCCGTCCTTTCGTCCTATCGCTATAACCAGTGGATTCTGGCGTCCAGTCCGTCTTCGGTCTTCATTCTTAATTTCGCATTGTTGATTCTTGCGGCCACTGGAATCTGCTGGGCCGTTGCTATACCCGCTTAGCCGGAATTTCCTTTTTGATCCCAAAAACGGCGTCTATTGTCCCCTCAATCCCCTGTCCGCGTCAATGTGAAAAAAATCATCCGGATCGCCCCTACGGTACGAGATTCCGAACTAGCCCAAATTGCCTGCTTCCCTTCCTTGATCCACTGCTCCGCCGTCACGCGCCTGTTGTTGTTCGTTTTCTTCTTAACTGGTTGTCTACTGCAGAAACTTGCTAGCTGGGTCGTAGTTAGCTGGGGTCGTAGTTAGGTGGGTCGTAAGTGGCCACGCAGGCTTTCATGCTGCGGGCTGCAGCGTTCTGGTTCCAGGGCCAGCGTGGTCTGTCGGTCGAGCTAGGTAGCTGCAACCTCAGCGGCGGGCATCGAAAACGGAAGCACCACCTCAAACTTACTTCCCTGTCCAACCACGCTACTCACTTCGATGCGGCCGTGATGTTCTTCCACGATACGGCGGGCGAGAGAGAGCCCGAGACCGGTGCCATTGCCCTTGGTGGTGTAGAAAGGCCGGAAAATGTTGGGCAGGTGCTGCGGAGAAATACCACGCCCGTTGTCGCTGACAACCACAGTGGCGCAATCGTCTCGCGAACCGATCTCCACTCGTACTGTGCCCGCGCCCTCCATCGCCTGGACTGCGTTCAGGAGCAGATTCAGAAGCACCTGGTGAATCTGACCGCTGTCGTGCTCGACTTCCGGCAGATCGGGCGCTTTCTGTAGCTCGATCTTGATTGGTTTGGAGAGCACCTGCTGCCGAGCCAGCATCACCGCGTGTTCCACGGTGGTGTTGAGGTTGCTCCGGCAAACCTGCGGCCGGTGCGGCCGCGCCGTTTCCAGCAGATCGGTCAATATGCGATTGATCTGCACGATTTCCAGGCGAACATCTTTCACCACCGCAACCGCCGGACTGGTCGGAGGCAGATCGCGGCCGATGATTTCGATGACGCCCGCGATTCCGGCAAGCGGGTTGCGAATCTCGTGGGCCAAGCCTGCAGCCAACTCGCCGAGCGTCGCCAGGTGTTCGGCGCGAGACACTTGTGTGCGATGCAGGCGCTCAATCTCTTCCCGGCTCTCGCGCAACTGCTGCATCATGTGGTTGAAGTTGCGGCCGAGGTCTCCGATTTCGTCGTTGCGCCGGGAGAAGTCGACCGCGACGTCCAGATTGCCTTCACTCACCTGCGCGATTTTCTCCTGCAATTCGACCATGGGCCGTTGAATCACATAGGCAAGCGCGACGATTAACACTGCGCATATTGCAACTGCTCCCGTTCCCGCGAGGAGCAGCACCGCGTGACGTTGAGGGTCCCGCAGAGAGACGGTCGCTAGAATAAAAAGCAGCAGCCCCGCCAGCAGTACGAACGCTACCGGCAAGATTGCCTTGAGCTGCCAATTCATACGGACGGAACCCAATCGGGAGCCCTCCGCCTGTGACGAACCCGCGGACATTGTGCGCTCGCTTCCAGCCGGCCCAGCCGGACGCTGTCGGGCCGCGGCACTCGGTTTGACGGTTTCTGCCAAAGGCCCAGTTAGGTTCGCCGCGGATGGAGTGGGGCTAGGCATATGCGTGCAGTCCCGGCAGCAGGTAAGTCACTCCGAAGAAAGTGAACATCACTACGGCAAAGCCAATGATGGCGAAGTAAGCGGCGCGGCGCCCCCGCCATCCGCGAGTGACGCGCATGTGCAAATAGCCGGCGTACACCAACCACGTAATCGCTGCCCAGGTTTCTTTTGGATCCCAACTCCAATACGAGCCCCAGGTCTGATTCGCCCAGTACGCTCCGGAAGCGATCATCAGAGTCAGCAAGGGGAAGGCAAGACCGATGGTTTTGTAGGTGATGCGGTCGAGGTTGTCGGCGCTGGGCAGCAAACGCCCCAGATCCGGGCGTCGCCACAGCAGCAGCAGATAAAGCAGAGAGATAAATACTCCGCCCACCAAGCCCGAAAGGATGAAAGGGCTGGCGGCTAGGTTGGTTGGAAACAACCCGTCGGCGTCGAGTGACGGATAGCGGCCATCCCGGGCGCGCACCAGAAACATGACCAGCGCCATCACTTGGAGAAGAATGCTGAGGAATACAGCGCGATTGGCGAGCGTCAGGAAGCTATCGTTGTTCTTCCAGCGCGCCAGCCCGTAGAAGACCAGCGGCGATGCCACCACCAAAAGCGTTAGCGTCATTAGCCAGCCGAGGTCCGGAATGGTGACGAACAGGCGCACGCCCCTGGAAAGGAAGACCTCCGATTTTTGTTCCGGATTCCACGCCACCAGGCTCAGCCCGCCCCACTTCTCGAAACGCATTAAAACGATGCTCGCGTAAATGGCCAGTGTGCCGGCACTGGTCGCGGCGAGGAAGGTCTCGGTCTTGGTGTTGTCCTGGATCAGGAACATCATGGCCAGCGCAAAGCTTAGCGCGCAGGCGGCGTAGGCCAGCATGGCCAGCGTGACATGCACGTGCAGCCAGGTCGATTGCAGCGCGGGTACCAGTGGGTGAACTTCGGTCCGCAGCAATTGCATCAGCACCACGCCCACAATTGCCACCGGCATCGTGACCGTGCCAATGACCTTGACGCCATACTTCTTTTCGGCCACCAGCGTGAGCACGGCCAGCGTCCACACGAAGCTGAGCAGCATTTCGTAAACGCTGGAAAACGGCGCATGTCCACTTTCGTACCAGCGATGAGCAATGGCTGCAGTATTGGCGAGCAATCCGAGCCAGGTGGCGAGCGAAGCGAACTTCACATACGACTCCGTGCCGGTGACTCCGAATCCTAGATACAGCGCGCCGGCGCCGGAGTAGAAAATCAGCGTGGCGAAGAGCAGGTTCGTCTCGTTCAAGAGATTGCCGCTCTTGACCACGTTCAGAAATGCCATGAACAGCAGGAACGCGATTGCCAATCCGACCAGTACGATCAGGGTCATGCCGGTGTTTGGTTGCTGCTGTTCTGCGTTTACTCGTGCCATCGACATCCTCCAATGAGCCGCTTCAGTTCCCGACGACCGTAGCGACCTGCTTGCTCCGAGCGGTCGTGGGAATGGGTTTCAGCTCTTCTTCCACCGACTCCACCAGATGGTTGAAGCGCTGCTCAAACGCGTCCCGGTTGCGGTTCGCGCTTCCCCCGATCCACAGCGAGCACTTGCCCGTCTTTGGGTCCGAAACCGGTACCACCCAAAATCGCGTGTGCACCACGTAGAACACGAATGCCAGTCCAACGCCGATCAGCACTACACCTGACCAGACTCCCCACTGTCCCGGTTCGTGCGAAACCTGTAATCCCGTGAAATGGCCCATCTTTAGGTCGGTGGCCTGGAACTGGTACGGCGCCTTCGAGTTGTCGGCGACCTCGTCCAGCGCTGGGAACCACACGTCAAAGTCTTTCCCGGCTTTCTTCGAAGTCACCACCAGGTGGGCTGCCGGATTCTCCAAGTCGTTCGATTTCCGGTACACCTGCCCGTCGCGAACGGCGAAGTCGGGAAAGAATTCGGCGAAACGCACCGTGGTATCGGCGTCGAGTGGGACGGTGTCATTCACCGCCAACGCGATTTCCCGCTTCTCGCCAGAACCGCTGCTCGGAGTCGCGACCAGCAGGAACTTGTCGACCTTGCCATTCGGGCCGTAACTCGACTGGTAGAAGCGCACACCGCTGTAGACAAGTGGATCGTTCACGACAATTTCTTTCTTCGTAATATCTCGTCCGTCTTCCACTACGGCCAGCTTGGACCACCACTTCTTCGGAGTGCCGTCCTTGTAGTTTTCCTGACCGGCAGCATCGCAGCGGATGGCAAACGGCAGCGTGCGCGTGGTGCCGTCGTGCAATCCGACGATGTTGGAGGTCTGCCCCTCATTCAGACTGAGATATCCACGCCAACCCCAAAGACCGTCCACCACCGCGCCGAAGAAAATGAGCAGCAGGCTGGCATGGACGATGTACACCGCAAGCTCGGAGATCCGGTGCCGTTCCGCGAAAATTCCAAAGTGATCTTCGCGCACCACCCGCTCGGGTTTGAATCCCAGCGAATGCAGTGCGCGCTCTGCCGCCACCAACCCCGATTCTTCGTCCGCGATGGCCAGCGATTTCTGTGGATGGGAAGCGCGGCGGAAGCTTTCGTCGGGATATTTGTACGGACGCGAGAAGTAGCGCCACGAGTTGGGGAAACGATCGATGGAAGCCGCTACGATGCAGAGGCTGACCAGCAACAGCAATCCGAGGAACCACCAGGCGTGAAATACGTCGGTCAACCCCACCGCGTCCAGGATCCGGAGCACATGCGGGGAGTAGGCGCTCTGCATCTCGTCGGGCTCGGTGGCCGGCCGCTGAAGCACGATGGTTCCGACCGCCGAGAGAATCACGACCAGGATCAAAAGAACTACCCCGGTCTGGATGGAAGCAATAGTGCGCCACGTCTTGTGGGCGAGTGCGCGCAAATCTAAGGACATTATCCTACCCCATTCCCCAAGCTTCAAATGCAAGTTCCACGCCAGATATACCATATCATGTAAACAACAGATTTTAGGGTACTTAGCCGACAGAATTGCGATGGTCTCAGAGGCGGTTTGGGCTAAATCGCGCATTCCAACCCAGTCGGGCGGGGATTTCACACATCAACATGGTCCCTGCGAAGGCCTAAAAGACCGGCTTCGGCTGCAGCGGAAAGCGAATCGGTGAAAAGGGTGAAACGAGCGGTCGGCAACCTATTTCAGTCGCAGGCTGCGGTGCGCTTCGGCCCGGCCCTGTGCTATGC
>OCZT010002414.1_pt1 | contig 19311 bp, 10 predicted proteins | sample 1539031 | NCBI WGS metagenome assembly OCZT01 (sample SAMEA3539308, study PRJEB22396) | soil metagenome | biome: tundra; feature: field; material: soil | place: USA | collected 2010-05 | depth 0.15 m | reverse complement strand
CGTCGTCGCGGACTATCACCGGTCGCAGTATGTACGACTGCGCAGGAACCCGTACTTCCCGGGACGCGATAGCGCGGGGACCGCGCTTCCTTATGCGACCGGCGTGCGGCTTGATGTTCTGGACAATCCCGAACAGGAGATCAGGCTCTTTCAGCGCGGGGAGTACGACCAGATCAGCGGACTTCGGCCGGATTACTTCGGAATGCTGAAGCAAAAAACTCCTGCTTCGGTGCGCGATCTTGGGCCATCGCTTAATACTGAGCAACTGTGGTTCAATCAGGCCCCGCAAGCGCCGCTCCCTGGATGGGAAAAATCATGGTTCCAGGCCCGAGCTTTTCGAGTAGCCGTCTCCCAGGGCATCAATCGTGCCGATCTGGCTCGCATTGCCTACGAAGGACACGCAACACCGGCATACTCTTTCATCTCGCCGGCGAACGCAGCGTGGTACAACAAGGACATCAAATCGCCACACACGGATGTATCCGCCGCAAGGAGTGCCTTGGCCGCTGCCGGCTTTCGCCGGGATGGTTCCGGTCTTGGGGTTCGTTTCTCAGGGACCGCACAGGCCACGCCGTGAAGTTCTCCATCCTTACCAACTCAGGCAACGCAACGCGCCTCAAGATGGCGGCACTGATTCAGCAGGATCTTGCGAAACTTGGGATGCAGGTAACGGTTGTACCGCTCGATTTTCCCGCGCTCATTGAACGCCTGATGCGCACCCAGGACTACGAGGCGTGCCTTTTGGGCCTGGAAAATGTTGACCCGGAACCGAACGCAATGATGAATGTCTGGCTGAGTTCCTCTTCCAATCACCAGTGGAACCCGTCCGAGAAGACGCCCGCTTCTCCCGGGGAGGCCGAGATCGACCGCGCGATGAACCAGCAAGGCAGCAGCCTGCAGCTGGCGGACCGAAAACGGGCAGTCGATCGCGTACAACAAATCGTCGCCGATCAGCAGCCTTTCATCTATCTTGTCTATCCGAATGCCTTGTATGCGATATCGCCCAGGCTGCAAGGTGTGCAACCGGCGGTGCTGCAGCCGGGACTGGTGTGGAATATTGAGCACCTACGCCAGCAGGGGGCGCGATGAGCGACGAACCGCTGCTTCGTGTAGCGTTGCAAGCCCTTTACTCGGGTAAGCCGATTCTTCACGATATTCGATTCGAGCTGCAACGCGGCGAGGTATTGGGCATTGTTGGCACCAGCGGAGCAGGTAAAACCACTCTGGTTCTATCCCTGCTGGGCCTTCTGCCCTGGAAAGGCGGACGGGTCATTGGCGAAGTCTCTTTGAATGGCAAGAACCTGCTTGCCCTCCCCGAGCGCGAGTTTCGAAAGCTTCGCGGACGTGAAATCGCCTTTATTCCGCAAAGTCCCATGACAGCGCTCAACTTGGCGATCAGCCTTCGACGCCATTTCAACGAGGCGTGGAGAGCCCATGCCAAAGGCGGGCGCGCTGTTCTCGAGGAAAGGTTGCGGTCCCTGCTCGCCGAGGTGCAGCTACCGCACGACCTCGAGTTCCTTGAGCGGCGTCCGGCACAGATCAGCGTCGGTCAGGCTCAACGCGTGCTCATCGCGCTGGCTCTGCTGCATCGCCCCGCGCTCATCATTGCGGACGAGCCTACCAGTGCGCTCGACCCGGTTACGCAAGCGCAAATCGTCAGGTTGCTCAGGCGACTTAGTCGACAGCACTCCACCACGCTCCTCTACATCTCGCATGATCTCGTTTCGGTTCTTCGGCTCAGCGACCGGATTGCAGTCATCCACGACGGAGCCATTGTGGAAAACCTGCCGGTCCACGAAATCAGCCGGGCACGTCACCCAGCTACTCTCGCGCTGCTAGGCGCCCTCCCAGTACCCCCTGAAGTCCTGCTCACGTTTCGTGATGGACCGAAAGTGCCGCCCGACCCTGCGGCTGTGGACTCAGATGAATCAGAAACTCAGGACGTTTGGGGCGCTTGAGTATTACCAAGGTAATTTCCATAAATTGGTGACGCTGGTACCCTGCAACTTCGGTGTTATTGTTACTTAAGAAACACCCTACTGGAGTTTCCGGTATGGGTACCTGTGCGGATTCTTCCGCCGGGGATTGTTCTAACGCAGGCCCTGATGCAAGTCGGGACACCGATTCAGGAGAGACCTATGTTTCGCCCGAAGCCTTGTTTTGACCTTCCTCGCATGCATATTCGCTTTGGCCTCTGGTCCTGTTTTCGCGGGTCCTCACCACAGCAAGATTGCGCCGGACGCCGTACATCCCCAATCCTCCTCAACGGTGCCTGTCATCGTTCAGTACCTGCAGGAGCCCGGATCGCAGCAGGATAAAGGCATCTCCGACATCGGGGGCCGAGTTAAGTCGAGACTGCATTCGATCCATGCCATTGCCGCGGATATCCCGCAAAGCGCGCTTCACCAACTTGCGAACGACCCGAACATTTCATACATCTCAATCGATCACCCGGTTGCCGCTCGGGAGGCCGTCACAATTACGGCCGCCGAATACACCACGGAGCCCATCAACGCGCCTGCAGTGTGGGCTAACGGCTATCTCGGTACAAATATTGGAATAGCCGTCATCGACAGCGGAATCCAGACCGTACCTGACCTGAACACAACGCCACGCAACCAGCTTCCGGCAGGTCAGCCCGCAGCGTTGAGATTCGCCAAGGCCAACGGGCAGGATGCACCGGGCGCAAGCGGCCGCATCGTGTACAGCCAGAACTTCGTTCCTGGCGAGAGCGATGCAATCGATGCCTATGGTCATGGAACCCATGTGGCAGGTCTCATCGCTGGAAACGGGGCCCAGTCAATCGGCAAGCACGATTTCAGGACTTTTTACGGCGCTGCTCCAAACGCCAACATCATTAATCTGCGGGTGCTCGATGCGAATGGCACAGGCACAGATTCGGCCGTGATTGCGGCCATCGAAGAAGCGATTGCCCTGCAGAGCACATACAACATCCGCATTATCAATCTCTCGCTTGGCCGTCCTATTTATGAGAGCTACGCCCTTGACCCTCTCTGCCAGGCAGTTGAGCAGGCTTGGAAGGCAGGGATTGTAGTCGTAGTAGCCGCCGTCAACGACGGGCGCGACCTGAATTTGAACCCTGATGGTTATGGCACCATCAACGCTCCGGCAAACGACCCATACGTAATCACCGTCGGCGCCATGCGCACGATGGAAACTCCCGACATCAGCGATGATTTAATCGCAAGCTACAGCTCCAAGGGACCGTCCTTTATTGACGCTGTCGCCAAGCCGGACATCGTCGCGCCCGGCAACCTCGTGACCAGCCTGAAGTTCAAGAATGACCCTCTGGCGGACGACAACCCCTCCTTCGTCACTCTCAACAAGTTTTATCAGTCAAATGGCCCCGGCAATAAACCCTCGGCAGACTACTTTCCGATGAGTGGCACCAGTTTGTCCGCCGCGGTCACCAGCGGCGCGATCGCCGACCTTCTTCAGGCTGCCCCGGGTTTGACGCCCGATCAAGTGAAGGCGCTCTTGATGGTCAATGCCAACCGCAGCTACTTCCCTCAGACCAGCAGTGTCACGGATAACGGGATGGTCTACAACGCCAATTACGACGTCTTCACCATTGGCGCCGGATACCTTGACATCAACGCCACGGTGGAAGCCGCTTTGGTCAACGGCGGAGCGGTGCCTCCCGGCACAGCCATGTCGCCTATCGCATCGTTTGATTCAACAACTGGCGACACTACGCTTGTGGTCGATCAGACTGCCCTCTGGGGCAAGACGGGACCTTGGGCAGCTACGGATGTCTATGGCTACAACGTGTTCCTGACTTCCGACGATGGGTCCACGGCTCTGTGGGGCAAGACGGCGCTATGGGGCAAGAGCGATCCCAATGGATTCACGGCGCTTTGGGGCAAGACCGCGCTTTGGGGAAAGGGCTCACCTGATGCTGCGACGGCTCTATGGGGCAAAAGTACGACGTCTTCGGGAACAGCCCTCTGGGGTAAGGATACGTTGAGTTCCGGAACAGCCCTCTGGGGCAAGTGAGTCTAACCCAAACCAAGGGGCACCCAGCACCTGGAGTCGATTTCAACAGAACAGAAGATGTATTCGCAAAAAGGTCGTCAATCCTAGTGCGATGGTGAATTCTGTCGGTGGCGGGCCAGGCATAACCATAGGCGAGTTGAAACGTATCCAGACTATTGCGGATGTGTTTGTATTTGCCGGTGTTGGTGCAACTGGAAACGCTAGCAGGCTTGCCTTTGAAGCGCCCCGTAGCATCGGAATCCATCGAGCCGAATAGACAAAATCGTCGTATCACTTCGCACCAGTTCTAACCAAGACTCGGTCTGACAGCGGCCATGATTATGCGGCGTGGAAGCGCTCTGCTGTGCAAACTGCTTTCTCGCTGCATGGTTCTACGGCAAACAAATAGTTATGCTACGGACCCGGCGATGCTGGACTGCCTTCAACGCGGCTGACTTTGGCAAGGAAACGCAGTTCGTTGGACATCCGCGGATTCTCGATGTCTCCTACAAAACTCGCACAAAATGCGCTACAGGGTAAGGCTGAAAGCGCTTTCTAATTGACTTCAAACCTATTCCGGGTGATCTGGCGTCATCAGGCAGAAGGCCAAAGCGCTTATAGGAATGAGTATGTTGCGTGTTATCAATTACATAGACTTCCGATAAAAACGCAGAAACCGCCAAAATAGCAATTGTCTCGTACAAATTTCGTACAAAATGCCCCGTAGAGAACCCGGCCTCGGGAGACCGGGCGGTGTGCAGGCAGGGAACTACCGTGCCTGGAGTCGACAATGGACCCTATGAGCAACCGAATGCGGAATCCGAAGCGAGCAATAACCACGTTTGTTCATTCTCTCCGGCCTATCGATCTTCAAAACTCCGGCTTCATCGAGGAACAAATCCCGGATGCAGTCAGAGCTTAGTCCCCACAACTTCGCCAGTTGAATTGGCGTGAAATGAGGCTCCAAGGAAAACACAACGGTCGCATTTTGTGAGCCGGCCGGGGTTTCGGTTGAGGTTGTACCGCCCGAACTGGCACGGCTGCGGAGTTTGTGAGTTGATTGCATTCGCAATCTCCATGATTGCTGAGATTGCCGGAATGGGCTGCTCCTGTACCCGTCTCCTGGTCCCGGCTTAGCACCAAGCTCGGTATGGGTTGCATCGAAGCCCGCCCAAGTATTGCACGCGCCCACCCGGCCAGACACTGTGACAGGATGCATCTGTACCCGATCAAATCCTCTAGGGGAAACACCTTAGAAGCTGCACCTGGATGCCAGTTGTTACTCTCGGGGCAAAGAGCAGCGCGGGCCTCTCGGCGAGCGCAAAATATCAGATTCTCGCTCACTTCGCAGCGCGCTTGGAAGCGCTTTAGAAACACTACCCTTTAAGGCGTTTTTCGATGGGGTTTTCCGCTCACCCCCTTTCGGCCGGTCTCGAACCTCCACACCGGCAGGAGGGACCGCGGATCAAGGCATCTCGAAACGTTTCAAAGTATTGTTCTTGACAAACGGATCTATTCGAATATAAAAATAATCAACCGTAAGCAAAGAACGCTTTTCCGCTCTTCTCCCGGGCAAGGCACAGGACTCATTCTTCGCGGTCTGGGATTCACAGGTTTTCTAGGGTATGGAGGAATCAGTGATCGGCAACTGGATCAAGCAAGTCAGGCTCGGGTATGTAGTGGCGTTAGCCGCGATAATGTGGCCTTTAGGCAGCTGTGTTATCGCGGTGGCGCAGCCGAAACCTTCTGCCGGCAATGATGCTCTGCAGGTAACGATGGATCCGGCAGACGGCCGGTACAGTATTGCGTTGCCCGGTTCCAGTACGGTTGCGCTGCGGGCGGGAGTTGGGGTTGAAGTGAATGGTCGCTGGCTGCACGCGGCTGACTATCCTCGGCACGTTGTAGAGCGCTCGCAGGTTGAGGGGTATCTCGGGCAGGCGTCCGATTGGCAGGTGACATATTCCGGAATCAGCGGACAGCCGGACTTGATCTATCATCTGCGGGCCTACTCGGGCCAGCCGTATGGAGACATTCAGGTAACCGTCAGGAATACCACAGAAAAGACAATTCACATCGGCGGAATTCGTTCACTGGATACAACCGAAGGACCAGTTCTCGATTTGGGAGGACCGGCCGCTGACGATCGAGTACTCTCCGACAGCTACAGCGAGGATCGCCCGGCCATTACGATTCACGATCTAGCCGATGCCCCTCAGCACTCGCATCGTGGCGTGGGGAGCCAGCTTATCTACAACCGGCAGAGCCACCAGAGCCTGTTTCTCGGCGCGCTTACTTCAAGCCGTTTTCTCACAATTCTGCGGCTTCGCCTTGCGGATTCTCAAGGAAGCGCGCCTCATCTGGCCGCCTATGAAGTTGACTCCACGGGAACAACTGAACTTGAACTGGAAAACTCGCTCCTGCACTCTCCTGCGGAGGACCGGGTGGAGCTCAGTCTTCCCGTCGCGCCTGGTGAAGATGTCTTCTCTGAGCGTTTGCTCTTCAGTTTGTCCACGGACTATCATCGCCAATTGGAAACCTATGGTTCATTGATTCGGCAGATCGATCATGCGCGGGTCGCGGCGCCTCCGCTCACGGGATGGTGGTCATGGGCGGCCTTCTACTTCGGTCTGAATGAGGGTGCAGCGCTGACCAATGCCGAATGGCAGGCGGAGCATCTCAAGTCGCTAGGCTACAATTTCTATCTCTTTGATGAAGGATACCAGTATGCGCGGGGAGAATACACCACTCCGGACGTAACTCTGTTTCCGCATGGGATGGCCAGCGTCCTTTACAAACTGCACGGCCTGGGGCTAGTGCCAGCGATTTGGACGGCGCCGTTTGAAGTCTCCCAACGGTCATGGGTATATGAGCATCACTCTGACTGGCTTGTGAAGAACGCAAATGGGCAACCGATCCACGCAGGCACCGTGGTAGACGACCAGGATCCCCTATTCGTTCTCGACACGACGAACCCCGGGGCCCAGGATTACCTTCGAACGACATACTCCACACTCGTGAGCCAGTGGGGTATTCGCTTTATCAAGATGGATTTCATGGACGACACCGCAATTGAAGGCTATTACTTCAAGCCGAATACATCAGCGCTTGAAGCGGAGCAGATCGGGCTAAAGATCATTCGTGAGACTGTGGGAAATGATGTCTATCTAGACAAAGACGGAAGCCCTATGCTGAATGCCGTCGGTTATGTGGATTATGGCCGAATATCTCAGGACACCGCGCACACTTTCGGGGCCAGCAAAGAGGCTGCAAGCGGAATTGCTGCGCGCTACTACATGAATCGCAATTTCTTTGTGGCCGATCCTGACGCCTTTATGGTCTCGACGGAAATGCTCGAAGATCAGTCATGGCACAAAACAATCCATCCGGCGAGCTTGGATGATGCCCGAGTTTCGATGGCGCTCGCGGCTGTTTCCGGAGGGATGCTTGAGGTCGGGGATGATCTCCCATTGTTGTCCAAAGAGCCTGAACGGCTGGCACTGATTGAGAATCAGGATCTGATTGATATGGTTCGGCTGGGACGGGCATCTGTCCCCCTGGACCTGATGAACTACGAACCCGAAAATGAGCAACCGAGTATCTTCTTTCTCAAGGAGGATCCTCGACAGAGCATTCTTACAGTTTTCAATTGGACAGACCAGGAACGAAAGCACTCAATTGATTTCTCGGTGGCCGGACTGCCGGAAACGGGAAAATACAGAATCACCGATGTCCTGGACAAGGAGGATCATCCCTCTTTGAGCGCAGGCGCGGTGACCTTCTCTCAGCCGCCCCATTCTGTGCGCGTGCTGAAAATTCTTGACCTGAACATTCCTGCGGTGCCCCCCGTCCTAAAGGCGGACCACCCTTCTGCCGGAGATACAGGAAGCACTTTAACTTTCGCGGCTAGCGATCGGAATGGTAACCCAGTGCTCTCCTATCACTGGGATTTTGGAGATGGCGTGACGCTGGAAGGTAAGAACGTAACCCATGCCTACACGGAGCCTGGGGATTACGACGTGCATCTAACGGCCACCGGCCTCAACCATCTAAGCGCGGATGATCATTTCCAATTGCGCATTTCCGGCCATATGCCTACAGTCTTTGATCCGAAGAGAATTAAACGTTACGACCCAGCTTATTGAGGCGGGTCTCGGACCTTAAGATGAGCGGCCGCGGCGGTAGTCAATGGAGTGTCCTTCGCGGCGGCCGAGGAGAAGGACGGATTGGACAATTGTAGAACGGTCCGAGGCGTTCGGCAGGTCAATCTGCGGAAGAGGGGTAGCCCGCACTTACGGTCTGATGTGCACACAAATGAGGTCAGGCCCGGGAAAATGGCATCTTGACTCGGATGGGCCACCTCTGCGGACGCCCTGCGAAATCCACCAGGAAGAAGTCTGCCTGAAGGAAACCCACGAGGCAGAAAGCCCTCCGGTGCCTTAGCTCGAAGGATCATTATTCTTGCTTTTTCTTTTGTTCTTGACAGAATTTGAGAACTACGCATATAAATGATTGGATTCGCAGCCAATCGAAATCCTTTGCAGGTATTGAAGCTTTTGGAGGAAGTAGACGATGAAACGAGAAAATCGAAACCTGATGCCGCAATTCCCAACTTGCCTAATCTTCGGATTGATGCTGGTTTTCGCTTCGACGATGCCGGTGATGGCGCAGTTCACCACGGCAAGACTCAGTGGGGTTGTAGTCGATGGTTCTGGGGCGGCTATTCCCGGGGCTGCAGTGGTTGTCAAGAGTCGCGATACCGGCTATACCCTGAATACCACTTCGGGAGTCGGAGGTATATATCTATTCCCAAGCCTTCCGGTCGGCACCTATCGATTAACCGCAACCATGACAGGCTTCGCGGAATACGTTCAAGATGGTTTGACATTGACGGTGAACCAAGCCGCAACCCAGAACATTTCCCTAAGGTTGGGGGGTGTGGTACAAGAAGTCATCGTGAACGCTGATGCCTCAATGGTCACGACGGAATCTGCGGAAATTGGTCAACTGATTAACACGGAAAGCATCGTAGCACTACCTTTGAACGGGCGAGAGGTTCAGCAGTTGGTGTTTCTCATCCCCGGTGCGGTCAATGTATCAAATCAGAACTGCGGCTCTAATTGTCAGGGCGGCGTTATCCCAGGTGAACAATATGCCAAGATCAACGGGGGCGGGTCAAACGGCGTCTACTATCTATTGGACGGCGTTGATTACAACGATACCTATATCAATACGAACATGCCGTTTCCCAATCCAGACGCTCTCCAGGAATTCAACGTTCAGACAACGAACATGAGCGCTTTGTACGGAAATGCTACCGGCGGTGTAGTCAATGTACTGACCAAGTCAGGGACTGATCAGATTCATGGAGACGCGTTTGAGTTCCTCAGAAACTATGCAATGGACGCCCGGAACTACTTTGCCAGTTCTCCCGACCCCCTCAAGCAAAATCAATTCGGGGGAGTCGTCGGGGGGCCCATCCTCCATCACAAGCTATTCTATTTCGGGTCTTATCAAGGCACGCGAACAAACACGAATCAAAATGGTCTGGTTGCCTTTGTGCCGACGCAAAATGAGCGCAATGGAGACTTCTCAGATCTTCTTCCTGGCACCCAGCTTGTGGACCCGGTTACGGGAGTACCATTTATAGGCAATCAGATTCCATCAGGGAGATTAAGTTCGGTAGCGCAATACGTCCTGCAGCACATTCCGCTTCCCAATGGGCCAGGACGCCAACTTAATTATGACGGTGTACCGTCCGTTGCCAATACCAACGAATATCTGGGCAAAGTGGACTATAACATCGGCAAGCACCATCTGAGCGGCCACTATCTTCAGATAGACTATACAGTTCCATTGGTTTCAGCGGCGTCTGCGGATCAGAACCTTCTCAAAACGAACACAAATAATCCACAAAACCTCAGTGTAAAGAATGTTAGCGTAGTCGATATCTACCCAATCTCCAACAGTTTCCTGTTCAACAGCTATTTCGGGTACACGAGTGAGAATGGAACCACGCTCTCGCCGGTGCCGTTTACCATGGCAGATGCCGGAGCGATGGTTGCACAGCCGGTAAACAAGGGCAATGGAAATGGACCCACTCTCAGCCTCAGCGTCGGCGGCGGCTTCGGCGTCTATAACGTACCGTATGGCGTGTGGAACCACGGTGACCAGTCGATTCGAGAAGTCGCAACCGTTCTAAGGGGGCACCACGAACTTCAATTTGGGGGTGAGTGGTTAAGGGTCAGGCTTCCGATGGGACACACGTATCTAGAAAACGGATCATTCAATTTCTCAAACAGCCTTTCTGGAGACAATTCTGCTGACTTCCTGCTGGATCAGCTCTCTAGCTTCCAACAGGGGGGAGGCTACTTCTTAGACTTTACCGGCACCAACTGGAGTGCTTTCGTGCAGGATAACTGGAAGGCGACTTCTCGGCTAACCCTTAGCGGTGGGTTGCGTTGGGACCCGTATCTCCCGTATACAGACACATTGGGCAGAGTCGCATGTTTCGTGCCAGGTGCACAATCTGTACGGTATCCGAATGCGCCGGTCGGTCTGCTCTTTGGCGGCAACAACCATGATGCAAGTTGTCCCAACTCCTCAATCTACACCAATCTGGGCAACTTCGGTCCGCGCGTAGGGTTTGCGATTCAACTGACCGGCGACGGGAAAACTAGTCTTCGAGGAGGTGCAGGTTACTATTACGAACAGGAGAACACAGTAGCGCTTCAGGACATCGTTGGCATTCCACCGTTCTCACCCACCATAAGTCTTACAGATGTCAACTTGACGGACCCATACGGAAGTGCTGGAGTCCAGAACCCATTTCCAGCGTCGTTCGGTCCAAGTAATCCTCCCAGCAGCGCCCCTTTCCCGCCTGATATCTATTTCTATGCAATTTTCGACAGGCATTTTCGGCTCCCTCAGATTCTCACTTACAATTTGACCTTGGAACGCGGCTTGGGTAAGAACTGGTTGGTTCGGGCAGCATACATGGGGAACAAGGCTGACCGCCTAACGGGCACTGGCGACCAGGAGGCGGGGGAGCTGCAGTTAAACCCCGCTCTTTACATTCCGGGAGCATCGACGGAAGCAAACACTCAGCAGCGAAGGGTCTACCCTGCGTTCGGCCTTGTAAACTCGATCAATTCAGGAGTAAACAGCAACTATAACTCACTCCAGCTTTCGGTCGAGAAGCATGTATCTCATGGCCTCTATTTCCTTACAAACTTCACGTGGTCCAAAGCATTGAATGATTTTGCTCCAGCCGGAGGCGGCGGAACAAACAGTTGCACTTGCGGCCGTCACTTTGATTACGGCCCCGACACTGGCGACGTAAGCAAGATCATTCGGTTCTCAGGGAGCTACTCGCTGCCCACATTGTCTCTCCCCAAAGGCGTGTCCAGCGTTCTCAATGGGTGGCAACTGAGCGGCACAACAAATTGGCATACGGGGTTTCCGTTCTCTATCTTCAGCAATCAGGACAACTCCTTCAGCGGCATCGGTGGCGATCGAGCGAATTTGGCAGCGGCAAGTGTTCAGGGTGCTGTCCTTAGCACAGGGCGTCCTCATAGCCAGCTCATTTCCGAGTGGTTCAACACTTCAGCATTCACTTCGAATCCGATCGGCACCTTTGGAAACACGGGTAAGAACATCCTTCGAGGGCCACGCTTTGCCAATACTGACCTAGCCCTGATCAAAGACACAAAGTTGCACGATACCATATCACTTCAGTTTCGAGCAGAGTTTTATAATTCTCTGAACAACGTGAATTTTGGGGGGCCGGATGGTGGCCTATTGGACAGCGGGTTTGGTCAAATTACATCAGCGCAGAGCCCCAGAATTCTGCAGCTAGGATTGAAGGCTCTTTTTTGAAGGTAAGCTCTGTGATTGGTTAAAGGGGAACACGGTGGATCTCTCGACCGTGTTCCCTCAATACTCCGGAGGGCCAGAAAGCAGGACTGCTCGGCAACAATGCGCAGCCATTGAACCCTGCATGGCTTCCATGGGTTCGCTCTCCGAGGCTTTGGTGGGCAATTTGGTGCCTACACTTGCTCCAGGCACTACAGCGACATCGAAGATTGGAATCGGAGTATATCAAATGAACAGTCTGGACGGAAGATACGCGCTCAGAGGATTGCATTTGTCCGGATTGTGAAGCTTTTGCAATTGCAGATGGGCGCGATGAACTGGCTGGTCATGGCGCCGCAAGGAAGAAGATGGGTTCAATTGAAGGCATTGATGTCAATGCAAAACCCTGTACCACGGGGCGCGCAGATATCGCTATCGTCGGAGAAATCAACCCGGACATAATTGTCTATGGGTTGCCGCGCGAACTGTTGGAAGACCGTGAAGTGTTGGCTAGTGGATTCACGCTCACGCTGGGCAGTTCTTCCGCCATACTCGCCCACAACCTGGCGCTCCTTGGCAGCTCTGTGAGCCTTAGCTCGCTCATCGGCTGCGATGTGCTGGGGGAGATGTGTTGCCAGAAGTTGAGGGAAGCAGGCGTTGAGATTGGACACGTGATCCGATCAGCCTCCGGCACGAGCACCGGAGTAACTCTGATACTCCCACTCGCATCTTCACGACGCATCCTCACATTTCCAGGTACGATGTTTGAATTGGGGAAAGATCATCTGGATCTCGGCTATTTAGCGTCCGCTAAGCACTTTCATTTGTCATCGCTCTTTTTGCATCGCAAGCTTTCCCCGGATATTCCAGGCCTGTTCCAAGAAATGAAACGGCGCGGGCTAACCACCTCACTTGATACCAACGACGATCCAGAGAACAAGTGGGACGGCGGACTTGAGCAGATCCTGCCGCTGGTTGACGTTCTCTTCTGTAATGAAGAGGAATTGATGAAGATAGCAAAGACAGAATCCGCTGAAGCGCATGTCTCGGCTAAAGTTCCTCTGCTGGTTGTAAAGCGCGGTGCCCGGGGCGCCTCTGCGTACACAAGGGGGCGTAGGATCGACGTTCCTTCGCTTCAAGTTGAGGCGATAGACTCAGTCGGCGCGGGTGACAGCTTCGATGCAGGATTCCTGCATCAGTGGGTCAACCACGCTCCCCTCGAGACTTGTGTCGCCTATGGTAATCTTGCCGGAAGCTTATCGGTCACACGTTCCGGCGGCACAGAAGCCTTCATTGATTCTGCCTACCGGCTGAGCTATTTGGAGCAGCACTGGAAGAACAATACTCTCGTACCCTGAGCGTACCCCGGGTACCTAAGTGTCGCCTGTCACCACTACTTGCCGGATGTGCGGGCTAGCATGAATAAAGGGGAGTTCGCATTGGGGAATAGAACAACTCATCTTGAAGTGCGGGCGCCTTCTCATACCTCTACAGAGGAGATGTGCAGCCTCCTGAAGCAGAACCGTTCAGGAATCCGAAGAGGCATCTATTCAGTCTGCTCGGCTAATCGGCTGGTACTGGAAGCGGCATTTGTGCAGGCGGCGCATGATCGTAGCCCACTCTTGATTGAAGCCACATGTAACCAGGTGAATCAGGATGGTGGCTATATCGGGATGACTCCTGCGCAATTTAGGGACTATGTGCATTCCATTGCTCGAGAGACGAAATTCCCTTCGGAAAGGCTAGTTCTTGGTGGAGACCACCTTGGACCGAATCCATGGCGAAATCAGTCGGCAGCAGTGGCTATGGAGAAAGCTTGCACGATGGTTTCTGCCTATGCGGCAGCGGGTTTTAGTAAAATTCATCTCGATGCAAGCATGTCGTGCGATGATGATCGCCAACCTCTCGCTAGCGAGGAGATTGCGGAACGTGCAGCTCGGCTGTGCGAAGTAGCAGAATTGGCTGTGCGAGATTCTTCCAGCAAGCCGGTATATGTTATCGGAACGGAAGTCCCAACTCCCGGTGGTGCACAAGGGAGAATGGAAGTTCAAGTAACTACAACAGTGAGCCTACAGGAGACGCTGGATGTGCACCAACTGGCCTTCTCACGTGCCAACCTCTTGCCGGCTTGGGAGCGGGTTATTGGCGTTGTGGTTCAACCCGGAGTTGAGTTCGGCAACGAAACCGTCGCGGACTATGTGCCCGAGAAAGCGTCAGAGCTTGCTGAAGCTATTCTTCGACACCAAGGAATTGTCTTCGAAGCCCATTCCACTGACTATCAGACAGCAGAGTCGCTCCGGCAACTCGTGGACGACCATTTTTGCATTCTTAAGGTCGGCCCCGAATTGACATTCGTGATGCGGGAAGCGATCTTCGGTCTGGCCCGCATCGAAGAAGAATGGATTGCCGATATACTGCGTTCGAATATTCGGACAACAATAGACCGGGTCATGGTTGAGAATCCAAAAGAGTGGAGGTCGTATTACAATGGCGATGAAACCCAGATGCGCGTTGCGAGGGCTTACAGCCTAAGTGACCGCATTCGTTACTATTGGCCAAACGGCGAGGTATCCGAGGCGCTTAGTATCTTGCTCCGGAACCTACAACAGCATCCGGCGCCCTTGCCCCTTGTAGCCCAATACCTTCCTCACCAGGCAGAGGCCATTCGAGTTGGTTCGATAGAGAACAATCCGTCAATGATCATTCGCCACAAGATACGGGAGACTCTATCGCGCTATTCTGGCGCATGTCGCTAGATGCTTCTCGAATAAGCCCACTCGTGGGTACGCGGTAGCGAGTTTCGCGCCTCCGTGCCCGTTCTTGGGCTGGCACGTGGAGAATTCTTGCTATGCCGCGAATAATGGAATATAGGGATTTCGAGGTTGAGAATGACGAACGATAGCTTGATGTCAGATGCCTCCAAAGAGGCAACGCCAGAGCGGCCGTTGGACAGAATGATGGCAGAGGAAAGACGAACGCAGATTCTGCAAATTGCGCGCAGTGACGGTCGTGTGAAGGTCAACGAACTCGTCCGCCGTTTTAACGCCTCAGCAGTGACCATCCGTAACGATTTGAATGAACTTCATCAGCGTGGGCTGGTGCTGCGCTCGCATGGCGGTGCCGTGTTCCCAGACACTATCTTGCGTGAATCGCCTGTTCACGAACGCTTGAAGGCGCACTCGGATGAAAAGCGGCGAATTGGTGCTATGGCGGCCACCCTGATCAATGATGGCGAGACAATCATCCTGGATTCAGGCACGACTACACTTGAAATCGCACGCCAGATCAAAAAGAAGCAGGGGCTGCAGATCATCACGAATGGGGTAAATATCGCCGCCGAACTGCTGGACGCGAGTAGAGTTCAAGTATTCATTGTCGGCGGCACGGTGCGAGGAGAATCGGCGTCGATTAGCGGCCGTTTTACCGAAGAGATGGTTGAACAGTTCTCCGCAGATAAGATGTTTCTTAGCGGAGCCGGATGCGATCTGGAATTCGGCGTCAGCGGCGCAAATCTTGAAGAAACCATGGTGAACAGAGCCATGCTGCGGATCTCCCGCGAAATTATCCTAGTCTCCGATGCGAGCAAGTTTTCCAAGCGAAGCATGTCGCGCATTGCTCCCTTTTCAGAGATCGACACCGTAATAAGCGACACAAGCCTCGGAGAAGAGATACAACTGAAGCTTCGTGCGATCGGTTGCAATCTGATTCTGGTGTAGATGCGGATCAATCTATTGCATCGCATCGCGTCGTTCGTATTGCAAAGAGGCATGCGTTCGCACTGCCAGTCAAAGAGCGTCCGGGGGAATTTCGAAGCTGATAAGTTCGGCACGGAAGCCGCGTGTGCGAATTGCTCCGTAAGCGATGCCGGTAGCCATCCAGACAATGCCCAGGATCAGTGCCGGACCACTGAGATGGATCCAGATGAAGGCGCATATAAAGAATCCGAGGAGCGGCACGCCCAGGTTGCTTAAATTCCTGCTCACCGGATGACGCCATTGATAGATGAAACACGCCGCATTGACGCCCATGAATGCAATGAAAGCACCAAAATTGAGTGCCTGTGCCCCTATTTCGTAGGCGCCTCCGCCCAGCCGTCCAGCAAAGAATTCCAGGATGCCTGCACCGGCAAGCGCAAATGCTCCGACCGCCATGATGTTATTGCGGGGTACGCGGTGCTTGGGTTCGATTGCGCCGAAGAACGACCGCGGCAGTGCATTACCCCTTCCCATGCCGTACAAGAGGCGTCCGGCAGCTAACTGCGTTCCCATCCCAGAACCCATGTTCGCTACCAGCAGTGTGAAATTTATGATCTGGAAGAGAATAGCGCCGCCGGCTTGGCGCGAGAGAAGGGCAAATGCCGACTCGATCTGGTCGCCGGGAAACGGCTTTGAGCCCCAGATGAGTTGGGCTGCATAGACTTCCAGTCCCGACATGAGACCCGTGATCAGGCAAATCAAAACCGTCGCAAGAAGAATATTGCGCCGCGGGTTCTCAACCTCCTCTGACAGCGTCGACACAGCGTCGAAGCCGATGTAGGTGAGTACAGCCACAGACGTTCCAGCAAAGATTGTCGCGGTATGGAATTCACCCGGCTGGTAGAACGGATGTAAGAAGAATCCTTGATCGTGGTGAACATGCCATAAAAAGCGGATCACACTCGCTAGAAACAGTAGGACGACAATTCCCATCCCGGCGCAAAGGGCCTCATTCAACTGCGCTGAAGTCTTGATTCCGCGCAGATTCACCCAGGTAAAGAAGCCTGCAAAGATCAAAATCCAGACGTAATAAGAGAGGCCCGGGAGAATATTCATTGCTGCTTTTGCACAGAACGCCGTACAGATCAAAGGATTCAAAAGGTAATCCATGACCATGCCCCAGCCGACAATATATCCGAGTGCAGAGTGCATCTCCTGGCCCACATAAGTGTAAGCCGAGCCAGCGCTGGGGTAGACTCGCGCCATTCTCCCATAACTGATTGCGGTGCATAACATGGCAATCATCGCAATGATGATGGTGGTGACGACGTGACCATGGGCCTTGTTGCTGATGACGCCGTAAATACCCATTGGCGCAGTCGGCTGAATGATCACTAGACCGATGATAATCAGGTTCCACAACCTCAACGTGCGATTGAGCCGGACTGTCCCATCGGAAGAGGATACAGATGCGATCGTGGTTCGATTTCGCTTCATCACTGGGTTTGTCCGAGAAGGCCACACTAGTATGGCATGTAGATCCCTGTCAATATGCCTGAGATCAGGCGGTCGCGAGTCCAGGAAAAGAGGGCTCAAGTTTAGTACGCCACTGTCTTGCTAGTATCCTTCTATTGACTTGAATGCACGGCATCAAATGGCGCCCCGTGAATCTTCACGCCCTGAACCACTCGGTTTATCACGCCATCGGGGCTGGGGTTATCAGGATTTAGGCCGGCGCGCAAGCTGAGATGATATCCGAGCAACTGAGGGCCGAGGATCTCATACGGCGTACGCAGGGCATCGTCTTCCTTTGGGGCAACGGCCGGAATGATCTCATCAAATAGACTCTCCATTTCCTCCGGGTCTGCGATGCCGACAAGGCACCCAATTCTCTTCGAGCGAAGTTCACGGAGCAAGTCCACCTCGTACAGGCGACGAACTGGATCGCTTGATAACAAGCATAGGACAAGTGTGTCTGGTCTAACAAAGGACATTGGGCCGTGGCGAAGCCCCAGATACGTCTCGGTGATCAAGGGAAACCTACCAGCCGCCATCTCCATCGTTTTAAGCCCAGCTTCACGCGCCCAGCCAAGCAAGGGGGATGAGGACAGAACTACAATCCGGTCACGGACGGAAGCGGCTGTGCGGCGACAGATTCTATCAATCTCAGGCAGCAATCCGGCTGCGCGCTTGCTGAATTCATCTGCTGTGGCTGCGACCGCATCTGGTTGAGCCAGTGCTAACCCGGCTAGTACCAGATTGGAAAACGCGCCGGTCATCACCAGGCTATGGTCATTGGTGCGTGGGTCAAGGACAATGAGTTCATCAAGCCCTGAGTGCGATAGTGCGCCGTCTTCATTGCAGACGATCGCCAGTTGCAAAATGTCTGGCCGGAGCGCACGAACACGCTCGACAACAGCGGCGCTCTCCGGACTGTCGCCGGACCGGGCAAAAGAGACTAAAACACCCACTTCCAGTAGATACCGTTCCGCATCAAGCAGCAGATCGGTGGTTGGTATGGCCACAGCTGAGGGCCATGCAGCTGCCACGGCACTTGCCGCATAGGCCGAGGTCCCCGCCCCGGTCAACAACACGCGAGTCTGACCAAGTCTGACTGGCAATTGCAGCCGTTCTGCAGCGGAATAAACATTCGCTACTGTGACTGGCCAAAGCTGAGGCTGTCGAAGAATTTCCTGCAAGGTGTATCCGGGGACGGCCTGGAAGTCAGTCTCTTCGGGCGCCCTGTATTCGTCTGACATGTGAACTCCATCCCTAGTAGGGCAAATCAAAGTTGCGGCAACCAATAAGTCTCCGCAAATAAACAGTATACGAAATGTTACGTAAGTATATAGTCACCTTACGTGACAGTCAAGTCTTTCGCTTGACAAGTATCGAAACCGTTTCCCCAAAATTAGAGGAAGAGCGACTACCCCTAAAAACACGCTGCAATTTGCACCTTTCATCATGAAGAGAGTTCTTATTGCAGCAAGAAGATGTCAAGGCTCATGATCCTCAGAACTGTGTTCTGGGCATACGCAGTCAGGGCTTGCCTCTGAGGTTGAACATTCCGAAACCATCTGCTCCGTGGCTGGATTCACAACAGGTCCGGAAATATCGAGGTCCCTTTGTACTAGACATGCCCCAAGGTTCTGCAGCTGCATAAGGCGATGGAGGTGTCCTGTGAGCAACTACGCTTACGAAGACTGGCGGGCCAGATGCCAATCTGCAAGAGCGCATGTAGAAATCAGAGGCGCTCGGCTTTTGTCCTTGATTTCATTGCCCAGGACTCTTCGATTAACCAAGGGATCGATGCACATTACAAAAAGGCCCCGTTGCCATAGCCTGGGATTCCCAAGTTGGGGCTCCCAAGCGAAAATCAATGAAAGCCATCTATAAGAATCAGAACGGCTTATGTGATCGAAGCACCACGATTGCGATTCACAGGTTGTTGATTCTGTGAGACATTGTCACTTCGGGACCAGGGGGTGGGGAGGCTACGCTTTAAATCTCCCCCCGTTATCCTCACCGTGATTCACCCGTCTTACACGTATTTCGCTGTATTTCGGCGGTCCATAGAGTCTTGTAAGTAGTTGGAAACACAAGTTATTAGCGCCCTGAAAAGGCATGGATTGACTTGGGGTTAATCGCAGTAACATATTCTAAGTCAATGAGTTGCGCGTTCTAAAGAGAAACCTTCCACCCACGATGTCCACAGTAAGCGAGTGGTCTTCCCCTCTGGCTTTTCAGTGGTCTGTGAGACGAAGATGCG
>OCZT010002413.1_pt1 | contig 19316 bp, 18 predicted proteins | sample 1539031 | NCBI WGS metagenome assembly OCZT01 (sample SAMEA3539308, study PRJEB22396) | soil metagenome | biome: tundra; feature: field; material: soil | place: USA | collected 2010-05 | depth 0.15 m | reverse complement strand
CGGCATCGCCGGCCTCCTGTTCTTCGTCGTGTGGATCGTCGCGATCATGCTGGCGCCGCTGCTGGCGCAGGCGCTGGCGATGATGGTGTCGCGCCGCCGCGAGTATCTGGCCGACGCGTCGGGCGCCGAGCTGACGCGCAACCCGATGGGGCTCGCGCACGCGCTGGAGAAGATCGACGCTGCCGTCGCGCCGACCCAGGCGATCAACCGCGGCTCGGCGCACATGTGCATCGCCGATCCGCTCGGCCGTCAGGCCAATCTTCGGGAAGACGGGTTTTGGTCCAACCTGTTCGCGTCGCATCCGCCGATGGCCGCGCGGATCGCGGCGCTCAAGGAAATGTCGTTCCAAGGTTAGGAGAAAACACGTGAGCTTCATACGTCGTCTGTTCGTCGTGCTGGTGGCCTGCGGTGCGGCGTCGCTCGCGTCCGCATGGGTGTCGGCGCAAAGCGCGCCACGCCCGGCCGATCCGCGCATCCGCGGATTCTCCGAGCAGGCCAGCGCCGCCGAAGCCTCGCGCGAGCGCGAGCTCAAGGCGCTGCCGTCCGCGAAAGCGGCGGAGGCCGACTTCGACGTCATGACCGCCGAGCCGCACAACACCGGCTCGCCGTACGAGATCAAGCTCGCCGACTACATCGCCGACGGCTTCAAGCAGCTCGGTTTCGACGTGGCCCGCTACGAATACAGCGTCCTCCTCCCCTGGCCGAAAGAGCGTCGCATCGACATCGTCGCGCCTGACGCGTTGAAGCTGCAGGTCGAAGAGGACACGATTCCCGGCGATCCGTGGGCGGCCAAGCCCGGCATCCTGCCCGCGTACAACGCGTACTCGCCGTCGGGCGACGTCACCGGCGACATCGTGTACGTGAACTACGGCATCCCCGCCGACTACGACACGCTGAAGACACTCGGCGTCGACGTCAAAGGGAAGATCGTCCTCGCGCGGTACGGCGCCAGCTGGCGCGGCATCAAGCCGAAGGTCGCGGCCGAACACGGCGCCATCGCCTGCATCATCTACTCCGATCCGAGGGACGACGGGTATTTCCAGGGGGACGTGTATCCGGACGGCCCGTACCGCGGGTGGGGAATGATCCAGCGCGGCAGCGTGATGGACATGCCGCACTATCCCGGCGATCCCTCGACGCCCGATCGGCCGTCGAAGCCTGGCGTCGAGCGCCTGCCGATGGACAAGATCGAGACGTTCGCGCCGATTCCGGTGCAGCCGATGTCGTACCGCGACGGCCTGGAGATTCTGAAGCGGCTGAAAGGGCCGGTCGCTCCCGAGGCGTGGCGTGGGGCGCTGCCGGTCACGTATCACGTCGGACCGGGGCCCGCGAAGGTGCACATGACGCTGCAGATGGACTACGGCCAGCGTCGTCTCATCGACGTCGTCGGGCGGATCACCGGCGCCGAATTCCCCGACGAGTGGGTCATCGTCGGATCCCACCGCGACGCGTGGGTGTTCGGCGCGGCCGATTCGGTGAGCGGACACGTGTCGATGATGAGCGTGGCGCGCGCGATGAGCCAGATGATGAAGAGCGGCTGGAAGCCGCGCCGCAGCATTTTGTTCGTCAGCTGGGACGGCGAGGAGCCGGGGCTGCTCGGATCGACTGAGTTCGTCGAGGATCTCGCGAACGATCTCAAAGCGAAGACGGCCGTGTACATAAACCGCGACTCCGGCGCGGGCGGGCCGTTCTTCGACAGCAGCGCCGTGCATTCCCTGACGCCGTTCGTGCACGAGCTCACGCAATCAATCGCGTCGGATCAACCGTCGAAGACCCTCTACGATCGCTGGCTGGAGCGGGCGCGCGAGCGGAACCCGCCGAAGAACGGGGAGCCGGCGCTCGCGGCGCCGGTGGTCGGCGCGCTCGGCTCGGGTTCCGACTACACGGCGTTTCTCGATCACATCGGCGTCGCCTCGCTCGACATGGGTTTGAGTGGGACCGGCGACGGGGCGTATCACTCGACCTACGACGATCCGATGTGGTTCAAGAAATTCATCGATCCGGACTTCAAGTACAGCGTGCTCGCGGCCCAGGTGACCGGCGTCGCGGTGCTGCGGTTCGCCGACGCGCAGGTGCTGCCGTTCGACTACGAGTCGTACGGCAAGCAGATCCTCGAATACGTGAACGAGATCGAGAAGGAAGCGTCGGCCAAGTCGGCGGTCGATGCTCGGCAGGTTGACTTCGCCGGTTTGAAGTCGGCGGCCGACGCGTTCGCGCGCGCGGGCTCAGACGCCAAGCAGCAAGCCGACCGGCTGCTGGCCGGCGGCGCCGGGACGCCGGCGCTTTTCGCCATGAATCAGCGCATCATGATGACCGAGCGCGATCTCATCGAGCCAGCCGGCCTGCCGGATCGGCCGTGGTTCCGACACACGATTTACGCGCCGGGCCTTTACACTGGGTACGGCGTCAAGACGATTCCCGGTGTGCGCGAAGCCATCGATGCCGGCAACTTCACGCGCGCCGCCGAACAGGCGAAGATAGTCATCAGCGCGCTGCAGCGCGCAACGCGGACGCTCAGCGGCGCGGGATCATAACGACGGGCGGGGCAGTCCCCCGCGCAGGCGAGGTGCGCATGGCGATCGATCGACAAGGAACCGGACTGGCCGTCGTCCGGATCGTCCTCGGCGTGTTCTTTATCTTCGAAGGCATCGGCAAGATCCGATGGTTCATCGATTCGTCGATCCTCTCCGGGCAGCTGGCCGGATGGATGCAGAACGCGGCGCCGGGCTCGATCCCGCACACGTATCTCGAACGCATCGCGATTCCCTGGGTGGGCGTGTTCGCGCGCATCGTCCCGCTCGGCGAGATCTGCTCCGGCCTCGCGCTGCTGCTCGGCATCTGGACGCCGCTGTTCGCCTTCATCGCGTTCTTCATGGCGCTGAACTTCCAGATCGCCAGCGGCGCTGTGTTCAGATTTAGCTTTCTGACGAGCGGCTACGGTTTGCCCGTGCTGGGATCGACGCTGGGCCTGGCGATCGGAGGCGTACGCCTGCCGTGGAGCGTCCGCGGCTGACTGCGCGGGCGTGGCACGCCCCATCCGAGCGGTTCGCGACGACGAGGCTTGCCGAAGGGCTTGTGAGGATCAGTGGACGCGCCGATCGACGTCGTCGGCCCGCCCGCCGGAGTACACGTCGAACTTCCTTCGGGCGCGGTTGATCTTCCACTTGAGGTAGCGGTACTTCAGCTCCGAGATCGGATGCACGCGCGCGTTCTGCAGATACAGATACGCGACGAGCAGGCCGCCCAGGTGCGTGGCGTTCGCGACGCCGCCGGGCGCGCCGATCGACGACAAGAGCTCGATTGCGCCGATGATGGCGACGAAGATCCTCGCCGGGATCGGAAACACGAAATACATGTAGATCGGCCGGTCGGGGAAGTAGATCGCGTACGCGAGCAGCAATCCGTAGATCGCGCCGGACGCGCCGATCACGACCGAGTAGTGCACCTGCTGCGCGAACTCGAATGGCAGCAGTGAAAACAGAATCGTCAACGCGGCGGCGCCGATGCCGGTGACGAAATAGAACTTCAGGAAATAGCGCGTGCCCCACACGCGCTCCAGCTCGGCGCCGAACATCCACAGCGCCAGCATGTTGAACGCAATGTGGAAGATGCCGCCGTGGACGAACATGTACGTGGCCAACTGCCAGAATCGGAGCTGGCCGATGACGGCATTTGGCCGCAACCCGAGGAGCAGGATCAGCGACGGCACGAACGTCGTCACGACGAACATCGCGACGTTGGCGGCGATGAGCGCCTTCAGCGCGGTTGAGACGGGCCCGGGGCCGAAGGAAAACGACGACACGTACGAGGATCGGGGCCGGGACAGTGGATAGCGGGGCACAAGTCTCCCTCTTCAGTTTCGATCGGTTTCAGCAACTTTCGTCACGACCGCCACCAGATCGTCGAACTCTCGGATCCGCAACAGTTTCGCCGATCCCGCCAGGGCGATGATCCCGAGGCCGATCGCCGCGGCCAGACGAGTCGCCTGCGCCACAAAATACTCCCCGGGCAGCACGACGCGCAGGGCCGCCTGGACACCCAACGTGACGGCGGTCATCGCGAGGCCGGCCGCAACGGTTTTCAGCAGCACGATCGCGAGCCGCCCGCCGTCGATGCCGTGCAACGCCTTGCGCAGCAGCCACGCGAGCAGCAGTCCGTTGGCGAGCGCCGCGACGGAGGTGCCGAGCGCAAGCCCGCGGAATCCCATCACCCGCACGAGCGCCACGCTCAAGATAACGTTCACCGCGATGGTGCAGACGCTGACGACAACCGGCACGCGGCTGCGACGGAGCGCGTAAAACGTGGGCGATGCGATCCGGACGGTCGAGTAGCCGACGAGACCGAGCGCATAGAAGCGCAGCGCCGCCGCCGTCTGCATCGTGTCGGACGGCAGGAAGTGTCCGCGCTCGAACAGCAATCGGACGATCGGCGTGGCCAGCGCCAGCAAGCCGAACGTCGCCGGGATGTTGAACATCAACATCATCGCGATGCCGCGCGACACCGTCGCTCTGACGCCGTCTACGTCGTCGATTGCCGCGTGCCGCGAGACCGCGGGAAGCACCGCCGTGCCAATCGACACGCCGAAGAGGCCGATCGGAAGATACATCAGACGAAAGGCATAGGTCAGCCATGAGACGGCACCGGTGCCCTGGCTGGTCGCCAGCAGCGTGTTCACGAAGATGTTGACCTGCGTCGCGGCGAGGCCGATGGTGCCCGGCCCCATCAGCAGCAGCACCTGGCGCAGCCCCGGGTCGCGCCAGTTGAGATACGGCTCGTACGCAAAGCCTTCGCGCCTGAGCGGCCGCCATTGCACGGCGACCTGGCCGACGCCGCCGACCAGCGCCGCGATGGCGATCGCCATGATGCGGGGAAGGCCGATCGCCGGCATCAGCGGAACGAGCGCAAACGCGCACACGATCGTGGCGACGTTGAACATCGCCGGCGCCAGCGCGGGGACGAAATAGTGGTGCAGCGAGTTCAGCATCCCCATCATCGCCGCCGCGATCGCGACCATCGTGAGAAACGGCAGCATGACGCGCGTCAAACGAATGGTGAGCTCGAGCTTGCCGGGCACGGCCGCGTAGCCGCCGGCATACGCGGTCACGATCGGCCGCGCGAACACGATGCCGACGAGCACGGCGACGCCGGTGAGGAGCAGCAGCGCGTTCACGACATTGTTGCCGAGGCGCCACGCGTCGCGCTTGCCGTGCCGCGTCAGATGACGCGTGAAGGTCGGTACGAAGGCGGCGCTCATCGCGCCTTCCGCAAACAGATCGCGCACGAGGTTGGGAATGCGGAACGCCACGATGAACGCGTCCATGTCGTTGCCGGCGCCGAAGAGCGCCGCGAGCACCTGATCGCGCACGAGCCCGAGGATGCGGCTGGTCAGCGTCGCCGCGCCCGTGAGGCCCGCGGAGCGCGCCAGGCGCACCCCGGCCGATTCCGTGACTTCCGGCCGGTGTTCGGATGCGGACACTGTCGATGATGTCTGGGAAGTCACAAAAAAGGCCCTCGTTGCCGAGGGCCTAAGGGAGGATGGATGAGAAGGCGTGTCTTTTGTGCCGTCTCATTAAGGTTAGACGGCCGGGGCCCGAAAAAAGTTTAGCCACCGGCCAGCCGCTGGCGCACGAGCTCGTTGACCGTCTTGCCATCCACATTCTGACCGGCCAGCCGGGCCATCACGGCCTTCATGACGCGTCCCGTGTCCTTCGGCGACGTGGCGCCGGTTTCGGCGATGGCGTCGTCGACGGCGCGCCCCACGGCCGCGGGATCGGCCGCCGGGGGCAGGTACGCGTCGAGCACGCGAATCTCGGCGGCTTCCTTGTCAGCGAGGTCCTGGCGGCCGCCGCTGGTGAACTGCTCGATTGAGTCCTTGCGCTGCTTGACCAGCGAGGCCACCACCTGCCGAGCTTCGTTGTCGTCGAGGTCGTGCCCTTTTTCGATGCTGCGGTTCATGAACGCCGCCTTGAGCATGCGCAAGGCGCTCAGCCGCGCCGGGTCCTTCTTGCGCATCGCATCGGCGATCGCCGCGCTCACGTCAGCGGTCAGAGACATTGGGATTGGGTAATCGGGTAATCGAGTAATCGAGTAATTGGTATCGACTGATTGCCGGCAGAGGCTACTGGCCGCCGCCCGGTTTTTTCGGCTGCGCGGGCTGGCCGGGCGGGGCCGCGATCATGCCCGGCACCGCCGATCCGACTGGCATGGCCGACGCTCCCGGATACGCGCCCGGCGCGGCGGCCGGCGTGCCGCCTTGCGGCAGCACCAGCGGACCCGGCGCGGGCGTCACGCCCGGTGTCTGCATCGGCGTATTCTGCGGCGCGGGATTCGCGACCTGCGGCGGCGGAAACTGATTGAAGACCGGAGCCTGATTTGGCACGTCCTGCTGGTCGTCGCCAACCGGGGCAGCGGGCCGCGGGAACGACTGGAATGCCTGGGGTTGCGGAAACACCGGCGGCGCGGCGCTGCCAGACGTCGCCGACATCGGCGGCGCGGGCGTCGGGATGATGGCGATGCGATCGAACCGCGAGAGGTTCGGCACGATTTCGGCGCGCGGTGACGCCACGTAGCCGCTGACCGTGCGGAGCAGCGTGTCGAGCGCCTGGGTCTCAGGGACGTTATTCAGTTGCAGCGTCAGCGGCGGACTCGGCACACGGTCCGCGTTCAGAATCTTGGTCTGTCCGACCCTCGCCCATTCGGCGAGGATCTGGCGCAGCGTCGCGTCCTTCGCGATGACCGACACCCGGCCGTCGCGCATCGTGATTTGCACGTCGGCCGACGCCGTGGAAGCGGCCGCCAGACCGGCGACGAAGACGACGAATAGAAGAGCTGCCTTCAACCGCATGGACTCAGTAATTATACCTATTTCCTGCGGAAATAGTCGATCACTTGCGTGAGAATATCGTCGAGCGTGTACTGGGTTTTATACCCGATCATCTTGCTGATCTTCGTCAGATCCGGTACCCGGCGCGGCATGTCCTCGAAGCCTGATTCATACGCTTCGTCGTACGGGACGAGCTTGATCGCCGACTTCGATCGGCTGAGGTCGCGCACCCGCTCGGCCAGGGCCGCAATCGTGATTTCTTCGGTGTTGCCGATGTTGATCACCTGACCGATGGCCGACGGCTCGTTGACGAGCTTCAACAACGCGCCGACGACATCGGCGACGTGGGTGAACGCCCGCCGCTGCGTGCCGTCGCCGAAGACCGTGATCGGCTCGCCGGCGAGCGCCTGCCGCACGAAGTTCGGAATCACCATCCCGTACTGCCCGGTCTGGCGCGGCCCGACGGTGTTGAAGAAACGGACGATGATGACGGGGAGCTTGCGTTCCTTCCAGTACGCGAGCGCGAGGAATTCGTCGATGGCTTTACTGCACGCGTAGGCCCAGCGGTGCTTGGGCGTCGGTCCCAGCACGAGATCGGAATCTTCGTGGAACGGGACGTCCTCGCTCTTGCCGTACACCTCGGAGGTCGACGCGATGACGACGAGCTTCTTCTTCTTGTTCGCGTGCTTCAGCACGACCTCCGTGCCGTGCACGTTGGTTTCGATGGTGTAGACCGGCTGTTCCACGATGAGTTTCACGCCGACGGCCGCGGCGAAGTGAAAGACGACGTCGCTGCGATCGATGAGCTCGGCGAGCAGCGGCTCGTTCTCCACCGAATCGATGAAGTACTCGAACCCGGCGCGTCCCTTGAGGTGCGCGATGTTGTCGAAGGATCCGGTCGAGAGGTTGTCGATGATCAGCACCTGATGACCCTGCTCGAGCAACGCTTCGGACAGGTGGGATCCGATGAATCCGGCGCCGCCAGTAATCAACGCTCGCACGTGTGGTGTCCTTTCATGAGACGACTCCCGACCCCTTGTTGACGATGGCGGCGGCGACGGCGTCGGCGTCCTCATCGCTCAGCCCAGGATGAAGCGGCAGCGACAGGATTTCCTCGCAGGCACGGTTCGCGATCGGGCAGTCGGCGGGCCGGGTGTCGGCAAGCGCCGGCTGACGGGGAATCGGAATGGGGTAGTGGATCAGCGTCTCGATGCCGTCCGCGGCGAGGCGCGCCTGCAGATCGGCCCGCGCCTTCGCGCGCACGACGAAGAGATGATAGACGTGCCCCGCGTCCATCTCCCGAGGCATCTCAATCGTCGCGCTCGCGGCGGCGAGGGCCGAGCGATAGCGCGCTGCGAGCGCGCGCCGTCTGGCGGTCCAGCCGCGCAGGAACGGCAGCCGCGCGCGGAGCACGGCCGCCTGCATCTCATCGAGCCGCGAGTTGACGCCCGCCTCGACGTGATGGTAGCGATCGGTCTGTCCACCGTTTCTCAATCGTTTGACGCGATCGGCCAGCGCGCGATCGCTCGTGACGACGGCGCCGCCGTCGCCGAGCGCGCCGAGGTTCTTCGTCGGATAGAAGCTGAAGGCGCCGGCAATCCCGATGGTGCCGACCGGCCGCCCGCCGGACGTCGCCAGGTGCGCCTGGCAGCAGTCTTCGACGACGGCGAGGTTGTGGCGGGACGCGAGACGGCCGATCGCCTCCATGTCGGCCGCCTGGCCGTACAAATGCACCGGCAGGATCGCGCGGGTCCGCGGACCGATCGCGCGCGCCACCTGCTCGGGATCGAGCGTCAGGCGCTCGGGATCGACATCCGCGAACACGGGGCGCGCGCCCGCCATGACGATGGCGAGCGCGGAGTAGGCGGCCGACAACGGCGTCGTGATGACCTCGTCGCCCGGGCCGATGTCGAGCGCGCGCAGGATGAGTGCGATCGCGTCGGTGCCGTTGCCGACGCCCACGCTCGATGCCGCGCCCATCGCCGCCGCGAATTCCGACTCGAACGCCTCGACTTCTGGACCAAGCACGTACCAGCCGCGCGCGACCACGCGCTCGATCGCGCCGCGGACCGCCGCCCCGTCTTCACGCGGCGCGAGCGTCATGAACGGAATGCGCCGCGCCGTCACGCGCGCTCCGCCGCCGGGCCGACGTACTGACTGAAATGCGCGCGATAGAACGCGATGGTGTCGCGGAGGCCGTCGCCGAGCGAGACGCCCGGTGCCCAGCCGGTCGTCCGCTTGAACTTCGACGAGTCGGCGTAGAAGCTGCCGATGTCGATCGCCTTCTTGTCGGCCGGCCACTCGACATATTCAACGCGCCCCGATCCGGCGGTCTTGACGAGCAGCGTCGTCAGATCGCGATGGCTGATCGCCTCGCTGCCGCCGACGTTGAAGACTTCGCCGTTACAACGATCGTCGGCCCCCGCCCGCAGGAACGCGTCGGCCGCGTCGTCGACGTACACGAAATCGCGAAGCTGCGAGCCGTCGCCGTAAATCTGAATCGGACGATCTTCGATGGCCAGCCGGATGAACCAGCCGATGAAGCCCTGCCGGTTGTGCTTGATCAGCTGCCGCGGCCCGTACACGTTGGTGAGCCGCAGCGAGCAGGCGCGGATGCCGAAGACGTTGTTGTAGACCAGATGGTAGTACTCGCCGGCCGCTTTGTTGATGCCGTTGACGTCGGTCGGCCGGACCAGCTGCGATTCGTCCACCGGCAGCGAGTCGGGGCGCCCGTACACCTGACGCGTCCCGGCGAAGACGACCTTGACCCCCGGATTGTGTTTGCGGCAGGCCTCGAGCACCGTCAACTGGCTGCGGCAGTTGATCTCGAGATCCGTGTATGGATCGCGCATGCTGTCGATATGGCTCACCTGCCCCGCGAGGTTGAAGATCACCGCGCGGTCGCGCACGAGATAGTTCATCGTCGTCTGCTGGCGGATGTCGGCCACGTTGACGTGCAGGCGATCGGCGATGCCGTCGATGTTGAACAGGTTCCCGCCGTAGTCGTCGATGAGCGAGTCGACGAGCAGGACGTCCGCGTCGAGCGCGACCAGCCGGCGCGCCAGATTGCTGCCGATGAATCCGAGGCCGCCGGTGATCAGCACCTTCCGGCCGCGATAAAACGCGCGATAGTCGAGCGTCACGGGCGCGGCGGGCTCGGATAGACGCGATTGGCCGGATCGGCGGCGGTCTTGGTGAGCGGGACGACGTCGGGGCTCCGGTGCTGGCGTCGGACGACCAGGGCGTACCACAGGATCAGCAGGTCGCGGCCGGTCCGGACGAGGCGCCGATAGTTGAAGAACTCCGACTTGCCGAACGCGCGGTGGTAGTGGTGCACCGGCACTTCGGCGATCCGGAAGCCGGCGTCCTGAATCTTCTTCATCATCTCCACGCAGATGATGCCGCTGGTCTTCTCGAGGTTGATGCGGTCGAAGATCGTGCGCCGCATCAGGCGGAAGTCGCAATCGACGTCCCGCAGCCTCAGGCCGAACAGGATGCTGACGATGTGATGATAGAGCCGCCCGATGATGATGCGGTGGAGCGGATCGGCGCGGCTGATCTTGTAGCCGTTCACCAGGTCCACGTCGGGCGACATCCTGGCCCACAGCGCGGCGAGCTCCGCGGGGTCGTACTGCGCGTCGCCGTCGGTATAGAAGATCAGCTCTTTGGTGGCCGAGCGGAAGCCGGTCTGCAGGGCGGCGCCGTAGTCGCGGTTCCGTGGGTGGTGGATCGCGCGGACATGATCGGGGTACGTGTGCACGAGCTCGTCGGCGATTTCGGCCGTCGCGTCGGCGCTGCCGTCGTCGATGACGAGCACTTCGTAGTCGGGCGTCAGCTCCGAGGCGGCCTTCACGGCGCGGATCACCATGCTCGCGATGGTGCCGCTGTCGTTGTACGCCGGGAAGAAGACGCTCAGACCCGGGGGCTTTGGGGCCGGGGAACCTGACATGTGAAAAAGCGCCTAAACCATAGCATGAAAAGGGGTCACCGCGAGCCTCGCACCGCCGATCCTTTGGTGCCGATGAGCCGCCACGGCGTGATCGCCGATTCGAACAGGACCGCGCGGGAGAGCTTCGATTCGCCCTCGCGGCGCTCGACAAACGTGATCGGCACTTCGCCGATGCGGGCGCCGCGCCGCGCCGCGACGAAGAGCATCTCGACCAGAAATGAATAGCCGTCGGAGATGAAGCGATCGAGCGGCAGAGACGCCAGCGTCTCGCGCCGCCAGCAGCGGTAGCCGCTCGTGCAGTCGCGCGCGGAGAGCCGCGTGATCGAGCGGATGTACATGTTGGCGAAGCGGCTGAGCAGCCGCCGCCGCATCGGCCAGTTGCGAATTTCTCCGCCCGCCACGTAGCGCGATCCGATCACGACGTCGGCGCGGTCGGTCGCCGCGATCAGATCGGGCAGATGCGCCGGGTCGTGGGAGAGGTCGGCGTCCATCTGGCAGATCACGTCGACCGGTTCGTGGACGGCCTTCTTGATGCCGTCGATGTACGAGCGGCCCAGGCCACGCCGCGCCGTGCGGTGCATCACCTCGATCCGTCCGGGATGCTCGCGGGCGAGTTGGTCGGCGAGCTCACCTGTGCCGTCGGGCGACTGGTCGTCGACCACCATGACGCGGACGTTGGGGTGCGCCATGAGCCCCGCGACGAGCACCGGCAGATTCGCGCGCTCGTTGTAGGTCGGCACGATGACGAGGGCGGTCGTCGCCGTTGTCGCGGTCGCTTTCAGGGCCGTCCCTCGAAACGCAACGACGAGATCTGCTCGGAGACCAGGCCCACGAGCAGAATCACGACGCTCAGCAGGATCAGCAGCACCGAGGAATTGGTGACGTGCGACTGCGTGACGATGGTCCACACCGCGTACGCGGCGCCGACGACGAAGGCGGCGGCGCTGACGGGCAGGAAGACGCGCAACGGGCTGTAGATCGTGATCACCTTGATGAGAATCAGGAAGAACCCGACGCCGTCGGACGCGAGCCTGATCTTCGACGCACCCTGCCGCACCCGCGCCTCGATCGGCTCGAACCGCACGCTGTATCCCGCCTTCATGAACGCCAGCGTGGTCGTCGTCGGCGTCGAGAAGCCGTTCGGGATGAGGTGCAGGAACTCGGCCAGGCACGCGCGCCGCGCGGCGCGGAAGCCGGACGTCAGATCCGGAATGCGTTGCTCGGTGAGATAGCTCGCGATGGCGTTCAGCACCGCGTTGCCGAGCCGTCGCGCGACGCCGGCCTGCGTGGCGCGCGAGCGCGCTCCGATGACCAGATCGTACGCGTCGAGGTGCGAGACCAGACGCAGCGCGTCGCCGGGAGGATGCTGGCCGTCGGCGTCGATGATGAGGACGAACGCGCCGGTGGACTGGCGGATGCCGCTCTTGACGGCGGCGCCGTTGCCCTTGTTGTACGGATGGCGAATCACGCGCGCGCCGGCGGCCGCCGCACGCGCGCCGGTGTCGTCGCTCGATCCGTCGTCGATCACGAGGATTTCGTGCCACGCGGCCGCGGATCGCAGCGCCGTGATGAGCGGACCGATGGCCGGAGCTTCGTTGAATGCGGGGATGACGACCGAGGTCAGCGTCGCCGGTGCGGGGCTCATGTGGCGAACCGGAAGTTGATGATGTCGCCGTCCTGCACGACGTACTCTTTGCCCTCGAGCCGCACCTCGCCGTGATCGCGACACGCCGCCATCGCGCCGCGCGCCATCAGGTGATCGTAGCTGACGACCTCAGCGCGGATGAACCCTCGCGCGATGTCGCTGTGGATCTCGCTCGCGGCGAGCTGCGCCGTCGTGTGGCGCGGAATCGACCAGGCGCGGCACTCGTCCTCGCCGACCGTGAAAAACGAGATGTAGCCCAGCAAATCGTAGCTGGCGCGGATGACGCGGTCGAGCCCCGATTCCTTCAGCCCGAGATCGGCGAGAAACGCCGAGGCGTCCGCGGCTTCGAGCTGCGCGATCTCGAGCTCGATCTTCGCGCACACCGCCACGGCGGCCGTGCCGGCCCGCGAGAGAAACGACGTGAGGCCGGCGGCCTCGGACGCGCGATCGATGCGCGTCGCCGCCTCGCCGCCCGCCGACAATTGCGTCTCGTCGAGGTTGATGACGATCAGCAGCGGCTTGGCCGAGAGAAACTGAAAGCCGCGCAGCCGCTTGAGGTCTTCACCCTTGAGTTCCAGCGACCGCAGCGGCCGGCCCTCCTCGAGGGCGGCCTTGCAGATCGTGACGACGTCGCGCTCGCGCTCGAGCTCGGGCGAACGGCCCTTCTTGAGATCGCGCTCGAGCCGTTCGAGCCGCCGTTCCGCGACCCCCAGGTCGGCGAGGATGAGCTCGTCTTCCATGGCCTGCGCGTCGCGCCCGGGGTCGATCGATCCGGACGCATGCGGGATGGCGGGGTCGTGAAAGGCGCGCAGCACGTGGACCAGCGCGTCGGCGTTCTTGTAGGCGGCGACGTCCACCAGTCCCTGCGCACCGCCCGAGGCGCCCGCGGCGGCGAGATCGGTGAATTCGACCGTCGCCGGCACCCGTTTTTTCGGGTTGTACATCGCGGTGAGACGATCGAGGCGCGCGTCAGGCACTTTTGAAATGCCGATGACCGTCTCGCCCTTGCCGTGCGCCGCCCGCGCGGTTTCCCGCGCGCTCGTCATGAGCTGAAACAGCGTGGTCTTGCCGCTCGACGCGAAACCGATGAGAGCTGCCCGTAGCAAACCTTGCATGGTAACACGCGGGCGGGGCCCAACCGCCTCGCGACCCCTATGGCTGGTGGCTGGGCTAGTTCCTCGTATTTGGGCACCAGACCGAGCAGGCGATTAAAAGGCGAAAATTTGGCGTAACTTACTGACGCACTGGATTTTGCGGTTGACATCCCATTGAGCCTCTTCTACTATCCAGGTGGAAATTTGTGGATATAAGTGGAGTCAAAGAAGAGGTTTGGTGTGTTTAGGGGCAACGCGCCGGCCCGCATCGATGACAAGGGACGACTCAAGGTTCCCAACGCCTTTCGATCCCTGCTCGAAAGCAAATACGGCCGCGAGCTGTTCCTGACGAGCCTCTCCGGCGAATACGTCCGGATCTATCCGATGCCCGTGTGGCTCGAGCTCGAACAGAAGCTCGCCGACATGCCATCGACCCATCCGGCGAAGCTCCGCTTTCTCGATCGCGTCAACTATTTCGGCCAGATCGCGGAGCTCGACGTGCAAGGCCGCGTCCTCATCCCGCTGCGTCTGCGCGACGCGGCGACGATGGCCGGCGATGTGGACGTGCTCGGGCAAGTCAACTACCTCGACGTCTGGAATCACGATCGATTCCTCGCCAAGCTGCAGCGCGAGCCCTACACCGACGAAGACGCGCGCGCGCTCTCGGAGTTCGGGATATGACGGGCCACGTTCCAGTCCTCACCGCCGAAGCGCTGCAGTTCCTGCAGCCGGCGCGTGGCGGGCTGTTCGTCGACTGCACGGTCGGTCTCGGCGGGCACACGCGCGCGCTGCTCGAAGCGGGCGCGGCGCGCGTCATCGGCCTCGATCGCGACCTCGACGCGCTGGCGATCGCGCGCGAGACGCTTGCGCCGTGGCACGACCGCGTCGAGCTCGTGCACGCCGATTACCGCGCGCTCGACGACGTGCTGGATCGCCGCGGCATCTCGCTCGTGGACGGCGCGCTCGCCGACCTCGGGGTGTCATCGCTGCAGTTCGACGCGCCGGGACGCGGCTTCAGCTTTCAGCGCGACGAGCCGCTCGATATGCGCATGGATCGCAGCGGTGGCGACACGGCCGCCGATCTCGTCGCGCGCATGGGCGAAGAAGAGATCGCCGACGCGATCTACCAGTACGGCGAGGAGCGCTTCTCGCGCCGCATCGCGCGCGCGATCGCCGCCGCGCGGCGCGAGGCGCCGATCGCGACGACCGGACAGCTCGCGGCGATCGTGCGCCGCGTCATTCCGCGGCGCGGCTACACGCGGATCGATCCCGCGACGCGCACCTTCCAGGCGCTGCGCATCTGGGTGAACCGCGAGCTCGAAGGGCTCGACCGTTTCATCGAGACGGCGGCGCGGCGGCTGCGCGCCGGCGCGCGGCTGGTCGTCATCACCTTCCACTCGCTCGAGGATCGCATCGTCAAGCACACACTGCGTGCGCTCGAGCGCCGCGAGGCGGCGGTGACGGTGTTGACGAAGAAACCGGTGACGCCGCTCGACGATGAAGTACAGCGCAACCCCCGCGCGCGCAGCGCGAAGCTGCGGGCCGCGGAACGTGTCGCATGAGCGCCTGAGGCGGGAGAGCACACCATGCCCGAATCCTTTGAATACGCCGTCAAGAAGGACGTTCGGAACAATCCGATCGTTCGCGAGGTCGACGAGGCGCGCCAGCGCGAGTTGTGGAAGTCGGTCGGCATCGCGGGCCTGCTCGTCCTGGTGCTGCTGTTCTCGGCATGGCAGCACTTCGAGCTGCTACGCCACGGCTACCGGATCGAAGAGCTCCAGCACGAGCGCGCGGCCGAGGAAGACGCGGCGCGGCATCTGCGGCTCGAAATCGAGTCGCTCAAGTCGCCCCGGCGCATCGAGCCGCTGGCCCTCGAGAAGCTGCACCTGGTCGCGCCCACCCGCGACGAAGCGATCGTGATTGAACGCGTACTCCCGGCCGATCCCCCGGCCAAATCGGTCGTGGCGCGACGGTGATCGCGTGATCGACCGCATCCAGCGCGTTCTGACGCGTACCGAACCCCGAACGCCCGGCGACCCTGGCGGCGTGACCTGGCGCGCCACGCTCAAGCGCCGGATCGTGGTCGCCGCGGTGATCTTCGGGCTGTGGGCCGCCGCCATCGAGGCGCGGCTCGTGTACCTGCAGGTGTACAGCCACGCCGATCTGGTGGCGAAGGCCTCGAAGCAGCAGATGCACCGGATCGAGGCGCCGGCCGAGCGCGGCGACATCGTCGACCGCAAGGGGCGCGTGCTCGCCACGAGCGTGGACGCCGATTCGATTTTTGCCGTGCCGTCGGAAATCGAGAACGCCGACGAGGCGGCGGCGAAGCTGTGCGCCGCGTTCGGCGACTGCACGGCCAAGGAGCGGCAAGGGCTCAGCGATCGCCTGCACCAGCCGCGCTGGACGTACGTCCGCCGCCAGGTACCGCCCGACGAGAAGCGTCGCGTCGAGGCGCTGAACCTCGACGGCATCAAGTTCATGAAGGAGAGCCACCGGTTCTATCCGAACACGGAGCTCGCGGCGCATCTGCTCGGATACGTCGGCGTCGACAACGTCGGGCTCGGCGGCATTGAGGCGGCGTACGACGCGCAGATTCGCGGCAAGCCGGGGACCGTCCTGATTCAGACCGACGCGAGGCAGCACGCGTTCAGCACGCGCGTCACCCGCCTGCCGACGGCCGGATCGACCGTCGAGCTGACCGTCGACGAGTTTCTGCAGCACGTGGCCGAGCGGGAGCTGCACGCGGGTGTGATCGCCAACCACGCCGCCGGCGGCAGCGCGATCATCATGAACCCGCACACCGGCGAGATCCTCGCGATGGCCAACGAGCCGACGTTCAACCCGAACGCGTATCGCGATTCGCAAGAGCTCGAGCGCCGCAACCGCGCCGTGCTGGACCTGTACGAACCGGGATCGACCTTCAAGGTCGTGACCGCGTCGGCGGCGATCGAAGAAAAGGTGATGCCGCTCGACACGATGATCGACACCAACCCCGGCCAGATCCGGATCGATCGCACGCGCGTCGTGCACGACATGAGGAACCACGGCGTCCTGTCATTCTCCGACGTCATCGTCGAATCGAGCAATGTCGGCGCGATCAAGATTGGCCTCAAGGTCGGCACCGAGCGGATGAGCGACTACGTGCGGCGCTACGGATTCGGCCATCCGGTCTCGTCCGATTTTCCCGGCGAGAGCTCCGGCATCGTGTGGAAGCCGGAGAAGATGACCGACAGCGCACTTGCCTCGGTGTCGATGGGCTACCAGATCGGCGTGACGCCGCTGCAGATGGCGGCGGCGGTCAGCGCGGTGGCCAACCAGGGCCAGCGCGTCGAGCCGCGCGTCGTCCGCGCGATTTACCGCGACAATCGGCGGTACGGCATTCAACCCAAGATTGTCCAGCGGACGACGAGCGTGGACACCGCCGCCACGTTGACGACGATCATGGAAGGCGTCGTCGAGCGCGGCACGGCGCGAGCGGCGCAGATTCCCGGTTACACGATCGCGGGCAAGACCGGCACCGCGGCGAAGCTCGTCAACGGTCACTACTCGCACTCCGACTACAACGCGTCGTTTGTCGGCTTCCTGCCGTCGCGCGACCCGGCCGTCACCATCATCGTCGTCATCGACTCGCCGCACGGCGCGGGCTATACCGGCGGCGTGGTGTCGGCGCCGGTGTTCAAGCGCATCGCGGAATCGACGCTGCGGTATCTCGGCATCGGCCCGACGATCAACCCGGCGCCGGCCGTGCTCGTCGCGCGCCACTCCGACGAGCCAAACCTGCCGACCTCGGCGCGGCTGTCAGCGGAGCCGATTGTGAGCCTCGTCGCGGACGCCGAGCCGGGCACGATTCCCGACCTGCGCGGCTTGAGCGCGCGGCAGGCCGTGCGCACGCTCGTCAAGCTGGGACTCATCGCCCGCATGTCGGGCGACGGCGTCGTCGTGACTCAGGAACCGGCCGCCGGCACGCCGCTCGAATCGGGCGGCGTCTGCCGGCTCGTCCTCGAGCGCACGCCGCGCCGCCGCGAGAGCTCGCCGCAGCCATGACGTGGGCCGAACTGCACGGCGTCCTCGTGGGCCGCGGCCTGATTCGCGTGGACGCGGCGCCGAGCGCCGCCGCTTCGGTCGGCGTTGTCACCGGAATCGCCTACGACTCGCGTCAGGTCGCGCGCGGCCAGGTGTTTGTCGCGCTGAAGGGGCTGCACGCCGACGGCGCCGCGTTCGCGCGCCAGGCGATCGAGCGCGGTGCGGCGGCCGTCGTGTCGGAACAACCGGCACCGCCCGGGGTGCCCGTGGTGAACGTCCCGTGGGCGACGGTCGAGGACGCGCGGCTGGCGCTCGCGCTGCTCGCGGCGGCGTTCTACCGGCACCCGAGCGCCGACATGCGGGTCGTCGGCATTACCGGCACCAACGGCAAGACGACGACGGCGTACCTCATCGCGTCGATCTTCGAAGCGGCGGACATCCGGTGCGGCGTGCTCGGGACGGTCGCGTACCGGATCGGCCCTGGTGAGAACGACGTGCGCGAAGCGGCGCGCACGACACCCGAGGCGCCCGACGTGCAGGGTCTGCTGCGGGAAATGGTCGATCGCGGCTGCGGCGCCTGCGCGATGGAGGTGTCGTCGCACGCGTTGTCGCTGCGGCGCGTGGACGGGATGACGTTCGCGGCGGGCGTGTTCACGAACCTGACGCGCGATCACCTCGACTTTCATGAGGACATGGAAGCGTATTTCCAGGCGAAGCGGCGGCTGTTCGAGATGCTGCCGCGCGATGCGCCGAGCCTCATCAACATCGACGATCCGCGCGGCGGCGCGCTGGCCGAGGCCGGCGGGCGCCCGGTCACCTACGCCATCAATCGGCCCGCCGACATCGCGCCGGGTCCGCTGTCGTTCTCGCTCGAGGGGCTCAGCTTCGACGTGCGGACGCCGCGCGGCACCGTGCACGTCCGCTCGAAGCTCGTGGGACGCCCGAACGTCTACAACATTCTCGCCGCCATCTCGACGGCGACGGCGCTGGACGTGCCATTCGACGCGATCGAGCGCGGGCTGCAGGCGCTCGACGGCGTGCCCGGACGGTTTCAGGTCGTGTCCGGCGCCAAAGACGAAGTCACCGTCGTCGTCGACTACGCGCATACCGACGATGCGCTGCGCAATCTGCTCGAGACGGCGCGTCCGCTCGCGCGGGGCCGGCTCATCACCGTCTTCGGCTGCGGCGGCGATCGCGATCGTACCAAGCGGCCGCTGATGGGCGCCGTCGCCGGGCGGTTGAGCGACTTGATCGTGATCACCTCGGACAACCCGCGCAGCGAGGATCCGGCGCGGATCATCGAGGAGATTCAGCGCGGGATCACCTCGGACACGCGGCGCGACAGCGAGCAGCGCCTGATGGCGATCGTCGATCGCCGCGACGCCATCGCGAAGGCGATTGAGCTGGCGCATCCGGGCGATCTGGTGCTCATCGCCGGCAAGGGACACGAAAAGTATCAGGTGATCGGCGACCGCGTGCAGCCGTTCGACGACGTGGCGGTCGCGCGTGAGGCGCTGATGCGCCGGCGGACCAACTCGGGCGTCGTGTAAGGCCGCGACGTGCCGGAGGCGTCAGAGATTCAGCTGACCGCGGAGTGGATCGCCGCGGTGGTGTCGGGCGTGCTGGTCAGCGGCCGCGCGGAGCAACGCTTCGCCGGCGTGTCGATCGATACGCGCACGCTCGGCGCCGGCGAGTTGTACATCGCCATCCGTGGCGAGCGCTTCGACGGCGCGGAGTTCGCCGAAGCGGCGATCGCGGCCGGCGCGGCCGGCGTGATGGTGC
>OCZT010002412.1_pt1 | contig 19316 bp, 17 predicted proteins | sample 1539031 | NCBI WGS metagenome assembly OCZT01 (sample SAMEA3539308, study PRJEB22396) | soil metagenome | biome: tundra; feature: field; material: soil | place: USA | collected 2010-05 | depth 0.15 m | reverse complement strand
GACCAACGGCTCCAGGCGCAACCCGATGGAATGCATGTTGCGGATGATCTGGTTGGGCGATTCCTCGAACGAGAAGAAGAGCACGCGCTCCCCGCGCCGGGCGGCGGCCTGGGCAAAGTTGGCGGCGATGATGGTCTTGCCGGTGCCGGACGTGCCCGTGAGCAGGATGCTGCTGCCGCGAAAAAATCCCCGCCCGCCCAGCATCGCGTCGAGCCGGGAGATGCCGGTGGCAATCCGCTCGGTCGACACCTTGTGATTCAGCGCCAGCGACGTGATGGGCAGCACGCTGAGGCCCTCGTCGCCGATGAGAAACGGAAATTCGTTGGTGCCGTGCAGCGCGCCGCGATATTTCACCACGCGCAGATGCCGCGTGGCAATCTGATCAAAGACCCGATGGTCGAGCACGATGACGCAGTCGGACACGTATTCCTCCAGCCCGTGACGCGTCAGTTGTTCGCGCCCGCGCTCGGCGGTGATGACGGCGGTCACGCCCTTGTCCTTGAGCCAGCGGAAGAGCCGGCGCAACTCGGCGCGCAGGATGGCCTCGTTGGGCAGGCTGGCGAACAGCGCTTCCAGCGTGTCCAGCACCACGCGCTTGGCGCCGATGGAATCGATCGCGTGATTGAGCCGGACGAACAACCCTTCCAGGTCATAGTCGCCGCTCTCCTGGAATTCACCGGGTTCGACATGAACATAGTCGACCACAATTTTTTTGCGCCGGACCAGGCCCGTCAGGTCAAATCTGAGCGAGGAGACATTGGCCTTCAGCTCCGCTTCCGTCTCCTCGAAGGCCATCAGCACGCCCGGCTCGCCGAACTGCACCGCGCCGCGCACGAGAAATTCCGCGGCGAGCAGCGTCTTGCCGCAACCGGCGCCGCCGCAGACCAGCGTGGGCCGCCCGCGCGGCAATCCGCCGCCGGTGATTTCATCCAAGCCCTGGATGCCGGTGGGACACTTGGGCAAAAGCACGGCCGGGGAGGAGAATTTGGTACCGTTATTTTTCATTCGGGAAAGAGCATCCTATCGCCTTCGCGCATAAGACAGAGCAATTGGGCCTGCAGTTATAGGGTGTTTCCCTACCACCAAGCTGAACAATGCCAGTCAGACTGAGCTTCCATCGCCTCCCGAACTCCTCTCAGCCGACCGCGACCGGGAGAGCGCGGGATTTTTTACGGGCGGCGTTTCAGCGCGGGACCGGCTCCCGCCGTCCCGCCTAGACGATCGTCAGCTGGACCCGGCTTTCGATGACACCCGCAGCGATCGCGTAGCGGGTGAGGCCGGCGGTCTCATGGATGTCGAGCTTGTCCATGAGACGCTGCCGGTGCTTCTCGACGGTCTTGATGCTGATGCCGAGGGCGGCCGCGACCTGTTTGTTGGCCGAGCCCTCGGCCACGAGCTGCAGCACCTCGGCCTCGCGGGAAGTCAGCCGGGCGGCGTTGGCCTTGGGCAAACCATCGCGGTCGCGCGGCTTGCCCGGGGCATCGCGCATGCGCTTGGCAATGGCCGGGCTGAAATACGTGTTGCCCTTGGCGATTTCGCGGATCGCCTTGGTCAGGACGTCGGCGGACGTCTGCTTTTCGAGGAAGCCGGCCACCCCGGCCGTGCTCATGCGCTCGATATACTCGTCGTCGCTGTGGGCGGAAAGAATGACCACCTTGGCGGCGGGATTCGCGGCGAGGATTTGCCGCGTCGCTTCGAGCCCGTTGAGCACGGGCATGGCGATGTCCATCAGGATGACGTCGGGCCGGAGGGTGTGCGCCAGTTCCACGGCCTCGCGCCCGGTCTTGGCCTCGCCGACCATCTTGAAATGACCGTCCGCGTTCAGCAGCGCGCTCAGGCCCTGCCGCACGACGGCGTGGTCCTCAGCCAGCAGGACGGTGATGGATTTCGAAGGGATCATTTGGTGGTTTTCTCCGGGAGGAAGGGAATTTCCACGCGCACCGTCGTGCCGGTGCCAGGCACGGATTTGATGGTCAGGTTGCCGCCGACCATTTCGACCCGTTCGCGCATGCCGGCCAGGCCCAGGCGCTTGTTGGTTTTGGCCTGCAGGGTTTTCTCGACCGGGAAGGACTGCCCGTTGTCGCTGATCTCCATCCGGATCGCGCCCAGGATCTGCGTGATGCTCATCCTGACCTGGGTGGCGCGCGCATGGCGGGCGACATTGGTGAGGGCTTCCTGCGCCACACGGAACAGCACGGTGCGCTTGGCGCCGCCCAAGGCCTCGACCCCGCCGAAGGCTGTCATGTAAATTTTGAGTTTTTTCCGTTCCGCCAGGTTTTTATTATACGCACGGAGCGCCGGGATCAGGCCGAGATCGTCCAGCACCGCCGGTCGCAGTTCGCGGGCGAACCGGTGCACCTCGTTGATGGAATTCTCCACCAGCCGCTGGGTGCGGGCGATTTTCGCTTTCAGGGTCTGCAGGCTCAGGGAGCCTCCCTGGCCCAAGGCTGCCAGCTCGACGTTGATGCCGACCAGCGTCTGGACGATCTCGTCATGCAATTCCCGGCTGATTTCCTTTCGCTCCTCCTCCTGCGCTGAAATAATCTGACGCGTCAGCTGGCGGAGTTTGCGCTGCATGATCTGCGACTCCAGGAAAAGTTTCCGATACCGCTCCTTGCTGACGGTGATGACGGCCTCGCCGGCCTTGCGCCGCGTGATCTCCCGCTCCAGCCGGCGGTTGCCCCGGGCCAGGGCCGCGGTTTGCAGGCGCAGCGTGGCGTTGCGCTGTTGCGATTGTTCGTGGGCCTCGCGCGTGGCCCGCTGAGCCGCTTCGAGTGGAACCAACGCCTGGGTGAAAAAAACTCCCGCCCGCTTGAGCGCGCCGTTGCGGGTGTCGGCGAAGTCGTGCGTCGACGCCAGGTCGACCACGGCCTGTTCGTGCATGATGGCCAGGTCCAGTGTCACCAGTCCGCCGGCCAGGGCCGCGCGGCCAAGGCCCTGCGCACCATCGCTCCCCGGGCTTTTCCGGCGGAGGTGAGCGCGGAGCGCAGCCAAATAGCGGGCCGGCACTCGCGTGCGACCCTGCTTCAGTGATTTGGGTTTTCCGTCAGTCATTTACGGGATCGATCAGCGGCACTCGTTCTCAAGGGCGGCGCGGGCAATGGTTCGATAATGTCACGTACCGTCCGTCCGGCCCGCCGGCCCGCATTATACAACGGTTTTCGCCGGATTGCCATAAGGTAAACCCCTACCTGCGCCGCTGCGGTGGGCGCCGACCGAGCGCAAAATCTGACCAGCAGTCCGCAAACGTTGCGCAGTTTCCCGGTCCGGGAGAGACTAGGTTGATAGCGTATGAACCCCCTCCTTGCCCCTGTTGCGCTTGGGACCGCCCATTTCGGGCGGTCAGGCCCGATGGCACGCTGAGGCGGACGGCGACATGACGACAGTCCCATGGATGTGCTCAAGGCGATCTACCAGCGACGGGCCACGCGGCATTTCACGGACGCGGAGGTGCCCCGCAGTGTCGTGCTCGAGCTGATCCACGCGGCCGCCCAGGCCCCGAGTGCGCTGAACCAGCAACCGTGGGCCTTTGCCATTTTTCACGGGCACAAGTGCTTGGCCGAGATTTCCGACCGGGCGAAGGCGCACCTCCTGCGGACGTCGGATCCGCCCTTCGCGCTGGACCCGCGCATCGACCAGTACGCCAGCGAACACTTCAATATTTTCCACGATGCGAACACGCTCATCGTGATTTGCGCGAAGCCCGGCCGGTTCGCACCGGTCGAGAACTGTTTTCTGGCGGCGCAGAACCTGATGCTGGCGGCCCATGGATTGGGGCTCGGAACCTGCCCCGTGGGTTTCGCGCGGGCGTGGTTCGAGCTGCCGGAAATCAAGGGGGAGTTGGGCATTCCGATGTCCTACACGCCCGTGCTGCCCATCGTGGTCGGTTACCCGGCGCAACCGCCACCGCCGGTGCCAAAGAATGAGCCGGAGATCGCCTGCTGGCATTGGCAGGAGTGAACCGCCGGGCAGGCCAATGATCCCGAGGCACCCGAATCCCGGGGCCCGGCACTTCCGTCATGCCCCAGCCTAGGCCGGGATCGAGGCGGGTCGGGCGTAGAATTCCCGGGCTTTCGCGAGCAACTGGGCCTCGGTCAGGTGGTGTTCATCGACGCACAGCGATCCGATGAGCCGCCCGGCCAGTTCCGGATGATGGTGTTTCAGCCAGGCAACGAATTGGTCCGTCTCGCTGCCCATGCCCTTGCCGCAGCCGCAGACCAGAATTTTGCCGGGCTCCTTCAAGGCCCGGGCCACCGGCTCGAAAAAGCTGTTCGGATCCGGCTTTTCCTGGCCGCGGGAAAAATCCTTCGAGTTATGCGCATGGCGAAAATAGTCATCGGGCTTGTGGGGCAGGATCTGCTGCGGCACGGTGCCGTGGATTTCGGAACGGAAAATGCGGGCTTCACGATGGTCGATCACCACCAGCCAGTGGGTTTCCTTCCCGTCGGCCGGAAGCGCGGGCTGTTCCGACCGCTCGAGAAAGTGGCGCAATTCCATGAGCTCGGCTATCTCGGCGACCTCCTTCGTGCGGGGCGGATGCAGGATCAGGATCTGCCCATTGCGCGTCACCTTCAGGTTGCCATTGGGCTCCTCGGCGACCTGCCCGAGATGGGCGAACAGGGCGCGCACGTCGCGCCAGGCCAGTTTATGCGAGACGGGATGGCGGAAAATCTCCAGGTAAGTGTGCAAATGTGAACCGGTGAGGGCGGTGGATGACGTGGGTGAGTTCATGGTATTCAGGATGTGAGGTGCGCCGACTTGGACACGGGGATAGCCTAATCGATACCCGGATTCGCCGCTAACCACATCTTGCGCTGGGCTTCGCATCAATTGCCCGGGGCCGGATGCCGGCGGGCGGTGCGCCCGGATGAGCCCGGAGAATCCGGGGCTGCAGCGAGGTCGGGAATGGGGGCTTCATTAGCAAAACGAAGGCGAAGCACCACGCGGCGGACTACTCCCGGCAGCCGGTCTTTTGAGGATTGCCGGACGCGTTGTTCCAGCTAGGAGTCGGCGTGTGTCCACACCAGAAGATCGCGCGAAACGCAGCCGCGTCCTAGTCGAGCAGCTCAAGCGCTCGGAGATCTACCGTGATTACGAGAAGGCGTTCCGCGAGACGACCGGACTGCCGTTCAATCTCCGGGCGATCGAGGCCTTCGACCTGCCGCACCATGGCGATCCGAAGGAGAATCCCTTTTGCGCCTTGATGGCGAATACGAACCAGTCGTGCGCCGCCTGCCTGCAGTTGCAGAAGAAAGTCGAGGAGCAGGCGCAGCTGGAGCCGAAGACCCTGAAATGCTTCGCCGGGCTCTGCGACTCCGCCGTGCCGGTGCGAGTGGGCGAAAACCTCGTGGCTTTTCTCCAGACCGGCCAGATCCTGCTGCACCAGCCGAGCCGGCGGGAGTTCAAGAAAACAACCCGCGACCTCATCAACTTCGGCGTGGAAACCGACCTGAAGCGCCTCGAGGAGGCGTATTTTCAAACCCGCGTACTGAAGAAAAAACAATATGAGGCGGTCGTGCGCCTGCTCACGATCTTTGCGCAGCACCTCGCGTCGCTCAGCAACCAGCTCATGGTGTCCGCGGAGCAGGTCGAATCGCCCATCGTCTCGCGCGCCAAGGTCTACATCACGGAGCATCAGGACGAGGAGGTCTCGCTGCGGCAGGTCGCGGCCTCGGTGAACACCAGCGCGTTTTATTTCTGCAAGATGTTCAAGCAGGCGACGGGCCTGACCTTCACCGACTACCTGGCGCGGATGCGCATCGAGAAGGTGAAGAACCTCCTGCTCAACCCGCACAAGCGCATCAGCGAGGTCGCCTACGAGACCGGTTTCCAGTCGTTGTCGCAATTCAACCGGGTCTTTCGGCGGGTCACCGGCCAGGCGCCGACCGCCTGGCGGGCGAAGCTGAAGCGCCAGGCCTAGGCGCGGAACGCGGGGCGCATGCCGCCGCTGACGAGCGCGAGGGTCAGCAGCGAATTCAGCGGCATCAGCACGGCGGCGACGAGCGGGTTCATCCGGCCCGACACGGCGAGCCCGACCGCGAGCAGGTTATAAGTGATCGAGAAAATCAGGATCGTGCGCTGGCTGCGGCGGCGCATGAGATTCACGGCGAAGAGTGCGCGCAGGCCGCCGATCCCGCGGCCGAGATAAAAGAAATCGGACTTTTGCCCGAGATGTCCGCGATGAATCACGGGCATGCCGCGGCACAGCGCCTGGTCGAACGCAACCCCGGCAGGGCACGGGGCGGCGGGAGCGGCAGCTGCAGGCGTGATGGTTGTCGTCCTCGTCCGGCGCCGCCGACGGCGCGGCGACGCCGGCCAGCCGGGGAGTTTCCTCCGCCAACGGGAGCAATGATTCCCGCTCCGCATTGCTGAAGCGCCGCGTCTGCTCGCGCAGGAAGAAAAGGACGAAGGTGAAGACGAGGCAGAGGCTGACCGAAATGGTGAGGGGAATGACGGGCAGCGACAGGGCACTCATGATTTTGCCGGGCTCAGGCCGAGGGCGGCGCGGCGGTGGGCGCCGCGGAAGGCGTAGCCGTGGGCATGGCCATGGCGGTGTCGAATCAGTTCCTTCGCGGCGAGCCAGTTGTCGAGCTCGACGCCTTCCAGGCAGCCGCCGTCGATCCAGAGATGATAGGCCAATTTCTGAATTTCGGCTTCGTTTGGCTCCGGGGTGGGTTTGGGCGACGATTGGGGGTTCATGGGGTGCGCCTTGGTTCGGTTTTACCGGCCCAGCTTATCGGTGGCGGGGTGGGCCGGCTCCGCGCGCGTTGGCCATGGCTGCGCATATCTTGTCCTGCCGGTGATTTTGCCGGTGCAAGAGATGCGCGAACCCTGACAACCGGCGCGGAGCGCATTCCGGTGAATTGGGACATGCTCGGGCATGCTCAGGCAGCTTGCAGCGCTGGTAGTGTCCCGTCGGCGGGAATTAAAGGCCGCGTGGAAACAGCGGCTATGCGCCGCGCCGCCCAAATCACCCCTGGCGAATCCCGAGATTTTGTTTCACCGGATGAACGACACGCTGGACCAGTTGAACGCGTGTTTGTGCAGCCATTCGCTGCGGCGAAGTCTGGACGGCGCCCCGTTACAATGGGCCGAACTGCGCGAACAGTGCCGGTGCGGACTCAATCCCTTGCTGGACTATTTTGAGACGGGCGCGGCGGCGATTGCCACCGCGCTGCCGGACTTGGATGAGCCCAGGAAGACGCTGTTGGACCAGACGTGGCGGGTGCTCGCGCAACGGGAGATCGCGCTCCTGTGTTCCGTCTGCTGCCGGGTTTGCACGCCCGCGCTGCAGCCGCACTGATTTCCGGTCGGGAATGTCCGCGCCTGCGCCGGAATCATGCAGCTGAGGGTGGAACGTGTTGCCCTCAACACGTTGGATGGGGACGAGATCGACCCAGCGCATTGAGGGCAACGCGCTCCACCTTTCGATCCGCCTGATTCCACCGCTGGATTGCCGCCCATTCCATGAGTCCGGCTGAGTGCCGCGGCGCCAGGAATTTCCGTAACCGCCGTCGGGCAAGCCCCAGAAACAGAACGGCCGGGTGAGAATAACCTCGAGCTGCGGGAGCTCGTTGGTCATCCCCCCGGCCGGGGCCCCGGCGCGGCAAGACCGCGCGTTCAGAGGGCCAAGGTCAGTGAGACGTAACCCATCGGGCCGTGGAAGTTCGTCATGCCGCCGGACGTGTCATTGACGCTGTCGAAGTAGCCGACCTTGGCATTGCCGATCAGGCGGTCCGTGAACTTGTGCTTTACGCCTGCGGATGCCGAGTACTGCCTGGCTGCGGCGCCGTAGGGCATCGTTAGGGGGGCGAGATAAGCGTCGCCGTTGTCGGCCCGGTAGTAGGTCACCTGGAACTGCAGGTCATCCTGCTTGGTCAGGACGAAGCCAGCGAGCAGGCTGCCGGTGAAGTTGTTGTTGTTCGAATTCTGCAGCACGCCGTTGGCATCCCACGCGGGAGTGGCGCCTGCCGCCGCGACCGTGCCGGCCCGCGGATAGACGGTATTGATATAGCTGAAGACCAGGTTGGCATTGGCCTGCAGGTAGAACTGCGTGCTGGGGATCCAGTCGATCGTCTCCGAGATCGTATCGCTTTCAGCATCACACGAATCATACTCCGGGAAGGTCGGCAGGAGTCCCGTCACCTGCATCTTGCCCTTCTGGTAGATGTAACGGGTGGTGAAGGTGACCTCCGCGGAGGGCTTGACGATGGCGGTGAGCTTCAAGCCATGGAACTGGCTGGCGAGGTTGTAGTAGTCGCCGAGGTCGATGCCATAGCCGCTCGCCCGGGTGATGTTGTCCTTATAGAACACTTCGGCGCGCAGCGAGAAGAGGGCGGATTGGCGCCAGTTGGCCCCGAGCTTGTAATAAGCGTGATCCTCCTTCGGATCTTCGAAGTTGAGGGCGCTGTTGGAGGGCACGGTGCCGACCGTGTAGGGCGTCACATAATGCTTGTCGCCGTCTGCCATCCGCTTGGTAGCCGACCCATAGATCGTGACGCTGCTGAAACCCGAGTAGCTGAAGTCCAGCACGGGGGTCCAGGACGTCTCCTTGACCCGGGAATACTCCTGCTGGTTGGTGGAGGTGATGGTCACGACCCCGGTGGTCGTGTTGACCGCCGCCGCGACGCTGGTCAGCGTGGCGTCGCTCCTGGTGGCGTTGTCCTCGCCGCGCAACGACACCTTGAGGGCCAGGTCGGGAGTGGGATCCAGCGCCAGCGCCACGACGCCAGTGGAGATTTTGGAACTGGAATTGCCCATGAGATTCAGGTTGGTGTTGCCCGTCGCGACGACGACGCCGACCGCCGTCGGGGTGCTGGTCGAGATTGGGCGGTCGCCGGTGAAGTCGTTATTGACGTCCTGATAGCTGATTCCGGCCAGCAGTTTGATCTTCTCCGAGAAGACGGTCGTGGAATTGGCCACGGCGGTGAAGGTCTTGCCGTCAATGCCGTCGGTTTGGACCGTCACGGTCTGGTTGTTCCAATTCGCGGGGGAGACCAACGCCTTCGCCGCGGGCTGGGAGGCGGAGGGCAGGCTGGCAATGGCCCAAGGAATGACCTCGCCGGGGAAGTTGGTGACATACCGCGTGTCGTTATTAGTGACCGTCTCACTGATGACGGACGCTTGGACCGTCGTGTTGCCCACCGTGTGCTTGAGGGTGGCTTCGACGGTCTCGTGGCGCTCATTGAGGTCCAGATAGCTGGGGACGAGTTTGCGGTAGTCGGTGATGGGTGGATTATTGACGGACAGGCCGGTGAAATCACTGCTGCCCCAAATGGTGGAGTCCTTCTTGCCGGTGCGTGTCTCATTGGAGTACCGGAGGGTGAACTCGGGCTGGTTGGGGAAGTTGATCTTGGCCTCGGCCCAGAACTGGCCGCGGTCAACATGAAGGTCTTGCGCGCTCAGCGGCATCCACGTGTTGGCGAGCGGGAAAAACCCGCCAACGCCATCGTAATAGGTCCGAAAGGTTTTGTAGCCCATCTCGAAGGACCCGACATCGGCCTTCGTGATGTTCAGCTTGCCGAGGTAATCCTCGGAGGGGGCCATGGCCCGGCCGTCGATCGTCAGCGTCGTGGTCTTGTCGACGTCCTTGCCGAAGTGGAAGTCCTCAATGCCGCCCGAGCCGCTCTTGGGCTGTTGGGTGACGGCTTGGAAGGCGGCCTCGTTACCCGAGATGCTGGCCTCCTGGGCGCCAATCTTGATGTAATTATCGAAGAGCGGAAACGCGTCTGACTGGCTCGGGGGCGTATCGGCCCTGACCCCGGTGGCACCCAGGACAAGAGCCAGTGCGGCCAGCGTGCTGGCGCCGCGGCGGAGGGAAGGAGAGTTGGCTTGCATGGTAGTGTTATTGTTGAAGGGTGATCAACGACGGAGGTGATTGTTGACGTTCGAGCCGTGTGGCGCCTCATGGCAGCCGGCGCTCCAGCAGGTGCCCTGTTGCAGGCGGGAGTTGTGGTTCCCGGCGGCGTTATCATTGCCGAGATTGATCTGGCCGGCATTGGGGACAGAGGGAGTCATCAGGTGGCAGCGCACGCAGAGATTGGCGTCGCGGGCGACGAGCATCTTGGGGTTGACCGAGCCGTGCGGCTGGTGGCAGGCGACACAGCCTTCCTTCATCGCATCGTGCGAGTAGACAAACGGGCCCTTCTGTTGGGTGTGGCACTTGGTGCAAGTGTCGTTTTGGGCCTCGAGGTCCGCCCCCGTGCCGCGGATGGCATTGCCGGAATGCACATTGTGGCAATCGACGCAGGAGACTTGCCCGGCGAGCACCGGATGCGTGTACGGCAGCTGGAACTGGCCGCGCTTGTCGAGGTGGCAGGCGAAGCAGGTCTCGGGCGACTTGCGGGGGTTGACGATGGTGCCCTTGCCGCCGCCGGCCTTGACGTGCACACTGCCCGGACCATGGCAGGCCTCGCAGCCGATGGCGCCGGCCTTGCCGTCTTCCATGGCGAGCTTAGCGTGGGTCGAATCGCCGAAATGGTCGGTGATTTCGGAGTGGCACTCGGTGCACGCCTTGGTGCCAACGAAGGTCGCACCGGCAATCTTCGGTGGGGCGAGCACGGCCCGGTCGGCCACGACGCAGGAGATGAGGAGCAGGCCCCAGATGGCGGCTCCGCCGAAGATGAGGGTTTGTTTGGTCCAACGGAGGCGCATTTTCATGGCTAAAGATGGGTCGATTGCGGGTGGGTCAAGTGTGGTCTATTAGGTGAGCTAAGGGGCCAAAAATCTAGTATTAGCTTCGCTGCAGTATCGGAAATTTATGCGCAGCTGACTGCGCATGAATTGCTGAGTTACGCGCAAAGTTTGTGGATTCGGACCCGGCCGGAATGGGGAAATGCGCGGTCGGGCAGCTGATGGGCCCGGCATGGCACCATTGGTTACCGGATTTGTCTCTCGGTCCCAAGGGCGGTGCCGGCGCGCCGGCGCTTCCGCACCTGCGTGAAGACCAGTGACACCACCAGCAGAACGGTGCCCAGCACCAGGAAGCTCACGATGCGATACGCGGGTGCGAGCTGGGTGAGGCCAACGATCACCACGTAAAGTACGGTGAGCAGCAGGGTGAGGTGTCCCATCCAGCGGTATTTGAGATTCCGCACCATGAGGTTCATGGCGTAATAACCGACGGCGACCCCAACCCACGCGACGCTGACGAAGGTGCGTGGCACCAGATGATACAGCGCGTAGGGAAACACGACAAAGGCGCACACCAGATACGCGTTGCGCATGACGTCGGTCTGCAGCTCGAGCCGTTCGCGTTTCCAATTGAGGATGCGGGCGGTCAGCAGCGCCACGAGGCCGAAAACGAGGCTGATGCCGGTTTCGTGCTCCGCCGTGAACATGTAACCGAGCACGACGAGGACAAAGATCAGAAAGTTCGCCACGACAATGAAACGCGAGCGAAACCACAGCGCGGTGGCCACGACCAGCAGGCTCTGCAGCGAAAGCCAGAGGAAAACTTGCGGCGGGGAGAAGGCCTTTAGAATCGCCGCCGTCAGCGCCAGGTATCCGGTCATCGCGTAGAAGAAGACCGACACGCTGCTCCCGCCCCGCCGCCAGAAAGCCACCGCCAAACCGAGGAAGGTCAGCGCCGCCAGCAAGTGCGCCGGGACGAATTCCTGGGGGAAAGCCAGAAACGTGTGCGCGAGAAAGAGCCCGTAGCCCGCGGCGCAATTGAAGATTGCCGTCAGGATGCCGAGCTGGTCCTCGCCCGGCTCATCGCGCCGCCACAGCGGGGCGACGCCCAGGATCACGGCGTAGACCAAGAGGAAGATGACACTCGCGGCGGGCGCGGTGGCGAGCTGCACCGGATGACCCGGCCAGGGATTGCCCATCACCCAGAGCAGATGGGCCCCATAACCGCAGAAAATCCCCAGGAACAGCAGGGCCGGGACGGAGCGTTGTCGCGCCGTAGCCACGACGACAATTGAAAGCACCGTGAGACCGGGGAAGAGCCACCACGGCGAATTTACCACCGCGGCGGTCAGGTAGCCGGTCAACAGCGCGAGAATCACGAGGGAGGTGGACGGCTGGCGCCAAGCCACCACCAGATTGAGCCCGACGGCGGCGAGCAGCACCATCCGGCTGGGCCCGAAAGCGATGTCGAGCACGGGCGTGGCGCCGAAAAAGAACAGCCGTAGCGTCGAAAGATAGAGCAACGCCATCGCCGCGCCCCGCAGCCCGCGCGCCACGAGTTCAAAGGTCTTGTGCCCGGCCCGGGCCGCGAAGAAAAGGCCGCCGGTCAGCAGATAGCCGATCAATGACGGCGCCCACGCGGGCAGCTGGGGCAGCGGCAGCGAGAGCGCAAAGCCCACCCCGCAGGTCAGCACCACCACACCGACGCCCGCGAACCAGTTCTGGCCGACGACATATTCCAGATCCTCCGCGGCCGGCGGCGCCGGGACCGCGATGGCTTCCGCGGGGGGCGCGGCGGATTCGAGCGGCGGCAGGGCGAGTACCTTTTCAATCCGGGCCAGCCGCTCTTCCAGGCGGGCCAGCGCGGCGGCCTGCGGGGACTCAGCCGGGGGAGGTTGCTCGTCGCTCATGTGGGCTCCGGTGGAACGGAGCAATATAGCCGGTGGATAGGGACCGACGCCGTGGAGCGTGCCTGACGCGCGGGTGGGGAGAAAAGATTTTGGAGTGAAGGATTCGCTGCGAGCCTAGCCGCAGCCGCAGTCGCTGATCGGTTCCGTGACCTCGCACAACCGGGTATAGTAGGTGTCCTCGGTCACTCCGAGGGTCGCGGCACCGAACGTCAGGGCATCATCGCCCGAGGCAAATTCGCCGTAGTTCACCAGCACGAGCTGGTAGAGCACGAGCCACGGCACGTCCGCCAGATGGGTCATGAAATACGGATGCACGAACATCGTGAAGCCATCCTCGGGTTGCTCGCCCAGCGCCACCGGATGAGCGTACTCGCCGGACTGCAGCGGCTCGGCGTTGAACTCGAGGGCGCACGGGTAGCGCACGCACGAGCGGTCCTGCAGGATGAGCTTCAATTCCAGCCAGCCAATGGTTGGGCCGTACTTGGCGCGAAGTTCCGCTCCCTTGGCGGCCACGTGCGCATTGAGGGAGACCCGGACATCATCGGCGGTGAGTTGGATGGGCATGGTGGGGTGGGGACGGACGCTACGGCGTGACCACGGGGACGACATCGTCGGGGCCGGGTTCGGAAATGTCCTCATTCGCCTTGGAGAGTCGGCCTTGGAGGATCGGAATGGCCATGCGCAGGAAGATGGTGTAGCAAAGCATCCCGAAGGCCCAGATCCCGAAACAGACCAGCGTTTCGTTCAGGGACGGGGTGTATTCGACGATCGCGCCGAGCGGCGTGGGGATGAAGCCGGGGATCACCAGGCCCATGCCCTTCTCGATCCAGATGCCGATGATGCACAGGACGCACGTCACGTTCAGCCATTTCAAGCTGCGGCTCACCGGCAGCACCAGGAGGACCATCGCCGTCAGATTGAACGCGATGGCCGTCCAAATCCACGGGACCAGGGCATGATGGCCATGGAGGCCGAGGTAGAGGTAGCGTGAGGAAACGATGTGGAGGCCGCCGGCATAAAACTCAGTGAAGATTTCGCACAGCAGTAGAAACACGTTGATGGTCATCGCCACCTGCACGATCCCGCGCAGCGTCATGAGCGCATGGTCAGTGAACATCAGTCGCTCGGTCATCCGGGCGTGGATGATCTTATACATCGGCGGCGACTTCATGATCCTGCGCAGGGCGTCCGCCGGTACGCGCAGCACCTGGGAGGTTTCCTCCGCAACGGCCGTGGCCATGCGCGGGGTGCCGGCCAGGCCGGAAACCTCACCAAACTGATCGCCCGGCCCGGAGCTGCGCGTCACACGCTGGCGGCCGCTTTCCTCGCGTTCGACCACCACGTGACCCTTCAAAACGAAGAAGGCATCGCCCTTCGTCTCACCTTGGCGCAACAGGATGTCGCCCTTCTCGATGTCCAGTACGGTCAGCATGGGCAGGAGCCCGCGGCGGGCTTCCTTTGAGACCGAGTCGAACTGCGGCAGATAGCGCGCCAGCAACTCCAAATCGGCCAAAGTCGCCGGGCGGCTGGTCGCCACCTTGGCCGCCGGGGCCTGTCCCGGCCGCCGCGTGATCGCGCCGCTGGGGGTGATGGCGGTGACGCGGCGGACCACTTGGATCGCCAGGATGATCAGCGCCGGACCGGCGGTGAAGGCCGAGGCAAGAAAACGCGGGCCGATGATGGCTTGGTTCCAAAACGGCCGGCCACCCAGGCCCACGTAGAGAAACGCCGTCACGGTATGAATCGAAATGGCCCAGACGATGGCGATGAACACGAAGGGGACGTAAAACCACTTTGCGGGCATCTTTTTCTGGTAACGGCAATACAGCAGGTAGCCGCAAATGTGGATGTTGAGTACGAGGTAGCCGTTGAGCACGATGACGTCCCAGCTCAGCATCGACGCCGGGAAGTTGAACTGGCCGATGCCCGGGATCAGGTGCCAGAAGCGGTCGGGCCGGCCGAGGTCGACCGTCACAAACATCAGGCACATGATGATCGCCGCGACGGCGAGCAGCTCGCCAAAGATCACCAGGTCGTGCAGCTCCTCGTTGTCGTAGATGTAGACCGGGATGACCATCATGACGGCCGCCGCAGCCACCCCGACGAGGAAGGTGAAGTTGGAGATGTAGACGCCCCACGAGACTTCGTCGCTCATGCCGGTGACGATCAAACCGTGGGAGAATTGCTTGGCGTAGGCGTTGAGCCCGAACAGGGCGATGACCGTGAGCACGCCCATCCAGGAATAGTAGCGCCAGTCACCAACGAAGGCGATGCGGGCGCTCCGGCGCAGAAACACGACGTAATTGCGGGCGGCGGTGATCATACGTCGAAGTAGTAGAAGAAGCGGGGATTGGTCCCGAGGTCCTCCTTGAGCTGCATGAACACGCGCTTGGTGCGCAGGATCTGGGAGATCTCGCTGTTGGGATCGAGGATGTTGCCGAACTTGCGCGCGCCGGTGGGGCAGACCTCAAGGCAGGCGGGATAGCGGCCGTCGCGCGTGCGTTGCACGCAGAAATGGCATTTTTCCATCACGCCCTGCTTGCGGGGGCGGTTGCCCAGATAGGCCATCTCCGGGTTGAGCCGGTCAGCCGGGATGGAGGGTTGGGTGAAATTGAACCGCCGCGCCCAATAGGGGCAGGCGGCCTCGCAATAGCGGCAGCCGATGCACCAGTCGTAGTCGATCACGGTGATGCCGTCCGTCTCCTGCCAGGTGGCGTGCACGGGACAGACCTTCACGCAGGGCGGATTGTGGCACTGCTGGCACTGGATCGGCATGTAGAAAAAGCCTTTTTCCGGAACCGACGCAGAGTCGTAATTGTGGTCGCCCTTCTCCAGGTCGAAGGTGCCGTGTGGCATCTTCAGCACGCGGATGTACTGGATCTCGGGGTTGCGCGACTGGTTGTTCTCCGCGACGCAGGCGTGCACGCACTTGCGGCAACCGATGCAGCGGGTGAGGTTGAGTGCGTAGACGAACTCGACGCCGTCCATCGGCTTCAGGTCGCGGACGTGCGGGCGGACGCCGTATTGCTTCTGCACCTCGCGCTCGATGCGCTGCAGGACCTTCGCCATTTCCGCCGGCGTGAGCTCCTTGTAATATTTCTGCATGAACTGCTCGGCGGAGGCGAAGTCCTCCATCTCGAACAGCGGCTTGAGACTGGCCGCCACGGCGATGAGCCCGGTGGCCAGCACGGCGGAGGTGCGCAGAAAGCTGCGGCGGCTCATGCCCGCGTCGGGCGCGGCCTCGGGGAGTTGGGCGGTTGGCGTCGGCATGTCAGTGGGTGGACAAAGATTCCGCCGCGTGCGCGGGCTCCGCCGTGGGGTGGAGCAGGTGCGGACCGGGGGCCGGTTTGCGGCCGGGAAAATGCGGCGAGTGCGGATTGTGGCAGTTCACGCAGTCCTTCTTCACGGCGGCGCCCATCGTGGTGTTCCAAAATCCGTTGATCCGACCGTGGGCCCCGGTTTCCCAGTCGCGATACGTGGGGCCGTGGCAGCTGCCGCAAAGCTGGGTGCTGTTCTCGAGCTTCAGTTCGCGGCCGTCGCGCGGCTGCAGCAACGTGAGGTTATTTTCGTTGTGGCAGTTGAAACAATTATTGTTCCGGCCGTGCGAGCCGTGGCCCATCACCACGTCGGCGTGTTCCGTGGCGACGATCAGCTTCTGATTCTCGTCGTAGTGCAGCGGCGGCGGCTTGCCTTTCTCATGGCACCCATAGCAGTCGAAGTCGGACAGGTCTTCCTTGGCCCGGACCAAGTCAGCGTAGGACCGCCGCACCGTGGCGGTGTCGAGGAAGGCCCGGTCGACGAGGGGGATTGCGGCTCGCGTCGCCGGATAACCCCAAGAGTCGGAGAGGAACGCCGCCGTGAGGCCCGCAAAGGCTAGGGCCAGCACGGTGAGCACCATCGGGGTCCGGTTGCGGGCTTGCATCGTGGGCGGCGTTCAACAACCGAGTGACCGGCCGACTTACTTTTTCAGGCCGCGGAAATAGGTCACCATGGCCTTGATGTCGGCGTCCGACATGCCCTCGACCGCCTTCATGCGGACTTTGCCGCTCTTGTCCTTCGTGCCCTCCTTGATGGCCTTGAACGCCTCGTCATCGGTGAATCCTGCCTGCACAGTCGCATCCGAGTAGTCCTTGATGTTGAGTTTCTTGCCCATCTTGGTGTCGCCTTGGCCCGTCTTGCCATGGCACTTGGCGCATTGATCGGTCCAAGCCGCCGCGGGATCAAAGGCATAGGCGGCGACGGTGAGGCCGGTGAGGCCGGCGAGGAGGAGGAGGATACGTTTCATGGTGAAATAAGGACGGAAGGTTGAGGTTGAACTGACGCGGCTGAGCATCGTCGATTTCGCGCGCACCCACTACCTAGGCATTGGTGAATACTACGCATATATTGTCCTCGGCGGAAATCCGGCTAGGCGGGAGGCCCCACCACGCCGGCTTTGCGCGCGTGGTTTAAGCCGCGGCCAACGGACGGTCGGATCGGCGGGACACGGGCTCAATGGCCCAGGCGCGATAGCATCGCGTAGACAATGAGGACGAGCAGAACCAGGCCGGTGCCGAAGAACAGGAAGCCAATTGCCTTGGCGACCCTCTTGCGGCCCTCCCATTCGTCCTTCACCGCGTAGTCCTGGAGGCGGTTCTCGGCGACGAGCCGGTCATACCAGCGCCTCCGCTCGTGCAGCATCTCGGTCTTGGAGATCCGGCCGGAGAAGATGACCGTGTCCATCGGGAATTTCTCGATGCGGAAATGCGTGTTGAAAAAATGGAACGTGAAGATGAAGCCGGCGGCGAGCAGCGCCTCGTCGGAATGGATCACGTGCGCGATGTTGATCATCCAGCCGGGCAGGAAGAGCGTGAAGAACTTGGGGAACCAGAGGATGAGGCCCGAGACGCCAATCATGAAGATGCCCCAGAACACCGCGAAGTAGTCAAAGCGTTCCCAGTAGGTCCACCGGTCGAACTGCGGCCGCGGGCCCTTGCCGAAGAACCATTTCTGGTGGGCCACGAAATCGCGGAAATCCTGGATTGACGGCACCATCGAGTCGGGCCCGAACAGCGCGCGCCAGCAGCGGAGCAGCTCGATGCGGCCGGTCTCGGGGTTGCGGACGGACTTGCGCCGGCGCCAGAGCGAGGTGATGAGCTCGCCGAGGTGCAGTGCGAAGTAGGTGAACGTGATGACGGCGCCGAAATGATGCAGTGACCGCGCCACCGAGGCGCCGCCGATGAAGTGGAAGATCACCTTGGCCCAGTTGGTGTAGTAGAACTTCAGCGGCATGCCGGTAATGACCAGCAGCAGGAAGCTCGTGACCACGAGCATGTGCAGGAACCGTTCGAAGGGGGTGAAACGGGTGAACTGGACGTCGTCGGCGTTCTGCTTGATGACCGCCTCGCGGAAGGTCTTTGAATCCGTCAGGTAGAGATAGATGGAGCGGAAGAGCCAGAAGACGGTGTGCAGGCCGAAGAAGGCGAACGTGCCGATCAGCAGCGCCGTCATGAACAGGAAAACCTTGTTGAGGATCGGGTAGTTGACCTTGTCCAGCGGATTGGCGTGCGGCTGGTACTCCGTGAACTTCTCGTTTACCCCGGGGTGGCATTGCGAGCAGGTGGCGACGATCCGGCCCTTTGACAGCCGCGAGCGCGGATCGCTGACGGGAAACACGTCATGGTGGCCGTGGCAATCGTAGCAGGCGGCGACGTCCGAGGCGACGTTGGGCTGGCCGAGCGCCATCGCCTTGCCGTGGTAGGTCTCGCGGTAATGCTCCAGCCGGTCGGCATGGCACTTGCCGCAGCTCAGGTCGCTGAGGCCCTTGAAGTGCGCGGTCGCGGGTTTCTCAATATCGTGCGCGCTGTGGCAATCGGTGCAAACCGGCCCGCGCTTGTCCCCCTTCAGCAGGAGCTGGCCGTGCACGCTGGCGTTGTAGGTGTCCTCAATGCCGACGTGACACTTGCCGCAGGACGCCGCGATGTTGGCGTGGTTGGACTGGGAGCTTTTGTCGATGCTGCGCTTGATGTCATGGACGCCGTGGCAGTCGTTGCAGGAGGGCGCCACGACGAGGCCCATCTTCATCAGCGCGCGACCGTGGATGCTGTCCAGATAGTGGCCGGCCGCCTCGCTCTGGCCCATGCGGTATTCCGCGGTGAGCTTGGGGTTGTCGTGGCAGGTGCCGCAGGTCTTGGGCAGATTGAGTTTGAAGACGGGCGAATCGAGCTGCTTGACGGGCAGGATGCCATGCGTGCCGTGGCAGCTGGCGCACGACGCGGCGTCGATGCCGCCCATCTGGTGGCTGACGCTGTGGATGCTCGTGGCATATTGGGTCGCTTCCGTCTGGTGACACGTGGCGCACTGCGCCGGCGGCAGGGTGGACGCGTGCGGGGTTTCCGTGATGGCGACGTGGCAATCGACGCAATTCAGTTTGGCATGGACGGACTTCGCAAAGACCTCGGGCATCACGCCGATCCATTCGGACGGCTGGCCCTTTTTGCGCGGTTTGAATTCCGCCTCATGGCAATCCATGCATTCGCTGTTCGGCACTGTGGGGGCCTTGGCGGTGGCCGCCGGATTCTCGGCGCCGAACGCGCAGGCCGCCATGAACAAAAATAGCCCCGTCAGCCGGTGGGCCGACGAAGTGCGAAAGGGCGTTGCGAGTCTCACGGCGGGTCGAATCCTACGGAAAGATCGCACCGCGGGCTGCGCAGGCATTGCTCGTCCATGGGCGTATTTTGGCAAAACCGCGCCTCAGCTCGGCGGGCGGGCGGGCGGGGGCGGGGGCGCGGCGGG
>OCZT010002411.1_pt1 | contig 19318 bp, 23 predicted proteins | sample 1539031 | NCBI WGS metagenome assembly OCZT01 (sample SAMEA3539308, study PRJEB22396) | soil metagenome | biome: tundra; feature: field; material: soil | place: USA | collected 2010-05 | depth 0.15 m | reverse complement strand
GGCCGGTCGCGGTCCGGCCCGGTCCACTCCGCCCGCTCGCCGGCATCGGCGTGACGGACCAGGAGTATCCGCCCCGAGCGCGAGCGCGCCCCGGGCGCGTTTGCCGCCGCACTGCCCCGGGCGCCCCCTCGCTTTGCGCTCACATCCAGCCCCACCCCTTCTTGCGATCGAGCGCCCGCCAGGGCTCCCGCCAGGCCTCCCGGCCGGCCTCGGCCCGCTCCCGTTCGGCCCCGTAGAGGACGCCGGCGGCGAACGCCGTCTCCGGGTCCGCGGCCCGCTGCACCGCCTCCTGCAGCCAGCTGCCCGCCACCACCGCGTCGTGCTGCTCGCCGAGCGCGTCCTGGAGGGCGCCGAGCCGCGCCCCGATCCGCGCTGGACCATCCCCGAGTAGGGGGACCAGCGCCAGGACCGCGTAGCGGCACTTCTTGGCGGCGATGCGCAGCTGGTGGAGCTCATCGTCGGTGGGGGGGGCGCTGAGCCGGCTGGCGCGTCGCGCGAGCTTGCGCCAGCTGCCGCCCACGAGGGGCATCAGGACGACGGGCGCCGGGTATTCAGCGGTCTCCGGCAGCAGGGCGGGGTGGGAGGCGGCGTCGAGCAGGCGGTCCAGCAGCTCGCCGTGCTCGTGGGATTCGACGACGGAGACCAGGACGTCGCGTGCCAGCACGCGCTCCCCGACCAGGCGGCTGAGCAGCCGCTCGGTCGCCTCCCCCTCGACGCCGCGTGCGGCGGCGCTGGCGCGCAGGCGCATCAGCAGGACTTCGGCGTCTCGCACGGCGCCCAGGTCCGTCGCCAGCGTCCCCAGCTCGGCGCGGAGCTCGGCCGTCCACGCGGGTTCGAGCACCGGGCCAAAGGTCTGCAGCGCGGAGCGGTACCGGCGGCATGCGACCCGGGCCTGGTGCACCCCCTCGGGGTCGCTCCCCTCGAGGACGATCGCCTCATTGCGGACCAATCTGGCGGCGTAGTCCCGCAGCGCAGCGGCAACCGCCTGGGGGACGCTGCTGCCGCGATCGAGTGGGGTCTCCCGCCACGCCGGCGCCGCCTCGGGGCCGATCAGCTCGGCGAGGAGCGGCACGGCGGCGGTGTCCACGACCCCGGCCTTGCGCAGGGCCGTGAGCGCCGGGCGGGTGCCGGTGAGGGGGCCGTGGCTGCGCAGGCTGACCCGGCGGGCGTGCGCCTCGGCGCGGCGTTCGACCAGCAGGCTCACCACCTGGTGGATGGCCCAGAGCTCGCCGACCTGGCGCCCCGTCTCCAGGTGCCGCAGTCGTGCGACCTGCCGAAGTTCGACTCCCCGAAGGTAGGGGCTGAGCAGGCGGAGCGCCTCCGCCGGCGGCGAGGCCGGGCCCCCCTCGAGGTCGACGAACATGCGGCGGAATCCGGGCCCCTCGGGCCAGTCGGCGAGGGTCACCCGCCAGCCGCGACCGCGCCGGTAGCGGAGCCCTGCGTCCCAGGTGGCGAGCCGGAAGTCCGGGGTGTCCCAGTGGATGGTCTCGAAGCGCTCGATCCGCGTCGCGGCCGCCCGTCCCCACCGCAGCTGGCGGAGCCGGAACGCGATGCCCACCGGGAGGTCGACCTGGCACCGCTCGACCGGCAGGGCCGGGCTCAGCTCTTCCCCTCGGCTCGACGCAGCGCGACCTCCTGCAGCCGCACCTGGGTGTCGACGCCGGCGCCCCTTGGCGCCCTGCGCCACTCGGCGTCGGAGCCCAGCTCCCAGGCGAGGGTGTCGTCGCTCAGGTTGATGTCCAGGATCTGATCGAGGCGGGCCCGGAGCTCGGGGGCGCGGATCGGGACCGCGGCCTCCACGCGCCGGTCCAGGTTGCGGGGCATGAGGTCGGCCGAGCTGATGTAGTAGTCGCTCTCCTTCGGGTCGCGGCCGAATCGGAGGATCCGGGAGTGCTCCAGGTAGCGGCCGACCAGCGACCGCACCCGGATGTGTTCGCTGAGCCCGGGGACCCCCGGCCTCAGGCAGCAGATGCTGCGCACGATCAGGTCGATCTGCACCCCCGCCTGTGAGGCGATGCAGAGCGCCGCGATCATCTCCGGATCGACCAGATTGTTGACCTTGATGACGATCCGGCCCGCTTCGCCGCGCGCGGTCTCGCGCCGGACCAGGCGCAGCAACGCGGGGCGCATCGAGTCGGGGGCGACCAAGAGCTTGCGGTACCGCGCCTGCCGGCTGTAGCCGGTGAGGCTGTTGAAGAGCTCGCCCACGTCGGCGCCCAGGGCGGCGTCGGAGGTGAGCAGGCCCAGGTCCTCGTAGTTGCGCGCGGTGTCGCGGTTGTAGTTGCCGGTGCCGATGTGGCAGTAGCGGCGGATGCCGCCCTGCTCCTCGCGGACCACCAGGGTCACCTTGGCGTGGGTTTTGAGACCGACGGTGCCGTAGACCACGTGGACGCCGGCGTCCTCCAGGACCTCGCCCCAGTTGATGTTGTTCTGCTCGTCGAAGCGGGCGGTGAGCTCGACCATCGCCACCACCTGCTTGCCGGCCTCGGCCGCGCGCGTGAGCGAACGGATGATGGGGCTCACCGGTCCCGAGGTCCGGTAGAGGGTCTGCTTGATGGCGAGCACCGCGGGGTCCTCGGCGGCGCGCGCGATGAACGCCTCGACGGTGTGCTCGAAGCTGTCGTAGGGGTGGTGGACGAGGAGCTGATCCTCGTGCAGGGCCCGGAAGAGGTCGCCGTCGCCCCCCCCCAGGTCGTGGGCGAACCGCGGCGGCGTCACCGGCACCCAGGAGCGGAACTTGAGGTCGGGGCGGTCCAGCTTGCAGACGTCGAAGAGACCGCCGAGGTCGAGCGGCGCGGAGACCGTGTAGACGTCCTGGTGCTGGATCTCCAGCTCGCGCGCCAGCAGGTCGACAAGCTCGGCGGGCATGTCGCTGCCCACCTCGAGGCGGACCACGAGCGGTGAGCGGCGCCGCTCCTTGAGGATGGCCCTCACCGCCTCGACCAGGTCGTCGGCCTCGTCGCTGTCGATCGTGTAGTCGGCGTTGCGGGTGAGCCGGAAGACGTGGTGGGTGAGCACCCGCATCCCCTCGAAGAGAGAGTGGAGGTGCGCTGCGATGACCTGCTCGATGGGCACGAAACGCTCGCCGTCGGGGAGCACCACGAACCTGCTGAGCAGCGGGGGCACCTTGATCCGCGCGGTCCGCTGCTCGTGGCTCGCCGGGTCGACCACCACCACCATCAGGTTGAGGGAGAGGCTCGAGATGTAGGGGAAGGGGTGCCCGGGGTCGACCGCGAGCGGGGTCAGCACCGGGAAGATCCGCTCCTCGAAGACCTTGTCGAGGTACGCCTTGTCGTCGTCGTCCAGGGCCGACCAGTCGCTGAAGCGGATGCCGTGGCTGTCGAGCTGGGGAACCAGCCCGTGGAGAAAGGCGCGTGCCTGGCGGGCGTACAGCTCGACGACCTTGAGCCGGATCGCCCGGACCTGCGCCTGCGGCCCCTGGGGGTCGGAGGCGGCGCTCTCGAGCCCCGCCGCGAGCTGCTTGAGACCGCCGACCCGGACCTGGAAGAACTCGTCCAATGCCCGGCTCCCGATCGCGAGAAAGCGCGCCCGCTCCAGCAGAGGCAGGCTCTCGTCCTCGACCTGGGCGAGCACCCGTGCGTTGAAGTCGAGCCAGGAGAGCTCGCGGTTGATCAGGACGTCGGCGACGTTGAACGGAGCGGGGGAGGCGGGAGGCATTTCGGGAGGGAGGGAGGGGGTGGGCAGTTCGGGGGTGGGGAGATCGGGAGATGCCGCGGGAACGGGAGAGCCCGGAAGCTTGGCGTGCGTGGGCGTGGCACGACCGACCACGACATCCAAGGTGGGCTGGTCCGGGTCGCCCCCATCGGCACTCGCCACTCCGGATCTCGTGGTCACCGGCTTGTGAGCTCTCGCGCGTTCAGCTGGCACCTGACCAATTGTGCCTCACCCCGATCGCATGCGGCCGGGAGGTTTCACGGCACAATGAGGTCGTGACACAACCGGCAGACGCCAATGCGCCAGTCGCGCCGTGACCGGCGCGGATAGCAAGGCGGAGGCCGCCGTCCAGGCCGGTGACTGGCGCCTGATCGGGGCCGGTGCCACCGACCGTGGCCCGGTGCGGCGCGAGAACCAGGACGCGTTCCGGCTCGTCCTCCTCGGGGGTGCGGGCCTCGGCCTGATCCTGGAGGACGGGATGGGCGGCCAGAGCGGGGGCCGGGAGGCCGCCGAGGCGGCGGTCGCCGGCGCCGCCGATCGTCTCGGGGCGCAGGGCGGCGGTGACGAACGGCTGCTCGAAGCGGTCGCCGCCGCCAACGCGGCGGTCGCCGGGGTGCGCCTCCAGCTGGGGGGCAACCCGGGCACCACCATGGTGGCGGCCGTGATCGAGGAGGGGCGGCTGACCCTGGCCCACGCCGGCGATAGCCGCGCCTACCTGCTCCGCGACGGGGAGGCGACCCAGCTCACCTCTGACCACAGCGTCACCGGCGAGCGGGTGCGCGCCGGGATCCTCGACCCGGAGACGGCGCGCCACGACCCCCGGCGCAACTACGTCACCCGGGCCCTGCTCGGCGATCCGATGGAGCCCGATGTCGCCGAGATGGCGCTGCTCTCCGGGGACGTGGTCGTGCTCTGCACCGACGGGCTCTGGGAGCCTCTCACCGACGGCCAGATCGCCGGCCTGGCCGGGGGCGACGTGGCCCCGGCCGAGGGCTCGCGACGGCTGGTCGCCGCGGCCCTTGCCGCCGGGGCCACGGACAACGTCACCGCCGTGGTGGCCCGCCTCGACCTCTCCTGAGGCGGAAAGACCACTCTCGCGGCGACCGCACCCGGCCTCTCGGTATCATTCGCCCGCTCATGGCTCGCTTCTACGCTCAGATCTGCACGGTGGTCTTCCTGATCGTCACCATCGGCGGGTTCTTCGTGGGCAACGCCGTCACGGTCGCCCACGGCCACGCGGTCGGCAACGTCGACGGGATGCAGCTCCACCTGACCTACGTCCGGGACGTCCTCGACCTGGTCCTGCTGGCCGCCTTCGCCTACGTCGGCTTCCTCGCGAACCGCCGGATCGGGCGGTTCGTCACCGGGGCGGCAGGCGTGGTCCTGCTGATCCTGGCGGTGGTCGGCTTCCTCTACGTCGACACCACCCGGGGCAGCCGGTCGATCCTCGACCTGCACTTCACGCTCGCGATCAACATCTTTGACCTGATGGTCGGCGTCCTCGCCATCCTCGCCGCGCTGGGCACGGTCGAGAACGAGGGGCCCACCAGCATCATCCGGCCCGAGTCTTCCTGAGCCGGGGCGCCGTGAGGCGCCCGCACCCGTCTACCGGTGGCCGTTCTCCGGGGTGGCCCGGAAGGTCACCTCGGGCTCCTGGCGGTGGCGCCGCCGCTCGAGCTCCTCGCGGGCCAACGACGCCGCTCCTCCCACCACGGGGGCGACCTGCTTGGCCGTCCTCTGGGCGGCGTCGACCCCGCCGCGCGCCGCCTTGCCGAAGGCGCGAAGCTGGGCCCGGGTGCGCTCGCCCGACTGAGGGGCGACCCAGAGGCCGATCAGCGTGCCCGCGACCGCTCCATGGACAAAGCCTTTGATGTAGCCGATCTCTCCGCCTCCCGACCTGCGCTGCCGCTCCGCGTGCCCTCGCCCCACCGTAGCAGCAATTTCCTCGGGGCGTCGGCGGGCCGCGCCGCCGATGGAGCATCCGGGAGCTCGGACGGGAGGAGGGGTCCCCGTGCGAGAGTCGGCGTCCCATGGACATGGCCTTCGCCTTCCTCGCCGACCACGCCTCGGTCCCCCCCGACGGCAAGCTGTACGTCCTGGGCGGCGGCATCAACACCCTGGGCCTCCCCGCCATCCCCGGCAGGGTGGCCTTTGACGTCGTTGGCGGCTTCCGCTTCACGAGCGCCGACTCGCACAGCGTCCACACCGTTGAGCTGCGCCTCCTCGACCCTGATGGCCAGCTGGTGATGCCACCGGCCACGCTCAAGTTCCAGGCGGCTGAGGCCATCTCTCCCGATCAGGGCGAGGTTCTGATCAGCACGGTCACCCACGTGGCCCCGATGTTCGGCGACCCAGGACGCTACCGGGCCGAGTACTGGACCGAGGGAAGGCTGCTCGCCTGGGTCGGTGTCACCGTCAGCGTGGTGCTCCAGCCCGCGTCGGGCCCATCCCCGGCCTGAGGCCGGTCACGCGGCGGCGACCGGGGAACGGACCGACTCCACCCGCTCGTCGCCGGCCAGGTGGCCGTCGCGCAGGTGGATGATCCGACCCGCCTTGGCCGCCAGGTCAAGGTCGTGGGTGACGATCAGGAAGGTGACTCGGCGTTCCCGGTGGATCCGCCGCATCAGGAGCCCGGCGCAGTCGAGCATGGTGGTCTTGCCGCTGCCGGACCTGCCGACGACGGCGACGAATTCGCCCTGCTCGATCTGAAGGGAGACGCCGTCCAGGGCCTTGACCACCTGAGTGGCGCCTCCGTAGTGCTTGGTCAGGCCTTCCAGCCGCGTCGCGGGCATTGCTTCTTCTCCTATTGGGCGCGCAGAGCGCGGACGGGGTCCATCCGGGCGGCGCGGATGGCGGGCAGCAGACCGGCTCCGGCGCCCAAGGCGACCGCGAAGCCGATGGCGAGCACGGTCAGCCGCGGGGTGACCAGGAAGAGACCCCCGCTCGCGTCGCCCGCGTCCAGGAGCGCCGTCAGGGCGAATCCCAGCAGAAACCCGCCGCCGCCGCCGATCAGCCCCATCACGGCGGCCTCGGCGAGGAACTCGGTGAGGAGGTGACGGGTGCGGGCACCGAGCGCCTTCTTGAGCCCGATCTCCCGGACCCGCTCGCTGACGGACATGATCATGGTGTTGACCACGGAGAGCCCACCGATCACCAGCGCCAGCAGCGCGGTGGCCGTGGTCAATACGGTGAATGCGGCTTCTCCCGACTCGACATCACTGATCGGCGTGCTGGGCTTGGTGGCCTGCACCGTCGGCAGCTCGGCGTTGATCCGCTCGGCCAGGGTGTCGAGATTCACCCCGGGCTTGCCGTACACGACTGCACCCTCGATGAGCTGGTAGGGGTCCACGTGACCCATGAGCGCCGAGGGCAGGCTGTCCCCTCCAGCATCTGGGCGTCGTGGAGGCTGACATAGGCAGAGGTGTCAGGCGCCGTGAGGGTCTGATTGAGAATGCCGACGACCGTGAACCGTTGGTTGACGAAGTTCGCTTGGGCATCCGGCGGGCGCACCGGCAGGGCGATGGTCGCGCCCACCTTCATGAGGGCGAAGATGCCCATGACGATGCCGGTGACGGTGAGCGTGGTGCGCAGCTTGCGCCGCCACAGATTGCGGGCGATCTCCATTTTCATTTCCCCTGATGGCCGTCGTTGCGCCTGCGGCGGGCTCGTCACGACCTCAGCCTAGGGAGAGGTCTCATGCTGAGCCAGCCGGCCGGCCCACCAATCTGTCCGGGGGCCAGCCTCACCTCCGGATCGCCACGCTCGCCCTCCCCTGCGGCAGGTCAGCTCCTGCAACAAGTTGGCGGCTCGTTCGCCCTCCGCCTAGCGGGGCGACGGGGCGCGCCCATATGATGGCCGGCTATGGACCCGACCCAGCGTGCGGCGCTCCTCGGCACCGACCTCATGCTGGCCAGCCGCCTCCGTTCGGCGCTATCGGGAGGCGGTGTCGGTCTGATCGAGGCCACCAGGGACGACCTCCTCCCCCCGGTGCCGCTCCTCTTCGTGGACCTCAACCACGATGCCGAGGACCGGCTCGAGGCGATTTCCCGGTTGCGCAGCCGCAACCCGTCCGCGACCATCGTCGGCTTCTGCAACCACGAGGAGAAGGAGCTGATCCGCCGCGCGGTCGCCGCCGGGGCGAACCACGCGGTCGCCAATCGCAGCCTTCCCGAGGCGGCGCTCCGCCTGCTGAGGCGCGCGGCCGATCCCGGCCTCCCCGGATGAGTTCCGACCCGAGCCCGCGACTGGACGCCGCGCTGGCCGGGGTCGCAGCTCGGATGGTCGAGACCCGCCGGGACCTCCACCGCCACCCCGAGCTCTCCCACCAGGAGAGCCGCACGGCCCAGATCGCGGCGGCCCGCTGCCGGGAGCTGGGATTCTCGGTTCGCGAGGGCGTCGGCGGCACCGGGGTGCTCGCCGACCTCCAGGGCGGCGGCCCCGGGCCCACCGTGATGTACCGCGCTGACATGGACGCCCTCCCCGTCGACGAGACCGAGGGTGGCCGGCCGGTTCGCTCCGAGGTGCCCGGCGTCATGCACGCCTGCGGGCATGACGGCCACGTCGCCATCGCGCTCGGCGTCGCCGAGGTGATGGCCGGGCGGCGCGAGGAGTGGAGGGGGACGCTCCGCCTCTGCTTCCAACCCGCCGAGGAGATCGCCGGCGGCGCGGTGCCGATGATTGAGGCGGGCGCCCTCGAGGGAGTCCAGCGCGTGCTCGGCCTCCACCTCTGGACGCAACTCGACACCGGCCGGGTCGCGGTGACCGGGGCCTCCCTCTTCGGCAGCGCGGACGAGTTCCGGATCGTGATCCGCGGGACGGGCGGTCACGGCGGACTTCCCCACCTGAGCATCGACGCCGTGGCCGCCGCGGCTCACGTGGTGGTCGCGCTCCAGACCCTGGTTTCGCGGGAGGTCGCCCCCGACTGCCCCGCGGTGGTCACCATCGGGATGATCCGGGGCGGGCGCGCCCACAACGTCATCGCGGAGTCGGTGCAGCTCGACGGCACCGTCCGCGCCCCCGACCAGGACCTCCGCGAGCGCCTGATGCGGCGGGTGGAGGAGGTCTCCCGGGCGGTGGCGGGCGGGCTTCGTGCACAGGTCGACTTCGCGATGGTGGCCGGCTGCCCGCCGGTGGTCAACGACCCCGATTCCGCCGAGACCGTCCGCCGCGCGGCGGTGGAAGCGGTTGGCGAGGCCAACGTCGAGTTCGCTCGCCCGCTCACCGTCGGAGACGACATGGCGTGCTTCCTGGAGCGCGTTCCCGGCTGCTACTTCCTGGTCGGCGCCGGCGACCCGGCCCGGACGGCGCGGCCGCCCCACCACCACGCCGAGTTCGACATCGACGAGCGGGCCCTCCCGGTCGGGCTCTCCACCGCCACCCGGGCGCTGCTCGCCTGGCTGCGATGAGACGCAGATTCATCCCGCTGGCGCTCCCTGAGTTCGACGAGGGCGAGCCGGACCTCACCCCGCGGCCGGCGTCGGCCTCGGCGACCGTGCTTAGCCAGATCATGGAGATCGAGCACGCCAACAACGCCGGGAACGTGCACGGCGGAACCATCCTCCGCCTCGTCGACGGCGCCGCCGGCATCGCCGCCATCAAGCACGCCCGCCGCCGCGTGGTCACCGCCGCCATCGACGAGATGAGCTTCCTGGCCCCGGTCTTCATCGGCGACGTGCTCACCGTCCGGGCGATGGTCAACGACGCGCATCGCTCCTCCATGGAGATTGGCGTCAGGGTGGACGTGGAGACCCTCCCCGACGGGAAACACCACCACGTGGCGAGCGCCCACCTCGTCTACGTGGCGCTCGACCGGGAGGGACGGCCGGCCCCGGTGGCCCCGGTGATCGCGGAGACCCCCCAGGAGATCCGCCGCCAGGCCCAGGCGCGGGTCCGGCGCGAGCAGCGGCTGCTCCGCAAGGCGGCCCTCGAAGAGGCGGGCGGGGGTAGCGGGAAGCAGGCCTGACGCTACGATGGTGGCGTGACCGAGGAGAGGAAGGGAGCGGTGACCGAGGGAGAGGGTCCAGCCGCCCAGATTCGCGTTCGCGACGCCAGCCGCAAGGTGCCGGGCCCCCGCCAATTCGTCCGCTATGCCTTCTACCGGGTGATGCCCGAATGGCGCCGCCGCTCTTCCGTGCAGCGCGCCGAGGACCGCGCCGAGTTTGCCGCCGTGGTCGAGGAGATGGCGGGCCGGGACGGGGTCATCCTGCGCAGCTACAGCCTGGTGGGCACCCGCGGTGACGCCGACCTGATGCTCTGGTCGGTGAGCGAGCGGCTCGAGGAGTTCCAGGAGCTGGCCGCCCAGCTCAACGCGACCGCGCTGGCCGCCTACCTCGAGCAGCCCTACAGCTACTTCGCGATGACCAAGCGGAGCAGCTACGTGGAGCGTCACGTGCACGAGGACGGCGCCCCCCAGGAGGGGAGGAGCAGCCGGCTGATCATCCTGCCCACCGAGCGCAAGTACCTCTTCGTCTACCCGTTCGTGAAGACGCGCGCGTGGTACCGCCTCGGGCCCGAGGAGCGGCAGCGCCAGATGGACGAGCACATCGCCATGGGCCACCGCTACCCGGGTGTGAAGATCAACACCACGTATTCGTTCGGTCTCGATGACCAGGAGTTCGTGGTCGCCTTCGAGAGTGATTCGGTCAGCGACTTCCTCGACCTGGTCCAGGAGATGCGGGCCAGCGAGGCGTCGACCCACACCGTGCGCGACGTGCCTTCGTTCACCTGTGTGGCGACGCCGATCGCAGATGCGCTCGCGGCCCTGGGGTAGGCGGAGCGCGACGGCTGGTTCGGCCGTCCTTGATCAGACGGCCACGATGGGAACGAACTGCTCCAGGCGGACGAAGTCTGCGGGATTGCGCGTGTAGAGCTGCGCGGAGTGGGCGTGCGCGGTCGCGGCGATCAGAAGGTCCATGGTCCGGGCTCGCGGCTGGCGGCCGATAGCCGCCACCTGGGCGGCAAGCCGTCCGTAGCTGGAGGCGACGGACGCGTCGACCGGGAGGGCGTCGAAGCGGCGCTGCAGGAGGCTCAGACGGCGCAGCCGCTCGGCTCGGACCGCAGGGTCGGTGGCCACCAGCACCCCGAAGTGGAGCTCGGCGAGGGTGACCGCGCTGATCGCGAGCTCCCCCTCGAGGTGAGGCACGTCGCTGGCGATCACCACGCTGGTGTCGAGCACGGCCCTCACCGAGGCGGCCAAGGGTCGCGCACCAGCTGGTCGAGGCGGTCGCGGTCCTGATCCCACAAGGGATCGCCGGGTCCGGCGAACAGCTCGGCGACGTCGTCGTAGCCGCGCCAGACCTCCGGGGCGAGGGGCACCAGGCGCGCGCTCGGCCGGGTGGCGACGGTGATGGTGATCTCCTCGCCGGCCTCGGCCCGGCGCACGAGCTCGGACGCTCGCTGGCGAAGCTCGCGAAGTCCCACAATGATCATGCTCGGAGCGTAGCACAAGTTACTCTTGTGCTACAACCCCTGGATACGGGGCCGGGACCGGGGTCTCGACGTAGTGCGCGACGGCTTGATGACCTTTTGCTTTCTCTTCCGAAGCGCACCGTTGAGGGGCGGGCATAAGAGGTGCTCGACTAGAAGCCGCCGGCCAGGGGCACCTCGGTGACGAGTAGGGCCACCGCGTCGTCCACGCGCCGCTCCACGGTGGGGGAGAGGCCGGCGCCCTGGCCCTCCTCCGCGAGAGCGACCAGCAGCAGGATGAGACGCGGTGGCAGCCGGTCCAGCGCCCGTCCCAGGGCGATCGCCTCGGCCACGCCGAGGCCGTGGCTGCTGGTGCCGGCGCCCCAGCCACCCACGCTGTCGGGCTCACTGATGGCGTCGATCCGGGTGACCCCGGATGCAGGTGGACGATCCCAGCGGACGGCGTCCACCACCACCGCCAGGTCCGCCCCCGCCCAGGCGTCGAGGAGCGAGGTCGCCTCCCCGCCCAGCGTGCGCACTTCGACCCCCGGCGGCAGCAGTGGCCGCGCGCGCTCGACCACCGCGATGCCGGCGCCGTCGTCGCGGCGCATCGAGTTGCCGACGCCGATGACCACCACGCGCGGCGTCGACGCCTGAGCTCCGCGTTCGGCCCCTGGCACCGTCCCCGCTACGGGCGCGGCGCCCGCTGGCCCATCCACCTCATCGCCGCTCCACGGTGAAGTCGAGGAAGTGGGTGGAGCAGGAGATGCAGGGGTCGTAGTTGCGGATCGACTGCTCGCAGAGGTGCTGCAGGTCGTGGTCGTCCAGCTCCAGGTTGGCGGCCACCAGCTTGCGCAGGTCGGCCTCGATCGCGTCCTGGTTCTGGGCCGTGGGGGGGACGATGTCGGCCTCGAGGATGGTCCCCTCGTCGTCGATGCTGTAGCGGTGGTAGAGGATGCCCCGGGGCGCCTCGGTGGCACCGTGCCCCACCCCCGCCCGCGGTTCCACCGGCACCGCCGGCCGGTCCGGCTCGGAGTACCCTTCGATGATCCTCACCGCCTCGTCGCAGGCGGCGACCGTCTCGACGGCCCGGACCACGATGCTGCGGAAGGGGTTGCGGCACTCCCGTCCCAGCCCCGCCTCCGCGGCGGCTTCGCGGGCTACCGCAGGCAGCTGGTCGTAGTTGAGGGTGTAGCGGGCCAGCGGGCCCACCAGGTAGCGGCCCCGCTCGATGATGTGGCCGTGGAGCGAGGTCGAGTGGGCGACGTGCTCCTCCACGATGTGGTCCAGGAACTCCGACACCTCGATGTCGAGACCGCGGTCGGAGACCACCCGCCCCTGCGTGATCGCGTACTCGTCGGGATGGTGGAGCGCCACCAGCTCGTGGTCGATCTCGAGGTCGGGGAAGTCGAAGGCGGAGACCACGCGCACCGTCTCCAGGGCGGCGTCGCGCGCCCAGCGCAGCCGCTCTGCGAGCGGGCGCAGCTCCCGCTTTGTGGGCGCGCGGTAGAAGCCGCCGAGCCGGACGTTGATCGGGTGGATCGCGCGACCGCCGACGATCTCCATGATGTCGTTGCCGACCTTCTTGAGCTGGAGGGCCTTTTCCACGAGGTCGCGATGGTCCTTGGCCAGCTCCAGGGCGCTGCTGACGCCGAGGAAGTCGGGGGCGTGCAGGAAGTAGATGTGGAGCACGTGGCTCTCGATCCACTCCCCGCAGTAGAGGAGACGGCGAAGGGCGCGCAGCGGCTCGTCGAGGACGGCGCCGCATGCCTGTTCGATCGCCTGGCAGGAGCTCATCTGGTAGGCGACCGGGCAGATCCCGCAGATACGGGCGGTGATGTCGGGGGGCTCGGTGTACGCGCGGCCGCGCAGGAACGCCTCGAAGAAGCGGGGCGGCTCGTAGATGCGCAAGCGCACGTCGGTGACCTCGCCGTCGGTGATGACCACGTGCATGGCTCCCTCGCCCTCGACGCGGGCGAGCCCCTCGACGGTGAGATCGCGAATCTTGTGAGTCACAGGCGTCCTGCCCCCTTCTCCTCGGCCCGGCTCGCCGCCTCGAAGGCGGGGGCGGTGGCGTTGAAGGTGCGGAAGAGCCGCATCACGGTGCCATCGTCAATCCCCCCGGCATGGAGGGCGGCGGAGAGCGACGCCGTGTTGGGTGTCTCCATCGGCCCGAAGCAGCCGTAGCAGCCGCGCTCGAAGCTGGGGCAGATGGCGCCGCAGCCCGCCTGGGTGACCGGGCCGAGGCAGCCCGTGCCGTGGGCGACCATCACGCAGACGTTGCCCCGGCGCTTGCACTCGAGGCAGACGCTGTGAGTGCGGATGTCGGGCTTGCGCTTGCGCAGGAATGCGCTGAGGACCTCCAGGAGCTGTCCCCGGTCCACCGGGCACCCCCGGAGCTCAAAGTCCACCGGAACGTGGGCGGAGATGGGGGTCGAGCTCTCGAGCGTCGACAGGTACTCGGGGTGGGCGTAGACCACGGCGGCGAACTCATCCACCGCCGTGAAATTGCGCAGCGCCTGGATGCCGCCGGCGGTGGCGCAGGCGCCGATGGCGACCAGGTGTCGGGAGACGCGCCGGACCTCCTGGATCCGCTCCGCATCCTGGGGGGTCGTCACCGAGCCCTCCACCAGGGAGACATCGTAGGGGCCATCGACGACCGCCGACGAGGCTTCCAGGAAGTGGGCGATCTCGACGGCGCCCGCGACGGCGAGCAGCTCGTCCTCGCAATCGAGCAGGGAGAGCTGGCAGCCGTCGCAGGAGGCGAACTTCCAGACCGCGAGCTTTGGGGTCGAGTGCTCTGCCACTACAGCTCCCTCCGGGCCAGCAGCGGGCCGACCCGCGACCAGGGGAAGACGGGTCCATGAAGGCAGATCAGCACCGGTCCGAGCTGGCAGTGGCCGCAGCGGCCGACTCCGCACTGGACGTTCCGCTCCATCGAGACCCGTACTCGCTCGGCGGCGACGCCGCGGCCGAGCACCTCGGCCGCGGTGAACCGCAGCATCACCTCCGGCCCGCAGATCATGACCGTGGTGACCTCGGGATCTATCGTGACGCGCTCGATGAGTGTGGGCACCACGCCGACGTCGCCCTTCCAGGCGGCGGTCGCGTAGTCGACCGTGGTGCGGACCGTGATCCGGGCGCTCGCCTGCCAGCTCGCCACCTCACCGCGGAACACGATCTCCTCCGGAGACCGCGCGCCCACCAGGACCGTGACGCGTCGAAACCGGCGCCGGTTGCGGAGCAGCTCATGGACCACCGGACGCAGCGGGGCCAGGCCGATGCCGCCGGCGATGACGATGACGTCGCCCCCTGCAGCCGAGTCGATGCCCCAGTCCGTCCCGAAGGGGCCCCGGACCCCCACCATGGCCCCGGCCTCGACGGCACAGAGCTCCTGGCTCACCGCCCCCACCGCGCGCACGGTGTGCCGCACCCGGTGCCCCGCGTCGATGCCGCTGATCGAGATCGGGACCTCGCCCACGCCGAACGCGTAGAGCATGTTGAACTGACCCGGGGCCGGGGTGGCGATCGGCGACCCCACCGGTTCGAGACTGAGGGTGACGGTGTCCGCCGTCTCCCGGGCGCGTCCGACCACCCGGTACGGAACCGGCACCATGGCGTCGGCGGGGCGGACGTCAGCTGCGAGTGCCAGGGCCATAGATGTCGAGCATCCGCATGCGGACAGACTGGAGCCGGGCCAGCATGACCTTGGCAAATCGCTGGACCAGCAGGTATCCGAGCTGCGCATCCGAGTCGCACTTGTTCCGCAGGCAGACACCGTCGAATGCCACGGCCGCGACGTCGTCGCGAGCCTCGGCATCGAACTGCCACTTGTAGGGCTCGAAGAGCCACGACCAGCCCAGCACGTCGCCGCCGTCAATGGTGTCGATGATGACCCCGCCCCGCTGCGGCACATAGAAGCTGAGGGCGACGCTGCCGCTGCGCAGGAGATAGAAGGTGTGGGCCGGCTCACCCTGGGTGAGGATCCGGTCCCCGGCGGAGTAGTGGACGTTGCGGCCGCAGCCCGCGACGAAATCGAGGCTGCCCTGATCCAGCCCCTGGAAGAAGGGCTGCTCGGCGAGGAGTTCGGCGATCGTCTTCATGGCGTTGCTCCGGCTGGGAGGCGGGTGAGCCCATCGGTGGCGCGGATTGCGGCGGCCTCTTCGGTGATGTCGATGCCCACGGGGCACCAGGCGATGCACCGCCCACACCCGACACATCCCGAGGTGCCGAACTGGTCGTACCAGGTCGCCAGTTTGTGGGTCATCCACTGCCGGTACCGCGACCGGGTGGTCCACCGCATCGAGCCGCCGTGGAGCTGGGAGTGGTCGACGCTGAAGCACGTCGCCCAGGTCCGGTGCTGCTCGGTGTGATCGGGGGAGAGACTCGCCGCCTCCCGGAAGTCGGCACAGAAGCAGGTGGGGCAGACCATGGTGCAGTTGGCGCAGGCCAGGCACCGGGCGGCGACGGTGTCCCAGCGGGGATGTTCGAGGTTGTGGACGAGCACATCCTTGAGGCCGTCCGCTTGGAGGGCCCGGCTGACCGCCGCCGCTGCGCCCGACCACACCGCCGCCGCGGCCTCCCGGTCGGCAGGGGCTGCCTCGCGGGTGGGGAGCCTTGCGGCGATGGCGGCTCCTCTCTCGGAGCCGATCTCGACAAGGAAGCGGCTGCCGGCGGGGTCCGGTATCTCGGTGAGGGCGAGGTCGTGGCCCGAGCCGACCCGAGGACCGGTCCCCATCGAGGGGCAGAAGCAGGTCGCTGCAGGGCTGGAGCAGTTGACCGCGATGAAGAGGGCCTGCTCGCGTCGGGCCGCATAGTCCTGATCGGGGTAGTTGGTGTGGACGAGCACGCGGTCCTGGACGGCGATCGCGGCAAGCTCGCATGCGCGCACCCCGAGGAACGCGTAGCGGGGTACCTCGGCCGGAGGGGCGACCTCGACGCCTTCGCGGCCCACCTCCGCCCGCCAGGTGGTCGAGACGGGCGGGAAGAGGAACCGCTTCCAGGAGTCAGGGCCGACCGCGTAGCCGAAGAGCAGATCGTCGTCCCGCCGCCGCAGCCGGTAGCGGCCCGGTCCCTGATCGTCCCCCCAACCGCCTGGCAGCTCCCCGATCTGGGTGATCTCCTCGTAGACGACGGCCCCGTCTCGGACGGTGGGACCGATCACGCGACGGCCGTCGGTGACCAGCGCATCGATCAGGGACTGAAGTCCCGGGCGATCGAGGACGACCGGATGGTAGTCGGTGGGGGCCGAGGGGGCCATCGCCGATAGTCAACGCCTCCGGGCGTGAATCGCCAGAGCCGTTGGACAGTAAGTGGCTCGGGACGCATGTCCCGGAACGGGCCGGGACGCACCTTCTGTTGGGACCGTTGGCCCACCTTCGAGAGTGATCCGTCAGAGCAGGCGCGGACTCCTGCCCCTAGGCGGCGAGGTCGCGACGCTCGTACAGCAGCACTGTTACCGCGAGCAGGACGATCGGGCAGACGATCAGGAGCAGCATCCCCGACCACGACACGCCGAGGGTCAAGGCGGCTGAGCCGGCAGTCCAGTGGAAGGGCGAGACCGCGTTGGCGAAACCGGTCAGCCACGGCACCAGCGAGCCGAAGATGCTGAGCGCGTACATCGCGACCGCCAGGGCGGCCGCGCTGCCGCCGCCGATCCCGACTGAGCCGGTGGCCGAGGCGACCAGGAACGCGAGCATTCCGAAGCCGACGCCCAGCAGTGCCACTGCCAGCACGGTGGCGGTGAGGTTGCCCAGACTGAGGACGATCCCCTGCGACGGCCCGATGACCACGATCGCGAGCCAGATGGCCGCGGCAACGACAAACAGGGGGACCAGAGCGCCGCAGGCCTTCTCGACGGTGAGCCGGGTCCGACGGACCGGGGTCGAGAGGAGGAGGTCGATGGTGCCGTTCTGCTCTTCTCCCGCCAGCGCCCGGCTTCCGGCGAGGACGCCCATCACCAGCAGGAGTGCGGGCACGATGATGCTGAAGAGCTCAGTGCCCAGGTAACCCGGCGGCGAGAGATAGCTGACGCCCGCCGGGAGGAACGCATTCCGGAATCCCTTGGGCAGGGTGTTGAGGAGCTGCTGCACCCCGGCGCCGCTGCTCTTGATGGAGGGGTAGAGGAAGACGTAGAGCGCGACCAGCAGCAGGGCGCCGACGCCACACCCGATCAGCGAGCGACGGTGGTCGGCCAGCTCCCGGCGGAAGACGTCAAGACGCATCGACGCCCTCCGCACCGGTGTTCTTGACACCGTCGCCCTTCGCACCTACGCTCCCCGCACCGGCGCCCTCCGCCCGATAGTAGTCATGGAACACGTCGTCGAGGTCGACCTCGGCGCTGCGCAGGGCGTGCACCTGAAAGCGTGCTGCGGTCTTGACGACGGCGTCGAGGTCCCCGCCCGCCGTGATCGTGAGCGTCCGCTCACTGGCCGTCACTTGCGACACCCCGGGGATGGCACGGAAGACACCGGGGTCGACCGGCTCGGAGAACTCGATGGAGAGCACGTGCCCACCCTGCTGGGCGAGCTCGTTGACGTCCTGCACGGCGACCAGCCTCCCCCGGCGCAGGATGCCGGCCCGGTCGCAGAGGCGGGCCACCTCGGGGAGGTCATGCGACGAGACGAAGATGGTCGCGCCGCGGCCGCGCGCCTCGCGGACCAGGTCGTGGACGGTCCGCTGCATCAGCGGATCGAGGGTCGCGGTCGGCTCGTCGAGGATGAGGATGGCCGGGTCGTGCATCAGCGCCTGGATGACGCCCACCTTCTGCTTCTGACCGTGGGACATCGCCCCGCACCGCTGGCTGAGATCGCACTCCATCCGTCGGGCCAGCTCCTCGATCCGCTCCGCGGGCACGCCACCCCGCAGCCGGCCGAGGTAGGTGAGGAGCTGGCGCGCGGTCAGGCGCGGGTAGAGGCGGAGGTCGCCGGGCAGGTAGCCGGTCCGCCGCCGCACCTCCACGCTGTCCGTACGGCAGTCGAGGCCGAGGACGGTGGCATGACCCGCGGTCGGTCGGATCAGGCCCAGCAGGCAACGGATGGTCGTCGTCTTGCCGGCGCCGTTGCTGCCCAGGTACCCGAAGATCTCCCCGGCGCGGATCTCGAGATCGACGCCGCCGAGGGCCCGCTTGGCGCCGTAGTCCTTGGTCAGCCCCTCGAAGACGATTGCAGGGGAGCTGGCCATCGCCGGCAATCCTAGTGTCCCGGACCCCAGACCGGCTGAGGAGAAGGTCCTCAGCTTGTCGAGGCGGCGGCACCGATGGCAGCGTCCAGCACCTCCATGAGGTGCATCACCCGGACCTGCGGGGCGTGGCGCCGCGCTCCCACGCGCAGCTGCACCAGGCAGGAGACGTTCTCGGTCACCAGGACGTCCGCGCCTGTCGCCACCACGTTCTCGAACTTGCGGGCGAGGATGGCGTCGCTGTGCTCCGGCTGGCCGGTGGCGTAGCTGCCGGGGCCGCCGCAGCACATCGCTGCCTCCTGGAGCGGAATGATGCGCAGCTCGGGGATGCGCGCGAGCAGCGCACGGGCCACCCCGCGCTCCGGACCGTCGATGGGCAGCGAGCAGGGCTCGTCGATGGTGATGTGCCACGGCAGCGGGCCGAGCGGTGCGCGCCACCCCGCCCGGTCCAGGTGAACGCTGGCGAGGTCGGTGGCGTCCGCCACCCGCCGGGCGTCCTCAGCGAGAGCCGGGTCGTCGGCCAGGACGTGCCCGTAGCGGCGGATGTGACCCACGCAGCTCGCGACATCACCGACCAGCCCATCCACCCCGAGACCCGCCAGCCCTGTGACTGTTCGCTTCGCCATCTCGCGCACCGCGGGCCCGTCACCCAGGCTCTGCGCCGGGAGGCCGAAGCAGCCCAGCTCGGGCGCCTCCAGCTCCCATCCATTGGCGAGCAGCACTCGCATCGCCGCCTCGGTTGCCTCCGGAGCCGCCAGGTTCTGGTAGCAGCAGATCAGGAAACCGAGCCGGCCGCGCACCGGAGGGGTCACCGCGGGGAGGCCGGCCACCCGCTGGTCGGCCCGGCGCCGGGGCAGCGGACCAATCCTCTCCGCCATCCCGCCCACCGTCCCCATCCAGCGGGTGATGCGCAGTCCGCGGGCGGCGGCGTGGAGCCCGGTCACCTGCGCCGCACGCGAGAGGCGGTGCAGGGTGCGGGTGCCGCCCGGGCGGGGGAGGACGCGGCGCAGCAGCCAGCGCTGGCCGCGCGGGTACCCGCCCTCCTCGCGCAGCTCCTGGC
>OCZT010002408.1_pt1 | contig 19329 bp, 21 predicted proteins | sample 1539031 | NCBI WGS metagenome assembly OCZT01 (sample SAMEA3539308, study PRJEB22396) | soil metagenome | biome: tundra; feature: field; material: soil | place: USA | collected 2010-05 | depth 0.15 m | reverse complement strand
CGACCACCGAGATCTACACTCTTTCCCTACACGACACTCTTCCGATCTGTGTCGCGACCGATCAGCACGCGGCCCTTCCGCGTCAGCCAGGTCGCGGCGGCGAATCCCAGCCGCTCGGCAAAGGCTTCGTTCACCACCGGTCCGCCATAGGGTCCGCGCACACCATCGGTGCCGAAAAAGTTGCGAATCATGAACGGTAGAATTCGCGCGTGTCCGCGATCTTCTTGACGACGGCGCCACCGAGCAGGAGGTCGCGCGCCGGCGCCAGCCCGGCCCGGACATGGGTGATGCGACCGGTGATCCAGAGTCCCAGGGCGGCATTGAGCGCGATCGTGTCGACCAGCCCGGCCGGTCCGCGGCCCGCCAAAACCGCCTCGGTCAGCGCGAGGTTTGCCTCCAGGTCGCCGCCCTGCAGATCGGAAAAAGGCGAGTCCCACAAGCCAAAGTCTCCCGCCCGCCACTCAGTGTTCAGATGGCGGAAATCGCCGGTTCCCCTCACCTTGTTCACGGTGGCGGTGGTCAATTCGTCGATGCCTCGTTCGGGGGCGATGACGCCGTGCACGACCAGGCCGGCTTCTCCGCCGAGCGCGTCGAGTGCCGCCGCCATTTTCTCCATGTGCGCCGGGGACGAGACGCCCAGCAACGTGTGCGACGGCCGGCCGGGATTGATCAGCGGGCCGATAAGATTGAAGATCGTGCGCTGCCCGCGCGCGGCCAGCCGCCGGCGCGGCAACACCACGGCCTTGAAGGCGGGATGCCAGGCCGGCGCAAAGAAGAACGCGTAGCCGAGCTGTTGCAGCGCGCGGCGGACCTGCTCCGGCGGTGCCTCGAGATTGACGCCCAGGCCGGCCAGCAGATCGGCGCTGCCGCACTTGGAAGTAACGCCGCGGTTGCCGTGCTTCATCACGACCACGCCGGCGCAGGCGAGCACCAGCGTGACCAGGCTCGAAATATTGAATCCACCCGCGTGATCGCCGCCCGTGCCCACCACATCGATGGCCTGCGCGGACCACTCTCCGACCCCGGGATCAACCGCCCGGGTCCGGAACGCCTCGGCAAACGCCGCGATTTCCGCCGCGCTCTCGCCCTTCGTGGCGAGCGCGGAAAGGAACGCCTCCTTGCTTTCGTCATCGGCCTCGTTCGTGGCCAGCACCGCGGCCGCGATCTCCACTTCGGCCGGCGTGAGTTCGCGGCCGGCGGTGAGATGGGTTGTGAGTGAAGCAAGCACAGGCATCGGGAGCGCCAGCGTTGCGCACCCGGGGCGCGCCGCAAATAAAATTGCGTAGGTCCGGCCCTTCTGGGACCAAAAGCAGATGCGCCGACTGTTGTGGGGAATCATCTGCCTCGGGGCCCTCGGCCCGGCCTGGGGCGCCGTGCCGCCGAAGCCCGTCACGGAGCTCACCGTGCGCGATGCGCTTATCCTCGGCGCGGTTGAGGGAGTTACCGAGTACCTGCCCGTCTCCTCCACCGGGCACCTGATCGTCGCCACGACCCTGCTCGGGCTGGAGTCGAAGGCACCTTTGACCGGGCGCGACGGACAACCGCTCTGGTACAAAAAACCCTCGGCGAGGCATCCCGAGGGTGTGCCCCTGACCACGGCGCTGGCCGCCGATGCCTACACGATCGTCATTCAATTTGGCGCGATCGCGGCCGTCGCCGTGCTCTACTGGCGGCAGTTGCTCGCAATGCTGAACGGCCTGCGCGGCCGCGATCCGGCGGGACTGCGCCTGCTGCGCAATCTCGCCATCGCCTTTGTCCCCGCCGCGGTCGTCGGCCTCGCGCTTTCGGAGTGGATCGGCGCCCACCTTTTTTCCGTCGGCGCCGTGATCGCCGCGCAGGTTGCGGGCGCGGGATTCATCCTTTGGGTGGAAGCTTTCCGCCGGCGACGCGACGCCCTGCATCCTGGCGCGACCCACGCCACCGAACTCACGCCGGGCCAGGCGCTGAACGTCGGCTTGCTGCAGTGCGCCGCCCTGTGGCCGGGCACCAGCCGGTCCATGATGACCATCGCGGGGGGGTACCTGTCCGGGCTCGATCCACGCCATTCCGCGGAGTTCAGTTTCTTGCTCGGCTTGGTGACGCTTACCGCAGCCACCGGCCTCAAGAGCTACAAGAGCGGAGCCGCCATGATTCAGGTGTTCGGCTGGCCACATGTGCTGCTGGGCTGCGTGGTGGCCGCGGTTTCCGCGGCCCTGGCGGTCCGCTTTCTCGTCAATTGGCTGTCCCGGCACGGCATGGCGGCCTTCGCCTGGTACCGGCTCGCCTTCGCCGCCGTTCTCGCGGCGCTAACATGGCTGTAAAACCCCGCCGATTATGACGCTTGACGCGCCAAAACCCGGCTCTTTAATCCGACCCTTTCACTCTTCAATTAAGGCATTTTAAACCGCGCCACTCTCCACTAACTCCTGTCCTCCCATGGCTAATCCGAAACGCAAACAGTCCAAACGCCGCAGCGCCAACCGCCGCGCCGCCAACGCCTTTCAGGCCCCCGAGTTTGCCAAGGATCCCACCGATGGCAGCGCTTTTCGCCCCCACCGGGTGAACCCCAAGAACGGCATGTATCGCGGGCGCCAGATCCTCAACGTTGAGGTCTGAGCTTCGCGACCTTCCCCACCCGCCATCCTCGCGATGGGCACTTCTTCCGGCGATACCGGGCGCATAGCGGTCGACGCCATGGGCGGCGACATGGGCCCCGCCGAGGTCGTCGAGGCCGTCAAACTGGCCTTCCGCCAGTATCCCGCGCTTAACCCCGTCACGCTCGTCGGGGACGAGGCGGTGCTCCGTCCGTTGGTGCACTCCGCCGGGCTCAGCCGTAAGCACCACGTCACCATCCATCACGCCTCGGAGGTCGTCACCATGGACGACAAGCCGCTGATGGCGCTCAAGCGCAAGCGGGACTCCTCCATGGTGCGCGCCATCGAGCTCGTGCGCGACGGCCAGGCCAGCGTCGTCGTCAGCTGCGGCAACACTGGCGCGCTGATGGCCGGAGGCACCCTCCGCCTGCGGACCATGGAGGGCATCGCCCGCCCCGCCCTCGCCGCCATCGTTCCGCGCGAAAACGGCCACTTTGTCCTCATTGATGCCGGGGCCAATCCCGAGTCGAAGCCCGAGCACCTGGTGCACAATGCCATCCTCGGCAGTCATTATTGCCGGGTCATGCTCGGAATTCCTTCGCCCCGCGTCGGGCTCATGAATATCGGCACCGAGGAGGGCAAAGGCAGCGCGCTGATCACCGAGACCAACGACCTGCTCCGCCGCATCGACGGTCTCATCAATTACTCCGGCCCGATCGAGGGTTTCCAAGTGTTCGCCGAGCACGTCGACGTCGTGATTTGCGACGGCTTTGTCGGCAACATCATGCTGAAGAGCTGGGAATCGCTCGTGAAGTTCTTCTCCTCCATGCTGCGCGAGGAGCTGCAGGCCAACCCCATGCGCGCCACCGGCGCCCTGCTGGCCAAGTCCGCCTTCAGCGCCCTGAAGGAGCGCATCAATCCCGAGCGTTACGCCGGCGCCCCGCTGCTCGGCCTCAAGGGCAACATTCTCAAAGCGCACGGCTCCTCCAACCGCCGCGCCATCAAGAGCGCCATCCACGCCGCCAGCCAGATCATCAAGGCGGACATGAACCATCGCATCGAGGCCGACATCGCGCTCGTCAACGAACGCCTGGCCCAGCCGCCCACCGCCGCCTGACCGGCGCCCTTTTTCGCCCCCTTTTCCCTCCATGGCCACCGTCTCCACCGTCATCCTCGGCACGGGTTCCTACGCTCCCGCCCGGATTCTCACCAACGCCGACCTCGCCAAAATGGTCGACACCTCCGACGAGTGGATTCTCAGCCGCAGCGGCATCCGCGAGCGCCATATCGCCGCCTCCGGCGAAGCCACGTCCGACCTGGCCGTCGCGGCGGCGCGGGCCGCCCTTGCGGACGCCAAGCTGACCGCCACGGATATCGACCTGCTGATCGTCGCGACCGTCACGCCCGACATGACCGTCCCCGCCGCGTCCTGCATCATCCAGCACAAGCTCGGCATCCGGACGAATGTCGCTTGTTTCGACCTCAACGCCGCCTGCTCCGGCTTCATCTATGCGCTGGATACCGCCTCCGCGATGCTGACGTCCGGCCGTTACCGCCGCGCCCTCGTCATCGGCGCCGAGAAGCTATCAGCAATCACGGACTGGAAGGATCGCACCACCTGCGTGCTCTTTGGCGACGGCGCCGGCGCGGTCGTGCTCGGCGTGAGCCACGAGCCCGGGATCGGCGTGCTGGGCACCCGCCTGGGCGCCTACGGCGACAGCACCGACCTCCTATGCGTCCCCAAGGGCGGCAGCAATTTTCCCGCCACGGTCGAGTCGATCGCGGCGGGCGATCATTTTCTGAAGATGAAGGGCAAGGAGGTCTTCAAGATTGCCGTGCGTGCGATGGAGGAAGCGGCGCGGGATATTTTGGAACAACACCACCTGCGCGCTGATCAGATTGGGCTCGTGATCCCTCACCAGGCCAATCTCCGCATCATCGAGGCCATCTCCCAATACCTTGAGCTCCCCATGGAGCGTTTCTACGTCAACCTTGACCGCTACGGCAACACCTCCTCCGCCTCGATCCCCATCGCGCTGGACGAGGCCCGCCGCCTGGGCCGGATCAAGCGCGGCGACTACACGCTGCTCGTCGCGTTTGGGGCGGGCTTGACCTACGGGTCGGCGCTGATTCGCTGGTAAATTCCTTTCCCATGCTTCCTTTCCTGCTCCGCCGCCTGGCTCCCGCACTCCTGATTGCGGCGCTTCTTGTCTGCCTGCCGGGGCGCCTCGCCGCCGATCTGGTCTGGAGCCCGCAAACCGGCTGGCGCGTCGAGGGCGGGGTCCTCGTCGGCGCCAGCGGAGCCGAGGGCCGCAACGCGATCGAGCTCATGAACAAGGCGCGCCTCGCCGAGGAGCGGGGCAGCAGGGGCTCCGCCATCAGCAGTTATGTCAAGGCGGCCAAGAAATACCCCAATTCCGTCTTCGCGCCGGAAGCGCTGTATCGGGCCGGCAAACTCCGCCTGACCCGCCGGCAATATTACGACGCCTTCGACATGTTTCAGCAGATGATCGGCCGCTACCCCAATACCAAGCGCTTCAACGAAGTCATCGGCCTGCAATACCGCATCGCCAGCGACCTGCTGGACGGCAAGCGCCCCCACATGTGGGGGTGGCTACCCGGCCCGACCGGCCGTTCCACCGCCATCGGGTATTTCGAGATCCTGCTCGGCAGCGCACCCTACAGCGATTACGCGCCGCTATGCCTCATGAATATTGCGCGCGGCCACCAGTTGCGCAAGGAGACGGACGAGGCCATCGACGCGCTGGACCGCCTGATCAATTCCTATCCGCAGAGCCTGCTCTCGGCCGACGCGTATTTTAAGCTCGCGCAGATGCATGCGTCGCTCGTGGCCGGTCCCTACTATGACCAGGCTTCGACGAAGGAGGCCATCACCTACTACGAGGACTACATGATCCTCTTTCCGGCTGACGTGAATCTTTCCAAGGGCGCCCAAGGGCTCGATAACATGAAAAAGATGCTCGCCGAGAGCAAAATGAAGATGGCGGATTTCTATTTCTACAAACGCGACAATTATCTGGCCGCGAGGGTATTCTACAATGAAGCCATCACGGCTTATCCGGACTCCGATATCGCCAAGCGGGCCAAGGTCATGTTGGTGCATGTCGAGGCCAAGGCGATGGGCAAGCCCGTGCCGGCCGGCACTCCGGACCAGCCGAAGAAGAAAAAGCGTTTTTTGTTTTTCTAGGCGGCGGCCCGCGGGATTTGAGTTTGTCATTTCGCGCGAAGCGCTGATTTTTCGCTCCACGCCATGACCCCCCGGATTTCCGTTTTCTGCCTCCTGATCGCCGCCCTCGGCCTGGCGGGATGCGCCCACTACCAGCTCGGCACGGAGGGCAAGCCTGCCTTCGCTACGCTCTACGTCGCGCCCGTCGCCAACAAGACGCTCTTGCCGCAGGCGGAGCCGATCGTCAGCACGCAGTTGCGCGAGGCGTTCATCCGCGATGCGCGCGTCGTGCTCGTGAATTCCGCGGCGGACGCCGACGCCACGCTCAGCGTGACCATTAACGACTACCATCGTGAGATGACCGCCGCGCGGGAGGACGACACCGGGCTCGCCCGGAAATTCGCGCTCACGCTCGGCACGACCTGCACCCTCCGGGACAATCGCAGCGGCCAGGTGCTGTTTTCCGACCGGCCTATCGCGGTGCGGCGCGACGCGTTCACGGACAGCGGCCAGCTGCAGTCCGAATATCAGACCCTGCCCCTGCTTGCCGCGGCGCTCGCCCAAAAGATCTCCCATGCGGTGCTCGACGTCTGGTGACCGCCATGCACGCGCCCTTGCTCTCTCCCTCCCTGCTGGCCGGTGATCACGCCCATCTCGCCGACAGCGTCCGGATCGTCGAGGATCTCGGCCTCGAACGGATTCATCTCGATATCATGGACGGGCACTTCGTCCCGAACCTCTCTTTCGGTCCCCAGACCGTCGCGGCGCTGCGCCCTGGCTCGAAGCTATTTTTCGAGACCCACCTCATGCTCGATGAGCCGCAGCGCTACCTCGAGCCGTTCGCCCAGGCCGGGTCCAACCTGATCAGCATTCACATCGAGCCGGCGTACGATCACGCCGTCACGCTGGCCCGCATCCGCGCCCTCGGCTGCCAGACGGGCATCGTGCTTAACCCCGGCACCCCCGCCGCGGCGATCACCGCGCTCCTGCCCCAGGTGGACCTGGTGCTCGTGATGACCGTGCAACCTGGTTTTGGCGGCCAGCCGTTCCGGCGCGACATGCTCCCGAAACTGCGCGAACTCGCCGACTGGCGCCGCACCCACGGGCAGAAATTCCGCCTCGAGGTCGACGGCGGCATCGACCTGGCCACTGCCGCCGAATGCCATGCGGCGGGGGCGGACACGTTCGTGGCCGGCACCTCTTTCTATCGGGCCGCGGACCGCGCGGCGTTCGCCGCCGCGTTCGCCCGCTTGCGCTGACGTTCATGGAACTCCGGCACGGGGACTATCTCCTTTCCGATGCGCCGGAGCGGCTCGATGTGGCCGCCATTCACGCCTACCTGACGCGCAGCTATTGGGCGGAGGGAATTTCCCTCGAAGTCGTGACCCGGGCGCTGCAAGCTTCGCTCAGTCTCGGCGTCTATGCGGCCGACGGCGCCCAAGTGGGTTTGGTGCGGATCATTTCCGATTTCGCCACCTTCGCGTATGTTTGTGATGTCTACGTGTTGGAGGAGCATCGCGGCCATGGCCTGGCCAAGGCCACCCTCAAGGCCGCGTTCGCGCATCCCAAGCTCCAAGGGCTGCGCCGCATCAACCTCGTTACCCGCGACGCGCACAGCCTCTATTCCCGGTTTGGTTTTATCCCCGTCGTCCGCCCTGAGCGCTACATGGAAAAGCTCGATCCGGATCTTTACCGGCGTTTGTCGACGGCGAGGCCTTGATTACTTTCCCGCGCGCGCCAATGCCGCCGCCTCACGATACTGCTGGCGGAAAATGGCGCCGATCTCGTTGGCAATGCGGATTTCGGTGACCTTATCCTTCGAATTCATGGCCTTGCGGATCGCGCCCCGGGTCTGCTCGTAACTGATGACCGACATGTCGCTCATCCGCGCCATCGCCTGGGGAGGCATCCCCGCGGCGATGATCTCGCGCCAGGCCGACACCAGCTCGGAGTGCGTATCGAGGCACATCACCCCGATCACAAACGCCATTTCCCGAAAAATGTCGCCCGTCCATTCGGGATGGGAAACGAGGTGATCCTCGTCCGCATACGGCGCCGCATCCGGATCGCTGCGCAGGGACTTCCACTCCTCGTGGGCGTAGAAATCCTGCCGCACCGGCAGCCGCCGCAGCGCAAACCGCGTCGGGCCGCCGGGAGTGCCCGGTTTGAAATTCCACAATTTCTGCCCTTCCATGGAGAGCGAATACTCGATGAAGGCCTCGCCCACGGCCCGGTTGGCCGCACCGCGCAACAACGCGATCGGGTCGACGGAACTCACGGTGCCGCCTCGGGGGGTGACAAATCCGAGTCGCGGCGTGCCGTCGCCCCGCTGCTCGGTCACCTCCGCCTGTGATCGCCCGTAGAAATCGATGCAAATGCCCGCCGCGCAGTCGCCCTGCGAGACGTCGATCGGCGGCTTCTGCGAGCTGTCCGTGAAATACCGCGCATTGGCCCCGATGAGCTGCAGCAGCTGCAGGCCGTCAACCCAGCCGTCCCGCACCGCTTGCGCCTCCACCGCCGGCGTCAACTTCCCGGTTGCGGCGGCCAGCAGGGCACTGCGCCGCCCTTGGATCTTCTGCTGGATGACATTCTCAAATGCCTTGGCCATGGAGCTGCTCTTCGTCGGGTCGGAGAGCGCGATCTCGCCAATCAACCGCGGATCCTTCAGGTCGCTCCATTGCCGCGGCGGGTGTTCAATCCCGAGACGCGCCAGCGAATCCCGGTTGTAGAGGATGCCATAGGTGCTGAGCACGTTGCCGAACCACAATCCCTGCCGGTCCCAATAAATCTCGCCGGAGAAAGACTGCGGAATCACCGCGTCGGTAAACCATTCCGGATGCGTCTGCAGCAGCGGAGTCGACACGAGCCGGCCCGCCTGCGCCTGCCGGATGAAATCAAAGCTGCCCCCGCCGAAAAACAGATCGATGCCGCAGCCCACCTCCGACGCCAGGAAGGCCCGCCGTGCCTCCTGCACGGCCGGCGGCGCATCGGCGGGCAATCTGGCATTGGTAAAGCCCGCCTGGATTTCTGCGCTCCAGGGCCGGCCGAGTTTCCCCGTCCAATAGTTCTTGAAGGAGGCGATGTATTCCGACTCGAGGAAGCGCGTGATGTCGCTCGTGCCGCCGATGACGCGCCAGTCCAGCCGGACGGTCTTGCCCGTGCGCTGGCGATACCATGGCCGGAAGCCCCGGGCAAATTCGGAACGGATGGCCTCGTTGTGCGGCGTGATGATGACCAGCGTCAGGTCGCTCGCCTCGGGGGCCGCGCGCCTCGGCCGCAAAATGAACGGCAGCGCGATGACCGCGGCCAGCGCCACCAGGATGAAGGTCCGCTTGAACATGATGCGCTCAGGCCACCAGCACGACCACGTCCTCCGGATCCACGCTCGCATAGAGCGCCCCGCGGGCCGCCTGGTCCACAAACCGCGGGTTGAGCTCGAAAATCTTCAACCGGACGCCCGCGGTGACGAAGCCATACTGCGCGACCTCGCCGAGGTAGACACATTCGCCAATCCGGCCCTTGACGGCATTGCCCGCCGGCGCCTCCCGGCTGAGCTTCCAGCACTCCGGCCGGACCGAAACCGTGACGACGTCGTTCACGGCCGGAACCGCGCCCGCGTCGCCCAGCACGCCCTCGAATTTCCCAATCGTGGTCTCCACCGTGACGCGCCCGGCGGACAGGCCCCGTACCATGCCCGGGATAAAATCGGTCTCGCCGATGAAATCCGCCACGATCGTCCGCACCGGCCGGCGGTAGATTTCGCGGGGAGTTCCCACCTGCAGGATACGCCCGCTTTCCATGATCGCCATGCGGTCGGAAATGGACAGCGCCTCCTTCTGGTCGTGGGTCACGTAGACCGTCGTCAGGTTGAATTCTTTGCAGATCCGGCGGATCTCCGCGCGCATCTCGAGGCGCAGCTTCGCATCGAGGTTCGACAGGGGCTCGTCGAGCAGCAGGCACCGCGGGCGGATCACCAGCGCCCGCGCCAGGGCCACGCGCTGCTGCTGCCCGCCGGAAAGCTGGTTCGGACGGCGTTCGCCATACGCTCCCATGCGCACCGACTCGAGCGCCTCGCCCACGCGCTGGCGCACCTCCGCCTTCGGCACCTTTCGCTCCTCGAGACCAAACGCCACGTTCTCCGCCACCGTCATGTGCGGCCAGAGCGCATAGCTCTGGAACATCATTCCCGTGTTGCGCCGGTGCGGCGCCAGGCGGGTCACGTCCTCGTTCCCGAAGAAGATCTGCCCCTCGTCCGGGATGTAAAATCCCGCCAGGCAGCGCAGCAACGTCGTCTTGCCGCAACCACTTGGCCCCAGCAGGAAAAACAGTTCGCCGGCCTCGATGGTCAGATCGAGTCGCTGCACCGCCGTCACGGCGCCAAAGCGCTTGGTAAGATTCTGAATGCGAATGGAAATCATGCCGCGCCGGGAACGCGGGCCGAAGCAAGATTTCGCGTTTGGCTGAGTCAAAGGAATAAACCCAGGCCGCGAATCGCCATTGCCACGTCCATCGGCCTTTGTCTCGCTCGCTCATCGCCCATGGCCCAACCGACCACCGCTCTGCACCCTGATGTCGAGACCGTCCTTGTGACCGAGTCCGCCATCCGCCAGCGCGTACAGGAGCTTGGCCGCGACCTGAAACGCATCTACGGCGACGACGAGATCACGGTCATCGCCATCATGAATGGGGCCATCCTCTTCACCGCGGACCTCTTGCGCCAGGTGGACAACGCGGTGCGGCTCGATTGCATTCGCACCACCAGCTATGGCAGCGCAACGGAATCGCACGGCACGCCGAAGATTGTCCATGGGTTGACGCTGGATATCGCCGGCCGCCACGTCCTGATTCTGGACGACATCCTCGACACGGGAAAGACCCTGTCGTTGATCACCGCCATGATTCGCGGGCTCAAACCCGCGAGCGTGCGCGTGTGTGTGTTGCTCGACAAGAAAGGCCGCCGCCAAGTGCCCTTTGAGGCTGATTTGGTGGGGTTTGAGATTCCGGACAAGTTCGTGGTCGGCTACGGCCTCGATTTTGCCGAACGCTACCGGAATCTCACGTACATCGGTGTCCTGCGGCCGCTCGCGTAGCGGCGGCGGCGAAGCGTTTGCCCGGCAATCCCCAGGGCAAGTAACATGGGATTGACTTTAGCTCATTACGAATTCTTATCCGCTGAATGAAAAAGATGCGCATAACCCTGCTGTGCTTGCTGGTCAGCTGGGCCCTGGCGGGTTGCGCCAGCGAAAGCGCGCAGGCCGAAGCCCGCGCCATGAAGGAGAACAAGGACGATTACGTTGATTATTACCCGCCCGGCAGCGCGGTCCCGGTAAAGGTTCGCAAGGATCAGCTCCCTGGACAAACCCATTGATCGCTCCGCACTGCGCAGCGATTGGATGTCAGTCCTAAATCGGAACTCAACATTGCTGCCAATGGGACGAATGGTGCTGGCGCAAATCCTCCAACCGGCCATGCGGCCGGCAACGAGCGGTTGATTTCGGTTCGGCTCAAACGATGCTGCGGCGAATGCAAAGGTTGAACGTCATTCCGGTTTTGCTGGTGGGATGCCTGGCGCTGGCGGGTTGCGCCAGCGAACGGGTCAAGGCCGAGGCCCGCAAGGCGAAGGAGCACAAGGAGGAGTACGTCGACTATTATCCGACCGGCAGCAATATTCCGATCAAAGTGCCCAAGGATCAGATGAAGACGAGCCAGAGTGAAACCGACCGGGCTCAGGAGGTCTTCCGTGAAGTGCAGCGATTGGGCTCACATGCTGAGACGGATCCGGAGACCGCCAGCGCCAACGCGGGCAAGCGATCGCAGCGCAACCGGGCAACGCCCGCCCTCATATCCCGCGCCGGTCACTCCCGCCGGCGCTTTTTATTGGCGGGATAGACCGCCGCGGTTTTCGCGCCGCGTTTGTAGTCCCCACTCTTCAGCGCATTGATCTGGTCGCGCAGCAGCGCCGCCCGCTCGAACTCGAGTCGGCCGGCCGCCTCCTGCATCTCGTCCTCCAGTTCCGCGATCACGGCCGCCACGTCATCCACCGTCTCGGCCACCGCCGGTTCATCGCGGTTTCCGGTCCCGTCATAGGAACGCAAGCTCGCCTGCACCCCGCGAATCACGCTCCGCGGCGTGATGCCGTGCGCCGTGTTGTAGGCGAGCTGTTTCTCCCGCCGGTACGCCACCGTGGCCATTGTGCGCTTGATGGATTCGGTCGGCCGGTCGGCATAGAAAATCACGCGGCCCTTCACGTGCCGCGCCGCGCGGCCGGCCGTCTGGATGAGACTCGTCTCGCTGCGCAGGAATCCCTCCTTGTCCGCGTCGAGGATCGCCACGAGCGCCACCTCGGGCAGATCGAGGCCTTCGCGCAGGAGATTGATGCCGATCAGCACGTCGAAATTGCCGAGCCGCAGGTTGCGCAGGATTTCCACCCGCTCGATCGCGTCGATGTCCGAGTGCAGATACTCGACGCGGACCTTCGCCTCGCGGAAATACGTCGTGAGGTCCTCGGACAGGCGTTTGGTCAGCGTCGTGACCAGCACGCGCTCCCCCGCCGCCGCGGCCAGGCGCACCTCGCCGATGAGGTCCTCCACCTGATGCTTGGTCGGCCGCAGCGTGATCTCGGGATCGAGCAGCCCGGTCGGCCGGATCAGCTGCTCCGCCACGACCGTCGAGAGCTTGAGCTCGAATTCCGCCGGCGTCGCGGACACATACAGCGTCTGGCCGGTGACCTGCTGGAACTCCGCAAAACTCTGCGGGCGGTTGTCCAGCGCGGATGGCAGGCGGAACCCGAAGTTCACCAGGGTCGTCTTGCGGGCCTTGTCGCCATTATACATGCCGCCGATCTGCGGCACGGTCGCATGGCTCTCGTCGATCATGAGCAGAAAATCCTTCGGAAAGAAATCGATCAGGCAGAACGGCCGGTCGCCCGCCTTCCGCCCGGTGAGGTGCCGCGAATAGTTTTCAATGCCGCTGCAAAAGCCCATCTCCTGCAGCATCTCCAGGTCGTAGTTGGTGCGCATCCGCACCCGCTGGGCCTCGAGGTATTGCTCGTGCTTTTCGAAAAACGCCACCCGCTCGTCGAGCTCCGCCCGAATGGCGGCGATCGCCGGCTCGAGCTTGCCGCGGCTCGTGACATACTGGTTCGCCGGGTAGAGATCGAACTGGTCAAGCTTGCGCAGCACATCGCCGGTCAGCGGATCGAATTCGCTCAGCGCTTCCACTTCGTCGCCAAAAAACTCCACCCGCAGCCCGTGCTCGAGATAGGCGGGCATGATGTCCACCACATCGCCCCGCACCCGGAACCGGCCCGGCTTCAGCTCGATGTCGTTCCGCTCGTAAATATTGTCCACCAGCCCCTCCAGCAGGCGGTGGCGGCCGTAGGGTTCGCCCCGCCGCAGCGGGATCCGCATGGCGCTAAACTCCTCGGGTGAGCCGAGGCCGTAGATGCAGGACACGCTCGCCACGACAATCACATCGCGCCGCGAAACGAGCGAGCTCGTCGTCGCGATGCGCAGGCGCTCGATCTCCTCGTTGATGGACGAGTCCTTCTCGATGAACGTGTCGCTCGACGGGATATAGGCCTCGGGCTGGTAGTAGTCGTAGTAGCTGACAAAATATTCCACCGCCGACTCCGGAAAGAACGCCTTGAATTCCGAGTAGAGCTGCGCGGCGAGCGTCTTGTTATGCGAGATGATCAGCGTGGGGCGCTGGCACTGCGCGATGACGTTGGCCATGGTGAACGTCTTGCCCGAACCGGTGACCCCGAGCAGGGTTTGGTGCCGGTTGCCTGCGCGGATCGAGGCCACCAGTTTCTCGATGGCCTGCGGCTGGTCGCCCTTGGGCTGGTAGTCGGAGCTGAGTTTGAAGAGCATCGTCAGAGGCCAAACACCTTCAGCGCGCCGTGCCAGATGTTCGACCAGAACTTGCGGGCGTTGCTGGCATCCCCTTTGGCGGAAACCTGCTGGCACAGAAAGACCCCGGGCCCGGAGAAAAGATCGTCGAAGAGCGGATTCATGCCGCGATAATAGCGCCAGAACGTCTCCGCGCGCACTGGTTTATAGTCGAGGTTGGACGTGAAGCCAATCGTGGCGTCCTGGTTCGTGCGCCGCGCGGGATGCGGATTGCCTTCCCGGCCCACAAGCCACTCCGCCCGCACGCCGCGATTGCCGGCGATGATCAGCCGGCAGGGGCCGACGAACTCAAAAAAACGGAACTGCAGCGTCACCCACGCCTGCCACCGGAACAGCTGCCAGCGCCGGCGGATGAGCAGCCCCTGGTCCTTGCCGCGGATTACGCCGGCGAGAAAACTCGGCCGGATCACCATGGCGGACTCGGGCGGCAGGGTGACGATCGCCAGCTCGCTGTGCGCATCGGCTTGGTTCGACAGCGTGCAGACCTGCGCGCCCTCCGTCCGGTTGTTCCGCAGCTCCACCAGCTCGATCAACCCCGTGGCGAGGCACGTGAAGGGAATATGCCAGTCGAGCACGAAGCGGGTCTTGCGCTTCAGCCCCTCGTCCGACGCCTGGAGAAATTTTTCCTTCACCAGCAGCCGCTCGCCGGGCTGCAGCGTGACATCCGCCGATACATGGCTGATCCCGATCCGGGGCAACTCCGCCAGGTCCGCGGCGAGCCGCACCGGCCGCCCCCGGACGATCAACGGCGCCACGGCGTGATACAGCGCCAGCTTGCCCGCGGTGGGGCCGAAAAAATACAGCCCCAGCATGATAATCACCCACCATTTCACCTTCATGCGCCCCAGCTGATAATTCCAGGCGAGGCTGAGGTAGTGCATCACCTTCGACTGCTTGGCCTCCGCCGCGCGCAGTTGCACGGCGAGTTTGCCTAGGGCGATCTCCAGGCCATCCCGTTCCCAGGTCGTGCGGGTGAATTCGCTTTGCAGCGCCGTCACCTTCGCCGCCGATTCCGCGCGCAGTTTTTCCAGCTTCTCCCGCCGCTCGCTGTTGGCCCTTTGCTGGGCATCGCCGGTGAGCTTGTCCCACGTGCTGTCCAAGCCCTTGAGCTGCGTGATGATACTGTCCGTCTGCCGGATGCGCTCCTGCTCGGTGGCAACCTCCGCGGTGAGGCGGTCCATGCGCTGGTGCACGTCACCCAACGCCGATTGCACCTTGGCCCGTTCGCCGTTGATCGAGCGCAACAGGTCATGGCGCCACTCGTCGAAATCGACATTGTCGCGCAGGAACAGCCACAGTCCGCAGGCTGCCAGCCCCAGCCCAAGGATCAGGCCGGCCGTGGCGGCCTTCTGGAAAAGCCAGCGGAACAATTTAAGCAGGACGCCCATGTATCATGCGCCGTTTACAACGCGATTAGTGCGGGTCATTCAAGGTAGGCGCGCGCCGGAAGCCAATTGCTAAAGCCGCTGACCCTACCCATCTTCCCTCCAATCGCAATGGTTCCCCCTCAACCGCCCCAACCCGCTTGATCCATGTCTAAAGCCATTATCTCCAGCCTCTATGACTCCGAAGTCTTCAAGATGGCCTGCCGCCAGTTCGACCAGGCGGCGGATGCCATCAACCTCCCGGAAGCCATTCGCGACCGCACCAAATATCCGCGCCGCTGCATGGCCGTCAGCCTGCCCGTGCGGCGGATCGATGGCAGCGTAACGGTCTTCGAAGGCTATCGGGTCCAACACAACCTCTCAACCGGCCCGTCCAAGGGCGGCATCCGCTTCCACCAGAGCGTCACCATCGGCGAGGTCGCCGCGCTCGCGATGTGGATGAGCTGGAAGTGCTCGCTCGCCGGCCTGCCCTACGGCGGCGCCAAAGGCGGCGTGATCGTCGATCCCAAGCAGCTCTCGGAGTCCGAGCTCGAGCATCTTTCCCGCCGCTACATGCAGGAACTGGTCAACTTCCTCGGGCCGCACACCGACGTGCCCGCGCCCGACGTCGGCACCAACGAGAAGATCATGGGCTGGATGATGGACACCTACTCCACGCATGTGGGATACCTTTCCCCCGCCGTCGTCACCGGCAAGCCCATTGCCCTCGGCGGCTCGCAGGGCCGCCGCGAGGCCACCGGCGCCGGCGTCGCCTACCTCGTCAAAAAATATCTCGAGGACATGAAGCTGCCGGTCAACAAGACCACCGTCGTCATCCAGGGTTTTGGCAACGTCGGCAGCGAGACCGCCCTCGCGCTCGAGGCCTATGGTGCGAAAATCATCGCGATTTCCGACTACACGGGCGGCGTCTACAACGCCAAGGGCATCAACATCAAAAAGGCGGTCGATTACCTCGCCTATGCCAAGGTCCTGAAGGACTTCGGCGGCGCCGAGCCTATTTCCAACGAGAAGCTGCTCGAGCTTAAGTGCACCGTCCTCATTCCCGCCGCGCTCGAGCGCGTGATCACGGACAAGAACGCCTCCAAGCTCAAATGCCGCCTCCTCGCCGAGGCGGCCAACGGCCCCACGACCAACGCGGCGGACAAGATCTTCGAGGCCCGCGACGACATCGAGATCATCCCCGACGTGCTCTGCAATTCCGGCGGCGTGATCGTGTCCTACTTCGAGTGGCTGCAGAATCTCTCGAGTTTCTACTGGGGCCGCGACGAGGTGATGTCGAAGCTCTACGTCATGCTCGACCGGGCCAAGGAGTCCGTCGACGCGCAGAAGCGGAAATTCAAGTTCAGCCGCCGCCTCGCCGCGCTCACCCTCGGCATCGGCCGCGTCGCCGAAGCCAAAGCCGCCCGCGGCCTGTTCCCATAAGGCTTGTCAGAGTTCGAGACATGCCCCCTTTATCCAATGCGGTCATCCTCAACGATTCTGCGGCGCAGCATCCCACCATCAATGCCTCGTGAATCATTTCTAACTCGGCTTCCGTTATGACAAAAGACGAACATCTTTCAAAAATAGCTGAGTCAGTATTGCTTGTTAAGTCGGACATGATGAATGCGGATTTTCTTGGAAAGATGCGGGATGTCATTCGGGCGGCAGAGTATGAGTTCAACGATCAGCACCTAACCTTTTACACTGGTCGCATCGTTAGGTATCTGAATAAGGCCATGAAACAGGCTGACCTTCAGAGAAGGATAAAGGACGTCGAAAAGGCTCTCGACCAAGTTTCCCGCCTCGATTCCGCACTTGAGGTGGCCGAGAAGCGAAGGTCTGAAAAATAGGCGAATTGTCCTCATATGTTTTCGGATGCGATTGCGCGAGGCGTTCCAGCAGCAGGCGCAGGGATTCGATGGCTAGCAGTAGCTCGTTCATGGCCTAGCCTTGAACGCCCGTGTCGCCGTGGCGGGCTTTAGCGGTGCGCTGTGGGTGATGGGGTGCGGCCAATCCCTTGCGCCAGATGCGGGCGAATCGTCTAAGGTCGGCCTTGGTCATTCGGTCTGCGGGTTGGCATTCCGCATGATCTCGCAGGTCAAGCCATGAGAAAGGGTTAGGTTGCGGATATTGATATTGCTCTGATTTGAATGCCGGATTGATCTCCCGGCGCGGCGCGCAAACTCCGACTGGAATTCCCCGGGACCTGTTATCACGTGATCAACCGGGGCAATTACCGGGCGGGGGCCCGATAGGCGGCCTGCCCGGCAAAAGGGGTCTCAACTCTTGACGGAAACCGTGATCACAAAAGCAGCTACCCACGGAGCGCCGGGATCGGGAGCAGGATCGGCAGGCTTCATTTGAAAGCGCCAGGGCAATTCGGACCCGGCAAACTTTTTGTAAATCCGCGGGGCCAGGGCCGGGCACACGCGAAGCGGGCTTGACGGCGGCGCGGGCAGACTCGTAACTCCCGCCGCGCTGCCCTTCGCCACTCGGGATTTCCCCCTCGCCTGAAATAATGAAACGACCCTGCTGTCCGTTTTACTGGACGACAAGAAGGTCAGGTTTCGCGCCCCGTCTGCCGGCTCAGACTCAGGCCATTTTCTGGTGATTTCGGGATTCCACGACTCTGGAAGTTCAGGCGGCACGAGAGCTGCTCTGTTGGCGATCTCCGATACTTGCGTTGGCCCTGCCTTGGAACAACCCACCCGCACCTAATGAAACGTCCGCTCCTGTCCGTTTTGTTCGCCGTGTCCGCCTGCACGGCTGTTTTCGCCGCCCCCAGTTACACCGCCGAAGAGGAATTCAACCTGGGCGCCTACTATTCCGACGGCAAACAGGTCCCGGTGGATCTCGCCAAGGCGCTCACGTGGTGGCGCTTGTCCGCCGAACATGGCTGCGCCGAGGCCCAGTTCAACCTCGGCACCTGCTACGATCAGGGCACCGGCGTGGCGCAGGACAAGGCCGTCGCCGCACACTGGTTTCGCCTGGCAGCCGAGAATAGCTTTGCCGAGGCCCAATACGTCACGGGGCTCATCTACGACCTCGGCATCGGCGTCGCCAAGGATCAGGGCAAGGCCATGACTTGGTATCTGGCCGCGGCGAATCAGGGTGAGCTCGACGCCCAAGCGGCCCTCGCCTGTGGCTTCCTCGACGGCAATGCCGTGCCGCGCAGTCCCGCCGAGGCGGTCAAATGGTTCACACTGGCCGCCGAGAAAGGCCACCCGGCGGCACAGTATGGACTCGGTTGCTGCTACTTTGAAGGCACGGGCGTGGCGGCCGATCATGCTGCGGCAGTCAAATGGTGGCAGTTGGCGGCCCAAAGTGGGATCGCGCCCGCCCAGCACAAACTGGGCGCGCTGTATCTGCGCGGCGACCACGTGCCGCAGGACTTGGTGAAAGCCCGCGCGTGGTTTAGCGTGGCCGTGTTGAGCGGCGACAAGTCCGCCCTGGCGAGTCTCATCGAGACCAGCCGGAAGCTGACGAACGAGCAGCTCACCGAATCCGAGACCATTGCCCGGGAATACGCCGCGCTCATCGGCCAGCCGCGGAAGTGATCCGGCCAGCGTCAGGCCGGACTCTGGCTTAGCGCAGTCGGTCAAGGGCAACGCCTATCGCGTGCTCGCGGGCCGCACCAATCACATCCACCGCGTCACCCTCGCTGTCGCGTCGGCTGACCGGCTGGCGGCCATGCTCGATTTCGTCGTCACGGATCCGGCGATGGCCGAGTGGCTGGCCGGCGCGGCGAAATACCGCACCGTCGTCGCCAACGGCACCTCCAGCGAGATCACCAAGTAATCACGCCTGCGCGACATAAGATTCAGGGCGGCCGGAAAATCCGGCCACCCTTTTTTATTCAAATCCCCGCCCGCCAGCGAAAATCGTTTGTCATCTATTAGGTGACAACTCTATCACGGTGTCGCCCTCTCATTTCTCGCATTCAATATCCGTTTGTCACTTAATACGTGACATTCACTTTGGGCACTTGGACCAAAGCAGCAGTCTCGCCTTGAGACCTACGCAGCGCCTGGCGCTTTCACGGGCGGCGTGCCCTTCCGGAAGCACGACTTGATGTCCTTGCGCAGTCCGCGGGTGTCTTTCAATCCATGCACATCCACCGCGTGGCGGACCGCAGCCTTCAGCAGTTCGGCGTCACTGTCGGCGCACATGGCGAGGGTGCATTTGATGTCACCCGGAAATTCGCGACAATCGATGTATTTGCGGCTCATGCTACTATTAATACTTAGTTAAGTTAAGATGAGTCATCGAACCTCGTCAGGCACCACGGACAT
>OCZT010002407.1_pt1 | contig 19331 bp, 15 predicted proteins | sample 1539031 | NCBI WGS metagenome assembly OCZT01 (sample SAMEA3539308, study PRJEB22396) | soil metagenome | biome: tundra; feature: field; material: soil | place: USA | collected 2010-05 | depth 0.15 m | reverse complement strand
CAACAACCACCTCTACCCCGTCCGCAGAAGCCCCGCCGCGGCTGCTGTACTCGCGGAAGGAGACCGCCTACCTGCTTTCACTCAGCGTTCGCGCCATTGCATACCTGATCGCTTCTGGTGACCTCAGGACGAAGCGCCACGGTGGCCGGGTCATGATCACCCACGCCGAGCTCCTGCGCCAAGCGGCGCTGGACGACCGCGAGCCAATCGTGCCGAAGAAGGCCCGCCACAACGCAACTGTGACCGTCCTGACCCCCTCCAAGGCCGCGTAGCGCCACTCAAAACAATCAGCTCACACGCAGCAAGAGGCCAGCCTGATTGGGCTGGCCTCTGTATTTCTCCCGGTGGGTTATGAGTACAAAAGTATCCCTAAAGTATCCCCAGCGAGTAAATCGATGTTTCGTGTCTCAAGGGCTAAGTGCGAAATAACCAGTGTTTATAGGGGGTTTGAGTGGTGGCCCGGGCCGGAGTCCAACCGGCGACCTTCGCGTTAGGAGTGCGCTGCTCTATGCAACTGAGCTACCGGGCCCTCCAGCTAGTGTAACTGGTAAACTAGAGGCGGAGAACTTATGCCTCAGATACAGCGTCGGCGCGCAGTTTCGGTGAAAATTGGTTCGGTGGTGGTGGGGTCGGATGCGCCCGTCGTGGTGCAGTCCATGACCAACACGGACACAGCGGACGTTGAGTCTACGGTGCAGCAGATTGCTGCGCTGGCCCGCTCGGGTTCGGAGCTGGTGCGGGTGACGGTGAACAACGAAGCGGCCGCGAAGGCCGTTCCGTATATCGTCGATGGGATTCGCGCGAAGGGATGGGAGACGCCGATCATCGGGGACTTCCACTACAACGGTCATCAACTGCTGCGAAATTATCCGGAGTGCGCGCGGGCGCTGGCGAAGTACCGCATCAATCCGGGCAATTGCTCGATCGGGCGCAAGGATGACGACAACTTCCGGACGATGGTTGAGGTTGCAGTCGAGTATCAGAAGCCGGTGCGGATTGGCGTGAACTGGGGCTCGCTGGACCAGGCGCTGCTGACGAAGATGATGGACGAGAATTCGAAGTCGGCCGATCCCCTGACCGCGCGCGATGTGATGATGGAGGCGATGGTGGTATCGGCTCTGGACAACGCAGCGGCAGCGGAACGCTACGGCCTGCGGCGCGACCAGATCATTCTGAGCGCGAAGGTCTCAGGTGTGCGCGATCTGATCGACGTGTATACGGAGTTGGCGTCACGATGCGACTATGCGTTGCATCTTGGGCTGACCGAGGCGGGCATGGGCATGAAGGGCGTGGTGGCTTCGACCGCCGGACTTGCGCCGTTGCTGCTGGCGGGAATTGGGGACACGATTCGCGTGAGCCTGACGCCAACGCCCGGAGGTGATCGCAGCGAAGAGGTGCGGTGCGGACAGCAGATTCTGCAGTCGCTGGGGATCCGCAGCTTCATGCCGCAGGTGACGAGTTGTCCGGGATGCGGGCGAACGACTTCAACCTACTTTCAGGAGTTGGCGGAGCGCATTCAGAGTTATCTGGTCGAGCAGATGCCGGAGTGGAAGAAGCAGTACGCCGGCGTCGAGGAGTTGAAGCTCGCGGTGATGGGTTGCGTGGTGAATGGGCCGGGCGAGTCGAAGCACGCGAACATCGGCATCTCGCTGCCCGGGACGTTTGAAGAGCCAAAGGCTCCGGTCTATGTGGACGGCAAGCTGTTCACGACGCTTAAGGGCGACCGGATCGTCGAGGAATTTCAGGTGATTCTGGACGAGTACGTGGAGAAGCGGTACGGGCGTGAGTTGGTTGAGGCATAAACCGGAAGGCCGCTGCGCTTCTCTTTCTTTAGCCCGCAGCATCTGGCGAGCGGGAGATCAGCGAGTGACTTGTTCGGCCTGGGCCGCTCTGACTGCATTGAGACCACGCATGTTCTTTGGAGCAGCGCGCAAGCCCAGAATCTGGAAGTCCTTGAGCTTGTTCTTGAGGACGTAGATGAGCCAGTTGTTGCCTTCGGGATCGATAGGGGACATGTAAAAGCCGGGATGGACCACGTAGTTGTGGTTGTTGCCGATCAAGCCCTCAATAATCTCGCCATCGTGGAAGGTCGCGCGTACCCAGAGGCATTCCGGGGCGGGCAGATGGTCGTGGAAGCGCAGATCGTCGTGCCACTTCCCTTCGAAGGACTTGACGAAAAAGATGGCTTTGACACCGTCGAGCGGGATCTGCTCCTTGGTGTCGGAGCCGAGACGCTTGAAGACCGGTGGCGCCACATGGAAGTTGAGGTCCTCCGCGGGCGGCCATTGACTTCTCTCGGCGTATCCCTTGACCGTGCGGTCTCCGAACTGGATGACCAGCATGTCGAGTTCCGAGGCATCTACGGTGGCGTCGGGTTTCATGCCGACCGGGGGCTCAGGTCGTACTGTTTGATCTTGTACAACAGGGCCTTGTAACTGATCTGCAGATCGTTTGCGGCGGCCTTTCGATTCCATCCTGTCTCCTCTAGTACGCCGGCAATGACGGAGGATTCAGTTTCACCCTTCAGGCCCCGTACCAGCTTTTTGAGCCCACCAGCTTCCACGTGATCCTGCGCCTTCTCGGGCAGGGAGGGCGTGCTCCTTGCCTCTTCCAACTCGGCTATCACGGTCTTCTCGTCCTGAAGAATCAGGAATCGGTTGATGACGTTTTCGAGTTCGCGAAGATTTCCGGGCCAACTGTACTGGCCAAGCGCCTCAAGCAAGGCGGGGGAGATAGGGAGGGGTTGCAGGTCGTACTTCTTTGCCCCTTTCCGCATGAAATAGGCGGCCATGGCGGGAATCTCCTCGAGGCGTTCACGCAGTGGCGGCAGCACGAGTGAGAGGCCATTGAGGCGGTAGTAAAGATCCTCGCGAAACGTCTTGCGGGCCATCGCCTCTTTCATGTTGATGTTGGTAGCAGCGATGACGCGGACGTCAGTTTTCGTGGGTCCGCGGCTTCCAAGGCGGGAGAAGGTGCCGTCCTGAAGGACATGCAGCAACTTAGCCTGGAGCGCGGGCGGCATTTCGCCGATTTCATCGAGGAAGATGGTGCCCCCATCGCAGGTCTCGAACTTGCCTGGCTTGCTCTTGGTGGCCCCAGTAAAGGCGCCCTGCTCATATCCGAAGAGCTCACTTTCGAGCAGATCTGCCGGCATAGCCGCGCAATTAACCTTGAGGAACATGCGGCCGGCGCGGCGCGACATCTGATGGGTATACATCGCGACGATTTCTTTTCCGGTGCCGCTTTCGCCGAGAATCAGTACGGGAATGTCGGACCTCGCGACGAGCTGTGCCTGGGCTTCGACCTCGCGCATGCGCTTGCTTGAACGGATAAAGGAGTGGCCCCCCTCGAGGCGGATCTCCTTAGGCTCGCCTACTTCATCGTTCTGGACAAGCAGGTGCTTGGCCATGGCGACTTCGAGGGAGTCGTCGACAAAGGGCTTGAGCACGACACCGCTTGCTCCGAGGCGGGCAAACACTTCATAATCCGCCATTTCGGCGGTGGTGGCGAGGATGAGGACGGGAACCTCAGGCCGGATGGCCCGGACGCGGGAAAACAGGGACATGGACTGGGCGATGCCGTCCCAAGCCAGAAGGACAAGACTCGGCCTGAGCATGGCCTCCAGATCGTGCAGGAAGGGCTGGTCTTCGGAAAAGAGCCGAAGATCATAGAGTGTCGAGAAGGTGCGCTTCAGGTAATTGAGGACCCTGAGGTTCGACTCGAACACGAAGAGGCAGGGCCGGGAGACCGGGGCCTGTTTTGCTGGGGGGGAGGAAGGGTGAGCCGCCATAATTTGACTCCATTGCGCCGATACCGGTCATGCCGGTATCTGATATATGTGTGTGGCAGACGTTAGACCCGGGGCGGGACCCGCAGCGTTGTATCGTGCTGATAGGGTTAGTCCGCGGTTTTTACTGCTCGAGCGCCGGATTGACAGTCATCTACGCCGAAGAACCAAAACCTCAGAGCTTTTTCCTTAAAGTGGTAATAAACTTCCTACCATTGTGCAGAAAGTTTACATTAGGTTGGGAAAAAATATACATGAAATAGTGAATAAGTTTTATCCGGGGGCAGTTTGGAGGCCTGACTACCGCCCCGGGAGGGTTTGATTTGGTACCCAACGTGCTTAATCCTAAGGTACCCCAGGTGTAGTAGATTCGTTGCCCGGCGGATCGATTGCCCGGTTTCGGGAGACGACGCGAGCAATCGGCGACAGGAGAATATGACTACTGTACGTTTCTCAGAGCACGAAACACAGCTCGATCTCCCCCCTGTGGAAGTCATTTTTGGCCGCACAACCGAGATGCAGGTGATCCGGCGCAAGTTGGAAATGGTTGCGAAAACAAACGTTGCGGTTCTGGTCCAGGGTGAGAGCGGGACCGGCAAGGAATTGATCGCGCGCCTGATCCATGGAACCTCGGAGCGAGTTGCGGGGGAACTGGTGAAGGTGAGCTGCCCTGCCATCCCTCAAGGGCTGATTGAGACGGAGCTGTTTGGATACGAAAAGGGTGCCTTCACCGGGGCCCATTCGACCAAGCGGGGCCGGCTGGAGCAGGCCCATGGCGGGACCCTGTTCCTGGATGAGGTCGGCAGCCTGGATATTGGCGTTCAGTCGAAGTTGTTGCAGGTTTTGCAGGACGGCTCGTACATGCGGGTGGGCGGACACGAAACTCGCACGATCCAGACCCGGATTGTATCGGTGGCGAACCGCGACCTTCGCGAGCAGGTGGCAGACGGCACGTTTCGTCTGGATTTTCTGTACCGTATCAACGCGGTGACCATCCAACTGCCTCCTCTGCGGCGACGCACGGAGGATCTGCCGCAACTGGTGGACTATTTCATCGGCCAACATGCAAGCGCATTTCATTTAAATGCAGCGCCTTTGTCGCGCAATGTAGTGCGTTTGATGCAGCGGTACGATTGGCCCGGCAATATCCGGCAGTTGGACAACTTGATCCGGAGCTATGTCCTGATGGGCAGCGAAGACGCGCTGGTCGCGGAGTTGGTGGAGGAAGAGCGGCCTGCCTCCAGGGCTATGGCGGAGGTGGATGTAAGCCAGCCGATATCGTTGAAGATGGTGACCAAGAAGGCCACCCATGAGTTGGAGCGGCAGATCATTCTGAAGGTTCTGAAAGCTCACAATTGGAACCGCCAGAAGACCGCGAAGTGGCTGAAGATCAGCTACCGTTCGTTGCTGTACAAGCTGAATGACGTGGGTGCGGCGACAACGGCGGAGTTGAACGGCGGAAGCGTGCGCGCGAAGGCGCAGGCTAGAACAGGCATATCGACGGCAAACGAGCCTACCAACCTGATTCAATAAACGGAGCTTGAGATGAGAGCAATCCTGCTCTCAGTGTGCCCGAACGAGCGCCCATGTGTACCACTTTACCGGCAAAGAACGGTATCAGCGCTCAGGCGCTAAGGCAGGGTCGCGCTATTGTGCCCCGCGGCGGCGCAGGATGGTCTTGATTGTCTCGAACATAATGAGCAGGTCCAGGCCCAGCGACATGTGCTTGATGTAGTACAGGTCGTATTCCAGTTTTTCCTTGGTTTCGGCGAGGGTGGAACCGTACCCATAACGGACCTGCGCCCATCCCGTAAGGCCAGGGCGGATGAGGGTGCGCAGATAGTAGAAGGGGAGTTCTTCGCTGAGCCACTTGACGAACTCGGGCCGCTCGGGACGGGGGCCGACGAAGCCCATATCGCCGCGTAGGACGTTCCAGAGTTGCGGTATCTCATCGACCCGAGTTTTTCGCAGGAACATGCCCACTTTTGTGACACGCGGATCGTTCTTGGTGGCCCACTTGGCGCCACCGGATTCGGCGTCCGTGAACATGGTCCTGAACTTGATTACGTCGAAGTTGCGCCCGCCCATTCCGACACGCGTCTGGCGGAAGAAGAGTGGCCCTTTGGAGGACAGTTTCACTGCCAGAACGACCAACGGAAAGAAGGGCAGGAAGATCAGCAGTCCGAAGGCTGCGGCGCAGATGGAGACGATCTGGCGGGTGAATTGCTGCGACGCCCGGATGCGAAAGCCCTCGCTGTAAAGGAAGTTCGAGGGCCGTAGTCCGTCGAGTTGGATCTTGCCATAAAGGCGCTCGCGCAAAGTTCCGTCTTCTTCGACAGTGATGCCCTGGAAGCGCAGCGAGAGCAACTCCTGCACCGGCAGTTCGCCGCGTCGGCTTTCCATAGCGACGATGATGCGGTGGACGGGCAGTTTGTCCTCGCCGATCTTGTTGAGGGCTTCGATCCAGACTTTCTTGCGTTCGGAGGGCTCCATCTGAAGGTCCTCCCAGTCGACTACCTCCATTCCAAGATCGGGCCGCGAACCGATGGCCTCGACGATGGAGCGTGCGTAGTCGCCCGACCCTAGGACGAAAATGCGCTCACGGAAGATCTTGCGAGCGACCACCCACTCATAGGATCTGCGCAGGAGGATGAGGGCAGGCGCGAGCAGGGCGAAGCCCAGCACGTAGACGTAAGGGCCGATGGCGACTTCCGGTTCGATGAGAAGAAAGGCCGAGAGGATGAAACAGTCGAAGCCCAGCACGAGCAGAACGCGAAAGTAAATCTCCAGGCGGCCGGAGACGATGGAAGGTTCGTACAGGTCGAAGTAGTACGACAGCATCATGCTGACTACGGTGATGACGCCGATCTTGAGGAAACCATCGTGCAGTTGCAGCTCCAACAAGGCCTGATCACCAAGCATCAACCAGGTCGCGGCGAGAAAACATCCGCTGACGATGCACGCCTCGATGAGTAGGAGAACAACGGTCCGCGTGGGGTAGTAAACGTTCAAGAACCGGATCATCGCGTGTGTCGCCCCTGGTTATTCTTCTATCTTGTCGTAACCATCGTAACCATAGTAGCCTCCGGCGACGGGTGGGTTCTTGACGGCGTTGAGCACAAATCCAAGGACTTTTGAAGCCTTGAGCTCAGCGACGGCACGCTGGGCAACCTCGTACTTCGTGACTCCTCCGCGGGCGACGAGCAGAACGGCGTCGCAGGAGCGGGCGAGATTGACACCATCGGAGACCAGGTTCACGGGGGAAGAGTCGACAACGATCCAATCAAAGTATGGAACGGCGGCGGCAATAAGGCGATCGAAGCGGCGATTGCCAGAGAGGTCCGCGGCCTTATCATGTTCCGTACCGGCGGGGATAAAGGTAAGCGAGGCAAGACCGGCCGGCAGTGGATGGCCAGGCTCGTCGGGGCTTGGGCGCTGCATGACCTGGGTGATGGAAGCCTCGCCGGCGAGATACTCGGTGAGGCCTGGGCCCTGCGGGGCACCGAGCGACTTGTGCAAGGTGGCGCGGCGCATGTCTCCATCGATGAGCAGAACCCGGCCAGCCTTATGGCGGGCAAAGGAGATGGCCAGGTTGGCGGCAATGAAGCTCTTACCCTCTTGCGGAAGTCCGCTGGAGACGAGAATTGACTTGAGAGCATTCAGGTCGCGAAACTCCTGCATACGCGAACGCAGGCTTCGGAACTGCTCAACCGCTGCACCTCGGTCTTCGAGCGAGGGAAGCTGAGAGAGCGAAGGGCTCCAGGTGACATGACGGATGGCTGCGAGAGCGATTGTTGAGGAGTCGGCGCCTTCCCCGACCTTGTCGAACGGCAAATCGGCGATGGGTGTCGCTAGCGCCTTCTCGCCAAGTGCGTTAGCAATGGGCGTGACCGTCTCTGTGGGCCTGATGGTGCTGGACAACGCGAGATCCTGCTCGCGATCGCCGAGGGCGTGCGCGATCGCGGATTGTTTTATCCCGTTATCCGTTTGAGTCGCACCGTTGTTGGTGCGGTCCTGTTCTGCCTGGCGTAATGCTTCGTATATCTTGCTCATCTCTCTTCCCTTCCTGGGTGCTTCTGCGATGGAAGCGTGGAGTTTGTTGAAAATCCGCTGTGAGTGGTCGAGACCATAAAGGGCTGCGGGTCGAGGTCGAGGTCACCGGCGACCGCATGGATCAAGGCCTCAGGCACCTGGTGGAGTTGTTCAACGTACGCCAGGATGAGAGCATGCTCACAGATAAGGTTGATGATGCGTGGAATGCCTCGGCTGGAACGGTGAACGGCTGCTACGGCCTCGTCGGAGAAGATTCTTTCGGAGGTGCCGGCGATCAGCAGACGCTGGGCGATGTAGTTGGCGGTTTGTTCGGCCGTGATTGCGTGAGTGCGGGCCCACAGGGCGATTCTCTGCCGCAATTGGCGAACATCGGGAGAGCGCAGCCTCTCTTCGAGCTCAGGTTGACCGGAGAGGACAATCTGTACGAGCTTCTCGGTGGTGGTTTCGAGATTGGTGAGGAGACGAATCTCTTCGAGCAACTCCCAATCGAGGTTCTGCGCCTCGTCGACGATGATGACGCAAGTTTCTTCGCGGCGGAATCGCTCGATGAGCCAGCGATTGAACTGAATCAGCATTCCGGATTTCGTGCGATTCTGCGGCACAATCCCGAAGTCCGAAAGGATGAACTCAAGGAAGTCGAGCACATTGAGACGGGGGTTGAAGACGAACGAACTGAAGACGCGGCTCTGGTCAAGCGATGCGAGCGCACGACGCAGCAGCGTAGTCTTTCCAGTGCCAACCTCGCCGGTAAGGACAATAAAGCCCTTGTGCGCGGAGATGCCGTACTCGAGCGTGGCTAGAGCCTCGCGCGTATGCGGCATCATGTAGAGGAACCGCGGGTCCGGACTGCCGGCGAACGGGTTGGACTGCAGATGGAAAAAGCTCTTATACATGGCTACCCCGGGGCATCGGCGAGCATATCCTTAGGCGGTTTGCGACTGAAGAGCCGTTTCAGGCGGCCAGGCTGCTTGGTTTCCGCCACGCCGCCGGACCATGCGATAACCGCCAGGGTGGGCAGTTTAGTAAACTCCCATACATCGCGTTCGGTGAGCATCGCGGTGTCCCTGTACTCCAACAGGCCAACGATGAGCAGTCCAAGGGCAATACCGCCCGCCACGCCGCCCATGGCAAAGACGCTTTGCTTGGGGAAAATGGGCTCTGTGGGGAGGGTCGCTGCGTCCAGAACGGTGAATGTCTCGCCCTCCTGGCGATTCTCAAGGTCCGTAGTCATCTGCGACTGATTCTTCTTTTGCAGGAGCTGGGTGTAAAAGCTCTGCGCGGTATCGTAGTCGCGGGTCAATCCCTTGAACTGCGCCGCAATCTCCGGGCTGGCCTGGATGCGGCCCTGGTAGCTGCGGATCTGCGCCTGGAGAGCGTCCTGCTGCTTGTGCTTCGCCTGGATCTGCACGTCCAGACCATGCAGTTGAGCGCGGACGAAGACGACGTTTGGGGAATCAGGGCGCTTGGGAGCGACTGCTGCGGGAGTTACGGGCGTCGGATTGGAGGCCGCTTTGTCAAGCTCTCGGCGCTTGTCTGCGATCTTCCGCTCAATAGCTTTGACATCGGGATAATCCGGCTTGTAGTGAGCGGTAAGTTCAGCCTCCTGGGCCAGCAGACTATCGAGTTCCGCCTGCTGGGTTTGAGGGCTCTGGACGACAGAGGTAATGGGTATCGCGTTGTTTTGCTCAAGCAGAGCGAGCTGGGTCTGTCCGACCGCCCGATTCTGCTCCAGGGATTGCAGTTGCCCGGTGGTCGCCTCAAGCTGAGAGTTCAGGCTATTGATGATGCTCATGGTGTTCCCCTCGTCGCCGGGGAGCATGCCAGAGTATTGACGAGAGAAGGTCGCGACTTTGCTGTCCAGATCATCGAGGTTCCGCTTGGCGCCATCAAGCTCTTCCCTGAGATACGCGGTTGTGTCCTCGGCCGCGCCCTGCCGCTGCTTGAGGTTCGCGCCTGTGAAGAGTCCGGTAATTTGGGCGCATACCTGTTGCGCAGTGTGCGGGTCTTTGGCCGTGAACAGGATCCTGAAGCCCGGAAGCCCGTTGGTGCGTGCAATCTCCGACTGGACAGGCTCGATAAAGATGGCCTTGCGCGTGAGGTCGACGCGGGCATCCATGGACAAGTGCTGGTCCCCATAGAGGTTGTATTGGTTAACAATGGGCTCGATTTTCGACCGGCTTTGGATCTGCTCGTTCATATATGCGAGGCGGCTGTCGAGTGCCTCGGTGACCACTGATCCCACAAAAGCGGTCGGCACCTTCTGCTGGTCGATCAGGACGAGCGTCGAAGACTGGTACTGCGGGGTGACGAAGTAGGTGGCGCCAACCGTAATGATCGGGAGAATAACCGTCGGGATGACAATGATCCACCAGCGGCGCTTGAGTATGGCGAGATAGTCCTCTACGTTCAGGGCGCGATGACCAAGCATAGATCCTCCTTATTGGCGTCCAAGGTGCAATGCACTGGGTGAATAGGTAAGCCCGAAGCCAACTACTTGCGAGATACCTGAAAACACATTGATCGCATTCGTGCCTGCGTTCGATTGATCCTCGAAGGCATAGCTGGCATAACCAGAGAGATTGCGTACGATGGCACGCGAGACCTGGATCCCCTCGATTGCTGTGTTGACGGAATAGGGAGTAACGCTTGCGACAGCCAAAGTTGATGTGTGCGCATAGGCTGAGTTGAAGGAGCAATTCCATACAACGCCAAACCTGCGACTCGCACCGAAGACGACGCCATCGGAGATCGAGACCGCTAGAGCGCCGTAGCCACTATTGGTGCCCCGAGTGAAGACTAGTGAAGTCCCATAAGATTTCGCGGCGTAGGAGACTGAAACGTCGGCGAACGCGCTTATTGAGGTCCCGCTACTCGAGGAACCAATGGTCGTCCACTGCGGGCCAGCTGAGGCGCTGAACGAGAGCTTGCGCGTGAACTGATGCGAGAACATCGCACTGGCTGTCTGGCTGACAAAGTTGGGGGTGGTAATTCCGAAGTTGTTGCCCGAATAGGTGAAGTTTGAATACGCATAGTTGCCACCGTACGTATTGCGTGCATCAATCTGATGACTGATGCCTCCTCCGCCACTCGCTGCATCGCTGTCAAGACCTGCACCACTGGAACTCGCGGGGCCGTTCGTGCTATCGAGAAACCGCATCGTGGCGTAGGAACCAGAGGCGTTGAGAGAAGTCTTGCCAGTGATCTGGCGCTGGACGCTGCCTGCAACGACGTTGTTGACTCGGTTGGAGAAGTTGGTGAGCACGCCCTGACCGGTATCGCCGCCAATCTGTACCGGGTTGACGCCAAGATCACCAACGCCCGGAACTCCGGAGAGTCCCGCGACGGGAGTTCCCGGCAGATAACTGACATTGTCGGACAGAATGAAGTTCCATCTCCCAAGGTTCGCAACCTGAGAAAAGCCAAGATTCAGAAAGCTATAGCCAGCCTGGCCCGATTCACTAAACGAATGGCCGCCGGAAAAGACCATGCTGAAAGGGTGCTGCTTGCTGTTCGAAAGATAGGCAACATCGCCAGTCAGATTGGTCGAAGACGCAGCGCCCTGGTTGCCGTAGTAGCCCCAGGTGAGGCTCTGTGACGCGCTCACGGCGTATTGTAGCGAGCCCAGGCTGGTAGGCAGCGCAAAGCCCGTCGAGACGGGCGAAGCTTCCGCGGCTGGCAGGGCCTGGCCTAAGGCGGCGCGACCGATCGGCGTCAGGAGCAACACCAGAACGAGGGTGATTCTTATCAGCGCGGACGGGGGAGCGAATTGGGATATTTTCGTCATGGGACCACTACAGTGTCGCCGGGAAGCAGCGTAACGCCCTGCATGTCCCCCTTCTTCATCGCCTTTGTGTAATCAAAGGGAATCTTCTGTTGTTTGCTGGAATCCCCACGCAGAATGTACATGTGCTTCTTGTTGGCATACACGCTGGGCCCGCCGGCGGTCGAGATCGCCTGCAGAATCGTCATGCCTGGAGTAAGGGAAAGCGGTCCCGGGCGTCCGATCTCTCCCGCCATGAAGATGCGCTTGCTGTTGACCGCGAGCACGCTGACACTGACCACCGGATCAGTGACGAACTTCGTCAGCCGAGCCGTGAGATCTGCGGCGAGTTGCATTGGGGTAAATCCGGCCGCGATGACGTCGTTGATCAACGGGAGCGAGATCTTTCCATCTGGCCGGACGGTCAGGTTACCGGAGAGTTGCCCCTCCTTCCACACCGTCACCTGGATAGAGTCGTCCGCACCGATGACGTAATTGGGAGACACATCCACCGGCCCCGCGGCTGGGGGAACGGCGGTCACTAGAGGCGGCGGCGGAGTTGAATCGGCCGGTTGGGCGCTCAGTACGGGCTTGCCCCCCGGCTGCTGAGCGCAGCAGTTTGCAATAGCCGGGAGGAGGCAGATCGAAAAGAGGGTACAGCGAAGAAGTCTCATATTCCTACCGATTCTTTTCTCGGCCGGTTGCGGCCACTTCTTCTGCGTGAGGCACCGGATTGAGATTCCGTTGGATCAAGAGTTTGCCGGAAAATTGCCCGTTTTGAGGGTGACGGTACGTTGGATTCCAAGACGGCCAATGCGGGTTTTCTTGAGCCAACAGCGATGGATATAATCCGACCCTGGACGTTTGAGACGCATGCCTGTGATTTTACACCTGTAAACGACGACAATTTCGGGCCGCGAACACGGTTGGTACCTGCTACAACCACATCAAGAAAAGAGAATCACTTTTCCTGTCTTTGGGCAAGCTTATTCCATGTACCGCATTGTTGTTATTCCACTTAAGTGTGCACGGTTGATCCACTTAAGTCCGGCCGATACAGGGTTCAGGCGAGCGCGACCCATGCGATAATCCGATAGGCATTGAAACTGCAGGTTGAAGGTCACTCTCATGCACCAGACTAGCGTGGTCCCTGTAATCCCTCCCGACGCAATACCCGCGCATGGCTCGCGGGAACAACCCTCCATGGGCGGCGGTCCGGATTGCGGCAATGGTGGGCAACAGAGCGCGCCGTGGTCGATTGCCTGGGGGCCGGTAGTTTTGCTCGGCGTACTTTTGGTACTTCTTTATCACAGAATTGCCGTCAAACTGGTGACGGACTGGTACGAGCTGCCCGACTTTTCACATGGCTTCCTGATTCCCTTCTTCGCCGCATTTCTACTTTGGGACAACCGTCAGCAATTACGCCAGACCCCGATTGCGCCGAGTTGGGCGGGCACATCGCTGGTTGTCCTGGGTCTATTTGAACTGCTGGTAGGCGTGTTCGGCGCTGACCTGTTCCTGCAGCGCACTTCGTTTATCCTGCTGGTCGCGGGCCTGGTTTGGACTCTGTTAGGCAATGCGATGCTTGGCCGCTTGAAGTTTGTCTTCTTTGTCCTGCTGCTCGCGATCCCGATTCCGACCATCCTTTTCAATCAGATCACTTTCCCCTTGCAGTTGCTGGCTTCGCGCTTCGCCAGCGACCTGCTCCCGCTGGTGGGAGTCCCGGTGCTGCGCGATGGCAACATCATCCAGCTGCCTGCGATGCCGCTGGAGGTCGCCGAGGCATGCAGTGGCATTCGATCGTTGATGAGCCTGTTCACCGTCGCGGTCATCTACGGCTACTTCCTGGAACGGGCGACCTGGCGGCGAGTGGTGCTCGCGCTCTCCAGCGTCCCGATCGCGGTCACGGCAAATGTGGCACGGATCTTCGGCACAGGTCTGTGCGTACAGTACTGGGATCCGGTGAAGGCGATGGGATTCTTTCATGAATTTTCCGGCTGGCTGATGTTTCTCGTCTCGCTTGGATGCCTCTACATTGTCCACTTGGCGATGGGGATAGCGACGGGGACCCGGAGGGATGCGGCATGAGGTCTTTGCGACTTTGGTGTGTCGCCCTGCTAATGACGTTCACCGCGCTGGTGTTGCATGTGCGGGGGGACGTCGACAAAGTGCTGCCCAGCCGGCCGCTGAACGAGTTTCCGTCCGAGATGGGAACGCGCACCGCAACCGACATCCCAATTGACGCCGAAACTCTGGCAATTCTCGGCAAGGGGGACTTCCTCAACCGGGTCTATTCGCGGTTACCTGGTTCGGCTGGCTTGGCCGACCCCACCCAGGTCGGGCTTTATATAGGGTACTTCCCCACGCAGCGAACGGGGCAGTCCATTCATTCTCCGCAGAACTGCCTTCCCGGTGCCGGATGGACCTTCTTGTCGTCGGGTGTCACCGAACTGACGGATGCCACCGGCAAGAAGTACAGCGTCGGAGACTATCTCATCACGAACGGCGCTATGACTGAAGAGGCCCTGTACTGGTACCAGTTGCATGGGCGAAGCATTGCCAGCGACTATCAGGCAAAGCTATATACCCTGGCAGACTCGATCCGCTTCGGCCGCTCCGATGAGGCTCTGGTTCGAATTGTCACGCCCGTCAACCCGGGAGAGGACAGAGCAGCCGCGCGTAGTCGCGCCATAGGCTTCGCCGAGCAGATCACTCCCCTGCTGCCGGCATATATCCCGAACTGAATACGGGGGAATTATTCGGGCTAGCGGCACCGCAACGGTGCAGCCCACCGATCGAATAGATAGTTTGAAAGATACGAACGATAGAAGATGAGGAACTCGTCCATGTTCGAACAACGCCAAGTACAGATCGCCCGAATCTCTGCAACGCTGATTATGTCGCTCACACTCGCTTTCACAATCGGCTGCAACCGCGATCCAAACGTGCGCAAGCAGAAATACCTGGAAAGTGGAAAGCGATACGAGTCCAGCGGCAAATACAAGGAAGCCGCGATCCAGTTCTCGAATGCGATCAAGCTGGATAAGAACTTTGCACCCGCGTACTTCGAGCTGGCAAAAACCTACATCAAGATGGACACCCTGGCGCCTGCCTACGGGAACCTGCTGCATGCGGTGGATCTTGACCCGACGAATCTGGAAGCTCACATCATCCTCGGAAACATGCTCCTTGCGGGGCAGGCCAACGACCGGGCGGAAGCCCAGGCAAAGGCAGTGCTGGCCCTCAATCCGAATTATGCGGATGCCTACGCCTTGCTTGCCGCAATTGCGGAAAGGAAAGGCGATAAAGACGAGGCGCTGAAAGATATTCAGCACGCCCTTTTGATTGATCCCAATCGGGCTGGCTTCCACAGCGCCTTGGCGTTGCTTGAAGCAGTCAATCCCGCAGATGAGGGCAGTGCAGAACAGGAGTTACACAAGGCCGCATCGCTTGACGCGAAGAGCGCGACGCCGCATCTTCTGCTGGCGGCACTGCTCGAGAAAAAAGGTGACCTCCAGGGAGCGGAACAGGAGTATCACAGTGCGATCGGCGCCGCGCCAAAAAGTCTGCAGGCTCGCGAAGCCTTGGCTGCGCTATACATCAGGTCAAAAAACACCGCGAAGGCCGAGCAGACGCTGCACCAGGCGGTCGAGGACATGTCCGACAACGAGGCGGCGAGCACGATGCTCGCGGGGTACTACGGCCATTCGGGGCAGATAGACCGCGCAGAGACGGTGTTCGCGGACTTTAATTCGAGGTACCCAAAGAGCTTTGCGATTAAGCTGACCTACGCTCGGATCCTCTTTGACAGAAAAGAGTATGACAAGTCACTGTCGGTCGCGAATCAGTTGAGCAAGACCGATGCCGGCAATCCCGAGGTTCAGACCCTCAATGCGCTCTTATTGCTGAACACCGGCAAAATTGACGATGCATTTGCTCTGCTGAAGAAGGCGGTTAAGGACAATCCGAACAATGCGCAGACGCAGCTTCTCCTGGGTCGAGTGGCGACCATTAAGGGAGACATGACTGGCGCCGAGGCAAGCTACCGGCAGGCTGCCAAACTGAGTCTGGGAAACCTTGAGGCCGCGGACGGGTTGGCGAACATCGCGATTGGGCGCCAGGACGTAGCCATGCTGTCCGAAGTCGCAGACAAAGCCATCCAAATGCACCCGGACTATGCGCCTGCATACTTGTGGCGCGGCACGGCTGAGGCGAGCCGGAAGGATTTTGCCAAGGCAGAAGCGGACTACCAGACGGTGCTGAAGAACGACCCGAACTACGCCTCCGCGTATCTGGCAATGGGCCAGCTTCGGATCGCCGAAGGACATATCCCAGAAGGCAAAGCGATGCTCGGGAAGGCTCTTGAGAAGGACCCGAACTCGGCTCGCGCCCTGGGACTACTGCTGGCCCTCGACATGCAGGCAAAGGAGCCGGCGAAGGCGCTCGCGCGCGTCCAGGCGCAGATTGCAAAGGAGCCCGGGAATGCCAGTTTCTTGGACCAGCTTGCGTACATTCAGTTGCAGACCAAGGACTTCAAGAACGCGCTGGATAATTCGCGAAAAGCGATGCAACTCAATCCCAATAGCGCCGGCGCACTAGAGACCTATACGCAAGCCGAAATGGCTATGGGAGACGTCGACCCTGCAATCTCCGTCTGGCAAACCTGGATCGGCTCTCACCCGAGCGACCCCAATGCGATGAACCTTCTGGCGTCGCTCAATGAGGCAAAAGGCGACACGACGAAAGCGACGGACTACTACAAGAAGACGCTTCAACTCGACTCTGACAATGCAGTCGCGTCCAACAACCTGGCTTATCTGATGGTTGAATCCGGTCAGAACGTGGATGTTGCGCTTACCCTGGCTCAGACTGCGCGGCGCAAACTGCCGGACTCGCCGCAAACAGCCGACACGCTGGCCTGGGTCTACTACTACAAGGAGAACTACACGGCGGCGCGGGATCTCCTGGAGTCAGCTCTGAGGGCTAACCCGGATAATTCCTCCATGCACTTCCACCTGGGGATGACCTATATCAAACTGAACGACAAGACTGATGCGCAATTGCATCTCAAAAAGGCGGCCGCGCTCGCACCTGCCAGCAAAGTCGGGAAAGATGCCAGCGCGGCGTTGGACACGCTCAACTAACGGCTGATGCGGATCGTGCCTTGCGGCACAATCCAAAAGTCTGCTACACGTACGACCCGGGAAGATGCCTCTTAGGTTTGCCTGCACGTAGGTGGGCCCCGCGGAACCATCTTGCTTTCGTGGCGTCCTAGGAACTTGTCGAATACCCTGGTTTGTGGCATGGTCCATGGAACACCGACTCCTTTTGGGTCAACGAATGAGGTTCGCAACATAGAGTATGAATGCTTTGACTTTGTCGGAGTACAGGCAATTCACCATCGAAGACTTGCCCATTCCAACCTGCGGCTCCAGGGATGTTCTCGTCCAGGTGGCTGCATGCGGCATCTGCGGCAGCGACGTCCATGGATACGACGGAGCCTCGGGCCGGCGGATTCCGCCGATCGTGATGGGGCATGAGGCTGCGGGGATCGTTGCCGCGGTGGGATCGGACGTACGGTCAGTTTCACCCGGGGACCGCGTCACCTTCGACTCGACGGTGTACTGCGCCAAGTGTGAATTCTGCCTTCGCGGTGAGGTGAACCTCTGCGACGATCGCCAGGTTGTGGGTGTATCCTGCGGCGAGTACCGAAGGGCAGGCGCCTTTGCCGAGTACATCACGGTGCCGGAATATATTGTGTATCGGCTGCCGCCAACTTTGTCGTTCGCGGAGGCGGCGATGCTCGAGGCGGTGTCGGTCGCATTGCATGCGGTGAAGCTCTCATGTATCGAGGACGGCGAAACTGCACTAGTCATCGGAGCCGGAATGATCGGGTTGCTGATTCTCCAGGCTGCCCGCGTGGCGGGTTGCTCACGAGTCTTCGTCGCGGACGTGGACGGTACACGACTGAAGATGGCGGCAAATCTGGGAGCCGATGAGACTCTGCTTGTCTCCGGAGCGGATCTGCTCCGCGAGGTTCTTCGTCTCACGAACGGCCGTGGAGTCGATGTGGTGCTCGAAGCAGTTGGACGCAATGAAACCGTGGCTTCCGCGATCGACTGCGTGCGCAAGGGAGGAACGGTGACGCTGGTTGGCAACATCGCACCTGAGGTGTCCCTTCCGCTGCAGAAGGTGGTTACGCGGCAGATACGTCTGCAGGGATCGTGCGCTTCCGCGGGAGAATATCCTGAAGCGATGGAACTGGTTTCGAGCGGCAAGATCAAGGTTGCTCCTATGATTTCGGCCGTCGCGCCTTTGCGCGATGGGCCGGAGTGGTTTGAACGACTCTATGCACGCGAGCCGAATCTGATGAAGGTCATTCTGGATCCACGAGAGCCGGGTGCCAGCAAATGAGCGAGCGACTCTTCGATCTCAGCGGGCAGACGGCACTTGTCACCGGCGCTAGCCGAGGGCTTGGGCAATACTTCGCACGCGCTCTGGCGCAGGCTGGAGCCGACCTGATTCTCACCAGCCGCAAGCGCGGTGACTTGTCCGCGTTCGTCGCAGAGATTGAAGCGATGGGACGCAAGGCGATGCCGCTCGAACTCGACGTTCGCGATCAGGCAAGCATTGAGCGCCTGGCAGTCGAGGCCGAGTCGGCGTGCGGGCAGATCCACATTCTCGTCAACAATGCGGGCTGCAATGTGCGCAAGCCTGCGCTTGATGTGACGTGGGACGACTGGAACCTGATCCTGGACACGAATCTGCGCGGCAGCTTTTTCGTCGCACAACAGATCGCGCGGCGTATGGTTCCGCACGGCTATGGCCGCATCATCAACGTCGGGTCCGTCACCAGCGTCTTCGGCTATCCCGGGCTGGCTCCGTATGGGGCTAGTCGCGGCGGCATCCGACAACTGACCATGAGTCTTGCTGCTGACTGGGGCAAGCACGGCATCACGGTGAATTGCCTTGCTCCGGGCTGGTTTCGGACGGCACAGAACGAGGTGCTGTATCAGGACCAGGGTTGGGTGGACTACCTCGTGGAACGAATCCCGGCGAAGCGTCCGGGTGAGCCGCACGACCTCGACGGCCCTATCGTGTTCCTGGCCTCTGAGGCCAGCCGCTACGTTACCGGACAGACGCTGCTGGTCGATGGCGGTATCTCCACGGGGTCAACTCGGGCTACGGTTGCTCCGGCTGGTTAAGGCATTGACGTGGTGTCGAATGCTGGCGGGTGCACCCTCCACTCCTTTTTTTTCCGCTTAGGGGATCTAGCACGCAAGTCCTTTCATTAGAGAGATATGGAGGGTAGTCGTGCCGCCAAAATCCTCTAAACAAATGACTTCCGTCTAGATTATTCTAAACACACGGGTTAGGGTCAGGAAACTTGATCCGGGACCACGGTTCGCTGGCAAATTACTCTAAACACATAACTTATTGGTAAACTACTCACAACAAAAGAGATAAGCCCGGCTTGCGCGCGGGCTCGTGGAACTTGCTTCGATTTCTAATCAACTACCTTAATTATAAGGGATGGGGCATAACTACTATGCCAACTATTTTTGCGCGGTGAGATGAGGGTAAGTATCTAGTGGAGTGGGAGTTGCAGGACAAAAATAAATATAGTTGTGAGCGGAAGGGCTTGACAGCCATTATGAGAGGGAGTTGCCACCTGGAAGGAAAGGCCCGGGGCTGAAGCCCCCTGATTCTATTGGCGATATTCGTGGGGCT
>OCZT010002406.1_pt1 | contig 19334 bp, 12 predicted proteins | sample 1539031 | NCBI WGS metagenome assembly OCZT01 (sample SAMEA3539308, study PRJEB22396) | soil metagenome | biome: tundra; feature: field; material: soil | place: USA | collected 2010-05 | depth 0.15 m | reverse complement strand
ACGGCAAGCCGACATCCGCTATTTCGCTCGGGGGTTGACACAGGACGTCTGCTCTTCTGCTTGCAGCCGCCGTGAACGTGAGCTTCCAGTAGTGATGCTGCAGGCCTCCCGCGCGGCCTGAATGTCGGCTTGGCCGGGCGCTACGGCACAACCATCTGGTCCCGGGTCAATGGGTGAGGGGGATGACCGAGACACCGTCGAGGGTTTGGACGTATGCGGTTCGGACGGCCGGGTCGATGGCGATCGACCCGGGGTAGCCGCCCACCGAATCTTTCGCCGGCGTGTGGCTGCAGCCACTGGTGTCGGTGCCGTTGCACTTGGTGCCGTCGATCACGCTGACGCTGGTGTCCTCGGTGTTGGTGACGTACACCTCGTGGGTTGTGCGGTCGACGGCAATGCCGTTCGCGCCGAAGCCGGCCGGGGCGATGGCGGGCGTCTGGGCGCAGCCGTTGGTGTCGTGGCCGTTGCAGGTCGCCCCGTTGATCACCGAAACGGTGCCCGGCTCTTCGCCGTCAGCGAGGTTGGCGGTGTAGACCGTGTCTGTGGCTTGGTCGACCGCGATCCCATACGGGTTGTACGCGATCCCCAAGGGGTCGTAACCGAGCGTCACGGTCGCTGGGGCTTGGCTGCAGCCGGTCGTGTTGGCGGCGTCGCACGTGGCGCCGTTGATCACGAATACGCTGTCGCCGACGAACGGATGGCCGAACACGACGTTGGTCGCGTATACCGTGTTAGTCACGTGATCGACCGCGAGATAAGCCACCGACCCGCCCGCTCCCGCTCCCGAGTCTCCAAACATCACAGTCGCCGGCGTCTGGCCGCACCCGGCTGTGTTCGCGGCATCGCAAGTCGCGCCGTTGAACACGGAGATTTGGTTCGGGCCGCTGCTGGTGATCGTCGTGACGTAGATCGTGTTGGTGACGGGGTTGATGGCGATGTCGAGTGGATGGCCACCTGGGACCTGCAGTGTGGAGACCGTCGAGCAGCCGGCCGAGCGGCTCGCGTTGCAGGTCCTCGCATCGAGAACCGAGACCGTGCCGGTCGAGCCGGCACCCTGGTTAGCGACGTAGACGGTGTGCGTGCGGCGGTCAACGGCGATCGCGTCTGGCGAGGCCCCGACGGCGGCCGTCGGCGGTGGGGTGGCGCATCCGGCCGGATGGTGGGCGTTGCAGCGGCGCGTGTCGATCATCGCGACGGCGTTTGATGCCGTCGTGACGTAGGTGGTATGTACCGCCGGGTCGACGGCGACTCCGCCGGGTCCGGGGAGGGTCACGGCCGGCGCCGGGTGCCGGCAGCCGCTGGTGGCCTGCGCGTTGCAGCGCGTTGCGTCGATCACCGAGACGTCGTTGTCCACCCAGTTGGCGGTGTAGAGCGTCTGGGTCTGCGGGTCGAGGATGACCGACTCGGGGTCCCCTCCGGTATGGACCTCCGCTGGGATGAGCGTCGCACATCGGGCTGGCTCGCTCCCGCTGCAGACGTTCGTGTCGATCACCTTCAGCGCATCGTCCTTCTGAAAGACGACGTAGACGCTGTGCAGGGGAGCATCGACGGCAAGCCAGAGGGCGTGGTCCCCGAAACCGGGTCCCGGGACGCTTACCGTGCCTGGCGCGTCGGTGGCGCAGCCGGCCAGATCGCCGGCGTTGCAATGATGCAAGTCGAATGCGGACACCGTGGTGTCGAAGTTGGCCGTGTACAGGGTGTCATTGGCCGGGTCGACCTGGAGGCCGTTCGGACCGCCGCCGGGATCACCGAGCGAGAGCGTCGCGATCGTGCCGCATCCAGATTGCACGGTCGCGTTGCAGGTGTTCGCGTCGAACGCTTCGGTCGCGGCGAGCGTGCCCACATAGGCCGTATGGGTCCTCAGATCCACGGTCATGGCATCCGGCGAGCTGCCGACGTCAACCGTCGGGGGAGGGGTAGTCGGGCAGGCGTCTAGGTCGGTCGCGTTGCAGGTCGCGCTGTCGACCATCGAGACTGTCGTGCTGTTGGGCGGGTTGGAGCCGACTGCCGGGGCCCCGAAGTTGGGGACGTAGACGGTGTGGTTGGCCGGGTCGGCGAACAGCCCGAGCGGGTCCAGTCCGACCGGGACAGTCGCGGGCGTCTGCCCGCAACCAGCGGTGGTCTCGGCATTGCAGGTCGCGCCGTTGAACACCGAAACGGTGTTGTCCTGCACGTTGGAGACGTAGACGGTGTCGGTTCGCTTGTCGATCGCGATCCCGCTCGGCATGTTCCCCACGGTGATGGTCGGCCACGGGCCCTGGCAGCGCGACACGTCCTGCGCCTGGCAGTCATGGGCGTTGATCACGGAGACGGTGTTTCCGGGCGTCGGCAACTGCCAGCCGTTGTCGTTGTATCCGTTGGCGACGTAGATCGTGTGTGTTGCCGGGTTGATCGCGAGCGTGGACGGGCCGGTACCGACGGGCGCTGAGCCCACCAGGGAGGACCCGAAGCCCGAGAATGGACTGACCGGCCCGAGGGTCGATGGTCCCGCCGCGGAGTGTGGGGCTTGCACAAGCGGATTGACGGTACGGCGCTGCCACCCTTCCAGCCGGGTTGACGGCGCGCCGCTGACGACGACCCGCGAGTCTCGCCTTGTGAGCGCACTCGCGGGCACCGCGCCCGCGGTGATGGCGAGGATGACGACCATCAGCGCTGCGCGGGCGAGCCGCCCTCCGGGGTACCGGCCTATCTGGTTCACGGCGCGGCGGCGACGGGCTAGCCCCTGGATCGCTCGCCGCGTCCAGCTCAGCCCCAGGTCGATCGACTCAGCCTCCGGGTTCATTTCGCATCCCCTCTGCTCGCTGAGCGGTCTGAAGGTAGTTCGCCCTCGACTGCGTCGAGCGCGTCCGGCGGAAACTGTGCCGATGGCCGATAGCAATCCGATAAACGCCTGCTGCCGTGGCTGCTTCTGCCGGTTCGCGCGCTGCTAGCGTTCGTCCCAAGCTTGGGAGCGGGCATGGAATTCCGGATTCTCGGTCGGCTCGAGGTACTCGAGCATGGTCAGCCGTTGGCGTTGGGCGGCGCGAAGCAACGGGCCGTCCTGGCCATCCTGCTGATCCATAGGCGAGAGGCGGTCTCGGTCGATCGACTCGTCGACGAGCTGTGGGGCGAGCGTCCGCCGCCGACTGCGGCCCAGACGATCCGGGTGTACGTCTCGCGCCTGCGCAAGACGCTCGGCGATCGGGTCGTGGAGACCCAGGGTCGCGGGTATCTGCTGGCGGTCGGGCCCGACCGGGTCGATGCCGACTGCTTCGCGGCGCTCGTCGCCGATGGCCGCGCTGCGCTCGCATCCGGCGATGCCGCGGCGGGCGTCGGGCTGCTGGACGCCGCGCTCGAACTCTGGCGCGGGCCGCCGCTTCAAGAGTTCGCCTACGACCCGTTCGCGCAAGCGGAGATCGCCCGGCTGGAAGACGCGCGGCTCGCGACACTCGAGGATCGGACCGACGCTGAGCTGAGCGTGGGTCGTGGAGCTGAGCTGGTGGCGGAACTCGAACAGCTTGTCACGGAGCATCCGCTGCGGGAGCGGCTCGTTGCGGGACTGATGCTCGCGCTGTATCGGGCGGGACGCCACGCGGATGCGCTCGCCGCCTGCAGAGCGGCGCGCGAGCGGCTGACTGAGGAACTCGGCCTGGAGCCAGGGCCGGCGCTACGTGAGCTCGAGCGGCGGATCCTGCAACACGATCCGACACTCGCGACCCACCGCCCGACGGTTCTCGTCTCTGGGCGGCGCCGCGCTCGGGCGCGCGTAGTGGCCGGGGCGCTGGTTCTCGGAGCGGTCCTCATAGCCAGCGCGCTGCTGAGCTCTGGAGCGGCTCAACCGGGACCGCCTCGGCTATCGGGGACAAGCGGAATCGTCGCCGTCAGCACCGCTTCGGGGAGACTGGTAACCGCGACCCCGCTCGTCGGAGTGCCCGGCGCCATAAGCGGCGGCTCGGGTTCGATGTGGGTGGCTGATGCCGGTGGGGGCGCGGTGGCGCGCATCGACCCCGGCTCGGGTGTCGTCGTGGACCGGATCCCGGTGGGCGGTGAGCCCGGGAGCATCACAAGCGGCGGCGGGGCGATCTGGGTCGCCAGCACCGTCGGTGCCACCGTCACCAGGATCGATCCGACCACGGAAGCCGTGACTCAGACGATCGTCCTCCCAGGGTCAAACCCGGTCGCGATCGCGTTCGGTGACGGGCGCTTGTGGGTCGCCGATTCAGTCGCTCGCGAGCTGTTCGAGATCGACCCCGCGACCGGATCTCTGCGGCGAACGGTATCTCTGGATCTGCAGCCAGGCGCGATCGCGCTGGCCGGTGGGGCGATCTGGGTAGCGGGTTACAACAACGCGACCGTCGAGAAGTTGGATCCGACCTCTGGTCGCACGCTCGCGCGCGTGCACGTCGGTGACGGTCCGGCAGCGCTCGCGTTCACAGCCGGCTCGTTGTGGGTCGCGAACAGCCTTGACGCGACCGTCTCCCGGATCGACCCCACGACCCGTGCGGTCACAGCGACGATCCCGGTCGGGAGCGGCCCGACCGCGCTGGCGGCCGCCGGCGGCTCATTATGGGTCGCCAATCAATACTCGGCAGACGTCTCCCGGATCAACCCCAGCCGCGACCGCGTAGCGGGCAACGTCGAGGTCGATGGCAGCCCGACGTCGCTCACTCCCAGCACCGGACGCCTGTGGGTGGGAGTCGCGGCCAACAGTGGCAGCCACCGCGGCGGGACACTCGTAATCGACGGCCTCGCGCTCGCATCGTCCGGACCGGTGGCCCCCATGTCGATCGATCCGGCGTTCTATAGCTTCGCCAACAATCCGCAGTTCACCGGGCTTGAGTACGACTCGCTCGTGAACTTCCAGCAGAGCCCCGGTGCCGCCGGTCTCCGGCTCGTTCCAGACCTCGCGCTGTCGATCCCGACCCCAGCCGACGGCGCTACGACATACGTGTTCCGGCTGCGCCCCGGGATCGACTACTCCACTGGTCAGCCATTGCGAGCCGGCGACTTTCGCCGCGCGATCGAGCGCCTGTTCAGCGTCGGATCGCCCGGCAGCTCGCTCTATAGCGGCATCGTCGGCGCCGCCGTCTGCGCCCGACGCCCACGCCGCTGCGACCTCTCCCAGGGGATCGCCACCGATGATGCCGTCGGGACCGTGACCTTTCACCTCGCCGCGCCCGACCCCGACTTCCTGTTCAAGCTGACCGAGTTCGCCTACTCCGCGCCGGTCCCGCCCGGAACGCCGGACAACGAAACCGGCTCAGGCACCGTTCCCGGCACCGGCCCGTACAAGATCGTCGCCGTCAGCCCCACTGAGATCCGTTTCGTCCGAAACCCGTTCTTTCACGAGTGGTCGCACGCCGCCCAGCCAACCGGCAATCCCAACTCGATCGTGTGGCGAACCGTGCGCTCCGCGCGGGCGGCCCTGACCGCGATCCAGCAGCGACGTGCAGACTGGTTTTTTGGCCAGATCCCGGCGGCGCAGTCCCGCCAGCTCGAGCTGCAGGTTCCGGCCCAGCTGCACTCAAACCCGTTGTTCGGGGTCGAGTTCATCCCGCTCAACACGAACCTGCCCCCTTTCAATGACCTCAGGGTCCGACAGGCGCTCAACTACGCGATCGACCGGGGCAAGATCGCCCAGCTATACGGCGGGTCGCGATTCGCGACTCCGACCTGCCAGCCGATCGCCCCCGCGTTGGCCGGCTACCGTCGCTACTGCCCCTACACACTGCACCCCCGCGCCAGCGGCGCCTGGAGCACCCCAAACCTCGCACGCGCCCGACGCCTGGTCGCGCAGTCGAGAACGTTCGGAGAACGGGTCGATGTGTGGGGAACCCCCGATGAGGGCTACGTCCCGCCCACGATGACCGCGTATGTCGGCGGCGTCCTACGCACCCTCGGCTACCGCGTCCGCGTTCGTCTGGTCTCAATCGCCACGGTCACACAAGCGATGCGGACCCACTTCCAACTGTCCGCCGACGGCGACTGGGTAGCGCCATACCCCGACCCGTCCTCCTACATCCCCCAGTACTTCAGCTGCGGCGGCGGCAACGGCAACGGCTTCTACTGCAACCCCCGACTCGACCGCGAAATGCAAGACGCCACACAGCTCGAACTCATAAATCCCGCTAGATCACGCGCGCTCTGGGCATCAGTCGATCGACAACTCACCGACCAAGCCGTCTGGGTGCCTACCGTAACGCCGCGAGAGGTCGACCTCACCTCTAACCGCCTTCACAACTACGAATACAACCCCGTCTGGGGCTTCCTCGCCGATCAGAGCTGGCTCCAATAACACGGTGATTTGCAATCGCGCGCATGACCGGCAAGTCCGCACGCGACGACGAGACCCTCAGGCGAGCAGGGCGAGCCTTCGGATCCCACACCATCACCTCCCACCGTTAGCCTCGAAGCGCCGTTATCGGCGTCATGGTGAAACCTGATGGGTTGGCGTGAGGGTGAAGGTGGCGGTCGATACGTTCGCCGGGGCTGGCGTTGTCGGTCGGCGGGCGCTCGGTCTGTCGGTCGGCGCTGAGGGGCGCGGTTGCGGGCAGTCCGAGTCCGGCGGGGTGTCAGCTCATCGTCAGGGTCGCAGCGGCGGTCGCCGCCGGCTGGCTCAGCAGAGCTTTGGGATCGCGCGTAGCCGTGTGAACGCGGCGGCAAGCGCTTCTGACCATGGCCAGTCGCGATCGAGCTTGAGGTGGGTGCGTCGGCCGTGACGCACGAGCTTGGCGGCGACGTGAAGCAGCCGCTGGCGAAGGCGCTTGGGTTCGGCGATAGCGAGCTCGCCATCAAGGCAGATCAGCTTGGTCCAGGTGAGGAGGTCCTGAGCGATCAGCGAGAGCTCGAGCCAGGTCTGGTTGTGCTCGAACGCGTGGTGAGGGAGGTTGCGCATGCCGGTGTCCTTGCCGCCGCGGATGCTGTCCTCGACCCGGGCGCGGCCGCGGTGACGCAATTCCAGCGCGGCGACGTCGCGCTCGTCCTGGTCGGTGAGAAAGCACGTGTGCCGGTAGCCGTGCTCGTCGAAGATCGTGAACTGCGCACCGGGGTGCGGACGCTCGCGCCGGACGATCAGCCGGGACCCCTCAGGCCAGGCGGACAGGAGGTTCACGTGGTCGGTCAGCTCCGCGACCCAGGCGCCGTCACGGGCCTCGCCGCCTGCGTTGATCGCCTGCTCCCACACGGTTTCCGGGACTTCGAGGATCGCCTGGCGGACCGTGTCGTTGAGCTCATAGCCCACCGAGAACCGGATCCCGGCCTCGCGGCAGTCGGAGGTGAACGCGTGCGTCTGCCCACCGATGTCGGGCCGGACCAGGATCTCGCGATCCAGATCCTCGGCCGGCAGCTGCGCGAGCGCGAGCCCCAGCACCCGGAAGTGATCCTCCGCCGTGTTCGACCCAGCGTTCCCCGGTCTGAGGATCGCGACGAGCGCCTCACCGGTCTCATCCAGCCAACAGCCGAGCGGGTGAAACCCGTATCCGTGCTTGTAGTTGCCCGCCGCGCGCTCCTTCTCCGAGTGCGCGGTCAACAAGGTCGCGTCGATGTCCAGCGTGATCGACCCGGGCCGAGCGCCCGCGTCCCACACCCGCGCCCGCGCAGCTGCCCGCGCCGCCCGGATCCGACCCAACAGCTGCTCGTCGACCGACTTGATCACCCGATGGGTCGTGGTCTCCGACGCCCGAGCACCGAACAGCCGCTCCTGACCCCAGTACGCATCGATATCGGTCACGCAGTCGCCGCCGTCAGCCAGCATCACCGCCACGTCCCTGAGCACCCGCCCCGGGTCGTGCGCCGAGCGACGCTCCCGCGTCCCCGCCAACGCCCCGGCCAGCTCACCGGTCAGCCCGACGCGATCAGACAACTCAACCAGCAACGCCACCCCCGCATGCGAGACGAGTCCCTCACCGTCCGACGTGACTTCTACCGTTTCCAAACGAGCCGTAGGCTTCACCAACTGGGTGTCCTCCTGGGTCGACATCGAGATCTTGAGCAATCCCGATTCTCACGGCCCGGGAGGACGTTCCCGCTACCCGGCGTCAACCCGCAAACGGCGCTTCAAGGTTAGCCATGTTCACGGCGGCTGCAAGCAACGGAGCGGCAGTGTCAACACCGTGGACGATACTGTCGCTCCTGGTGGAGGCTGTCGCACAAACCAAACCGGTTGTACGAATCTGACAACGGCCGATTTCGCTGACCTCGTGAGAGCGGCTCAGGCGGGCAGAGCGGGCCCGCCGCGACGGAAATGGTTCACCCCAGAATCGTTACCTTGTCGCAGACGTACAAAAAGTCGAGACACGCGATGGTTTGTGCGACAGCCTCGGTGCAAACCAGCAGCCAGAACAGGACGACTGCTCCTGAGCAATACCAGCAGCTAGGGCGTGTCCGCCGGCCACAGTGCCGCTCAGCGGCGATTGCAGGAGACGGGCGTCTCGACGCGTTAGCTGACCCGCGGCTCGCGAGCAAGCGTCTGGCGGATCCGCAGAGAGATCACTGACCCGCTTGCTGATGACCAAGATCAGCCGGGCCGAGCTAACGATCTCGCGGTCCCTGCGCGCGCTCGCAATCGCCCAGATCCGAGCGCCCCGTTGGTGGCCGGCGCAGACGGCGTGGCGGTGCTGCGCTGCGCTCCGCCACTTGCGCTTTCATCGGGATCGGCGAGGATCGCTCGCTGGTGTTTGCGCGTGCGGGGGGCAGCGAGGCGGTCGCGGCCCGGCGCCAGACGGCGTGTCTGGCGAGTCCACGCGGAAGACGTCCTGTGTCAAGCCATGGCGTTAGTAGCGATTGGCGGCTTGCTGTCAAGCGCTGCGCGCTCGGCCCTGTGGGCCGCCCTTTGGGTGACGGCGGCGCCTGCCATTCGCTGGGTGGCGTTGAGGTCGGGCCGGGGGCCCGACGGTGTGGGGATGGTGACGGTGATGTGTTGTTGCAGGCCGGTGTGCGGCTCGGGGTCATAGGGGGTGCGGGTTTGCCAGCAGCGCCAGATGATCCGGCTCCACGCGCGGCCGAGGGTGCGCAGCGCGCGGCGGTGGTTATGCCCGCGGGCTCTGGCTTGGGGGTAGCGGTCGGCGGCCCAGGGGTTCCATCGGGTGGTGCTGTACGCGAGGATGCCTAGCGCGTTGCGTAGTCGTTTGTTGCACGCCCAGCGGAACTTCGCGTGCTTGCGTTTGCCGGATTCCACAGCGACTGGGGCGTGGCCGGCGTCGGCCGCGATCGCGTCGCGGTGGGGATAGCGCCCGCGGCAGTCTCCGATCTCGCCTAGCAGGGTCGCGGCGCAGATGACGCAGTCCGGGCTGTGGAAGAAGCTGCGGAAGATCTCCCCGTCCGGGTGCGCGCGCAGCGCCTCGGCGATCTCTGACTCGAGCCCCCGGATCTGCTCGACCATGACCTGCAGGGTGCTGGTCAGGTGCAGCACGATCTGGCGGCGGGTGCGGGTCTCGATCTCGCCGGCGCGACCGGTAGGAGCAGATCGCAGCCGTTCGAGCAGCTGCGCTGGGGTCTTGCGGTTGTTGTAGCCGTGGGCCTTCAAGAACCCGGCCATCCACTTCTCACCCAGCCCCCGGGCATCGAGCGGGCTGGGGTAGCGAGCGAGGAACGCAAGCGAGATCGGGCTATCGATCGCGAAGAACACCCCGATCGGGCCGGGCCAGCATCGCTCGAGCTCGGCGCGGAGCTGGTTGGCCAGCGCGACCCGCGCCGCGACGAGATCCTCGCGTGCGCCCGTGAGTGCTCTGAGCGCCTTGGTCTGATCCGAGTCGGGCTCCAGCACCCGGAAGCGGTGGCGATCGGTCCGCGCCAGCTCACACAACACGAACCGATCAAACCGGTCAGACTTCCCGCCCGACGCGCGGAAGCGGTCCCGCGCGGCCCTCACCTGATTGGGATGCAAGCCCAGCACCTGCACCCCCGCCTCCAGGAGAAGCTCGACCAGCAGCCCGTCGGGGCGCTCGATCGCGACCACCTCGACCTCAAACCGCGCAAACGCGGCGCACAACGCGCTCACGCCGTCCTCGTCATGCGCGAACGTCGCGGCCCACAGCTCCTCACCAGCCGGATCCTCGATCAGCACGTCGTGCTTCTCCGAGGCCCAATCGATCCCCGCACAGTTACCCATCACTCGCCTCCTTCAACGGCCAGGACACCTCGACAGCGCTCCGACCCGGAGGTACCGTTACGGGTGCTCATAGACAAGGCCCTCAACCAGGGGCTACGTCCTGTCGCCGCTCGCGGCCCTCACCACCGCCGGGACGGGCTGGTCTTTCGCGGGCCCTCCGACAAGGGCAAGCACAACAGGCCCTCCCCCGGCGGCGGTCGAGGCAACCCCAGCTTGACCTATGAGCACAAGCGGGCCGGCCGACGTGATCAAGGTGAAAGCAGAAGCCGGCGGCAGACCCGAGTTGTCCGCCAAGCAGGACAGCTGGCTGACGCAGCGAGATGCCCGCAACCCGAGCAAAACAGGAGCGGGCCCTCCGCCCGGTGCGCTGTTGCGATTCCCCAGCAGCGAGCGTGTCGCGACAGACGACTCGGACGCCCACTTCGCCATGGCAGAGCAGCAGTGTGACGAGACGCGAAATGCGGACGAGCGCTGTTGCTTGTAGCCCAAAGCGAAAGAGAGCCAATCCGGCGATCGCTCGTTGGTCATCGGGGACATGACGAGCCGACGTGAGGGCGGCCTGTATTTCTGGGCTGGTTGCTGCGCAGGCCATACTGCGGGCCGTGGACGCGCTCGTCGAGCTGCTCGACCGCCAGGTGGATTTCCTTCTCCGGCAGACAGACTCTGCGGCGTTCCTCATTCAGGTCGAGCCGTTCCTCAGGGCGCTGCGAACCGAGCCGCGACTCGCCGCTCACCTCGATGACGTTCTTGAAGAGGTCGTACACATCGTCGACGCCATGGAAGAGGTCGACGCGGAGCTCACATCAGAGCTTGTGGAGTTGCGGCGCGAGCTCGTCGAGATTCGGCCCGAGGCAGATGACTCGAACCTGGAACCGCCGTCCGAGTCGGACTCACGGGCAATCAAGCTGCAGGCGCGTTTGAGCTACAGGGGCACGCTCGCGTCTTTCGACGAGTGGGCCGGCTCCGAGCCAGAGCCGTTCAACGCCGACGGGGAGGGCGGCTTGGCTAAGACGCTCCTGGGAATCCTCCGGAACAAGGACACCGCGTACTTGCATGAAGTCGAGGCAGCAGCTGCTCGCCAGAGCCTCGAGGCTGAGGCCAACCCCGAGGACGTTCCGACCGAGGGCCAACCGCCGACCGAAGAGGAGCAGAACGCGCCAGCGCGGGACCCGCTCGACGCGTGGAGAAGACGGCTCGGGAACGTTCAGCGTCGCTATGCCTATGCATTGCGTCTCATGAGGCTGCGCACCCGGACGTCTGCGGGACTCGCGCTGCTCAAGCTGGAGGCCGTGCCTGATGAGCTGAACCCGCCGGCGCGAATTCTCGACGACGAGGGCGAGGACACTCTCAGCGCCGCGAGTGACCTGATGCGGTGGGTGAGCTCAGAGAGCTACTCGCTTTTCAAGCTGGCTTGGCAGGAGAGGCTGGATGCGGCCGACCTCGGCATCATCGACAGGCGGGTCGCCGACCTTCGCGACGCTGTTGAACGGCTGCGAGAGGACCTTCGCCGTCGCGTCGGCAGCACCCGCTCGCGGTTGGCGTTGGTCAATCGGTTTAAGTTGCGGTGTGAGTGGCACGACCGTGAGCGCATGCTCGCGGTCGCGGACGACGACCGGCTTCCCGGCGGACCCGAGGACCGCCTGACCGGCGAGTTCGCCCGCTATCTCTTCGACGCCGGGCTCTCCCCGTTGACGAAGCCGTTGGCGGGTGGCCTCCAGCCTGACCTGCTCGACCCTCTCGCGAGCTTCTACGTCGAGGCAAAGCAATACGCCGCGTCGAGCGCTCGCGGCGACATCGTTAAGAGCGTGGCGCAGGTGCTCGACACGGTCGGTCGGTTGCGAGGCGGTCACTACGCCGTTGACGAAGCGTTCTGTGTTGTCTTCCGCCGCGAGGGCCCGTATTACGACTTGCCCCCGGTCTTGCAGACCGAGACCTATCGGCTGCACCTGGTGCTGGTGGACCTCGCTCCAACCACAGAAGCTGGTCGGAGGCAGCGAGACAAACCCGTTCAGATTCCTGCCGACGAGTTCTTCGCGGCAACGCCCGACAACGCGGGAGCCGCGTAGGCGACCAGCTCACCCGCCGAGGGTTCGGACACCGGCGAGCGAGAGTGTCGGTTTGATATCGAGATCCGACAGCGCTCGCGTGTGGGCGATTGCGCAAGCGCGGTCGATGACCGGTCCAGGCGCACACTGACCCTGTCATGCCTAGGCAGCGCCTGGCTCCGGCGACGGTCCCAAGTGCTGGCCGAGACGAACTGGATCCAGGCGTCGAAGGCCCCCCTTACCACGCAACTGCTATCCAGCTCGCTCCACCGATTGGGCTGGATTGGAGGGAGAAGGTCTCAGGCCGCTTGACGTCGCGCGATGAGCGTTGCGTATGGGTGCGGGCCGGCGGCGAGTGCTCCATCGAGCGGGCGGTAGAAGAGCAGACCGCGGTGGTGTGCGCGGCGGCGGTTGAAACGAAAGGTGAACTCGTCGAGGTAGTAGTCAAGCTGCGCATGGCTGATCGCACCTTGGTGGGTGCCAAGGATCCAGCGCTGAAGCAACGAGGACACCAGATGCACGTGGGGTAGAGCCACATGCGCAGGGTCGCCACAGGCCCATACGTTGGTGAGAACGTGGCTGAAGCGGTAGCGTCCGATCTCGAAGTAGCCCTGCCAGCCGTCGGTGCGGACTTCGCTGCCGCGGGCGACGTTGTCGAGCACGAAGTCAGTGAGCGTGTCCTTGGTGACGTTTGGGATCCGTCTGATCCGCACGCGCTCGGGCACTTGCTCGCCCTCGACCGCGATCGCGACGATTGCCTTGCCCGCAGCGCGACGCCCGCCAGCGCCTGTCCGCCGAGCCCCTCAGGATGCCCAACGGCTGACTGGAGTCCTCGAGCGTGAGCCGGAGGGGCCGGCACGCTCGTTGCGCCGGAGCATCCAGGCTTGATTTCCCTGCCCGTCGCCCCGTGGCGTTGTCGAGATCAGTTCAATCCCGGCTGCCTCGCCGAACCCGGCGCGCGAGGAGCACGGCCGCACCTGCGGCCATAGCTGCCACTACCGCGTAGTCCACGTAGCGCAGCTGATCCTTCCAGTGTGTCCAGTCGCGCCCGGCCAGCTCGCCCAACGCGGCCAGAGCGAGGACCCAGGGCAGGCATCCGAGGAGCGTGAACAGCGAGAAGCGTCCGAACGGCATGCGGCCGAAGCCGGCCGGCAGCGAGATGTAGCTCCGGGCCAGCGGGAGCATCCTCGAGAAGAGAACCGAGATCGAGCCGTAGCGATCAAACCACCGCTGGGCCCGATCGAGCGCACCACCGTGCACCAGCAGCAACCTCGGGTGTCGCTCGAGAAGCTTTGCGCGGCCGAAGAACCCGACCGCATACGCCAACTGCGACCCGACGAGGTTCCCGAGCGTGCCGACGGCGACGACCGCCGGCAGGCTGAAATCACCTCGCGATACGCCGAATCCGGCGAACAGCATCGTCACTTCCGACGGAATCGGGATGCAGGCGCAGTCGAGCAGCATCAGCACGAAGACTCCACCTAGCCCGAGGTCACCGACAACGCTGGTCGCGAAGCTGGCCAACGCCCCCGTGATCGATGCCGCCGGCACAATCAGCTACGCAGGAAACGACAGAGCGCGCGCCCGGCCTCAGTGGTCCGCGTCGTGGCTCGTGCTGCGGGGGACGATGACGATCGGGCAATGCGCGGTTCTTAGCAGTGCCCCCGCGACACCCCCGACGAGCCCTTCTCGGAGGGGTCCGTAGCCGCGAGAACCGACGTACAGGATCGCGACGCTGTCACGCTGCGCGGACTCGGCGATGACCTGGGCCGGGTCTCCCTCGAGCAGGCGGGTGGTCGCCTCGAGCCCGGGCGACAGCTGTTTCATGCCCGCACTCACGGTCTCGCGCCCGAACTCCTCCATGTACCCGCGGAACTTGTTCCAGGCTGCATCCTTCGATATCTCGTGCATGGCGTGGTAGACGAGCAGCTTCGCCCCAAGCTGCGTGGCGGCGCCAGCCGCCGCGACGAGCGCCCGATCGGACTCAGCCGTGCCGTCGTAGGCCACCGCAACCCGCGATACCGGCATTGGAGAGGTGTCGGCGTACCCCACCGGCGCTACGGCGACTATGCACGGAGCGGATCCGAGCAGCCGTGAGGCCACATCGCCGGGAACGAGCCGGCCGAGCGCTCCTCGGTGCGAGGAGCCGACCACGATCATTCCCGCGTGCTCTTGGCGGGCAAGATCACCCAGGCCGCGAGCGGCGGACCTGGCGGTGACGACGCGGACATCCAGCTCCGGCAGTTCGTCCAGCGAGTCGGCTGCGCGTCTCGCGAGCTCCTCAGCCTCCTCGAGATCTTCCTGAGACGCGTTCTCGGAAGCGACGCAGCACAAGAGTCCCCGTCGGCCCTCGGCCCGCGCGAGCAGGCCGCCGAGAGCGACCGCGTCGCGGCAACGATCGGAGCGGTCGATACCCACGATCACGGCGCCGCGTTCAGTCCCCACAGCCGGCGAAAGGTCGGTGGGGCCAGCGAGCGCCCGGTGTCGGTTAGGTCCCGCGTCGGTAGGACCTGGCGTGATCACAACCGGGCACGGAGACACGCGCAGGAGATCGCGCGAGGTGCTGCCGGCTAGAGCGCGACCCACCAGTCCCAGCGTTCGTGATCCGACCACGAGCAGGTCGAGGTTGTGTCGTGCGGCTTCGCGAGCGAGCGTCTCGGTCGGATGGCCCTCGAGCACCTCGGCTGAGGCAGCTACGCCTTCGGGGATGCGCGCAACGGCTGAGGCGAGGCGCTCACGCGCCGATTCGTGGCTGTACGGCGTCCCGCTGACCGTACGCTGGGGATCGTCAGGATCGATCGGCGCGTCGACACACCAGAGCTTCAGCGACGCGTCGCGTGCGGCCGCCAGGGCGACCGCGAACTCGAGCGCGCTCTCGGCTGCGGCGCTGGCGTCGTAAGCGACCCCGATCACATGCGACGCCGTGCGTCGATCAGCGCCGTAACCGGCCGGGGCAACGGCGACGGCGCAGGGAGCATTCGCGGCCAGTGCGCTCACGACGCTGCCGAGCAGGACGCGACCGACAGCGCCGCGGTGAGAAGAGCCGAGCACCAGCACGGTGGCATCGCGCTCGTCGGCCAGCCGGGCGAGTCCTGGCGCCGGGAGCTCGGGTTCGACCAGGCGTGCCTCGACCGCGTCCGTGAATATCTCGGCTGCGCGGGCGAGAAGCTCATGCCCTTCGCGCCGCGCAACGATCTCGTACGAGCGCGTTCCGTGTCCGACCAGAGCTGGCGGTACCACGTGCGCCAACACCAGGTCGGCACTCAGCCCCGCCCTGATCAAGCTCGCCAGGGCAAGTGTGTCCGCATCGTGCTCGCGTCCATCCAGGGCAGCGATCACGACTCCAGCTGATCGGGGTGGCCGGCTCTGGCCACGGACAACGGATTCCGGTTCGAGATCCACCGCCTCAGAGCGTGCATGATCATCCATGACCGCAGGCTTCCACACGCGGGGGGTTCCTACGTCCGTGCCGTCAACGGGTCCGCCGTCGGCAAACTACGGGCCCCCGCGGGCATGAACCCTGATTGATCTGCCGGCGGACAGGCACGGACCATCGATGACATCGCCACCATCTGCGTCTTCGGCGTAGTCGTCACGTTGCTCACGTTCGCGTCTCACTGGGAACCTCGTTCTGGGCCGAGGAGCGCAGCGCCCAGGAACGCCGTGACGCGCCTGGCGTAGGACTGGGGATCTGGGGCTCGGTCTGGAATCGCCTCCATGTCGACGCCGCCTACAGCTCGGTCCTAGGATCGCAGAAGATGCCCGGGGCTCAGTGGTTCCCTGGTGCACATCGTCGGGGACGTGACGGCAACCAGCGCGTCGACACGGACGGATCGGCCGATAGGTCGTCAGACGCCGCGCCCTTCTTTGCCGACAACCCGGGTATCGACGGCGGCGGCCGTCCCGAAATGCACGGACCGTGGGTCTACCGCCGAATGAACTGGCCGAGCGGGTCTCGTCTTGTCTCCTCCGGTCCTTGCCAGCCCCGCAACGCTCTGATTCTGACGCCACCTTCAGACCGCGACACCGTGCTCAAATGGACAACCGATGCGCGACTTCGCGGCGGCAGTCGCGACCGACACTGCCCAGATGCCCCGCCGGCAAAGGGGCCTCCACCAACCGCGCGAGGAGACGCGCCAGCCGGCGCGTCAACTCCACTCGACACTCCACCGGCAGCGTCTCCCACACCGCCGCCGGCACCAGCGCCTCCTCGTCGATCACCAACGCGAGCTGCCCCGACATCGCAACCTCCGTTTTCGTCGGAGGCTCGACCCCGACCCGGACGAGAAGCCCGCACACGCACAGCCCGCTCCAGAAACAGCCGCCACGCCCCCGGCGACCCCAGCCCCCCGACCGAGTCGCCGCGGCCGCCTCCCGCAAGATCCCCAGCTTGTACCCCGCTGTGAACCGCCGGCGTTGCGGGCGCTCAGCGATCCGGGTCCGGCCTGGACCCCCCGGCCGCGGCGCGCGCGCCAGGCATTTCGTTGCGCTCGCCTCCGGCTCGCTCCACAAAACGCCCGGCGCGGGGCGTCTCCTCCATCTCCACGCTGCCGATGCATCCCGCGCCACCGCCGCTTCCGCCCGCGCCACCGTTTCCGCCCCGCTCCCCCTGTGACGCGTTGGCCGAGAACGTCGCTTGCGCGATTGTCATTGCGCCCGCGTTGAAGATCGCCGCGCCCGCCACCTCGCCGGGGATTCCCCCACCGCCCCCCACCGCGCCGTCCCCGCCAGAGACGGGCACCGAGCCGTAACCGCCGTTGGCGCCCCGGCCGCCTCTGCCACCGGTCCCACCGCCGAGGTCGTCAACCGCGACCTGGTTGTTCGTGAACGTGGCCGCGGTGATCGCCAGCGACCGGGCGTTGAAGATCGCACCGCCCCGTGCCACGCCCGCGCCCACACCGGCGGCGAAGCCATCCGGGGCTGGATCTCAGCCCCGGATGCGGTAGCGCGTTGGACGCCGCGGCTACCAGCGTCGACCCTTGGCCCGCGATCGCTTTCGCCCAGATGCAGGCGCCAGGTCGGCGCCAGCGCGCGGCCGTGGTCCGTGGGCTCATCGCCCTGAGCCCGCTTGTGCTTTTAGCCGAACCGGAACATGCCACTCGCTTGTGCTCCCGCGTGCGAGCAGCGGCGCCGACCGGTCGGCCGGCGCCGGACTCGCCGCTTGTGCATTCGCCCATAAGCGAGCGTTGGTCAGAGCCTGCATGTGGCGACGAGCGGAGCTGAGCCGCCAGTGCGGCGGGAGCCCTCCTGGTCGTCGGGAGCGGGCATGAACTGCCGGTCGGTTTGACCTGCGGCCCCGGTTGAGGGTGGTCGGACCTCCGCGTCGAACGGCGGTATAGGCGCGCGCGGATTACGGCCGCGCGGCCGGCCAATCGAATCGGAGGTACCGACCGTGTCTGACGTTAGGCGATGGTCCGGGTTGAACGCTGCTCATGCGGTGATCGGCGTGCTCGCGATCAGGATCGGCGAGGGAAGGAGAGACCGATGACGGTGTTCGCCGGGTTCGATGTTCACCGTGCCCAGATCACGTTCGACGCGTTGGACAGCGACAGCGGTGAGGTCACGCGCGGCAGGATCGATTCCACTCCCGCGGCGGTCGAGCGATGGGTCACCCGTTTCCCCGGCCGCGAGATCCATGTCGACGGTCGAGGCGTGCACCGGCTGGCTGTTCGTCTGCCAGGCGCTCGAGCGCTCCGGCGGGATCGCGCACCTCGCGGAGCCGGTCGAGACGAGCGCGCTACGAGGTCGCAAGCGGCGCGCGAAGACCGACCGCGAGGACGCGCGCTGGCTACGGGAGCTGCTGCATGCCGGGCGGCTGCCGGAATCGTGGATCCCGCCCGAACATGTCCGGCAATGGCGAACACGAGCGCGGACGCGGAAGCTGCTGGTCGATGAGCGGACCGCGTGGCAGCAGCGGATCCGCGCGACGCTCTATCACCACGCGATCAGCGGCTCACCCCAGCGGCTGCGGACGCTCGAGGGCCGCGAGTTCCTCGCCCAGCAGCAGCTGCCGGGTGACGCGGTCGAGCCGATCACGATCGCGTTGGAGATGATCGACCTGCTCGAGATTCAGCTCAGCTCGCTCGAGTCCGAGCTGCGCAAGCTCGCGCGGCGCCAGACCGGGTGCAAGGCACTGATGGAGCTCTACGGGATGGGCGAGCTGACATCGCTGATCACGCTGACCGAACTCGGCGACGTGTCCCGGATGCGCGCCTCCCGCCAAGCCGTCAGGGCCGCCGGGATCGACATCGGCGTGCACCGCTCTGATCGCACCTCGCGCGTCGGGAAGCTCACCCGCCAAGGATCGGCCGATCTACGCTGGGCGCTGTTCGAAGCCGCGCAGGCCGCGTGCCGGCCAACGAGCCCCGACCGCCGCGACTACGAGGCGCTCAAAGCCCGCGGACTGTCGCACACCCGCGCGTCGCTGACGATCGCTCGCAAGCTCGCGCGGCGCTCCTACCACGTCCTGCGCGAGCTCGGACCCGCCGCCCTGGAACCCCTCGACGCCTAGCCCGACCGCAACTGTCTTGCTCCGTCAGCCCATCCATCACTGATGAGTGTCACACCCTTCCGGCCAGCTCCCACAAGCCCCGCGGCTCCCACGCGATCAACGTGGTGGTCCACGAGAGACCGAGCGGCCGGAGTCGCTCCACCGGAACGACCAAGCAACCATCTCGTTACCGACCCAACAGCCAGGGTCGCGGACCCAGATAAGGCAGGACGTCCACGGAGACCAAACACCAACCGGCCCGGCAATGGAGGTTGACAGCAGCCCACCGTTCAGATAAGCAGGGCTGGTGCGAGGGTATGCAGAACCCCGGTCGTGCCTATGTGTAGTTCCGACTCCGGAGTGCTGGCAATCTCGCTCGCCGTTGGGCCGCTAAACCTCGCAGCCGATCATCGCCCGGACTTGCGCTTGCCGTTGAACGCATGCGTTTGGTCGTCGATAGAAAGCAGGCGTCCGGCGACGAGGCTGCCGGGCTTGTGTTCCCCGTTGGCAGCATGCGTCCGGACTTGGATTCGAAGCAAAAGTCCGGCCGCATCGGCGCCGGACTTCTGCCCGGGAGTGACTCCGAACGGCTCGCGATCAGCGCCCAGCGCGGGGGACGTAATTGTGCCGAGCCCGCGTCCGTCGTCCGACTCAGACCTAGATCAGTGAGTTAGCTGGCGGCGGGCCGCCGGTCGGGATCGGGCGAGTATTG
>OCZT010002405.1_pt1 | contig 19343 bp, 20 predicted proteins | sample 1539031 | NCBI WGS metagenome assembly OCZT01 (sample SAMEA3539308, study PRJEB22396) | soil metagenome | biome: tundra; feature: field; material: soil | place: USA | collected 2010-05 | depth 0.15 m | reverse complement strand
CTCCATCAGGAAGCCATCCAGCACCACCCGCGACCGGCCGGCCGCCGCCAGGCGCACCGCCCAGTGCGTCAGCACTGCCTGCGCCCGTGCGTCGAGCGGCCAGGCGCGGTCCGCGGGCGAGCGCTCGAACGCATCCGGCTCCCGCGCGTAATACCGCCGCCGCACCTGCGCCCAGCTCCGGCTCGGAAACGCGAGGTTGAGAATCTGCAGCGGCGCCGCATCCGAGCCGGTCACGTGATGCCGGTCCTTGGGTCGGATGAGAAACAGGCTCCCCGCCAACAGCGGCGTCGCCCGACCGTTGAGCAGGTGCTCGCCCCGGCCGCGCGTCACCCAGAACAACTCGTGGAAATCATGATCGTGATACCGCGCCGCGTTGCCGGCGGTGAGTTCCGTCTGCGCGAAGTGATACGCTTCGCCCGGGCGGACGAAATCGGCCAGCTTGAAGTGCAGGCAAGGCGGCGACATCAGGGCAATATAACACAAGAAAGCGCGCTTTTATGGCAAGATTTCTCGGACAAAGGGTGGTATAACACAAACATGGTTGCACCCACGTCCTCCCCCACCGCCCATCACCGCCTCACGCCCGAGCAAGTCGCCCGCTTCCGCGAGGAGGGTTATCACATTTTCCGCCAGCCCGTTTTCCCGCAGCCGAAGTTCGACCGGCTGAAGGCCAAGTTCGAGGACATTCTCGACAACATGGAAAGCGGCGTCCGCCCCGAGGCCATGGATTGCCCGCATTTCCAGCATCCCGCGTTGTTCGAATGGCTGTTCGCCGACGAGGTGCTCGACTTGGTCGAGCCCATCCTCGGCCCCGACATCGCGCTCTTCGCCAGCCACTTCATCTGCAAGCCGCGCGGCAACGGCCAGCGCGTGCCGTGGCATGAGGACTCGCATTACTGGAAAACGATGATCTCCCCGATGGAGGTCGTCACCGTGTGGCTCGCGATCGACCCGTCCACGAAGGTCAACGGCTGCATGAGAGTCATTCCGCGCACGCATAACTCCGGCAAGTTTGGCTTCTCTGACTACGACGACCTCACGCCCGGCGTGGCGGTGTTCAACGACGAGATCAAGGCCGCGCAGCGCGACCCGAGCAAGGCCGTCGCCATCGAGCTCGAGCCCAACCAGTGCAGCCTGCACGACGGGCGCATCATCCATGGCAGCGAGCCCAACACCAGTTCCATCCGCCGCTGCGGCTATACCATGCGCTACATCAGCACCCGCGTGCGCGAGAACCACGAGCAGGTCGGCCAGTGGCATCATCTTTATCTCGCCCGCGGCAAGGACCACGCCGGGAATGTCTATGGTGACCCGGCCAAGGCCTATCCCGACCTCGCCCGCTTCCGCGTGAAGCACGGCAAGAACGGGCATTGAGCGCCGGCACAGATAGAATTAACCGCAAAGGTCGCGAAGCACGCGAAGGCCAGGGCAGCAGTTCGGAAGGTAGGGCGAGTTGTCCCCAACGAGCCGTCTGAAGGTCTCTTCAAAACCAAACGCGGCTCGTCGGGACGACTCGCCCTACCGCCTCCGGCGACACCCGGCCTTCGCGTCCTTCGCGGTAAAAAATCAGGACTGCTCGTGCCTACGGTTCGACGTCGAACCAAAACGGCACAAACGTCTCGCGCCCGCCGAGGTTGAGCTGGGCCCAGATGACATAGCTGCCCGCGGTGGGAATGGTGATCTTGAAATTCAGCACGGGCTTCACCGCATTCGGTGGCTGCAACAAATTCGTCTCCGTCGGGTGCAGGTGCGCAAACCCGCTGCGCGCCTCGTCGAACGCCACGAGGTGCGCGAACGCCCCCATCACCGGCTGCATCGGGACCCGCCCGCCATTCGCCCGCGTCACCACCAACTTCAGGTCCACCGGCTGTCTCGCCCGCAACGGTTGCACCGCCGGCACCAGCGCAAAACGAAATCCCTCCCGTTCCACCACCCAGGACGGTTCGTGCCGTAGCACCATGGTGAAGATCGACGGCAGCCCCGACCGGCCGATCTGCACGTCGACCGAGGCATAGAGTCCCTTGGCCGTCACGACCGGGGTGAAATCGGCGAATACCCGGTAATTGCCCTCGCGGTGGGGCGTGAAAGCAAACGTCCAGTCCCCCGCCCGCGCCGCCGGCTCGGGATGCACGTGCTGATAATCGTTCAGCCAGGGATCAACGATGAGCAGGTGCAGCCGCCGCGTGTGCGTCACCAGCAGGTCCTCGGGCGCGATGGGTTTTCCGCTCGCGGTTTTCAGGGTGAGCGTGAAGCGCGCCTCCCGGCCCGCCACCGGCGCGACCGGCGTGGCGCCAGCCGGGGTGAGGGTCATCGTCACGGGTGACTTCACCGCCACCACCGGAATGAACTGCGGATTGAGCGGGTCGCAAAATTCGATCGAATTCGTGCCCGTGGCGCGAAAATCCATGTGACTGAGATTCGTGCCCGTCGGCAGCCAGCGAAACACGACGAAGAGCGCGAGCGCACCCAACGTGATGAACGCGATCTGGCGCCGCGCGCGGCGATCGAGCGGCTGGGCGGTGACGCTCATCCCTGGTGCATCTTGGCCACAAAGTCCGCCGGCTCCCACGCGCTGCCGTCGGCGCGGTGGATGATGCGGCCGTTTTCGTCGATCAGCAGGGTGCTCAGCGTGTGCTTCAGCAGGTTGCCATCGAACTCGGCAATGACGCCGAACTGTGTGAGCAGGTCCTTGATCGCATTCTCCGGGCCGGTGAGAAACGAGAAATTCGCGGTGTCGATGCCGCGGGTGGCCGCGTAATCCTTGAGCACGGCGGGCGTGTCGTAGGCCGGATCGAGCGTGATCGAGACAAACTCAATGTTGGTCACCCCGGACTCGCGCGCGAGTTTCTGGGTGCCCATCATTTTCAGCGTCGAGGCCGGGCACATGGTCGCCACCGGGCAGCGGGAGAAAATGAAATTGAGCATGATCTGCTTCCCGTGAAACCGCGCACTCTGCACCACCCGGGCCTCCTGGTCATAGAGGGCAAAATCCGGAATCTTTTCACCGATCTCCCGATAGGCGGACTGGCCGCGGATCAGGGTGTCCTGGCGGAGCGCCGCGGCCTGGGCGGCGATGGCGGCCGCGGCGGCCTGGTCGGCGGGCCAGATCTTCTCGAGGCGCCAGTTGCCTTTGTCGCTCGGCACGAGCTCGGCGCGGATGCGCTCGCCCGGCTTGGCCGCGGCCACGTCGCCCGCGGAGACGCTGAACTCCATCGTCATCGCGGGCATGAAGCCCTTGATCTCATCGTGCTGGACGACGAGCACCTTGCGCACGGCGTCCACGCGAATGACCTCCCCGGTGAGCGGATAGCGTTTCTCCTGCGGGGCCGACACGGTCGCGTTGGCCCCCGACCGGCTGCAACCGGCCGCGCTGAGGAGCGCAAGGGCGCCGGCGGCGAGGAGGGCATTGGTTTTCATGCCACTACGGATTCGCCGCCGGAAAAATTTGTCAAAGGGTTTGCGGAGAAAGGCAGAGCCGCTTCTGCTGGCGAGTCACTCTGCTCATGGCCTCCCTGCCCAAACCTCCTCGCACCGCCGCACACCAGCCGGCCCTTGCCGCGTTTGCCGCGATTGGCAGCGCCTGGGTCTTCCTGCTGGTCGCCTTGGGCGCCTTCACGACCACCATCGGCGCGGGCATGGCGTTTTCCGACTGGCCCCTGTCCAACGGCTCCATCAACCCGCACGGCTGGCTGACCAACCTCGCGATGTTCGCCGAACACTCGCACCGCCTCAGCGCCGGGGTGATGAGCACCATCACCATCGTACTCGCCCTCTGGCTGTGGCGGACCGAGGCGCGCGCCTGGCTGAGGAAACTCGCGTATTTCGCCGTCGGACTGGTGCTCGTGCAGGCGGTGGTCGGCGGGCTGCGGGTGCTGTTTGACAGCCAGCAGATCGGGATGGTCGACACGAGCCTGGGCCGGCTGTTTGCGATGCTGCATGCGTGCCTGGCGCAACTCTTTGCGTGCACGCTCATCGCCATCGCTGCCGCCTGCTCCAAGTCGTGGATCGAACGCAGCGGGCCGGCGGTCAGCGACCACACGCGTCGTCTCGGCCGGCTGTGTGTGGCGTTGCTCTTCGTGCAGCTCGCAATCGCAGCGGTGATGCGGCACAGCTTCGCCGGCCTGGCGATCCCGACTTTTCCCGCCTCCAATTTCGAGGGCGGGCTGATCCCCGCAGCGTGGAATTTCCGCGTGGGGATTCATTTTGCCCATCGCGTCATGGCCGCGGTGCTCTGCGTCGCGCTGCCGTGGTTCGCTTTCACCCTGCGCGCGGATCGGGGCGCCTCGGGCGGCCTGCGGCTCGGGGCCGTCGCGTTGCTGATTCTGCTGGTGCTGCAGGTTTCCCTCGGCGCGCAAATCATCTGGACCTACCGGGCCGCAGCCGTGACGACCGAGCACGTGCTCGTCGGCGCGCTCACACTGGTCACCACGTTTTGGCTCACCTGGCGCGCCCATCGCGATGTCATCGAGGCGAAGGTGGCGCCATGAGCATCCTCCTGGAAGCACCGCCGGCGAAATTCGGCGATTATCTCGAGCTGACCAAGCCGCGGTTAAGCCTGCTCTCCGTGCTCACGGCCCTCGTCGGTTATCTTTCGGTGCGCCCGGCGCAGAGCGGCGTGCGCCTGGGCTTCGTCTTGTTGGGCACCTCGCTGGCCGCCGCGGGCGTGGCCGCGCTGAATCAGTGGATGGAACAGGACACGGATGCCCTGATGCACCGCACGGCCGACCGGCCGATCCCGGCGGGCAAAGTGCCGGACGGATCGGCTTTTGTGCTGGGCATGTTGATGTGCATTGCGTCGCTCTTCCTGCTGTTCGCCCTGGTCAATCCGCTGTCCGCGCTCTTCACCCTGTTGACGATCATCACGTATCTCGGCTGGTACACGCCGGCCAAGCGCTGGTCCACGTGGAGCACGGAAATCGGCGCGATCGCCGGCGCGTTTCCGCCCCTCATTGGCTGGGTCGCGGGCGAGGGGCGCGTTTCCACGCTCGGCTGGATTCTCTTTGGCGTGCTGTTTTTCTGGCAGATTCCGCATTTCATGGCCGTCGCCTGGACCTACCGGCGCGACTACTCGGCGGTGCATTTCCCGATGCTGCCGGTGCGGGATGAGGCCGGCGGACGCGTCGCGGCGTGGTCGTTCATCAACACCCTGCTCCTCGTGGGCGTGAGCCTGCTGCCCTGGTGGTATGGCCTCGCGAGCGTCTGGTATGCCGGGTTCGCCGCGATCTGCGGCGCCTGGTTCGTCTCGCGCGCAGCCTCTTTCCTGCGCCGCGACGATCGCGATCGCGCCGCCCGCCGGCTCTTTCTCGCTTCCATCACCTACCTGCCGCTGGTCCTCATCGCCCTCGTGGTCGACCGGCTCGCCTTCGCGCCATGACCATTCGCGACATTCCCGCCCTCAACGCCACGCTGAATGGCATCGCCACCGTGCTGATCACGACGGGCTTCATCCTGATCAAGTCCGGCCGCAAGGAGGCGCACCGCAAGACCATGACGACCGCCATGGTCGTTTCCGCGCTCTTTCTCATCGGCTATCTGACCTATCATGGCCTGCGGCGCGGTCTGCACACGGAATTCGGGGGTCAGGGCGCAATCCGTACGCTTTATCTTACGATCCTGTGGACCCATATCCCGCTTGCTGCGCTGATTGCCTACCTCGTGCCGCGTACCTTCCTCCTCGCCATCAAGGGAGATTATCAACGCCACAAATCGTGGGCAAAATGGACATTCCCCATCTGGTATTACGTGTCGGTGACCGGCGTGTTGGTCTATTTTTTCCTCTACCAGTGGTGGCCGGCCGCGAGGTAGGGCGCGTTATCCCCAACGCGTCGGCTGCGACTGAATTGATCCGGGAAAGACCGTTCGGTTGGTTCCGCGGAATGGCGTGATCCCACCGACGGCGGGTTAAGGATAACCCGCCCGACCCCCGAGCCGCAGCCAACGGCGCAAAAAAGCCGGGCATGCCGCCCGGCTTGAAATTGTGCGGTGACTGATTCCCCGGTGGCTTATTTCACCACGAGCACGCCCTTCATGCCGACCTGGAAGTGCGCGGGATAGCTGCAGAGGAACGGGTATTCGCCGGGCACCGTGGGGGCGTTGAAGGTGACTTCGCCGGACTTGCGCGGCCCGAGCAGCTCGATGCGCGCCAGCACCTGGTCCGCCAGTGCCGTCGGGAAATAGTCGGTGGCCTTGGCCAGGGCGGCCGCCTTGTCGAAGGCTTCCGCATCGGTGCCGGCTTTCAGCAGGATCCAGTTGTGCCCCATGACTTCCTTGGGCTGGGCGCCGATGTTGGTCAGCACGACCGTAAGCTGCTCGCCGGGCTTCGCTTCGATCAAGTTAAGGCTGTATTTCATGTTGTCGCTCGCCGTGATCTCGACGATGCGCGGACCGGAGGGCGCGGGCGCCGCCGCGGTGGACGTGGCGTCCTTCTGGCCGCAGCCAGAAGTGACAAAGGCAATCAACACGGTGGCGAAGAGCAGGCGAAGGTTGTTGGTCATAGCGGACCAACATCTCTCATTTGACCGGGAGATGCAACTGCCAAGCACAAAATGGTGCACGTTATGCTCATAGGACCGAAGTTGGTGAGGCCCAGTCAGGCCGCAAAATCGCGGCCCGCGACGCCCCCAAAAAGTTCGAGGATTATGGCTTGAAATACCCGGGCGTTCGCGAACTCTCTTGCGGCTTGGCGTCCGCGCCCTGCCTCCACTTTTTTCCACGACTGAACACATGCGTTTGACCTCCCTCCTCTCCACCCTCGCCCGCCGGGGTCATGTTATCCTCGCGCTCGGTGGCCTGGCCCTGCTTACCGGCTGCAAAAAGTTGGATTTCTGGACCATGAATGGTCACCAGTCGACCATCGTGGTCAGCGGCCCGGTGGCGCGGTCCCAGCTGGACGTGTTTCTTGTCACCTGCTGGGTCACGTTCGTCATCTTCCTCTTCGTCGGCAGCGTGCTGGCCTATGCGACGCTGAAATTCCGGGCCCGCAGCGAGGACGACGAGCACGCCGAACCGCCGGACCAGGGTCACGGCAATCCCCTGATCGAACTCAGTCTCATCGGCGCGTCGGTACTCGCCCTCGTCATCATCGCGGTGCCCACCCTCAAGGCCATCACTTATACCTATGACGTGGCCGTCGAGGACAAGGCCAACACTTACGAGGTCAGCGCCAGCGGGTACCAGTGGTGGTTCAAGTTTGAATATCCGGCCGAACAGATCACGGGCGCCGGTCCGCTGGTGACCGCCAACGAACTCGTCATTCCCGCCGGTCGCCCGGTGCACATCACCCTGCGGGGCATGGACGTCATTCATAGCTTCTGGGTGCCGAAACTCGCGGGCAAGGTGGACATGATTCCCAACCGCGGAAATTTCCTCTGGTTGAAGGCGGACGCGCCCGGTTATTACTGGGGCCAGTGCGCCGAGTATTGCGGCGACTCCCACGCGGTCATGCGCTTCCGCGTGATCGCGCTCGGGCCGCGCGAATTCAACAAATGGGTCACCGATCAGATGGCTCCCGCCCGCGAGGTCGCCCCGGCCGCGCCGGCCGGCCAGCCGAAGGCCCAGTTTGCCGCCTACCGCACCGACTGGAAGCGGAACGAAAAGGGCTGGAGTGATAAATTTGAATTCAACCCGCTCGACGCCTGGCGCTCCCAACAGGAGCCCGACGCCAAACACGAGGACCTGGCCCTCATCGACAAGGGCAAGCACCTCTTTCAGGAAAAAACCTGCTATACCTGCCACAATGTCCGGGGCCACTCGGTTGACGTCGTGATCAGCGGCAAGCTGCAGAACGTCCCGTTTCTCGGCAGCCCCGCGTATCCCAACCTGACGCACGTCGGCGCCCGCAGCACCATCGCCGCCGGCCTGCTGGAGAACAACGCCGAGCAGCTCGCCCGCTGGATCTCGCATCCCGACCAGGTCAAGCCCGGCAACAAGATGTATGCCACCGGCTACATCCCGAACAATATCAAGCTCACACCGGACGACGTTTCCGCGCTCGTCGCCTATCTCAGCAGCCTCAAATAATTATCCCTCATGGATGTCACGGTCAAAACCCACTTCATCGGCAAAGACGAGCCGGCTGCCGCCAAGCCCTCCTTCGTCCTCTGGCGCCCCTCGGCCAAGACCGGCCTCATGAGCTGGCTGACCACGGTCGACCACAAGAAGATCGGGTTCCTCTACGGCTCGTTTGCGCTGCTGTTCTTCCTCGTCGGCGGCTGCGAGGCGCTGCTCATCCGCCTGCAGCTCATGGTGCCCAACAACACGCTGCTCACCGCGCCGCAATACGGCACTTTGTTCACGATGCACGGCACGACGATGATCTTCCTCGCCGTCATGCCCCTGGGCGCCGCGTTCTTCAATTTCATCATGCCGCTGCAGATCGGCGCGCGCGACGTCGCCTTTCCGCGGCTGAACGCCTTCTCGCTGTGGACCTTCGTCGCCGGCGCCATCATCCTCAACATCGGCTGGTTCCTGCCCGATGGCGCGCCCGACGCCGGCTGGTTCGGCTATGCGCCCCTTACCTCCAAGCTCTACAACCCCACCCATGCAACCGACTTCTGGGTCCTGGGCCTGCAGCTGCTCGGCGTGGCCTCCATCGCCGCCGCGCTGAACTTCATCGTCACCATCATCAACCTGCGCGCGCCCGGCATGACGATGATGCGCCTGCCGGTGTTCACGTGGATGACCCTCATCACATCGTTCCTGATCATCCTCTCCTTCCCCGCCATCACCATCGCGCTCGTCGAGGTGATGTTCGACCGCCAGTTCGGCACCAACTTCTTCGAGGTGTCCAACGGCGGCATGCCGATCCTCTGGCAGCACTTGTTCTGGATCTTCGGCCATCCGGAGGTCTACATCCTCATCCTGCCCGCCATGGGCATCGTCTCGGAAATCCTGCCCACCTTCTCGCGCAAGCCCCTCTTCGGCTATCCCATCGTCGTCTTCTCGGGCGCCTCCATCGGCTTCCTCGGCTTCACCGTGTGGAGCCACCACATGTTCACCACCGGGATGGGCACCGTCGGGACCTCGGCCTTCGCCCTGGCCACCATGACCATCGCGGTGCCGACCGGCGTGAAGATCTTCAACTGGATCGGGACGCTCTGGGGCGGGCACCTGAAGATGCGCACGCCCATGATGTTCGCGCTCGGCTTCATCTGGATGTTCATGATCGGCGGCTTTTCCGGCGTCATGCACTCCGCCGCGCCCGCCGACTCCCAGCAGCACAACAGTTATTTTGTGGTGGCGCATTTTCATTACGTGTTGATCGGGGGCTCGATTTTTGCGCTGCTCGGCGGCATCCACTATTGGTTCCCCCTGATGTTCGGCCGCCGGGTCAGCGAGTTCTGGGGCAAGCTGTCGTTCTGGGTCATCTTCGCCGGCTTTAACATCACGTTCTTCCCGATGCACTTTCTCGGGCTGAACGGCATGCCGCGCCGCACGTTCACCTATGACGCCAACATGGGTTGGAACACCGGCAACTACATCGCCACCATCGGCTCCCTCATCCTCGGCGCCGGCATTGGGCTCTACTTCGTGGTGATCATCTACACCTACTTCAAGGGGGCGGTGGCCCGTACCGACACCTGGGACGCCCGGACGCTGGAGTGGTCCATCCCGAGTCCGCCGCCGGAATACAACTTCGCCGTCATCCCGACCGTCCATGCCCGCGACGCCTTCTGGTATGAGAAGCACCACCGGGCGGAGATCGAGCAGGAGAAGGCCGCGCACCACCGGGACGAGTCCGCGCACGGCGGCATCCACATGCCCCACCAGTCCATCTATCCACTGATCGCGAGCACCGGCGCACTCATTGCCGCCATCGGCATCACCGCCTTCGACAGCAATCCCGCCCCCGGCATCCATTGGAAGCTCGGCCTGGCCCTCACGGGCGGCGCCGTGCTGTTCGCTGGCGTCTACCTCTGGTCCCTCGAGGGGGCGGAAGGCTACCACCTCCACCCCGAGGACGAAGGCCACGAGCCTGCGCCCGGCCCGAAACCCTGACCGCCCACCCTTTCCCCATGACCAGTCACGCTGCCACCGGTGCCATCGATCACCATCACGATCCCACGACGTCGACCGGCATTCCGAACAAGAAGCTCCTCATGTGGGCGTTCCTGGCCTCGGACTGCATGTTCTTCGGCGCGCTGATTTCGACCCACCTCATCTACCGGCTGCATCCGCCCCCGGGCACACCGGTGCCGCGGCAGGTTTTCGACATCCCGCTGACCTCGTTCTCGACCTTCATCCTGCTGATGTCGTCGCTGATGATGGCGCTCGCGGTGAACGCCATCCAGAAGGGCAACCTCAAGAGCATGCGGTTCTCGCTGCTCAGGACGATCCTCTGCGGCGCCATCTTCCTCGGCTGCCAGGTGTTTGAGTTCAATAATTTCGTGTTCGAGAAGCACATGACGATCACGAACAGCATTCTCGGCACCACGTTCTTCACCCTCACCGGCACCCATGGCACGCACGTGGCGATCGGCGTGCTCTGGCTCGGGCTGATGTATGTCCGCTCGTTCAAGCCCGCCTCGCCCGCCGCCGGCGCCCACCCGTGGTCCAGCAACCTCCTGCACGTGCTCGCCCTGGTCGCGGCCATCCTGCTCTCGATGAAGCTCGTCCTCTCGTTCGTGTGGGCCCTGCAGGAGCACGGCCTGAGCGCCGGCACCGTCGGCGGCGTGGTCCGGGCGCAATATCTCGCCCTCCTCGGGGCGGTGGTGGCGTTCGGCGCGCTGCGCTGGTTCGCTCGACCCGCCGGCCCGGTCGAGTTCGACCAGTACAACGCCGTCGATGTCGAGATGATGGGCCTCTACTGGCACTTCGTTGACATCGTGTGGATCGTCATCTTCACCGCCGTCTACCTGCTCGAATATCTCTGACCATGAGCGACATTCCCACCACCCCCACCGGCCACGCGGCCGAGGAAAGCAAGTTCTCCGCCTACGTGTCGATCGCGATGCTGCTCGCCGTCATCACCGGCGTCGAAATCGCCGTCATCGGCCTGCCCTTTGTCAAATGGCTGCTCGTCTCCGTGCTCGTCGTGCTCTCGGCCGTGAAATTCATGTTCGTTATCTTCTATTTCATGCACCTACGGTGGGACAAAGTCTTCTGCACCATCCTGTTTTTCATCGGCCTGATTCTGGCCGGCGGCACGATGTGGGCGCTGCTCAAGTTGTTCGGGTCCGAGCATAGCGTGCCGCTGTCGGCGGCCGTGAACACGGTGGTGGACCTCTCGCATTGGGTCTGACCCCGGCGGCGCTCCTATTCGCATTCCTTCGCGGCGGCCCCTTGGCCACCGTTTTTTTCCGATGATCGACTGGCGCCACTGGCACAATGAGCCCCTCCTCGTCGGGGGGCTGGTGTTCCTGGGCTGGCTGTGGGCGTTGCTGGCCGGCCCGTTGCGCGCCCGACTCGCCCCCGGGGTGCCGTTTCCGCGCCGGCACGCCTGGTTCTACTACTCCGCGCTGGTCCTGTTCTATCTCGCGGTCGGTTCGCCGCTCGACCAGGTCGGCGAGCGCTTCCTGTTTAGCGCGCACATGGCTCAGCATCTGATCATCATGTATCCGGTGCCCGTGCTGCTGCTGTGCGGATTGCCGTGGTGGATGATCGACGCCGGGCTGGACCGCCCCGGGACGCGGCGTCCGCTGCAGTGGCTGCTCTCGCCCTTGGTTTGCGGGGCGCTGACCACGCTCGTCATCGGCCTCTGGCACGCGCCGTGGCTCTATGAATGGGCCTTGGAAGACAAAGTCATCCATGTCGTCGAGCACCTCATGTTTTTCGGCGTCTCGGTGCTTTTCTGGTGGCCGATTCTCAGTCCGTCGCGGGCCTTTCCCCCGCTCAGCTTCGGCAGCCGGATGCTTTATATCTTCTGCCTCGAGGTCGCGATGACGCCGCTTTTCGCCTACGTCACCTTCTCCTCCAATATCCTCTATCCGACCTACGAGTATGCCCCGCGGCTCCTGGCCAACTTCACGCCCACCGACGACCAGACCATGGCCGGCGTGATGATGAAAATCACGGGCATGCTCGTGTCGCTGCTCGCCTTCGCCTATTGTTTCTTCCGCTGGTCGCAGACCAACCGGGACGAAAAATAAACCGGCCGGCAGTTTGCACTGCCGGCCGGTGACAAAACCCGCGAAAACTCAGGCCTTGGCGGCGGCAGGCAGGAGATCGTCCAGCGAGTCGCTTTCGGGGCTGACATCGGCGAACAGCCACGTGGAGAGGTAGCGCTCGCTGCTCGACGGGATGATCACGACAATCTGCTTGCCCTTGTTTTCGGGACGCTTGGCTAGCTGTAGCGCGGCCCAGATTGCGGCGCCGGAGGAAATGCCGACCGGGATACCGTCCTGCTGGTTGACCTGTTTCGCCACCGGGCCGGCGTCGGCCTCCTTCACCCGGATCACTTCGTCGTAGATCTTTGTGTTCAAGATCGAGGGAATGAAGCCGGCTCCGAGGCCCTGAAGCTTGTGCGGGCCGGGCTGGCCGCCGGAGAGGATCGGCGAAGCATCCGGCTCCACCGCGATAATCTTCAACGTGGCCTTGCGCGGCTTGAGCACCTCGCCCACGCCGGTGATCGTCCCGCCCGTGCCGATGCCGGACACGATGATGTCCACCTTGCCGTCGGTATCGCGCCAGATTTCCTCCGCCGTGGTCCGGCGGTGCACCGCGGGATTGGCGGGGTTGGTGAATTGCTGGAGAATGACACTGTTGGGAATCTTCGCCTGCAGCTCCTCGGCCTTGGCGATGGCGCCCTTCATGCCCTTCGGCCCCTCGGTGAGGATGAGGCGGGCGCCCAGGATCTTGAGGAGCTTGCGGCGCTCCGTGCTCATCGTCTCGGGCATCGTCAGGATCAGCTTGAGTCCCTTGGCGGCGGCGACGAAGGCCAGCGCGATGCCGGTGTTGCCGCTGGTCGGCTCGATCAGGACGGTCTGCGCGTTGATCTTTCCCGACTTCAGGGCGTCATCGATCATCGAGAGGCCGATGCGATCCTTCACGCTGGAGAGCGGGTTGAAGAACTCGAGTTTCAGCAGGATCTCAGCCTGCGCGCCGTGGGCGGCCGCGGTGCGATTGAGGCGCACGAGCGGCGTGTTGCCGATGGTTTCAGTGATGTCGTTATGGATTTTGGCCATGATGTTTGGGGGATGATTGTTGGGTTGGAGGAAAAATTGTGGGCGACCCGGTCAGCGGGCGGTGCCCCAGCGCCGGTGCAGGAAACGCTCCCAGGGTGAAAAGAGGATTTTGTCGGCCAGGAGCCCGATGACGATGAGCACAATCATGATGCCGATGACCTGGTCCATGGCGTTGAGTTCGCGTCCGTAGTGGAGCAAGTGCCCCAAGCCAAATCCACTCAAAATCGTCACATAAATCTCGGCCGCCATCAGCGACCGCCAGGCGAACGCCCAGCCCTGCTTCATGCCGCTCACGACGAAGGGCAGCGCCGCGGGCAGCATGACGCGTAGCCAGGTGTGCAGGCCGCGCGATCCCATCGTCCGCGCCGCGCTGGCATAGATCGGTGGGACGTTGCGCACGCCGTTGTCGGTGGCGATGATCACGGACCAGAGCGTGCCCATGACGACGACGAAAAACATCGCCGCCTCCGTCTGCCCAAACCACAGCAGCGCCGGCGGCACCCAGCAGACACTCGGCAGCGTCTGGAAGCCCAGCGCCACCAGTCCCAGGGTGTCGTTCAGCACCTTGAAGCGTGCCGTCAGCAGGCCAAGCGGCAGCCCGAGGCCGAGCCCGAACAAATAGCCATACATCAGCCGGCGCAGCGTGACCAGGGTCGCGCTCGCGAGCGTGCCGTCGGACGCCGCCTCCCACAGGTACCGCCCGACGCTGGTGGGCGAAGGCAGCAGCACCGGCGACCAGATATGCGCGCGGCAGATCGCCTCCCAGGCCACGACGAGGAGAGCGAAAAACAGGGAGGCCTTGATGAAGCGTTTCATTTGGCCGCCTCCATTTTCTCGTCCTGCGCATGGCTCTTGATCGCGGCGGTGATCTTCGTCGCGAGGCGGGCCAGCTCGACGCTGTTGATGTCGCGCGGCCGCGGCAGGTCGATCTTGAATTGCTCGCGGACCCGGCCCGGATGTGGCGAAAACAGCACCACGCGGTCGCCGAGGCACGCCGCCTCGCGGACGTTGTGCGTGACAAACACGATCGTCTTTTTCCGCTCCTGCCAGATTCGCTGCAAGTCCCCGTAGAGTTGCTCGCGGGTGAGCGCATCGAGCGCGGCAAACGGCTCGTCCATCAACAGGACGCGCGGGTTCGGCGCCAGGGCGCGGGCCAGCGCCACGCGCTGCTTCATGCCCCCGGACAACTCGTGCACGTAGGCACGGTGGAATTTGTTGAGGCCCACCAGGCGCAGGTAAAACTCCGCCACCTCCCGGCGCTCCGCCGCCGACAGACCGGGCTTCAATTTCAGGCTGAACAGGACGTTGTCCAACGCGTCGAGCCACGGAAAGAGCGCCGACTCCTGGAACATCATCATGCGATCGCGCCCGGGCGCCGTCACGGGCGCGCCATCCGCGACCACCCGGCCCCCGTCGGCCTGTTCGAGCCCCGCGATGATGTTCAGCAGGGTCGACTTGCCGCAGCCGCTCGGCCCGACTAGGCAGACGAACTCCCCCTCGCCCACTTCGAGCGACACGTCGTCGAGGGCCTGCACGCTGCGCGCGCCGGAGCCGAAGTGCTTGCTGACATGCTGCACGGAGAGCTTCGAGGGCGCCTCGTTCTGGAATTCGTCCGGCAGGGGGCTCATGGTTTTTGGCTGAAAAGTCGGTCGAGCGGGATGGCGTTGCGCAGGAATCCCGCGCTCTGGGCCGCGACTACCAGCGCGTCGAGCTGAGCCTGCGTGACCCGGTCGGTAAACCGCAACCGCCGCCAGGCCCGGTCGATTTGCGCGGCGGAAACCGGGCGCTTCATCTCGAAGCTCAGGGCGGCGCGGACAAGTGAACGCGCCTCGTCAGGATGAGCGTTGATCCACGCCGTGAGTTCGATGTGGGCGGCGCGGAATTTTTCCGCCAGCGCGGGATGCTTTTCCAACAGTTTCGCACTGGCCACCAGCACCGTGGTCACGGCATCGGTCTGCTCCAGAAAGATCCTGCCCCCGGCCTCGAGTTCGAGGCGGGAAACCCAGGGTTCCACGGTCCAGACGCCATCGAGCTCGCCTTGCTGGAACAGCCCGAGCTGGTCGGCGTTGGCCGTCGGCACCACCAGCACGTCGCCGCCAGTCAGAGTGATTTTGAATCCCTGTTGCTTCAACCACGCCCGCGCCGCGACGTCCTGCGTGTTGCCCAGCTGGGGCGTGGCGATGCGGCGGCCCTTGAAATCGGCGGCCCGCGTGATCTTGCTCCTGCCCGGCACGACGAGGGCCGCCCCGCCCTCCGCCGCGCCGGCCAGCACGCGGATCTCGTCACCCTGCGAGCGGATGTAGGCGTTGAGCGCGGGATTCGGGCCGACGTAGGTGAGGTCAATGCTCCCGGCGAAGATCGCCTCCATCGCGCTCGGCCCGGCGTTGTAGGGATACCATTGGACGGTGACGTCCGGTCCGAGCCGCTGTTCAAACCAGCCGTGGCCCGCGCGCGTGGTCTGGCTGCCAATCAGGCCCTGCGCATGCGTGACATTGGGAAAATAGCCGACCCGCAGCGTGATTTTTTCCGCCCGCGCTGCGACGAGGCTGAGGAAGAGAAGGGAGATGAGACGAAAGGATTTCATGGCGGGAAACGCAGGAAGAGCTCAGAAGCTGAGTTGGAAGCGGCTGATGAGGACTTGCTCATCCTGGCGCAGGATCTGGGTGGCCGAGGTCGCCGGTGCGGCGGCGTTGAAGCCGAAGTTCGTCTGGTAGTAGTCGAATTTAAACACGACCACCTTGCTGAGATACCAGTTGAGCCCGAGGCCGAACGATGTGGCCTCGTCGGCGTTGCTCGCGGGAGCGGCGTAAAGCGGAAAGGCCGCGTCGTCGACCTTGAGATTGGCATAGCGGGCCGTGAGCTCGAGCGCGCCCCAGGTGCCGGCGGAGAGGTCGAAGTTGGCTCTCGGACTGACGCCCGTGAAGGACGAATCCTCGCCCGTCAGCACGTAACCCGCGGCGACCTGCCAAGCCTTGTTGCGCAGCTCGGTCTTCAGGCCGGAGGCGCTAGGGCGGACATTGACGGCGGAAATCACATACTCGCCGATCGCGCCGAACGAGCCGTTGCGGTAGTCTACCTGCGGCGAGACGCGCCAGGTCTGGCCGTCGGCAATGGTCGTGGCGTTGAAGGCAAAGAAAGTCTGCTGGCCGTCCGTCTTGTAGCCGGCCGTGCGACCCGCGGCGGTCTTTTCCCGGCCGGCGCTGGCCGATACGCCGAACGACAGGTCCCGCACGGGGGAGCCGGCGTCATTCCTGAAGGGCGCGGCAAACAGCCGCGCGACGACGTCCTTTTCGTTGTCGAAATCGGCATTATTGCTGCTGCCGCCATCGCCGACGCCGCCAAAGACACCCACGGTGTAGTTCAGCGCGCCATTGAGCACCTCACCCGAGGCCTGCACGCCGAGGTCGCGGTTGGGCACGAGGTTCGTGACGATCGAGCGCTCGTTGAAAAAGGTCCACGAGTCCGACTGCAGCAGCTCAAGCCCGACCGGTGACTTGAATTTGCCAAACTTGAACGACAGGGAAGGATCCACCGCGACGCTGAAATTCGCGTCGAGAATGCTGACACTGCTGCCGCCGAATTCGGGCACGAGCTGGAAGGAATAGTTCTTGGCGAACGTGCCCTCCGCGATGAGGCGCGCACGGCGCAGCACGAAGCCGTTGTTCGCCAGGCCGCCGCCATCGTCAAAAAAGAGCCGGGAGTCGAGCTGGACGAGCCCGCGGATCTTGAGCGAGTTGGCGTTGTCGGCCGACGCGAAGGTGAAGCCCTTGTCGGTGATGTTGACCTTGGGCGCGCTGGCCGCGGCCGTCGCGGCGGCTTTTTCCCGGACTTCGATTTGATGCGCAAGCGCCTTGAGCTGTTGCTCCAGCGCCTGCACCTGCTCGCGCAAAGCCTGCAAATCCGGATCGGTGGGATTAGCCCGCATGGCAGGGAGGCCGGCGAAGACGGTGACGGCGGCTAAGAGGGTGTGAAGGGACGGACGGAAGGGTTTCATGGCGGCGAACGGAACGATTCATGGGAGCTTCCAGTGGTCTGGTCGGTTTCCGATAGAGGATGGGTGTGGTCGCCGGCGGTAACCGGTGGACATGGGAAAACTCAGTGGGTGTTGGCGTCGCCGGGGCCGCGCGTGGCCGGCAGACGGGTTTTTTCGGTGCGTTCGATCTGCGTGACCCGGCCGTCATGCACGACGAGTTGCACGACACCGTAGCGCAGGCTCTCCACTTTTTCGCGCACGAGCGCGATCCAGTCGGGCGCGTCAGACGGACGGAGGGTTGGGTCGATGGCCGTGGGCATGAGCGTGGGGGATTAGATGGCGTAGTCGCCGAGCAGCTGGTGCAGGACGCCCTCGGTCTCATCGTGGCGGGACGAACCGGCGCGACGCGCGAGCCGCTGGGCCTGGCGCGCCGGCAGACGGGAGGATGTCGCGGCGCCTTCCGCCTCGGGCGAAAATGGCAGGGGCACGTTGTCGCGGCGCAGCTTGCGCAACGTGACCTCGACCACGTCGGCCAGGGTGTAGCGGTCGAGGATGCCGGCGATGGCGTTGCGGACGTCCAGCATCAGCATGCGCAGGCCGCAATGCGCCTCGTCCGGGCAGGTACATTTTTCGTAGGCCGTCTGGCTGACGCAGCCGATCGGGGCGAGCGGCCCGTCAATCAGCCGGACAACTTCGCCGATGGTGATTTTCTTGGCCGGCTTCGCCAAACGGTAGCCACCAAACTTGCCGCGGGCGCTCGTGACCAGTTTCGCCTCCTTCAACGCGGACATGATCTGTTCGAGAAACTTGACCGGGAGCTGTTCGGTGTCGGCGAGCTCGGACACCTGCACCAGTTTGCGTCCGACCTCGGCGGCGATGCCGAGGTTGATGAGCGAGCGGAGGGCGTATTCGCCTTTTTTCGAGAGCTTCATTTGCCGACTGCTTTAATCTACATTGATTTGATAGGGATTAAACAAGCCTAAATTTCCCTTCATTTTGGGTTATGACAGAGCCAGCTTCCGACGGCAGGGCGCGACCGCTGGGCGCGCCGGTCTCGGTTGAAGGTGGAACGCGTTGCCCTTGTCTCCAGTCCAAACAGCCCTCAACGCATTGGTCTGGAAACGTGCAGAAAGCGCATTGGGGCCAATGAGCTTCGCCCCGTACAGCAGGCCCAGCGGTCCCGCCCTACCCACAAACCACGGCTGCTGCTCAGTCAGACAGCCATGGCCAATAACACGACCTGCCTCAGAGCCTTAGCCGGAGCCCGTCGTAGGCCAATTGCACGCCTGGGGGCAACTTTGAGCTCCAGATTTCGTGGTCCACGGAGTGGGTCATGTGCGTAAGGTAGTTCGCGGCGCACCCAATCTCCGCCGCCGCGGCGCAGGCCTCGCCGATGCTCATGTGCGTCGGGTGCGGATCGGGCCGCAGGCCGTCGAGACAGACGGCGGCCGCTCCCTTGGCGAGCGCCACGGCGGCGGGCGGGACGCTTTTGCAATCGGAATAGTAGGCGAATTTTTTGCCCGACGATTTCTCCTCGAACACCAAACCGAGACTGCTGACCGGCCCATGCGGCAACACCGTGGAATGAATCCGGCCCTGCGGAAATTCAAGCACGGGCGGGATATCGGCCAGCTTAAACGCAGGATAACCTTTCGACACCGGCCGCTCACCAATCGCGTAGGGGAAAATCGCCGCCACGCGCGCCCTGCCCTCTGCCGTCGTGTAAACCGTGAGCGCCTTGGCGCCGTGGTCGCAGAACCGGCGCAGATCATCCATGCCCGCGAGGTGGTCGGCATGACCGTGCGTCAGGATGAAAACATCGAGCTGGCGAATGCCCTCCCGGACGCATTGCAGCCGGAACTCCGGGGCGGCGTCCACCTGGATGTGCAAGCCGTCCATAATGACGTGGACGGAGGTGCGCGTGCGGCGGTTGCGCGGATCCGGCGAAGTGCAGACCGCGCAGTCGCAGCCAATCATCGGCACGCCCTGCGAGGTACCGGTGCCGAGAAAGATGACTTCCATGATGGCCTGACGGAAACACGGAAGGAGCGCCGGCGAAAGCAAAACGTCGTGTTTGTCATCGCGAGCCCGGCGCTGCCGGGCGGCCTGTCCGCCGTAGCCTTGGCGAAGGAGGATGGCGATCCAGCCCCTCGACTTTGCTCGGGGCCTTGAGCTTGTCGAAACGGCTGGATTGCTTGTATGTACGAACCGGTGATGAGGAGCAAGCAGTGCCAAAGCCGGCTGCCGAG
>OCZT010002404.1_pt1 | contig 19346 bp, 27 predicted proteins | sample 1539031 | NCBI WGS metagenome assembly OCZT01 (sample SAMEA3539308, study PRJEB22396) | soil metagenome | biome: tundra; feature: field; material: soil | place: USA | collected 2010-05 | depth 0.15 m | reverse complement strand
CTCCGGTCTTGGTCCCCAAGGTTGGGACTGGTCAAGCCGCCTGCGTGCCGACGCGGGGCGGCCTGGCGGCAAGCTCGGCGAAGTTCTGCAGCCAGCCTGAAGCACGCTCAGGCCGCGCAGTCTCAATCGGGCGGGGGCGGACCCGTTGGCCTAGCGGCTCGGAGCCGCGACGCGGATCGGCGGAAGCTCGAAGCGATGAGGCGCGGGGCAACCTTGGGGCAACCCGCTACCCGAACTCAGCCGAATGCCCCTGACACCGAACCTCAGCAATCTCGGGCGATTCGACACCAGCCGAACCCCTCCGAACCTCACGCTCAGAACTCGTAATGAAGGGGTCCCCGGTTCGAGTCCGGGCGTCGGCTCTGGAGAAAGCCCTGCTAAATCGCAGGTTTTTGCTCGATGGGGCCACGGCGTCAGTGGTCAGAACCGCGGTCCGAGGGTACACGGGGGTACACGAGGCTCCGTTCAGGGTTGCGTTCTGTTGCGTGCGGTCGACGCGTGCCTCGGCGCGAACGTCAGCCCGAACGGCACTGAGCAGATCGTTTGCGAACTGCCCGCAAGCACTTCAGGCCCGGTTCTGGCGAGATCCAGGGACACGACCCAACCTGGGGTCACAGACCTGCTTTGGTGCGGACGCGGTACTCGTCGCGGGCGGCTGGGTGAGGGTTCGCCGTTCGGCGGAAGACTGCACTGTTTGCAGTGCGGTTCGGGGGCTTTCTCGCTGGGTCGGGAATTGTCAGAGCCCGCGTCTACGCTTGACCGGGTAGTGGGTTGTTGCTGTTCCAGATGTCGCGGGCAATCAGCCACGAGTGATCGGTCTGCCGTCGGTAGATCGTCAGGTACTTGCCGGTGTCGCGGATCGGTGTTCCGCCGGCCTTTGGGGTGAGGGCGATCGTGTACGTGCCGCGCTCGAAGGCCCAGTCGTCGCCCGCGAGCTCGACCTCGTCGATGTCGAGGGAGAACTCCGCGCGGAAGGCGGCGAGCATGCCGCTGGACCACGCCCGGATGTGATCGGTGCCGATGTTCGGCGGGTCGTTCGGGGGCATCTGCACGGCGTCGGGGGCGAAGCACGCCACCCAGGCGTCCGCGTCGTTTGTGTTGAGCGCGGCGACGTGGGCATCGCGTGTGCGGTCGAGGTTTTCCAGCTGGGCTGCTCGTGCGGTCATCAGGGTCTCCATGTCGGGTTTGGCGTGGGAACGATCAGGCGGGGTGCCTGGGGGCGACGGTCAGGCGGGGATGCCGGGCGGGCCGAGGATCTCGATGCCGTACTCGGCGGCGAGCGCGGCCATCGCCGCGACGTCGGGCGGTTCGGTCGCGGGCGCCGGGATCACGAGTTCCTGGGCGGGCTGCCCGAGCGCACGGACGAAGCTCTCAAAGCCGCCGGCTCGACCACCAGCAGGAACCGCGCCTGCTCGGAGCTGACAATGAACGTGTGCGGGACCTCTCGGGGGCCGTAGACGAACGATCCGGCGGGCGCGGTGATGACCTGCCCTCCGACCCAGAAGGTCAGCTCGCCCTCGATCACGTAGAACCACTCGTCTTCGTTGTGGTGGACGTGCAGCGGCGAGCCGCTGCCGCGCGGGGCCAGCGTTTCCGTGACGCCGACGCGCCCGGCGGTCGATTCGCTCGAGGACTTGATCGTCACGAGCTGGCCCAGGAACCACAGCGCCTCGCCCTCACCGGCGCTGAGCGCGATCGGTGCCACCGCGGAGGGCTCGCTCACCGAGTCGGTGCCGCTTGGCGTTTGTGTCGTGTCGGTTGTCATCGGGTGCCTCCTTGGGCGTTTGCTTGTCGGGAGGTAGCGTGCTCTGACGGCGTTCGGTTGTCGATCCCTCGATTGCGGGGATATTTCGTGTGCGACGTCGACACCCCGGCTACGAACGGGTCATACTCGGTTGATGCCCGCAGGACGCTGGGTCGTGGAGCGGCTGATTGACGACGTGGCGCTACTCGGGCGCCGGGCGTTGCCGCGTGAGCAGTACTTCGGCGAGGTCGCGGCGCGGCTGCGGCGGGTGATCGACTGCGACGCGACGTGCTGGCATACGCTCGATCCGCAAACGGGACTGATGACCAGCGACGCGCCGCAGGAGCTGATCAGCGAGGGCGTGTTCACACCTCAGGCGGCGGCGGATGCGGGCGCGGGCATCGTCGCCAGCGAGTATTTCGTCACGGACCTCAACACGTTCGCGAGCCTCGCGGCGCGCCGGGTTCCGGTCGGGATCCTTAGCCAAGCGGCCAAGGGGCGTCCCGAGCGCAGCGCCCGCTACCGCGACGTGCTCGCGCCAGCGGGGATCCCGTTCGAGCTGCGCGCAGCGTTCGTCAATCGTGGACGGTGCTGGGGCGCGGTCCACATCGCCCGCCGCGAGCACGGGCGGGACTTCACCGCCGACGACGCCGTCGTACTCGCGAGCATCACCGCGGCGATCGCCGATGGGATTCGCACCTCGATTCGCTTCGACGCTGCGCGCCAGACAGGGGACGGCAGCGCTCCGGGACTCGTCGTGCTCGGCCCCAGCAACGACGTAGAGCTGATCACCCCGCCTGCCCAAGAGCTCCTCGCTGCGATGCGCAGTCCGGCGCTCGCAACGGTCCCCAGCCCGGTACTGGCGCTCGCCGGGTTCACCCGCGGCCGGTCACACGACCCGGATCGGCAGCCCGACACCGTGGCGGTCCCGAGCCCGTCCGGCTGGATCACGCTGCACGCCTCCCTGCCCGAGGGGGGCGCCGACGGCCGCGTCGCGATCGTGCTCGAACGCACCGCCAGCCCCCAGACGACCGCCATCCGCCTCGAAGCGCACGGCGTCACCGCGCGCGAGCGCGAGATCGCGACCCTGCTCGCCCACGGCCTCACCAACCCCGAGATCGCCACCAGGCTCGTGCTCTCGCCCTACACCGTCCAGGATCACATCAAGAACCTGTTCGAAAAGACCGGCGTTTCCTCACGCCAGGAACTAGTCGCCCGCATATTCCTCGACGACTACCTACCCCAGCTCGCCCAGCGAACACCACTCACATCCAGCGGCGGCTTCGCCCGGCAACGCGACCCATAGCAGGGGCCGAACCCCCGACGGAGTTCTGCTCTCCGCCGGTACCACCACTCCGCCGCCGGACGCTCGAGCCTTGCGGCGCCTCTGGTTCCCCGCGCCGAGCAACCGTCTCGTCGACACGAATCGAGATGCCTGCTTGTGAGGACCAAAGGCAGTCTGATCGGCGGCTCTCGCGGCTCGCTTTCCTGGCAGAACGCGCATCCCGCCAGCGCCAGTGAGCGTCTTGCAACGCGCGGTGAGCAGGCGCTCGGTACCCAGGCGCTCGGTACGATTCCCTTATGCCTCGCCTACCGGCAGACCTACCGCCCAACTCCGGTGTCGTTCTCACCAACCCGGACGAGGACTGCTCGCCCGAAGCGTTCCGCGCGTTCGTCGACGAGTTGCTCGCCGCTCCCGAGCCAGAGATTGACAGCCTGGACGCCGCCGAGGTACTACGCGCTCTGCGCGTCGACGCGAACGCGTGACCGCGGTCGTCATCGACGCGTCCGCCGGAGTCGAGATGGTCGCTGGCACTCGCCGCGGCGCCGCGCTCGCGAAGCTGCTCCCAGCTGAAGCCGAGGGCTGGGTCCCGGAGCACTTCTACGCCGAGGTGGTCGCAGCCGCTGTGTCGGGCTCTCGTGCAGTGTGGCACAGTGTGTGCCACAATCCCGGCATGGCATCGAGGGTTGTTCGAGCGCGATTGGACGAGGAATCCGAGCGAGCCTTGTCGATCCTGATGCTGGAGGGCCGTAACGAGTCTGAGGCGGTGCGTACCGCGTTGCTCGAAGCCGGTCGCCGTCGCGCTCAGCGCTCGGCGCTGGCCGCTGAGGTGAGCCGTCTGGCTGCTGACCCGGTCGATACGGCTGAGCGGCGGGCAGTGATGGCGGACATGGACGCTGTCGCGGCGGACTGGCCGGAGTGATCCGCGGCGACGTGTACCGCGTGCGTCTGCCTGCGCGGCGCGGCCGAGAGCAAGCGGGTCCGCGGTACGGCGTGATCGTTCAGGCAGATCAACTGCTTGGTCTCTCGACCGCGATCGTCGCACCGACCTCTCGCGGCGCCGCGCCGGCGACGTTCCGGCCCGAGATCCAGCTCGCGGGCGAACGCACGCGTGTGCTCGTCGAGCAGTTGCGCGCCGTGGACACCGAGCGCCTCGGTGAGCTCGCTGGTTGTCTGAGTGCTCAGGAGCAGCGAGCCATCGACGACGCGCTGGCGCTCGTGCTTGACCTGTGACCAGGCAGGTTGGCGGCCCGCCAGCACGGGTTCCTGCGCATACAGCAATCGAGGCCCCGGCTCACCGCCAAGCCAGCGCACGGTCGGACTCGAAGGCCGGCGTGGCGGGTTCGCGCTGTCTGCTTCGGTCCGTATCGTGAGGAGGTCATGAAGTCTCGTCGCTTGAGTGCGCAGGTGTGCAGCCTTCGGTCCGGACGGAGGGCCGGCTGCCATGCATCGGGTCGCCCGGCCGCTCGGTCGGGGGTACATGAGGGGTACACCAGGTTGTCGTGTGTAGTTGCGTGCAGTCGTGCCCCCAGACGCGTTTTCCCGAGATTTGCAGCGTCTATGACGACTGGAGACGACTGGGCGCAACACCGGTCCGTCGCTCGTAATGAAGGGGTCCCCGGTTCGAGTCCGGGCGTCGGCTCTGAGAAAGCCCCGCTAATCCGGGGTTTCTCTTTGCTCGGGATCGGGTCGTGTCCCGGGCGCGGACACAAAACGGACACTTCCGGGGACACAATTGCGAGGCGGGCCGCGCGGATCTGATCGTCGGCCGGGCGGTGGTCGGCGCCGTCGTCCTCGTCGAAGAGGTGCGCGTATGTGCTGAGCGTCATGGTCGGGGCGTGTCCAGCCTGGCGCGCGACCTCGACGACGGTGGCGCCCTGGGCGATCAGGAGGCTGACGTAGCTGTGGCGCAAGTCGTATGGGCGGGCGTTAGGCGCGCCGGCGGCTTCGGCGGCGTCGGCGAAGGTGCGTTTGCGCCAGTTGCGCGCGCGGTCGGCGTTCCATGGTGAGCCGTCGGGGGCGGGGAAGATGAGGTCGGTCTCGGCGTCGCGGTCGGTGGCGCGTCGCCAGGCGTGTAGGTCGTCGGTGAGGGGGGCGAGCAGGCGGACCGAGCGCGTGCTCGCGGTCTTGGTCGATTTGAGCTGGCCGAACGCGACGGAGCGCTCGACCAGGGGCGTGCGCTGACCGAGGTCGTGCCAGCGCAGTCCGATCGCTTCGCCCGGGCGTAGGCCGGCGTAGGCGAGGACGGAGATGAGCGTGGCGTCGGTTTGGCGGTCTGTTGCGAGCAGGTACGCGCGCATCGCCTCGATCGTCTTCGGGGCCAGCGGGCGGACGACTCGGGTGCGTTGCTGGCTGGGCTTGCGGACGGGGCGGGCGGGGTTGCTGTCGAGGTGGCGCCATTCGACGGCGCGCTCGAGGATCGACTGCAGGATGGTGAGGACCTTGCGGGTCGCGGGGTCGCCGACGCCGCCGGCGGTCATGTCGGCGCGCATGTCGCTGATCATCTCGGTGCTGATCGCCTGTAGGCGGGTGTTGCCCAGGCGGGGGATGATGTGGACGTCGAGCGCGGAGGCGTAGCCCTCCCGGGTGTGGCGCGCGAGGTTGGGCGCCGCATGCCTGGCCCACCAGAGCTTGGAGAACTCAGCGAGGGTCTCGCGCTGGTTGGCGACAGGGGCGCTGGCGCCAAGGCGCTTGGCGCGTTTGAGGTCGGTGTCGAGCGCGAGCGCGTCGGCCTTGCGGCCGACGACGCGGGAGCGGGCTTGTCCCTGTTCGTCGCGCCAGCGCACGCGCCAGACCGGCCCGCTGGCGCGTAGGATCTTCTCGACGCTCATCGCGTCCGCGCTTGGGCGGTGTCGGCGTGGAGCAGGGCGCGGAAGCTGCCGGCGGGCGCGACGCGCGGTGCCCGGGTCGCTGTTCGCTGCGGCGGCGCGGGGCGGGTGGGTGCGTGGCGCTGTGATGCGATCCAGACGTCGAAGTCCGCGCGTGTGATCCGCAGGCGTGAGCGGAGCTTGACCGCCGTCAGTTCGCCTTCGGAGATCGCGCGGCGCACGGCGGTCTCAGAGAGCTTGCAGGCGGCCGCGACGTCCCGGATGGTCATGAACGCGGGGGCCGCGGGCGCGCGTGGGGCTGGCGGCCGGAGGGGGAGCGGCGTTGTGTTCCAGGTGGTCTGCGTGACGGTCATCAAGTTGGTCGCTGGTCCCTGTTGGCCGCAACCCTAACACGATGAGACGACGAGCACAAATATGTAAGCGTCATATGTTCAGTGGCGGGCGCTGATAGGCTGGCGGTCGTGCGAGTAGACACGGTCGTGAGCGCCTCTCTGATCCGCGAAGCGCGGATGCGAGCAGGCCTGAGCCAGGTGCAGCTGGCCGAGCGCAGCGGTAAGGCCAAGGTGCAGATCGGCCGCTGGGAGACCGGCGCGGTCGCGCCGAGCATCGATACGTTGCTTGAGCTCGTCAGGGTCTGCGGGTTTGATCTGCCGCTGATGCTGGAACCGTATCGGCCGATCGATGACCGCCGGCTGACAGAGCTCCAGCGCGACTCCCCCGAGCGCCGGGTCCAGCACATGCTCGATCGCCTCGACGCCCGCGAGATCCAATGACGGGCGATCAGCGGTCTGACCCGCGGTCGATCCTTACCGGCCTGCAGGCGGCCGGCGTGTCAAGCGTCGTGATCGGCGGCCTGGCCCGCGTCGCGCGCGGCTCTGACGAGGTGACCAGAGGCGTTGATATCTGCCCGTCGCTGCTGCCGGCGACCCTCGCCCGGCTCCAGGCCGCGCTCACCGAGATGGACGCCGCCCGCCGCGACGGGCACGAGCTGATCGTCGACGAGGCGCATCTGCGCGCCGAGCCGGTGATCGAACTCTCGACCGCGTTTGGGGAGCTGAAGCTCGTCGCGACCCCCGCGGGCGTTCCCCGCGGATATGAAGCGCTACGTGCCGGCGCGAGCACCGAGCACCTGGGCGGCGGCCTGCGGCCCGAGATCGCGTCAACCGGTGACCTGATCGCGATGTCCGCCGCGCTGCGCCGAGACGAAGATCTGAAGCGGATGCCGGCACTCCGGCGGATCCTTGAGCTGGAGGCCGACCCCGCAGGCCTCGTCGCGCCAAGCCCGCCGCCCGGCCTTCGCCCCGGCGCCGCCGCAGGTGGCGAGCTGAGCCACCTCGAGCGTTCGCGCCGCGCGGGCCCGGGCAACGGTCCAGGCGTCGGCCGCTAACCCTCGGCTCAAGCAGTCCTTCCAGCAGCGCGGGACCGGGACGGCAAGGGCGTACACACCACGTGCACCCATGGTGCGGGTCGGCGCAAACCGTGGCCGGTCAGGGGCACAAGACCCGCCGCCGCGCCGTTACTCGTCAGGAGGGTCTGGCGGCCTCTCGAGCAGCGATCGAACTGGCAAGCCTCGCTGGCGCACGTTGCGTGCCAGCGGGCCGTCGAGCGTGAACAGCTCCGCACCGAGCGACTCGGCGAGGGCGAGATACGACGCGTCCCAGGCGCTGCGTCGCTCTAGCCTCAACGCGAGCGCCACCGTTGATGGACCGTCGTCGAGTGGGTGGAACGCGATCCGCAGAGCCTGAAGCACGCTCCATGCCTCCCGAACGTCGTGCGCGTCAAGCTGTCCTGAGACGGCGAGACGCGTCAGCACGTTCGCTACCTCGTACCGTGCGAGCTCCGGCGCGTGAACCGTTCGGCCTGACCGCTCCCAGCTGGCAACCCAGGCTGCCACTGCGGCACCTTCGCGTTCGTGCGTGAGGAACGCCGCGAGACCGCTGGCGTCGATGACGACGCTCACGCCGAAACGTTGCCACGGCTCTCGAGCTCGTCGCGCCCCTCGCGCACCAGCTCGACTGGCGACCGAGTCTCTGCCACCCGAGCACGCAGCTCCGCCGCGCGCGAAAGCGCGTCGGCGACGTCGCCACCCGGTCGGTCGGCGTGACGGATCACGATCGCTGCCTCGTCGGCGACCTCGATCGTGAGCTGCTCCCCGTCAACGACCTTGGCCGCCTCCCGAATCTCGCGCGGGATCCGCAGGTCCCCATCCGGGCCCAACGTCGCTGTATGTCGCACAACGGCCACGACAGCATTCTCGCACCCGACAGATCTGCCTGAACAGCTCGCAGCGCCTGCCTCCCAACCCCGGCACACAGCGGATAGCTGCAGCCTCCGCGTCCGCAAAGACTCTGTACGTGTCGGCGAAGGGACGCAGTCGCAGCGCGTGCACGGTCAAGGCGCCCTGCAAGACGATCGGTCGCGCCGTCAAATTGGCGGTTGCGGGCGACACCGTATCGGTCGCCCACGGCACCTATCGCGAGCAGGTGACGATCGCCAAGGACATCACCGTGACCGGCGCGGGCATGCCCATGGTCGACGCGACCGGCCATGTGAACGGGTTCCTGATCACCGGCGCCGGCGCCGCGGGCGCGAAGGTGAGCGGCTTCATGGTCGAGAAGGCCAACGACGAGGGCATCCTCGCCATGCGGACCTCCGACGTGACGATCGCCCACAACACCATGCAGGGCAACGACCTCGGCCTCAAGGCCAAGAAGCTAGTCGGCGAGTGCGCTCCCCAAGGGCAGGTTCCGGGAGACTGTGGCGAGGCGCTGCACCTGATGTCGGTGACGCACTCCAACGTGGTGTCGAACACCGTGCAGAACAACGCTGGCGGAATCCTGCTGACCGACGAGCTCGGACCGACGGCGCAGAACCTGATCTCGAACAACAAGTCGCTCAACAACGTCCTGGACTGCGGGATCACGCTCGCCGGCCACAACACCAACGCGGTGTCGTCGACCGGCGCTCCTAAGCCCGCGGTCGCCGGCATCTACGACAACGTGGTGAGCGGGAACACGGCCAACGGTGACGGTCTCGGCGGCGTCACGCTCCACAGCCACGCCCCCGGGCAGGACCTGAACGGGAACGTGATCGTCGGCAACAGCCTCAGTGGTGACGGCATCGCTGGCAACCCCGGTGGCACCCCCGGCGACGTCGACTACGGGATCACTCACACGGTCGGGATCATCATCGCCAGCTCCGTCACCCCGCTCCAGGGAACGGCGGTCGCCGGCAACACGGTCAGCAACGACTACTACGGCATCTGGACCAAGAACGTGCCCACGATCAGCGCATCGGCGAACACGTTCAACGGTGTGACCACGCCGCTGTCGCAGAACTGATCCAGCAGCCGCGTTGCTGACCCGGCAACGCGAACCGATCATTCGGTACCGGTGGCGCGGGGCGGCAGCTCGTCCCGCGCCACCCTGCGCCGGTGTCACAGATTGATCCATCGCCGCGCAGTCGAGTCCGCCGGGCCACCACGGCTCATCCTCAGCGCCCGCGGGGGATGCGATCGTCGCAGTAGAGGTGTTCGCAAGGTTCTCGCACTCACCGGGGCTATACGACCACCGCGATGACGCCCGAGCGCGCGACGGTACCCCCGCCAGCACGAATGCGGGGCCCGCCTCCGAACCCGACGCGCGACCTGCTGTTCGCCAGGACGGGGGCTCTGCCGGCGCGGCGCGGCCGCCTCGCCCAGCGAACCGCGCGGCGCTCGCTTTGGTTGTCGGGAGCTGGCCGGCGCCGACTCCGGTGGCGGTCGCCGACTTGTGCCGGAGCACAATCCGCGGCCAGTTCGACGACCCGCGGCTGACGACCGGATTGCCACGAACGCGATCGCGCGGCGCCGACCACCGCGGCGATCGCTTCTACTCGCCGGCCCGCGTGCGACGCACGATCGCAAAGGCGACGAAGCACAAGCCTGCGAAGCGGTCGCAGGCCGGAAGCCGTCGCCATGGCGAAAGCGATCGCCGGCTCTGGCGACTGCTGGCCGACCGATGTAGCAGCGCGAGGTCGCCAGGCCGCGCTGCTGGAGGACGCCTACACCAGTCACGCTGGCGCGGCTACTGCTTCCATGATGGACGAGCAGGCGTCTCGCCGGCCGCCGGTACGCGAATGCCTGTGGGCGAATCCAAGCGCACGAGTTGACGAGCGTGGCGGAGCCATCAAGGCGAGCATGCGACTGGGTGTAGTCCGCGACACGAATGCGAGCGCCGCGTGTCGTCGCCGGCTGATACTGGACCACCTACGCCGGTTGAAGACTGACCCACCTGGAGGCGCTGGTTGTCGTCCGGTTGGGTCCCGATGCCCGGCGGCGTCCAATCGTCGGATGCCCCTCTGGCAAGTGATGCTCCGCTCGGCTGTGCGCGCCTTCGTTCTTACGGTCGCTCAGCGCATGCGGCGAACGTAGACTTCGACGCGTCCGGCGGCAGTGCCTTGAACGTGGTGGCCGTCCAGGACGTCGCCCGGGGACACATGCTGGCGTTCGAGCGCGGCCGGCCCGGCGAGCGTTATCTGCTCGGTGGGGACGACATGTCGGTGCGTGAGGTGTTTGCCGTGATCGCGCGAGCGGCCGGGCTGTCCGCACCTCGCGTGCCAGTGGCGTGGAGTGTGGCGTACGCGAGCGCCCGGCTTGCCGACGCCGCGCTCCGACCCCTGGGACGCGAGCCGCAGCTGCTCGTGCTCGACGAGCTCCGCACCGGACGCCTCCCCCACCTGTTCGATGACGCCAAGGCGCGCGCCGAGCTGGGCTACACCTCGCGTCCGGTGGTGGACGCTCTCGCGGAGGCTGCCCGCAGCGAGCTTCAACGGCCGCCACGGGAGACCGGCGATAGCGTGCAGCAGAAGCGCGTTGGGCTTATTTCTGGACTTTGACGGGCCAGTCGAGGGTGACGGACCCAAGCGTCGTGTGGACTACGACTTGGAAGGTCAACGACACCCCGACTGATTGGGCGGGGAACGTGACGTTGTCGTTCAAGCGCCCGTCGGTGAGCGGGTGGGTCGGCGGCGTTTCGCGTCCGACGATCTGTCCGCCGAACACGAATTCAGTGTCGACCGTGCCGGCGAGTGGATGGCCGCTCGCGTCCGTAGCCAGCACCGAGTAGTACCAGGGCTGTTTTACGGTGGGGGCGTGGTTCTCGCCGTGGAGCGTGGCGTGCATGCCGGCCGCCGACCCCGAGACGACGGGGCTCGGCAGCGCCGGCACCGTCTGAGTATCCGGCGTCGTGCTGGTCGTCTTCGTCTTGGCCGGCGTCGTGCTGGTCGTGTTCGTCTTGGCCGGCGTCGTGCTGGTCGTGTTCGTCTTGGCCGGCGTCGTGCTCGTGGTCGTCTTGGCCGGCGTCGTGCTGGTCGTGTTCGTCTTGGCCGGCGTGGTGCTCGTGGTCGTCTTGGCCGGCGTCGTGCTGATCGTCTTCGTCTTCTTCGGAACGGTTGACTTCTTGTGCGTCGACGATCGAGGTTGCTTGACGCCTGCGATGGCTGCGGTTGTCGTGGTTGTCGCAGTGCCTGTGGTGGACGTTCTCGCGGGGTTCTTTTTCGATCCGCTCGCGCCGCAAGCCGACGCCGCCAATGGCAGCAGGACAGAGATCAGAAGGAGGGTCGTGAGGCGGGGGATCATGCTCATCGGTGAATGCTTTTCACGAGGGGTTGAGGCGCTGGTGGCCTGCTCGACGTGACCACGGAGCTTCAGCTTCGGACGGCTGTGGAGTTCAGGCATGGTTTCTACTGTTGCGCTAGAACGTGGGCAGGGGAGACGTTGGCGGCACGCCATGCTGGGTATAGCCCGCCGAGGATGCCGAGCAGCACGCCGACGAGCAGTCCGCGGCCGAGGTCCCACGCCGTCACCTGCGGAGATACGAACGTTTGCGCGCCGAGGATGTCGATGAGTAGTCGGGCTCCGATGACTCCCAACAGTAGTCCGATGGCAGCGCCGAGGATGGTTGTGAGGATGCTCTCGACGAGCACGCGGCCAGCTATCTGGGGGCCGCTGAAGCCGACAGCGGAGAGCAGCGCGAACTCTGACCGGCGCTCGATCACGGCCATCAGCATCGTGTTCGCGACGCCGATCCCTCCCAGCACGAGCGCGAGCACAACGATCACGAGCCCGAATTGCGAGATCAGCTGGCCGCTGACACCGGCCCGGGTGGCCTGTTGGGCGTCGGAGATGATCAGGATGCCCGGGAATCTCTTGGTGATCGTTCGTCTCGCGGTAGCGGGGCGGGTGGCCGCGGCGAGTTTGACCACGATCGTGGTGGCTTCTCCCTGGCGGCCGCTGATCGCTTGAGCGGTCGCGAGCGGCACGAACGCGCCGGCGTCCTGGTATGCGATCCCGTTGTGGTAGATCCCGACTACCTGAAACCGCCGGTGATCGAGCGTCAGGCTTTGGCCGGGCGTGACGTGCAGCTGCTGCGCCAGCGTGTCGCCAACGGCGATCTCCTGCCCGGATCGGTATGGATGCCCGCTGCTGAAGACTAGGCCTCCGGACAGGAAGCCGCCCGGGCCGGCGCCGAACACGATCGCCCCAGGCGCTTTAGGGAGGTCGTCGACGAGCAGCACCAGGGGTGTCGCCGCGACGATCCCGGGGGTGTGATCGAGTCGGGCGACCAGGTTCGTCGACAGGATCGACGTCGTCGGGTCAGCGGCGTCTGCCTGGAAGAGTCCGAGTTCTGAGGGGCCGAGGTTCACGAGCTGCCCGGCGCTGTGCTTCACCCCTCCAACGACCGCGAGCAACGCCACGATCGTCGCGATCCCCAGCGCCGTACCCAACGCGGTCAGGAACGTACGCCCGGGCCGGCCCCGCAGGTTCGAGAGCGTCTGGGCGAGCGTGCTCATGCGCTGCCCTCGGACGCGAGTTGCTCATCCGCGACCGGCACCATTCGCCCGTCAAGCAGGCGCAACTCGCGGTCGGCCTGCTCCGCGAAGGTGGTGTCGTGCGACGCGACGATCACGGTCGCGCCGTCACGGGCGCACACGTCTGAGAGCAGCTCCCAGATCTTGCGTGACGCGACGCTGTCCAGCGCTCCGGTTGGCTCGTCGGCGAGGATCAGCCGCGGACGCCCCGCGAGCGCGCGCGCGATCGCGACTCGCTGGCGCTCCCCGCCCGACAGCTCACCTGGCCGAGCGCGGGCGCGGCCGGCGAGGCCGACCTGCTCGAGCAGTTTCAGCGCCCGTTCCGCGCGCTCGCCGCGCGGCGTGCGTGCCGCCAGCAGCGGCAGCTCCACGTTGTCCTGCGCGCTGAGCGCCGGGAGCAGGTAGTGCAGCTGGAACACGAACCCCACTGTGGCGCGCCGGAACGCGGCCGGGTGCGAGAGCTCCCCGACCGAGACGTCGTCCACCAGGATCCGCCCCGTGGTCGGTTGATCGAGACTGCCGATCAGCTGCAGCAGCGTCGTCTTTCCAGAGCCGGACGGGCCGGTCAGCAAGACCAGCTCACCCGGTTCCACGTCGAAGCTGACGTCATCGAGCACCACCGCCGTCCCGTAGGCACGGGAGACGTGATCGACGCGAATCCGTGCGCCGGCCACCAGCTACACGCGAGCCTTCAGGCCGCCGCACACGAGCTCGTAGCGGACGCTGCCGCTCAACTTCGCCCGACCCCAGAACCTCATGACACCTCCGATCTGCCGACCGGGCGATGCTCAGACTGCCCCGCCCGTTTACTCGTGCATCACCAAAACATCCTTACTACCCAAATCATATTAGGACTGAATATGATCGGCTCAGCAATGAATGCTTCGAGCGAGGCCCCGAGTACAGGCGACATTCCCGCTCTAGCCACCGTACTCATCGCCCGCGTCGCCCGAGCGGTCCGCCAGCGGTTCGAGGTGACCCTCTCGCCCCTTGGCCTCCGCCAGCGCCACGTCGTCGCACTCAGCTACCTACGAGGTCACGGCCCCACCCCACAGCAGACGCTCGCCGAGCGGCTGTGCATGGACGCAAGCAGCACAGTGTGTCTGCTCAACGAGCTCGAGGACCACGGGCTGATCGTGCGGCAACGAGACCGAAGCGACCGGCGACGCGGGATCATCGAGCTCTCCCCACCGGGCGAGCTCGCGCTCCGCAAGGTCGACCGGGCCCTGGAGACCGTCGAAAGCGAGATCCTGGCCAGCCTGGACACCGAGGAGCGCACACAACTCCACGGCCTACTCGCACGGCTCAACGTCGGCGAAGCGGACTATGGCGCCGCCGCCAACGAGACGTGAGCGCCAGCCGACGAGACGCAATCAGCGGCCCTGCAGGCGAACCGTCGCATCAGCGTCGGCGGCGCCCAGGCAGAGCACCCCACCGCCAACGAGCAGCACTCCGAGCGCGAGCACCCCACCGCCTGCGGGCGCCGGCCCCCAGCTCTGCCGGTCGAGCAGCGCTACGAGCAGTACCGGCAAGGTGATCTGCGCCCCGCTGACGATCGGCCCCACACGCGACGCCGGCAGCCGCTGCAACGCAGCGGACTCGCTCGACACCGCCGCCAGTCCGCAGACGGCAACCGCGAGGACACCGCCCAGCACGACCAGGAGGCGACCCGACCAGGCGGCCGCAACCTCGTTGGTAGCCAGCGCGACAAGCGTGTCGCCGCCGGCCGCCGCAGCGACGAGACGCCACGCGGATCCGCCGGGACCGAACTGTGGGAACGCAAGCACCGCGAGCAGCACGAGCGCGACAGCGAAACTGCCGCCGTCGACTCTCAGTCCCACGGCCCCCCCGCTCGCAGGGGTGCCTGCGACAACGAGCGTCACCCCGACCCCGACCAGCACCACCCCGATCATCTGTCGCCTGCCGATTCGCTCGCCAAGAAAGAGCCGGGCTCCGACGACGAGGCCAACGAGGCCGAGCGACAGAAGCGGCTGCACGACGAGCAGCGGAACCCGCCGGAGCGCTGCGAGCTCCAGCACGAACGCCACCCCATTCAGTCCCATCGCGACGAGCCACCACGGACGGCGCGCCAGACGGCCCAGGAACGCCGCATCAGGCCGGACGGCTGTGGTTGCGCGCCTGGCCTGCGCAGCGAGCAGCAGGTAGGAGACCTCGAACGTCCCGGCTGCGATCGAGCCGAGCAGCACTCCGATCGCTCGCGGACTCATCCGCCGGACGCGATCGTTACTCGTAGCCGGCGCCCGGCGCTACTGGTCCTGGTACTCGGTGCCGACATCGGAGTGCTTTCATCAGTTCGACAGCACGCTGGGTTCGGGACGCCCTCATCCGCAGCCCGCCTGTCATGAGAACAGGTGCAGCAGCTTGCCGCCAGACTCAAACAGCGGGATCGCCTTGTTGATCTCGCCCTGCTCTGCCTTGGCGTCGCGCTTGGCGGTCGATTTGTTGCCGGAACGTGCCGCGGTTGCGCAGGCCTGCGCGTCGCCGGCGGCGACGGTCGCGTCATGCAGTGCTGAGAGCACCTGCGTCCGTCCCTTACGCCCGGAACTGGTGGAAGCCTGCTGGCCGGTCGCCGCTTTGGTCGCCCCGGTGAGGTCGCTGCGGATCTTGGACAGCTTGGTGAGCGCGGCCGGCGCGGCGCTCTTGCTCGGGGCGGAGAAGTTCGAGAGGTAGCCGATGTCGGTGGTCAGGCGGGTCTCGTAGGGCTTCAGCGCCTTCTTGAGGCTCGCGTCGCTTGCCTGCGCGAACGGCGCGGCGGCAAGCACGGCAAGCGAAACCAGCAACGGCAACACAACACGATTCATCGGCACCTCCAGCAGACGGACGAAGGCCTTCGACCCGAGATCTTCCCGAGCATTTGCGCAATCGACGATACCGGAGAGCGCCTGGGCCCCAGTAGTACCCCCAGCCGGACTCGAACCGGCGATCTCCTGCATGAAAGGTGGTCGCAGTCGTCATCCGAGATCTGCGCGCAGCGAGTTTTCGCGGGTCACGCGGCGACACGCCTGAAGGAGACTGGATGTCTGACGGGCGATCGCTTTTTCGTCTCGTGAACCGTCGAAGAGCGGACGCTCCGTTTGCGACGTACCCAGGCGTCCGGTGGGCGAGGGGCCGGACGCTTGCTTGTCGCGCATTGCGCAAGCGCGCCGTGACCCGCGGTCGACGGCGCCGGTGGCGCGCCAAGCCTGGTCAGGCGGGGCCTATAAACGTGCCCGGGCTGCTGGGCGTGGCTGTGAACTCTGGCTTGCGGTCCCGAGACGCCTTCTTGAGTGCTCCGCGCACACCTTCGGCGTCGAGATCTGTAGCGTAGACGGGGGTCGCTGGCTGCTGGCGCCAAGACTCATCCAGCCCGCCTGCGTCAACCGGATCGAATCCGAGTTCGTCCACAAGCTCGAGAACGACGGCCTTGGCCGCCTGATCGTCACCAGCGACTGGCAGCGCGATACGTCCGGGGGTGCCTTTGGGCTCTCCCTTCTCTTGCAGGTGCTGCGCGTAGATGTTGTTGAACGCCTTGATCACCGCCCTACCCAGTTGCTGCTCCACCCATCGGCTTTCGGGCATCCCTTCCTCGATCGCTTCGATCCGTCCATCGCGCTGCTGCGGGTAGTAATTGCCAGTATCGACGACGACCACGTCATCGCCAACGCCAGTGAACAGGTCCGCCGGCAGGGCAGGGACGTTCTTTTCCGGGATTGTCACAACGACCAGGTCCTTATCCCGTGCAGCCTCGGCAACCGTCACAGCGTTCGCACCGGCTTCCGAGGCCAGCTCCCGAAGCGTCTCTGGTCCACGCGAGTTCGCTACCGAGACTTCATGCCCCAACTCCGCGAGGCGACGTGTCAGCGCCCCGCCGATGTTCCCCGCGCCGATGATTCCGATCTTCATCTCCGCTCCTTCCTTTGACCGCTATTCCGATGCAACACCATACGGAACTGGTGCCACCCGCCCATCACAGCCGCCTCGCCGCCGAACCGCCCGGCCGCAGCGATCAAGCCGGCCAAGGACCCGGACGGCGATACCAAAGCCGGCAAATCGAGAACTGCTGCCCACTTTCGCTTACTTGTCCAAGGTTGGGTTGTCAAGTGGCGTTGGGGTCAGGCTGTGGTGGGGGTTGAGGTTGGTGGTCGGGTTGGGCGCGCGGGCGCCCGGGCTTACTTCGGTCCGCGACCTGCCGTGCGGCGGTCGGTGACGTGATGTTTGATGAGGTGATCCCGCTGGGGGAAGCGTGTTGCGGCCGCTCGTTCTTTCTAGGCCGTCCACCACGGGTGGGTGTCGGCAGCGCAATGCCGGGAGCCGGCCGCAGCGCATCTGTGTGAGTGAGGACTCGGCGCGCACCGAGCAAGAGGGTGGTTCAGGCGGGCTGGAGTGCCTCCTCGCCGAGCTCGCGGAGGGCGTGGTAGCAGCGTTTGAGGAGCTTCCGCGCGACAGCGAGGCATGCGCGGTTACCGCCGATCCGCTCGGCGGCCTGTAGGTAGTAGGCGCGGTCGGGGCTGCCCGGGCGACGCGCGACTTGCGCCGCCTCATATAGCGCCCAGCGCAGCGCGGGTGGTCCCTGCCGGCTGAGATGGCCGGCCGAGCGGCGTTGATCGGACTGCTTGACGGTGATGTCCAGCCCGGCGTAGCGGACGACATCGCGCGAGGAGGAGAACCGGCTGGCGTCCCCGACCTCGGCGAGGATCGTGACCGCGGTCAGCTCCCCGACCCCGTACTGGCCCTGAAGCGCCTTGCAACCAGCCTGCCGACGCCCGTAGGCGCGCAGCTGCTTATCGAGCGGGCTGATCTGCACCTCGAGCGCGTCGATGATCGCGATGAACACCGCGACCTGCTCCCGGGCGGCCGGCGGCAGCACCTGAGCGGCGAGCCATTCGCGCCCGTCGCCGACCATCAGCTGCCGGCGTGCCGGGACGCCGTGGTGATACAGCACCGACTGGATCCGCTGCTGCCACTCGCACCGCTGATGCGACAGCGTGTGCCGCAACCTGACCGTCGCGCGGAGATCGAGGATGTGATCGGGCGGGATCCACGACTCCGGCAACCGCTCGATCATCAACAACTCCCGCAAATGCCTCGCGTCCGCCCCGTCGGTCTTCGCGCGCCGCTTCGGCCCGCGCAGCCCGCTCGTCTCCGCCGGCTCCGCGAGATGCACACCCGCGCCCACCCGCCGCAGCTCCTCGACCACAAACCGCCACCCCGTCGTCGCCTCCAACGCCACCTCAAGCTCCCCCCCCGAGAACCGGCCCAGGAACCGCCGCACGCTCGCGCGGTCCGCCGGCGCGACGCGCGAGCGCGACACCTCGCCGGTCTGCGCATCGATCCACTCGGCCGTGACCTGCGCCCGATGCTGATCGAGACCCATCACAACAGTCATCCGCCACGCCTCCCCTTCACAGCGTCTTTGACGTCGAACACCAGACACGCCCCGGCGTGGGCAGCGTCCAGCCCGACCCATCGCATACCGTGGGTCACGGTCGGTACCTCCTGCTCGGATGGCCGGCCGCGCGGCTGCAATCCGCGCGCGCCTTGACCCATGCCGTTCGACGCGGAGGACCGGCCACCTTCACCGCGGCCTCACACGCCGCTGGACATGACATCTTTCGGGTCGTGCTTCCGAGCGTCCCGCGCCCGCCCGCGGCAGACCGTCCGGACTTATACATTCGCGATTCGCTCGCCCTCGATGGCGCTTATGGATTGCGACGATTGCGAGAGCGGCTGAGCGGCAGGTGGCGTTCGTGATGATCGCGATCCCGTCCTGCTGGGAGCCCCACAGTTGCGCCCGTCGTTCGCGGCGATACTCAAGGGTCGCTGAGTTCGTCCCCGGCGCAGAGCTGGTTGAGGGCTTCGCCGTCTTCGATCCGTTCGGAACCGAGCCGCGTGTAGAGACGCGCCCCACAGCGCTCGCAGGTCGAGATCAGCTCGTCGTGGTGCCCAAACCAACTACCGAGCTCGTGGCCGAACAGACGGCTGCGCTCGCGCAGCTCCCCCAGCACAACGACACGATCAAGCGCACCGCGCATCGCGTCCATCGCACGATCGTCGGCAATCCTGCAGTTCAGCATCGCCAATCCCCTCGCCCCGTCCCGGCTCGTGATCACCCGGATCCGGTCCTGGCGGGCCTGGCGACGAATGTCCGCCCGCCACGCCTCGACATCGACGCCCTCCTGGGAGCTGACATGGCCCCGGCGCAGCAACTCAGCGTAGTCGCCGGCAGGGCGCTCCAGACACTCTGTGTAGATCCGACGAAACCGCTCTTCGTTCGCGGCCAACATCGCTACGCCCAAGCCTACCCGCACGCAGAGAAGCGGTCATATCGCTCCGACGCCGCCCACGCAGCAACTCCGCTCGGCCGCCTCCATCTCACTTGCGACTGCCCTCCACGCGAGTCGCCTGCGTACGGCCGAGAGCGAGAAGCACGTGCCGTGCCGGCCCCAGCAGACGCGCCTCCTCCTCGGCGATAGGACAAGCAGGGACCAGCCGGCGTTGATGGCTTCCGTCGACGCGAGTTGCGGGCGCCGGTCTCGGTGAGGCGATCGTGAAAGCGGTCGTCTGGAGACCCTCGGCCGGACGCGCTTCTCGCGGCATGAAAATGGCGTTTGAAGGGTCCGTCCGGTCGGGGCCGAACGTTTGG